>FTLB01000002.1_pt2 | contig 373548 bp, 311 predicted proteins | sample 1658291 | NCBI WGS metagenome assembly FTLB01 (sample SAMEA3914812, study PRJEB12502) | metagenome | biome: forest; material: soil | place: Canada | collected 2011-07-07 | depth 0.1 m
ACTCCACCCAAAAATAAACAAACATCCGCAAGTATTTGATGTTGAATGTTGGGCTGCAGCCCAACCTACGAACTCTCCCCCAAATAAACAAACACCCGCAATTATTTGACATTGAACGTTGGGCTGCAGCCCAACCTACACTCCTTTGAAATAATATGACACGCGTTTGCCGGGTGAAAAATACTCAAAAATCTCCGGCGACAACTGATTCGGGCTAATCGTTTTCGTCACACTCAATCCGGCTTCAGCCTCGATATCAATCACCACAACTTCATTTTTCAGATTGGCCGCATCGTACACCAGCACCACAGGCTTCAACGGCCGCTTGGTATTCACCCCGACCACCATGCCAATAAACCCGTTGGACAGCAATACAATAGTCCCTGGCGGATAAACACCCAGACAATGTACCAGCGCAGTCAGCGTCGTAGCATCAAAGTGCGCCCTTTGCTGAGCATAGATAATGGACAACGATTCATGTGCAGTGTGCGACTGCGTTGGATTGAGCGGATTGCACAACTCGTCAAACGCATCAGCCACGGCGACAATATTGGCCAGCGGTGAAATCTGTTTGTCCTTTAATCTTTCCGGATAGCCTGAACCGTCTATGCGTTCATGGTGCTGCCAGACCACCAGCAACGCTTCATATGGCAGCTCCAGCTTGTTGCAGATATCTATACCTTTTTTGCAGTGCTGATGCATGATTTCCGCTTCCATCGCAGTAAGCGGCTCGACCTTTTCCTTGATCCGGCGCGGCAGATCGGAACAGCCTACGTCATGGAACAGGGCACCCAAACCGATCAGCTTCATTTCTTCCAGAGAGCGTCCCATTTCCTTGGCCAGTATCATGGCCAGTACTGTGACATTCATGGCGTGACTATAAATGTCCGCGCCATTTTTATGCTCTATCATCAAATGAATGGCAATTTCCGATTCCATCATGGCCGACTCCGCCATGCTACTGACCATACTTCTTGCTTCTTCCGCCACCGAGATCGGGTTGGCAAACAGATTTTGCCAGAGCTGTTTTAACAGACGCAGATTGGTCAGGAATTCGCGTTCACATTCAAGTATTTTTTCAGCCTGTTTTGCCATGCGTTGGATCAGGTTCAGCTTCTCCTGAAACGCCGGACTTACAGGCTGGCTTGCAGCTGCTGAGCCCGCAGCATTAGAGACGGTCTCGCTTTTCTTGTCCTCGGTCGCAGCGTCAGTAGCTGCAGATGTAATTGATGCGACTTCCGGAGGATTGCAGTCGCTCTTTTGCGGGGTATAACGAATTTTCTGCAATCCCAGATTCTGTATGGTCGCGATCTGATCCTGCTTTTCAATTTTAAAACTGGAAAATGAAAATGGATGCTTGGTCCAATTCAAATCCAAATGGACATATAACCCGACACACAGTTGATCAGGTTTGATATATGAATCTCGTTGTGAATTTTTTAGCATGACACCCCCACAATAAATACAGTGCGATTCAAAACCTGAAAACAGTCGAGTTGAATTCGCATTTGAAACCACACCACTATTCCTTGCACCCAATTCCATTTTGCATCGTAGATCATCAAAGTGCTATGCCCTATTTAGGGCATTTTGCGGCAATTTATGTATCTGGAATGGTCGTTTTTACAAAGCAATGCGCAATTCCATAGCAATTTAAAATGCCTAAAAATTATCCACGCAATTTGCATCAGCTATTTCAGGGGAATAATGGAATCCGCTGAAATAATCCGTTCGTGTTTCAAATTGATTTATTTAAAACAGAGGGGGTAAGCGCGCACTGGATCACAGTGCTGCTCAAACAGTATGGTAGACAGTGAGGAGGATTTCAAGGAATCTTTCCTTAAATCAACAAATTGAAATGAGTGAGGTCACCCGATGAGGACTGATTTACTTTTTCCGCGCATCGATATCAGCGAGGCATTCCACGCCGCGCGCGCTGATTTTTACGTCATCGCCATCGACGGTGATGTAACTTTTTTTACCGAGAAAGGCGAAAACTTCCGGCGGCAAATGTGCCTCGGGATTGCTCTGCACCGCGCGCAGCCCGTCTATGCAGTGCTTGGAAAACAGCACCGCCCTGCCCTCGTCGGTCAGTTCCAGTTGACCATCTTTTTTAAAGCTGGCGAATTTGATGCCGCTTAACCGTTTGGCGTTGCGGTTGACGCAGGCTGATGGTTTGACGTTTTTGGATAAACGGCTGATCTGTTCCAGCGCGTCAAACTCATCAATGCTTAAATCTTTATTCATAGTCTTAGTTCAGTGATGAAACAAAGGCTACCGGACCATTGCCGAACAACTGGGTGGCAGCAGTACCCAACGTACCGTTGGCGTTAATTGGAAATACCGAAACACTGTTGTCAGTATAGTTGGCGACGTAGACATAGCCATCTTTTTGATCGACGTCGACCGACACAGGCTTATTGCCGGTTGCAACGGTGCCCAGGCTGGTTAATATGCCGCTGCTGGAAATACTAAACGCAGTGACAGTATTGCTGCCCGAATTCACCACGTAAGCAAATTGTCCGTTAGGGCTGATTGCAATTGCTGCCGGGTTTGTTCCGCCAGTCGACACGGCCGGGCCGGTGCTGATTAACGTTCCTGAATTAATCAGATAGCTGGACACGGTGCCGTCAGCAGAATTGACCACAAATGCGAAGTTGCCGGATGTCGCGATTGAAACCGGATCATTTCCCGTTGCGACTGTACCGATAGAACTCAACGCACCGCCGGTTGACGCAATGCTGAATTCAGAAACCGAATTGCTGCTGGCGTTAGCCACATATAAATATTCAGACCCATTCTGCGCAACCGAAACCAGAGCGCTCGGCTTGGTGCCGGTTGAGACGGGAGCGGCCATTGCGGTCAATGCGCCATTGGATGTAGCAATCGAAAATCCTGCAACGGTATTGCTTGCTGAATTGGCGACATAAACAAAGCTGCTGGCTGGGTCTATCGCAACCGCTGTCGGCGTTGCCGCAGATCCGGTAGAAAGCGGACTTCCGACACTCACCATCGCGCCGGTGATGGGATTACCCAAATACGATGAAATCGTGTTGTCGCTGGCGTTGACCGCATAGGCATATCGGCCTGTCGAGTTAATCGCAAATGCCGCTGGCGCATTACCAGTGACTATCGGAGCGCCTGATTTGGTCAGTACGCCGGTCTGGACGTCAATAGTAAACGGCGTGATCGAATTGCCGGTTGAATTAACCAGGTAGGCAAACTCTATCGGCGCACAGGTTACCTCAACGGTGACGTTGGCGCCGCTGATCGTGCCAGAGGCCGTTGGAAGCACCATGCTGCAGGTCTGTGCCGGAGTGCCTGGTTGTTGGTAGACGTTCACCCAGTATTGATTGCCGTTGACTAACTGGTTGGCAAATGGAGTGCTGCCGTTGGCACCGATAGGCAGGTTATAAATATCAACCAGCTGTAAAACGAGTCCTGCGCCGATCAGGCCGCTGACGTTTGCAGTGACCGTGTAATTCGTGTTATCGCTTTTTTTGCAGCCCACTACGAGGGTGGCACAACATACCAGCAGAACTGACAATTTCTTTATACTTAAATTCATCTTCAACCTTTAGGCTACTTGAGTTTCGTCGTGGACAAGGATTTTAGCTGATATTTGAATTCCCCTTTCAACTAATTGTAAATTTTTCGTTGCCATTTCATACACTGACCAACCTGCAATCCGAAGCATGGAAGGAGCTGCCAACCCTGCTGCCAAGCGAAGTACTAACAAATATTAAGATTTGGCACTAAACTGCCTGAATTATATTTATCTACTCCGCATACGATGAATCTCAAGGGAAAAGTAATAGGTCTGTTTGTCGTTGGGTTTGTGTTGATGGCAGTTTTCGCCCTGACCGAATTTCATGCCACATTTAAAAATGGCTTTCTGGCGATCGAGCACAAACAGGCGATTGAACAGATGCAGCAGCTGACACGCAATCTCAACGGCGAACTCGACAAACTCAGTCAGATCACCAGCGACTGGGGCAATTGGGATGATGCCTATTTATACATGCAACATCCTTCCAGCGGTTTCACCGACCATAATGCGACCCCGGTATCGCTCAAGGAAATCGACATCAAATATCTGGCGCTGCTCGACAACCAGGGACAGCCCGTCTTTTCCGTAGCAGTGAATTTAATGAACGGTGCAGCAGAAAGCCCGACCAACTTCAACAGTGTGCTAGCCAATATAAAAAAGAGAATCTCCCATCCGACACCTGGCACCGAAAAGGCCTGCGGCCTTGATCTCTCAGCGACAGGACCACTGCTAATTTGTTGGCAACCGATACGAAAAAGCGATCTGACCGGGACCCCGGTAGGCACAGTAATCCTGGCCCGACTACTCAACAACAAATTAATCAACAAGCTGCAAGAGCAAAGCAATATCAAATTTGAGTTGAGTCCACTCACAATCAAGGACACAGAACCTGCGTTTGCCCCCACAGGATTGATCACCCCGGAAGATATCGCATTCAGCAAAACTGAATCCGGCGTGTTAACTGCGAACCTGATCAACATCGTCGGGCAGGAAATTCTGAAAATACGGTTGGAATTTTCTGACGATTTACGTGTTCGCGGCGCAGAAATGACAGCGCAGGAAATTCGCAATATATTGATAGTCACGTTATTGATCGGCATCGTCATCTACACCGGCATACAGCTTTTAATTTTCCGCCACCTGCACAAAATCGGATTTGAATTAAAAAGCATTTGGCGTAACGGTCGCTGGGCTGAGCGGCTGGACATAGCCAAAGAATCCAATGAATTAGGTGACATTGCCCAGTCAATCAATCGCATGCTGGGATTGATACGCAAACAGTCACTGATACTGGAATCGATTTCGCACACCGATACGCTGACCCAAATTGCGAACCGACGCTCTTACGAGCAACGCATACTGATAGAAATGTCGCTGCATAAACGCAACCGGACGCCGCTATGCCTGTTACTGCTTGAGGTGGATTACTTCGACCAGTATAACGATTTGTACGGACACCCTGCCGGCGATGAACTGCTCATACAAATCGGTAAACTCCTGACTCTGGTAGCGTGTCGCCCTTCCGATTTACCGGCGCGCATCGGCGAACAGGAATTTGCCGTGATCTTGCCGACTACCGATCTGGAAGGCGGAAAACACGTCGCCGAAATTTTACGCAATAAAATTGCAGAACAAAAAATCCCGAATGCGAATTCGCCTGTGTCGGAATTGATTACGGTCAGTATCGGCCTGACTGCAGCAGGCGAAGAAGATTTGTCGGCATTGATACAGCGCGCGCAGCAGGCGAGCAAACGTGCCAGGGATGCAGGAAGAAACCAGATCTGTGCTTTACCGTCGGATTAAATCGTCGGCAGCACGCAAATTTTATTGCGCCCGGTTTGTTTGGCGCTGTACATCGCTTTGTCGGCACGCTGGATAAACGTCGCCACATCTTCATCACCGGCACAGGCCACGCCGACACACAAAGTCACTTGCGCACACACGGGTGAATCTTCGTGAGGAATTTTCAGTTCTTCCAGTTTAGAACTCAGCAACTCGGCGACATGGCAGGCGCCGTCCAGATCGGTAGCGGGCAAGATCACGGCAAATTCTTCGCCGCCGATACGCGCTGCCAGATCAGACGGACGGCAGGCAATCTGGCTTAACAACTGACCGACAGCCTTGAGTACCTCATCGCCTGCCGGGTGTCCGTGATGGTCGTTGTAGCGTTTAAAATGGTCGACGTCTACCATTAACAGCGACACCGGCGTCTGGTTGCGCGTATGCAGCGACATCTCAATTGCGATGCGCTCGTCAAAGGCGCGCCGGTTGGCGATTTGAGTCAGGGGATCGGTGAGCGCAATCGCTTCGAGCATCACCATTTGCTTGCGTATCAACGCCAACATGCGGTTGATCGAATGTGAAAGATAATTTAATTCGTCCTTGCTGGCAGGGGCTTCCAAACGGCCCGCCCATCTGCCATTGCGCCAGATACTGCTTAAATCCCGATCCATCTTGCGCAGGCGGCGCACAACTAAATAATGTACGCAAATCAGCAATGCCAATCCGGTCAACACCGTCACCAGCAGCAATACGCGCAACACTTTCCAGGTCAGCTCTTCGCCGCGCAGGCTGACGTCGTTAGGATATTGCAGGCGCACTCTTAAAATTGGTTGCCCGATCAAATTGTAAAGTAAGCCGTTAAGCACCCCGGCTTCAGTCTGGCTGAACTCAACCTTACCTGCTTCTATGGTGTTTTTTTGCGCGACCGGCAGTTCGACGTCGTGCACTGGCAGCGGCATCAGGTCGAATTTGATATTGCTTTGCGTTTGAATTTTGCTCAGCAATGCGCTGTTTAACAATCGTCCCAATACTAGTGTGCCGACATGGTCGCCGCTTAAATCACTTTTACGGATCGACTTCCAGCACAGCAGTATCGGCCCTGCCGTAGACAGGTCGATACCGCAGGACTTTGCGGCGTCCCTCTCACTGGCAGAATCCGGATGCTCTATGCGTTTTTTAATATTGTCGAGTATGCCATCAAACTTCGTCGCACTTTCCGCCCCGCCGTTCATCAAATTGACGGCTTCTGCATAGATGGTTTGATTCTGATTGTCGAGCACCACAAACAATTTGATGTCAATTTCTTTGAGTGCGGAAGCGGCAACCTGATGATCGGTGAATTCTTTACTGGGATGCACCGCGTAGTTGTAGATATCATCCCAGTTACCCCAGTCATAGGCGACCTGATTGAGCCGGTCGATTTCGCCGTTGAGATTGCGGGTCAGCTGCTGCATTTGTTCGGTGGCCTGTTTATGCTCGATGGCCGAAAAACCTTGTTCCAGATTGCTCTTTAAAATCGCGATGGCCAGAAACGACATCAATCCAAAGCAGACAAAAAACAGGCCTATTATTTTTCCGCGCAAACCCATGGATAGCCTTTATGAAAAGTGATGCACTTTCAATATGTCATATGTCGTTTGGCATAAGCTCGGTTGAGCTGCATTTGTCGGTTGGGCTGCGCTTTTCAGCCCAACATTCAACCACAAATTATTTCAAGCTTCCATCATCAGGCGCAGAGTGTTGGGCTGGTGAAGCGTAGCCCAAGCTACTAACTGAGTTCTTCCAAACGGATTTTGGTAACAGGACCAAACACCGTCGCCAAACGCTCGATCTTCTCTATCGCTTTCAACACATTTTTCTCTTGAGTCTGATGCGTCAGCATGATGATATCAGTCTGGCTTTCATGCTCCGCCGGTTCTTTTTGCAGCATCGCATCGATGGATATCGACAAGTCGGCCATAATGCGCGTCACGTCGGCCAGCACACCGGCCTGATCCGCAACCCGCAAGCGTAAATAGTAGCTGGTCGTGATTTCAGCCATCGGCAAAATCACTTCCTGACTGATGGAGTTAGGCTGGAACGCCAGATGCGGCACACGATGCTCCGGGTCTGCGGTAGCCAGACGCGTGATATCAACCAGGTCTGCAATCACTGCAGAAGCGGTCGGCTCCGCTCCTGCGCCTCTGCCGTAATACATCGAAGCGCCGACCGCGTCGCCTTGTACCAGCACTGCATTCATCGCGCCTTCAACGTTGGCGATCAAACGCGTATTCGGAATCAAGGTCGGATGCACGCGCAACTCGATACCCTTGGCGGTACGTTTGGTGATGCCCAATAATTTAATCCGGTAACCGAGTTGTTCGGCATAGTTGATATCGATAGCCTGCAAGTCGCTAATACCTTCGACATACGCTTTGTCAAACTGCATCGGAATACCAAAAGCAATCGCCGCCATAATGGTCGCCTTGTGCGCGGCATCCACACCTTCGATGTCGAAGGTCGGATCCGCTTCGGCATAACCCAACTCCTGCGCCTGCCTTAATACCGTGGCGAAGTCCAATCCTTTATCGCGCATTTCCGACAAAATAAAATTGGTGGTGCCGTTGATGATACCTGCCACCCATTCAATCCGGTTCGCCGTCAGTCCTTCACGCAGGGATTTGATAATCGGAATGCCACCTGCAACGGCGGCCTCAAATGCCACCATCACACCTTTATCCTGAGCTGCTTTAAAAATTTCATTGCCGTGGATAGCCAGCAAAGCCTTGTTCGCTGTCACCACGTGTTTGCCGTTGGCGATTGCGGTCAGCACCAACTTTTTGGTGAGCTCGGTGCCGCCGATCAGCTCGACGACGATATCGATCTCGGGATTATTCACAACCTGCATGCTGTCACCGACGATTTGGCATGCGTCGCCAACCAGAGCCTGGGCTTTTTCAATATTGCGCACGGCAATCATGGTAATTTCAATGCCGCGTCCGGCGCGACGGGTAATTTCTTCCTGATTGCGTCGCAATACCTTGAATGTACCGGCACCCACGGTGCCCAATCCTAATAAGCCAACTTTGATCGGTTTCATAAATTCATGCTTCATTGATTGAAATGGACTAGCTTTATATCATGAGACGCCGCAATGACGCCCCGCCACGTTATGCAATATTCTAATAAGCTTATGCGCTGCGCGTGTTTCACAATTTATTTCACAGCTTGTTTCACAGCTCGTTTCACAGCTTATTTCACAACTTGTTCCTTGCGGTTTCCACATCCTTATTCGATGCTGTATTTCTTGCGATAGCCTTCTAAAAAATGCGCGATGCGGCCGATGGCATCAGTTAAATCATCAGCGTTGGGCAAAAACACCAGACGGAAATGATCATGACTACCCCAGTTAAAGCCGGTACCCTGCACGATTAATACTTTTTCCTGATTCAGCAATTCATAAGCAAAGTCCTGATCGTTGGCTATCGGGTACATGAGAGGATCGAGTTTCGGGAACATGTACAGCGCGGCTTTGGGTTTCACGCAGGTCACGCCTGGAATGTCGGTCAATAATTTATACGCCAGGTCACGCTGTTTTAATAAGCGCCCGCCCGGCCCGACTAAATCCTGAATACTCTGATAGCCGCCTAATGCAGTCTGTATCGCAAACTGCCCCGGGGTATTCGGGCACAGCCGCATGGTGGCCAGCATATTCAGGCCTTCAATATAATCTTTGGCATGTCGCTTGTCGCCCGACACCATCATCCAGCCGGCGCGAAATCCGCAAGAGCGGTAATTTTTGGACAAGCCGTTAAATGTCACGCACAGCACATCATTCGCCAACGACGCGATCGATGTATGCGTGGCACCGTCATATAAAGTTTTATCGTAAATTTCATCTGCATAAATAATCAGCTGATGCTGGCGCGCCAACTCGACTATTTGTTGCAGCAATGCTACCGGATACAACGCGCCGGTTGGATTGTTGGGATTGATGATGACGATCGCGCGGGTTTGCGGCGTGATTTTACTTTTGATATCGTCGATATCTGGCATCCAGTCCGACGCTTCATCGCACAGATAATGTTTGGGCGTGCCGCCTGACAGGCTGACGGCAGCGGTCCATAAAGGATAATCGGGCGCCGGCACCAACACCTGATCGCCGTCATTTAACAGCGCGCTCATCGCCATCACGATCAATTCGGAAGCGCCGTTACCGATATAGATATCGTCCATCGTCACGCCGTCTATCTGTTTGCTTTGGCTGTAATGCATGATGGCTTTGCGCGGCGCAAACATGCCTTTGGAATCGGTATAACCGGCGGCGTGCGGCAGATTCAAAATCATGTCGCGCACGATTTCATCGGGCGGTTCAAAGTTAAACGCTGCCAAATTACCAATATTTAACTTGATGATTTTATGACCTTCTTCTTCCAGCTGACGGGCGCGCTCAGGAACGGGACCACGAATTTCATAACAGATGTTGTCTAATTTTTTAGATTTCTGAATTAAGCGCACAGCGATATCCTTCTAACAAAATAATAGTGTTAATGCAGCAAGCGGAGTAGTAAATGCGGCGGTCAATTGTGACCGCGAGACGCAGCTAAATCAAGCTTTGAATAGCTTTTCAACATTTTAAGCGCAGGTTCCCGCGGGCTTGGTATCGTAGGTTGGGCTGCGCTTCATCAGCCCAACATTCAACTTCAAACTATTTGGCATGTCCATTTGTTGGCGTCTGCGTGTTGGGCTGATGAAGCGCAGCCCAACCTACCAGCGCAGCCCAACCTGCGAATTATACGAAGCTTCGTTCGATTGCCATGCGTATGTATGGGTATATATCAAGAAAAACGCTACAATGCCAACTTCTTCGAAGCCAGAGCACACATCCCTACGATGAAGTTACACAACACTCAAACACAGCAATATCAAACTGTCACAGGCTACGATGAAGGTAGCGTGGAAATTAACGCCGTCTCTTATCAACACAGTCTGCTGGTACTCCCGGAACTAGCCCCCGCTCTTTGGTCAGTCGCAGATTTTTCCGCATTAAACGCAGCACATTTTGAGGCGATCGCAGAACACCGTCCCGATGTGGTGATACTAGGTACCGGCGCAAAGCAGCGCTTCGTGCATCCCAAACTCACCGCCTGTTTAACCGAACAGCGCATCGGCGTGGAATGCATGGATAGTCAGGCCGCATGCAGAACCTACAACATTTTAATGACCGAAGGTCGCAAAGTCGCCCTGGCACTGATCATAGAACGGAAATCTGATGCTTAATTCGACTGACAACTCCGCGAACGACAAAGCGGATACGATCCCGTTGTGGCTGTGGATTAACCTGATACTATTTTTAGGCATCTGGTTTTACATGCTCGGGGCGAGAACGCTGGTGCCCACCGACGAAGGTCGCTACGCAGAAATGGCGCGCGAAATGGTAGTGACCGGCGACTGGATTACGCCACGCCTGAACGCCATCAAATATTTTGAAAAGCCGCCGCTGCAAACCTGGATGAACGCGATCACATTCGAATTGTTCGGTTTGGGAGAATGGCAGGCACGCCTCTGGACCGGCTTGTCTGCCCTGTTCGGTATTGGTCTGATCGGCTACACCGGGACGCGCGTATTTAACAAGAAGATCGGCATTACCGCTGCGGTGATATTGGCATCGTCATTCTGGTGGGCCGGAATGGGACATGTGAATACGCTAGACATGGGACTGTCCGGCATGATGACGCTGGCGCTATGCAGCTTGTTATTCGCGCAACGAGACCAGGCTACCGCAACGGAACAGCGTAACGGCATGCTGCTGTGCTGGCTCGGCATGGCATTGGCAACCATGTCCAAAGGACCGATGGGCATAGTCTTGCCGGGCGCGGTATTGTTTATCTATACCTTTGTGTCGCGCGACTGGCGCATCTGGCAGCGTCTGCATCTGGTCAAAGGCCTGCTGCTGTTTTTCATAGTTACCACGCCGTGGTTTGTGCTGGTGTCGCAAGCCAATCCGGAGTTTCTGCACTTCTTCTTTATACACGAGCACTGGGAAAGATTCACCAGCAAAGTTCATGGCCGCTATGGGCCCTGGTATTACTTTATTCCGCTGCTAGTCCTCGGTATTTTTCCATGGCTGGGTTTGCTGCTGCAAAGCCTGTGGCATGGCACCAGGCAGCTTGCAGGGACTTTTCAACCCGGTAAAATGCTGCTGATCTGGGCTGCGTTTATTTTTTTCTTTTTCAGCGTTTCCGATTCAAAATTGCCGTCTTATATTTTGCCGATCTTCCCTGCCCTGGCGTTATTGATTGCCATGCATCTGGATCGCAAGGCGTATCGTGGTGTCGTGGTCACGGGCATGCTGATGAGCCTTGTCGGTTTATGCGGATTGGGACTCTGGATTTTTTCCGATTCCATTCCGGCATTAAATAAAAATGCGGTTGAGGGCGCGCTAAACCATGCTTATCTACCGTGGGTTGCTGTTACGTCGCTACTGATGTTTTTATCCGGCGTTGCCGCATGCCTGATGGCACGTTACAACCAGCAGCGCGCGATATGGATATTGGCCTGGTCAGGATTTTTATGCGGTCAGTTGTTAATGCTGGGGTACGAGCCATGGGGACGTTATATCGCCGGCACCGACCATCTGGCCGACATACAGGCGGAACTGACTCCGTCTATGCCGCTGTATGCGGTGGGACGTTACGAGCAGGCACTGCCGTTTTATTTGGGTCACACCACGATATTGGTCGAACATCCGGACGAAATGGAATTCGGTCTGGAGCATGAACCCCAGCTCTGGATACCTAAACGCGCCGATTTCGTGGAACAATGGCTGGCGGATCAATCGCAGGGTGTCACCGCCATGGCGATCCTGCGACCTGATATTTATGCTGACTTCCAACAACAAGGCATACCGATGCGCGTGATCACACAAGATCCACGTCGCGTTATCGTCTCCTCAAAAATCAATTAGAAGACTACCAAGGACAAGCTATGAGTACCCCATTCCCCTTTTTACCTTTTTCACGTCCCAATATTGATGAAGTCACCATCACTGAAGTTGGCAATGTGCTGCGCTCAGGCTGGCTGACTTCAGGGCCCAAAGTACAGGCATTTGAAGCGGGACTGTCAGACTATTTGGGCGGCCGTTTGGTGCGCACCTTTAACTCAGGTACCTGTACCATGGAAATCGCGTTGCGCATTGCCGGTATTGGCGAAGGTGACGAAGTCATTACCACGCCGATCTCCTGGGTCGCCACAGCGAATGTCATTATCGAAGTCGGCGCCACACCGGTATTTGCAGATATCGATCCCGTAACGCGCAACCTCGATCTGGATAAAGTCGAAGCAGCCATTACGCCGCGCACCAAAGCCATCATTCCGGTGTATCTGTCCGGCCTGCCGATGGATATGGATCGCATGTATGCGCTGGCCAAAAAATATAATTTGCGCATTATTGAAGATGCAGCCCAGGCATTGGGTTCGCGCTGGAACGGCAAACCTATCGGTTCATTCGGCGATCTGGTGTCGTTCAGTTTTCAGGCCAATAAAAATCTCACCACCTCTGAAGGCGGCTGTCTGGTGGTGAATACGCCGGAAGAAGCGCGCCTGGCGGAAAAATACCGCCTGCAAGGTGTGACGCGCAGCGGTGTAGACGGCATAGACGTGGACGTATTGGGCGGCAAATACAATATGACGGATATCGCAGCAACGCTGGGACTTGGGCAACTGCCCAACATCGACGCAATTGCGACACATCGTCGCAGTCTGGCGCAACATTATTTCACCTGCTTCGGCACTGATTTTGAAGCGAAAAGCGGCGCCCAATTACCTGTCGCCGATACCGAAAACAGCAACTGGCATTTGTTCCAGATTATTTTGCCCAAGCGTGTAGTACGTGCAGATTTCATGAAGAAAATGATGGAGTTCAATATCGGCACCGGCTACCATTATTCGCCTATCCATTTATTTACGCTGTATCGCCAACGTGGTTTCAAAGAAGGCATGTTCCCGGTTGCCGAGCATATCGGCTATCAAACCGTGACGCTGCCGATGTTCAATACCTTAAGCATGGACGATGTTGAAAGAGTGGTGACTGCGGTAAAATCCTGCCTCTATTAAGCGCATGCAGTATAACTTTACTAAAAATAAAACTATGCCTTCCATGAAACCAGAACTTTCCGTTGTCATTCCGATTTATAACGAGCAGGCAGGTCTTGCTCATCTTTTTGAACGACTGTATCCGGCGCTCGACAAATTGGCCGCCGATGGCACCAGCTATGAGGTGGTGTTTATCAATGACGGCAGCAAAGATCGCTCCGCTGTCATTTTGTCCGATCAATTTCGCGCCCGTCCCGACGTTACCCGGGTCGTATTATTTAACGGCAATTACGGGCAGCATATGGCGATACTGGCCGGCTTCCAGGCTACACGCGGCAATATCGTCGTCACACTCGACGCGGACCTGCAAAATCCGCCGGAAGAAATCGGTGCACTGGTGAATAAAATGCGTGAAGGGTATGACTATGTCGGCTCTATCCGGCGCAAGCGTCAGGATTCTTTATGGCGCACCTGGGCATCCAGAGCGATGAATTATTTTCGCGAAAAAATCACCCATATCAAAATTACCGATCAGGGAAATATGCTGCGCGCATACGGACGCAATGTCATCGACCTGATCAATCAGTGCAGTGAAATGAATACCTTTGTACCCGCGCTGGCGTATACCTTTGCGCGCAATCCGACTGAAATTATTGTCGAGCATGAAGAACGTGCCGCAGGTGAATCCAAATATTCCATCTATAGTTTAATCCGGCTTAATTTTGATTTGATGACCGGCTTTTCGATTATGCCGTTGCAGCTGTTTTCGATGTTCGGCATGTGCATGTCGGCCGTTTCCGGTGCGCTGGTGTTCCTGCTGCTGATACGCCGTTTCGTGCTGGGCGCAGAAGCGGAAGGATTGTTTACTTTGTTCGCGATTTCCTTCTTCCTGATGGGAACGATATTGTTTGGCATCGGTTTATTGGGCGAATACGTCGGACGAATTTATCAGCAGGTCAGAGGCCGGCCGCGCTTTGTGGTGCAAACCATTTTAGAACAGGATGTGGAAAAGAATGACTAAGGCCGCCGCCAATCGCGCAGTAGTTTTTGCGTATCACAGTGTCGGAGTGCGCGGTATTAAAGTCCTGCTGGCGCGTGGTGTCGATATTGCCCTGGTCGTCACCCACCATGACAATCCCAATGAAACAATCTGGTTTGATTCGGTTGCCGAGCTGTGTGCAGAACATCAAATTCCGGCACTGTCAGATCCACAGCCAACGATACTTTTAGATGCCGTCACCAAGATCGCACCCGATTTTATCTTCAGTTTTTATTATCGCAATATGCTGCCGGCCGATGTGTTGGCATTGGCAAAGCGCGGCGCCTACAATTTGCACGGTTCGCTGTTGCCCAAATATCGTGGACGGGTACCGGTCAACTGGGCTGTGCTGCACGGTGAAACTGAAACCGGTGCGACTTTACATGAAATGACGGTTAAGCCCGATGCCGGTGCCATTATTGCGCAAACTGCGGTTCCTATCCTGCCTGACGATACAGCGCATGACGTATTCGGCAAATTGACGGTGGCTTCTGAGCAGACCTTGTGGCACGCAATCCCAGCCCTGTTGAACGGCACGGCGCCACGCATCGTCAACGATTTAAGCAAAGGCAGTTATTACAGCGGGCGCAAACCGGAAGACGGACGAATCAACTGGCAGTTGACCGGTCAGCAGGTATACAACCTGCACCGCGCTGTGGCCCCGCCCTACCCTGGCGCGTTTACCGATCAATTCGGCCAACGTTTCATTATAAAAAAGGCACGCCTGGTGAATTCGCCTAAAGCAAATTTGCCGCAAGGCTTGTGTGTAGTGGATAATGTCATCTTTGGACAGTGCGGCAATCATCAGGCACTCAACATCTCTGAATTACTTTGCAACGGCAACCTGATCAGCGCCGAACAATTACAGCAATTGATTCAGCATCCCTAATATTTAATCAAAGAGTCTCCTATGAAAAAAGTTCTCATACTTGGTGTTAATGGTTTTATCGGTCACCACCTTTCTAAACGTATTTTAGAAACGACTGATTGGCATGTATACGGCATGGATATGCAGACCGACAGAATCAGCGACTTGCTCGATCACGAGCGTATGCACTTTTTTGAAGGCGACATCACCATCAATAAGGACTGGGTCGAATACCACATCAAAAAGTGCGATGTAATTCTGCCGCTGGTTGCCATTGCCACGCCGTCGACTTACGTCAAAAAACCATTGCGCGTATTTGAACTCGATTTTGAAGCGAACTTGCCTATCGTGCGTTCGGCTGCCAAATACGGCAAGCATCTGGTATTCCCATCGACTTCAGAAGTGTATGGCATGTGTCACGACGAAGAATTCGATCCGGAAGAATCCGAACTGATTTGCGGCCCGATCAATAAACCGCGCTGGATTTATTCCTGCGCCAAGCAATTGATGGATCGCGTGATCTGGGGTTATGGCATGGAAGACAATCTCAACTTCACGCTGTTCCGCCCGTTCAACTGGATCGGTGCCGGGCTGGATTCGATACATACACCGAAAGAAGGTAGTTCACGTGTAGTAACGCAATTCTTCGGCCATATCGTGCGCGGTGAAAATATTTCGCTGGTCGATGGCGGCCAACAAAAACGGGCGTTCACTTATATTGATGACGGTATCGATGCGCTGATGAAAATCATCGCCAATCAGGACGGCGTCGCTACCGGCAAAATCTACAACATCGGCAACCCTGACAATAATTTCTCGATTCGTGAATTGGCCAGCATGATGTTGACCCTGGCAGCCGAATATCCGGAATACGCGGACAGCGCCAAACAAGTCAAGATTGTTGAAACGACTTCTGCTGCATACTACGGCAAAGGTTATCAGGACGTGCAGAACCGCGTTCCCAAAATCACCAATACCAAGGAAGAATTGAAATGGGCGCCGCATACCAATATGCCTGACACCATGCGCAAAATTTTTGATGCTTATCGCGGTCAGGTTGCACAGGCCCGTGCTTTGATGGATTGAATCTGAAATTGTCGTTAATTACAAAAATACCTTTGACTCTGTTTTAACTAAGTCAAAGGTATTTTTTTCGAACCTATCTAAATAACCCATGCCAACCATAACACTAAAAATCGATGTCGATACCTACCGCGGCAGCCGCGAAGGCACGCCGAATCTGGCACGGCTGTTAAAGAAGCACAACGCCAACGCCACGTTTTTATTTTCGCTCGGCCCCGATCACACCGGCTGGGCGTTGCGGCGCGCTTTTCGTCCCGGTTTTTTTCAAAAGGTATCGCGCACATCGGTGCTCGAACATTACGGCATGAAGACCTTGATGTACGGCGTCTTTTTGCCGGCACCTGATATCGGCAAGACCTGCGCCAAACAGTTGCGTGCGGTCGCCGAGGCGGGTTTTGAATGCGGCATCCACACCTGGGATCACGTGGTCTGGCAAGACAATGTAAAACAGCGCGGCGCAAAATGGACGAAGCTGCAGATGCAGAAATCGGTTCAGCGCTTTCAATCTATTTTCGGCACTGCGCCAAAAACACATGGCGCAGCAGGATGGCAAATGAATCCGTATGCATTTGCCGAATTGGATGAACTGGACATCATGTATGCGTCCGACGGACGGGCGCAATTAAACGACGATGGAAGTTTGCGGGAGCCGGGTATCGGTCCCTATCGACTTTCGATCGGCACGACCATACAGCGCTGCATGCAGATGCCAACCACCCTGCCAACGTTGGATGAACTATTAGGCCGCACGATAGATGGCGTTGTCATCGACACTAATAATATTGACAAGCACCTGTTAAAGCTTACAAAACAGCCGCGCGACCACGTGTTTACCTTACATGCAGAACTTGAAGGTCAAAAACTCGCCCCCATATTCGAACGATTGCTAATTGGATGGCAAGCTCAGGGATATCGTTGTAGCTCAATGGCCGAATATGCAAAAACCATAGACGCCGCATCATTGCCAATTCGTTCACTTCAGTGGGGTGAATTGCCAGGCAGATCAGGGGAGCTGATTTTGGCTTAACCAGATCTTGACGGTGGTCCTGATTAGTCGAACAATCTAAAATCACACATTAGGAGAACACGGTGACTGTAAGCTCAAACACCAGCCTGGCCGATTTTTCAGCGGAAATGACTAGCGAAAAAACGTTTGCTCTTTCTGATTATGCAGGCAAATCATTCGTTCTGTACTTTTATCCTAAGGACAATACTCCCGGATGCACGACTGAAAGCATCGCGTTTCGCGATTTGTATTCAGAATTTCAAGCTGCCGGCGTTGAAGTATTCGGCCTAAGTCGTGACAGTCTGCGCTCGCACGAAAATTTTAAAAGCAAGCTTGAATTACCCTTTGAACTGATATCCGATCCGGAAGAAATCATTTGCAGTCAGTTTGATGTAATGAAGATGAAAAACATGTATGGCAAACAGGTTCGCGGTATCGAAAGAAGCACTTTTTTAATTGACGGCAACAGCAAAATAGTGAAAGAATGGCGTGCAGTCAAAGTAAATGGGCATGTGAATGAAGTTCTGGAATTTGTGAATGCCTCCAACTAATTTAAGATCTGACTACCTGTCGAAAAGGCCGTACTTGGAACATTATTGTTCCGAACGGCCTTTTTTATTTCCACCTGTTTGTAAATTGAGGTCCTAATGCCACTCCCCAAAATGCCAACTAAACCAGCCGTGATTCTTTCCAAAGAAGATTTTCCAAAGGCTAGTGCTAAATCGGCAATTAAAGCAGTCGCTCACCCTTCTGCTCATTCGGTTGCCTCTCCGTCCTCAACTGCTCATCCTTCCAGCGCCAGCCCTGCTAACCCAGGACACAGTGCCAAGACTCGCCAGAAGCCGGCAGTACTCAGCAAACCGGTAGCAAAATTAATCGCGCAGCCAGCAGCGCCTCAAGCCAAAGCTGCGCCTGTTGCAAAACTGAATGTGATTGAATCCAAAGCGATCGCCGGCAAGCCGGCTAATCGCCCGAAAGCGGTCACCAGCAGCAAGGGCGACGGGTTGGAGGTTGCCAAATTATTTGTACTCGATACCAACGTGCTCATGCACGATCCATCCTGTCTATTCCGTTTTGAGGAACATGACGTTTATCTGCCCATGATTACTCTGGAAGAGTTGGATAATCATAAAAAAGGGATGTCGGAAGTTGCACGTAATGCGCGTCAGGTATCGCGCACTTTGGATGCTCTGGTTGGCGACGACAGCAATCAGGAAATCAGCGAGGGAATTCCGCTATCCAAACTAGGTAACAAAGAAGCTAAAGGTCATTTGCTGTTTCAGACCAAGCTGCAAAATATCAACCTGCCGGAAGGCCTGCCGGTAGGCAAGGCTGATAATCAGATTTTGGGCGTCGTGCGTGCACTCGAAGCTGAATATCCGAATCGGCATATAGTCCTGGTGTCCAAAGACATCAACATGCGCATCAAGGCGCGCGCGTTGGGATTGCCTGCTGAAGATTACTTCAATGACCATGTCATGGAAGATTCGGACCTGCTGTACACCGGTCTGGTGCAGTTGCCGATGGATTTCTGGAACAAGCATGGCAAGGGCATGGAGTCGTGGCAGGAAAATCGCAATGGCGTCAGCAATACGTTTTATCGTGTCACCGGCCCGTTTATTTCTACTCTGCTGGTGAATCAGTTTGTCTACCTTGAACCGAATAACGGTGAAGCGTCATTCTACGGGCAGGTGCGGCAAATTAACGGCAAGACTGCGGTACTGCAAACCCTGCGCGACTTTGGCAATGCCAGACACAGTGTGTGGGGTGTGACATCGCGTAATCGTGAACAGAATTTTGCGCTGAATTTACTGATGGATCCGGAATGCGACTTCGTCACTTTACTGGGTCAGGCCGGCACCGGTAAAACCTTGCTGGCATTGGCGGCAGGCTTGGCGCAAGTTCTGGAAACGAAAACCTATAACGAGATTATCGTCACCCGCGTTACCGTGCCGGTAGGGGAAGACATCGGCTTCCTGCCTGGCACTGAAGAAGAAAAAATGTCACCGTGGATGGGTGCCTTTGATGACAACCTCGAGGTGCTGAATAAATCAGACAATGATGGTGGTGATTGGGGGCGCGCTGCAACACAGGATTTGATCCGTTCAAAAATCAAAATCAAATCGCTGAACTTTATGCGCGGTCGGACTTTTGTAAATAAATTTTTGATTATCGATGAAGCGCAAAATTTAACGCCGAAACAGGTCAAAACTCTGGTTACCCGTGCAGGTCCCGGCACCAAGATTATTTGTTTGGGAAACATCGCCCAGATTGATACGCCGTACTTAACTGAAGGGTCCAGCGGGTTGACTTACGTGGTGGATAGGTTCAAAGGTTGGGGGCATAGCGGTCATATTACCCTGGCACGTGGTGAGCGTTCGCGGTTGGCAGATCATGCCAGCGAAGTGCTGTAATTTCTGCGGTAATTGCTGCAGTAATTTTTTTGTGCTCGGTACTTGATGAAAGCGCGGCCCTGGTGGTCGCGTTTTTTATGGTCGTTCGCTTATTGTTCGTCCAGCACGGCGATCAACTTGTCGATATCGCTTTTATAGAGAAAAGTCAGAAACGGTGGAATGTCTGAGCTTGAAAACAAAGCGCCTGAAAGTAAATATAGTTTCTGAAATCCCATAGCATGTAATTGCTCGGCAATTTCAATCCCCTTCCCGTCATAATTCGCAAAATTTTGATCGAGCATAAACTTTGTCGTCTTGCGATATTGCCCTATGTTATTCAGGAATACGGCAGGATCGCTATAGGTATCTACTTTTTTTCCTGACGTCAGAAATCTGAAGCTGCTCAGCAGACATTCTTCATCATCGACAAAAACTATATCGATATCTTTAAGATCGCGGTCAATTTCAATCGGAACAACCGATGCCATCTGTTTTGGCAAAATTTTTATTTCTAGCTGGTTCGCCTTGTCTCTGATTTGGGGATTGGCGTAATAGCTGGTGACCAGTATCGAATTTTCCATTCCACTTTCTTCAATGATCTGCAGACCATTTTTATCCTGTCCGATTAATTCGTAGTCACTTAGGAAAAGCACACGCTTGCTGCCTGCAGGGCTTAAGCTGTCGAAAAAATGTAAAGTCTGTTGCCCATTGCTGAAGTGATGGAGCTGTAAATCCGGATACAATCCCAATAGCGGATTAAAGCGGATATCCCATGCACCGTGGATAGACTCATCATCATCCAAAATAACGACAATACTGTTGACCGCCGGTCGAATTGTCTGCGAGAGCCAATCTGCTGCATTTATCCTTGGAAATGCAATGTGAACCGACGTACCTACGCCCTCAGCAGAATCAACGGTCAATATTCCTTCGTTGTTGTCCACTGTATTCCAAACTTGTTGTAAGCCTGTCTCCTGCCCGTTATCTTTACCGTAGGTAAAGCATACGCGATTCAACATTTTCTCTAGCAGATCTGGCGACATACCTGTGCCATTATCTTGAATCGTAACCATAATAACTTCGGAATAGGCCGACAATCCGATTTGAATTATTCCATTTCTTTTGCCATCCGCTGCGTCGACCGCATTGTTGATGAGATTGGATATGGAACGGCTGAACTGACCATGCTGCATCAGAGCAAAAGCGAAGTGCGCATCAAGGTCTATTGCCGTTTCAAACTTCACGGCATGGCTGCTATATTCAACTCTTTTTTGGCTTAGGAGCTGCACTAGCAGATCTGAAATCAGTAGCGGCTGGCGAGGCTCAGTCCCGTGTGCTGATTGGCTCTCTACTTTTTTATACGTGCTAAATAAATTATTCGCAATGTCCGCAATGCTGCAAATTGCCTGATTTAAAATAGTGCGCGCCTCTTCCGGCAAGGCGCCGCATGCCGGCAAGATCATTTTTAAGGCGGTCAACGGGGAGTTAATATCATGTGCGACTTTGCGAGCGACTTTGATTAATTTTTCGTTTTCGTGGACCCTGACTTCATGGAGCGCGCGCTCACGCTTTAAGCGTTCCGCCTCTTTTTGTGCAGTGATGTCCAATGAGGTTCCAACCAGACCAATCATATTTCCTTCGCTGTCGCATAACCGATTTTTAACAGTCATAACGGTAATTACTCCAGCTTCCGCACCAGTAAATATCTCCTCGCCTTCGTAACTTCCCTTTTCTATGGCAATCTGATCATGCATTTGAAAAGTTTTAGCTTCATCAAATTTACAAAGATCAAAATCGGTTTTTCCAATCACATCATCCCGTCTATTCAGCACAAATACATCTAACATATGCTGATTACAGACTAAATATTTCCCGGCCAAATCCTTCCAATAAATATTGGCTTTGATCGCATCAATAGCGTTCAGAAATGTTGGATCACGATATAGATTAAGCATGGTAATTTCCTATTAAACGGTGAAATGAATTTATAAAAATCTGAGAAATTTAGCTAAAACTTCTACGTTCATTGATCCCCTCCTCAATGAGGACCAAGGTATCCGCGTGCGGGTAAAGGCGAGGTTTATTTCCTTTTTGTTCGAGTGCGGCGTAATGGCTGGAGAAAGTCACAATCTGCACAGTCGAACAAATCAATATAAAAATACAATATTATTGTATAGGCATATGTAAACAATAATATTCTATAAATTATACTCTCAACGCAATACTAATTTTGCAACTGCCCGCTTTTAGACAAATTTGATACTTGCTACCCAGTTCGTCGTACAAAGACGAAAAAGAAATGTGACGCCACGATCAAGGCAATTGAACAGATTGGATTGAAATTTGGGTCGAGTTTTAGCAATTGACAACTCGCGATGAAATTTGTTGCAGCGAAACAGTTGGTCGTTCCGCATGCCAGGTATTTTGTTTGGTTTGCATCACCTGGTCAGAATGAACCGACCAGGTTTTCTGTTTTATGACGCCGCTATCACCGTAAGTTTGCCCTGCATTTTTTCATGTCCATCCCCGCAAAAATTGTCACATAAAAAAATCAACTCACCGACTTTTTGCGGCGTGATTGTCAACAGAGTGATCTGACCTGGCAAAATATCGGTACGCACATTCAAATCAGGTAGTGAAAATCCATGCGTAAAATCACTGGAGGTCAGTTCCAGGACGACTGTTTCATTCTGCTTAAGTGTGATGTGATTCGGGTTGAATACAAACCTGCTGGCGTGGATTGGTATATTTCGTTGCCTGCTTTTGGGCGGTTGCGGTGACACGGTCGATTTTGTCACGCCGGTTTCCTGTGCCGTTAAGGTCGACCCAAACAGCAAGGCTGCCGCTCCACCAAATGCATTGATCAGTAATGTTCGTCTCAACATGGCTTACCCCTTAACGATAGGGAATTCGTTCATCGTGAGCATCGTCTGATTTTTTTCCACATCGATTTCGCGTATCCCCAATCCTTGAAATGGTACGGATGGATTCCACGGCAACGGAGTTCGCAGTTCTTGCGATCCGGGTGCCGGCAGCGGGAATATCAATGATTTGGCGGCATGGTGGGAGATGTGACCCGTTTGATGATGGTGCTCCTGATGAATATGGCCATAAAACACCGTCACGTTCGCATACGGCATCAGTAAGGCAATCGCCTGGTCGCCATCCCGTGTTGCCCAGTCCCACTGCGGTGCCAGATTAAACAAAGGTCTATGGGTAAACAAGACGATGCGGGCATCTTGCTGTTGTTTGGCCAGATCATTTCTTAGCCAATCCAGTTGTTCATCGCCGATGCGCGATCCCGGATCGGATACGTTATCGACCACAATAAAATGCACGCCTTTGTAATCAAAAGAATAGTGTGTCGCGCCAAAATATTCTTTAAATGCGTCGCCGTGATCCAGCGCGGCATCGTGCTCGCCCGGCATAAAGTACTGTGTTTTGACTTTCAGCCTGGCGACGATATCGCGAAATTCTGCCATACGTTTACGACGCAACTGCGGGTCTTCGGTGGTCTGTGTCAGATCTCCTGTGAACACGATAAAGTCCGGCTGTATGTCCAGCGCATTCACTGCATCCACTGCCTTGATCAATGTGGTGGCAGCTTCAGGATTGGGCGGACCGCTAAATCCCCAATGCGAATCCGACATTTGGACAAAGTAAAAATCGTCATTATCAGTCGCTGAACTTCCTGATGCATTTGCCAACACCTGATTATACAAACCGGATAAAAAAACTGCGCCCGCGCCTGCTGCCGATAAAGATAAAAATTTTCTGCGATCGATCATGTTGCTCTCCTGGTCAGGTATGTTATAAACGTATGCTATAAATAAGCATCTATTCAGACTGGATAACTCTTTCCAGTGCCGCTTATTCCTCAAAATCCTCAATAATTTATTTTTATTTTTTGGGGAATAAAGTTCGGATTGCTAGAGTCTTGTATTGAAAGACCAATCAACTCTATGGAATTAAAAGAAAAAAATCACATCAGCCAGTTCGAACAAATTGTGATGCCGCACCTGGATGCGGCATACAATCTGGCGCGCTGGCTCACGCGCAATGACCACGATGCCGAAGATCTGGTGCAGATGGCGTTTGTGCGTGCCGTGAAATTTTTTGATGGCTATCAGGGTGGCAATCCGCGCGCCTGGCTGCTCACCATAGTCCGACACACGTTTTATACTTCGCTGCGCGATAGTCAGCATGAAAATGCCGATACAGACTTTGACGAGACTATCCACAGCAATCAGGATAGTTCCGGTATGAACGGCAATCCCGAGGCGATCGCCACCAGTTTGGATACCGGTCGGGTAGTCATGCAGGCGCTAGAAAAATTGCCGAACAATTTCAGGGAAATTGTGATTCTAAAAGAAATCGAAGAACTGACTTATAAAGAAATTGCCGACATCGCAGGCATTCCTATCGGCACGGTCATGTCGAGATTGGCGCGCGGACGCAAAATGTTAATCGATTATTTGCACACAGTTGGCATTGGAGGGACAAATGGAGTGTAATGAAGTACAACTGTCCGCCTACCTCGACGGTGAGCTGGATACGTCAACTGCCGAAAATTATGCACAGCACTTATTAACTTGTGCAGTCTGCAATCGCGCCTGCGAAGAGTTAACGCAATTGCGCGCCACATTAAGCAGCAACCTGCCCCGTTATTCCGCACCCAGTCATTTACGTCACCGCATTCAAACGGATTTAGATGCATTGAAACCGCGTGTAAAAAAACGCCAGACATCGCCGTGGTTTTGGATGAATGTGGGATTGACCAGCGTTTGCTCTATCGCTTTTGCAATTACGATGGCACTGTACCTGGCCATACCGACTCAGGCTGAATTGATTAATCAGGAAATCGTCGCCAGCCACTACCGGTCGCTGCTAGCCAACCATTTGGCGGATGTAGTTTCGTCTGACCATCACACCGTCAAACCCTGGTTTACCGGCAAACTCGATTACGCACCTGTGGTTGTCGACTTTGCCGGTGATGGTTTTCCATTGCTGGGCGGCCGGCTCGATTACATCAACCAACGCACCGTTGCAGCCCTCGCATATCGCCACAATAAACACCTGATTAATGTATTCATGTGGCCGGACTCATCCGGCACATCGTCATCAACAACTGCAATAAGGGGATTTAACGTGTTGCAGTGGAATGACGCCGGCATGGCGTACCATGCGGTATCGGACATGAATGTGCAGGAGTTGGAGAATTTTCGACAGCTAATCACAGCCCATAAAGAATAACTGAATTATTCTCACAATGGATCAACAAATAAGCGTCGCCAGCCTTCCAGCCCCAGGCGCTGTAATGTCTCTATATTTTTTTGATAAATCTCGTCCGTATCGGGAAACGTGTGTACCGCCTGTTCGATGCTGGATTCACGAATCAAATGCAGGATAGGATATGGTGATCGGTTCGTGTAATTTTCAATATCTTCCGGCTTGGTCCCGAAAAACTGGTAGGCAGGATGGAAGCTGGCGATTTGCACAATGCCGTCAGCGTTGAGTTCCTCCAGCAAGGTATCGGCCACATCTAAAAAATCATTGAACTCTAAAAAATCGTTCAACACATACGGATGGATCAGCAATGTTGTTTCTACTTTGGCTGGATCAGTTTCAAGCAATAATTCGATTTCGGCAAGCAGGTCGCCGTGCAGCTCACGGCTTGTGGTCGCCGTACTGACCTTGTAGCGGATTTGATTTTTTACGTGCACGGCTTTGGCGAACGGACATAAGTTCAATCCGATTACAGCCTTTTCCAGCCAGGCCTGAGTCGCCGATAAGACTTGGGTATGATCAGTCATGATAATTAAAACCTTAATAAGAAAATGAGCGCCCTGTTCCGTTTACAGTTTACAGAATCGGCAGCAATTCGTTCCATAAAAAAACGCGCCTGAGTAAGCGCGTTTTTTATTCAGCAGACTGCAGTTTTATCACTGCAGTTGCTTATTTCAGTTGCTCCAGCAGCAAATTCAAAATCTTGTCTGATGTAGCAGTCACTTCTTTGGTACCGTCATTATTTTGTACAGTGATGTGGGTCACGTTACCGTCTCCCTTGACGAATATGCGATAGCGCTTGGCTTCGGCATCTTTGTCAGTGCTGAATAATTTAGAGAAGAAACCTTCGTTTTTCACATCATCCTGGTCAACGTAACGCACAAAATAAATGCCTTTGGCACGGTCACGATCTTCTACAGTAAAGCCCACTCTGTCCAGCGCCAAACCAACCCGACGCCAGGTGCGGTCAAATGCTTCGTCCACATCGACGCGGGAAGTTGCGCCGTCTTTAACCAGAGACGCTTTAACGGTCAGATTAACTGGCGTGCCGACCATCTCTTTGGCTTTTTCTGGCGTGCTGCCTAAGCTCACCATCAAACGCGTTAAGAATACCGCTTCCAGACCGGGGTCGTTTGGACGTGCCGCCCATTTTGTCGTTTCTTTATCCGAACCGACATACACTTCTTCAACGCCACTTTGACTGATATAAATTTCTGTTGAACCGTCTGCATGACGTTCCAGTCGGGTGCGATATCTGTCGCGCTCGCCGGTCGAATACAGGGAATCAAATACATAACCGATTGTTTTGCGGATAAAGTCGTCAGGAATCTTGGCGCGGTTTTCCGCCCAATCGGTTTCCATGGTGCCGGTCACTTCAGATTCAGTCGCGATCAGGAATCCGTTCTCCTGCCAGAACTGCTTAATTTTGGGCCATAACATTTCCGGAGTTTGCGGCACTAACAACCAGCGCTGCGAACCATCACGCTCGATGCGCATATTGTCTACGGCATTGATCGCAACAGTCTGTGCGGATGAAGTTGCGGCAACTGGAGCAGCAGAGTTCGGTGCCGTTCCGTTGATTTTTGCGTTGTATCCGGACGCGGTTAACGTGCCGGAATTATCGGGAATCGAATAGCGGTTATCGCGCGAAATTTGACTTAAATCGGGTGGTACATCCAGAGTCGGTGCTACCGCATCTTTTTTACTTGCGCTTTTATAGTCGACGCGATCTGGTGTCAACATGGACGTATTGCAGCCTGCCAAAGCAGCCAGGGTAAGTGCAGCAGCCAGAGCCGGTGCAGAAACCATATTACCAAGTGAATTATTACGTATAGTCATGTAGTTACAAACTCAAAGTTAACCTACTTCAGTGCCTGACCTGCGTCTGCACCAACCTTTTACAGCCACTCATTTATTTTCTTATTTCTTTAATTAATCAACGTACTTACTGATTATTTATTCAGCAAACCAACATCACGCAAACTGTTTGCCAGGGATTGATGATATTGACTTGAATGCGGCACCAGCGGCAAGCGGATGCCAGAAGGGATCAGACCCATTTCGGCCAGCGCCCATTTTACTGGAACTGGGTTGGGTTCAAGGAACAATTTTTGATGCAACGCTATCAGAGGCTGGTTGATCGCTTTGGCCTGCGCGATATCTCCGCGCATTGCAGCGGCAGCCATCAGATGCATCGCACGCGGGGCGACATTGGCAGTGACCGAAATATTGCCTTTACCGCCACACAGCATCAGGGCCATGGCAGATAAATCGTCACCGGAATACACCGCAAAATCTTCTGGCACCATCGCTAATAATTCAATATCGCGACCGATGTTACCGCTGGCTTCTTTGACCCCAACAATATTTGCAATCTGCGCCAGACGGCAAATGGTTTCATTCGACATGTCTGCGACAGTCCGGCCAGGTACGTTATATAAAATAATCGGAATATCAACTGATTCAGCGATTTTTTTAAAATGCTGGTACATGCCTTCCTGGGTCGGCTTGTTGTAATACGGGACGACCTGCAGGGAAGCATCTGCGCCTATCTCTTTGGCGTAGTTGGTCAGATTGATTGCTTCCTGAGTAGAATTTCCGCCGGATCCGGCAATGATAGGGATACGCTTGTTGGTGTGCTCAACCGTCACGCGAATTAATTCAAGATGCTCTTCCACCGTCACGGTGGACGATTCGCCTGTGGTACCGGCGATCACGATGCCGTCTGTACCTTCACTGATATGCCAGTCAATTAACTTGCGCAATCCCGGTATATCTAAACTGCCATCCGCGTGCATTGGTGTGACAATTGCAACTAAGCTGCCTGTAATCATAGTCATGATGAAGCGTTAAAAATTATAAAACGTTGATTGTAGCGGATAGCGACTGTTAGCGCTAAAAATTCGGCTAATTTAGCTTGACCCTGAGCCTGGCTACACACCACCAGTTAGCTAACTGTAGTCTATCCCCATGGCTTCGCGTACATCACGCATCGTGTCCTGCGCCAGTTTGCGCGCCTTGTCGCAGCCGTCCGCAACAATCGCGCGCACCAGCGACGGATCATCCAGATATTGCTGGGCGCGTTCATGCATGGGTTCCTGTTCTTTGATAATCGCATCGATAATCGGCTGCTTACAATCCAGGCATCCAATTCCGGCACTGCGGCATCCCTTTTGCACCCAGATTTTGGTGCTGGATTCTGAATACACCTGATGTAATTGCCAGACCGGGCATTTGTCGGGGTCACCAACATCGGTGCGACGAATTCTGGCCGGATCAGTCACCATGGTTCGAATTTTTTTAGTGACGCTTTCTTTATCTTCGCGCAAAGCGATGGTGTTGCCATAGCTTTTGGACATTTTCTGCCCATCCAGTCCCGGCATGCGCGAAGCTACGGTTAGTTTCACCTGCGGCTCAACCAAAATTAATTTGCGGCTGCCTTCCAGATAACCAAACAGGCGCTCCCGGTCGATCATGTTTAAATTTTGTGCATCGTTTAACAGCGCATGTGCCTGCTCCAGCGATTCGACCAAACCCTGTTCCTGAAATTCAGCACGCAACTCGGTATACAACTTGGCGCGTTTGCTGCCGAGTTTTTTAATCGCGTCGATGGCGTTTTTTTCAAAGCCTTTTTCTTTGCCATACAGATGATTAAAGCGCCGCGCAATTTCGCGCATCATTTCGATGTGCGGAACCTGATCATCGCCGACCGGCACCTGCGTGGCGCGATAAATTAACACGTCCGCTGCCTGCAACAATGGATAACCAAGGAAACCGTAGGTAGACAGATCTCTGTCCTGTAATTTTTCCCGCTGATCTTTGTATGTCGGCACGCGTTCCAGCCAGCCCAGCGGCGTAGCCATTGAAAGCAGTAAATGCAATTCTGCATGTTCGGGAATGCGCGACTGGATAAACAAGGTGGATTGCGATGGGTCGACGCCTGCGGCCAACCAGTCTACCAACATCTCCCAGCTGTTTTTTTCTATCTGACTGGGATCATCGTAATGCGTGGTTAATGCATGCCAGTCTGCGACAAAAAACAGGCAGGGCAATTCTGCCTGCATGGTGATCCAATTTTTGAGGGCGCCGTGGTAATGACCCAGATGCATGGCACCTGTGGGACGCATACCGGAAACTACGCGTTCTGGATACATGGGTTCACTTAAAGAGAAATTGCAGCGGCAAGATTAATACATGCAAAACTGATTCCGAGACCAGCATGACCGGTATCAGCCAGTAATATAATACTTTGGTGAATAACAGTGCGAGCACAATGAAGAAACCGTAGGGTTCAATTTTTGAGAATTGTATCGCCCATTTCATGGGTAACAGACTGGTCAGTATTCTTCCGCCATCCAGCGGCAACATCGGAAATAAATTTAAAGCAAACATCACCAGATTTACCATGATGCCGGCTTTTGCCATCAACAGGAAAAACGGTTCCGTTACCTGCATGTTGTCCAGCACATAGCTGGCGATCAACCACAACAGCGCCATGAAAAAATTCGATGCGGGGCCGGCCAACGCAACCCATAACATATTACTTTTGGGATTTTTCAAACGGCCAAAATCGATAGGCACCGGTTTTGCATAACCGAACATAAAAGCACCACCGGTCGATAAATATAGTACGACCGGAATTAACAGCGTACCGACCGGATCAATATGCTTCAACGGATTCAAACTCAGCCGGCCACGGGAAAATGCAGTGTCATCGCCAAAATATTTGGCAACGTAAGCGTGTGCGGATTCGTGCAGGGTAATGGCAAAGATGACAGGTATGGCGTATACCGCCAAATTTTGGATTAATTCATTCATAGGTCGCGATTCTATCAGAGCAGCCTGAATTTCGTCATATCAGGATTGTTAACATTCAAAAGTTATCACAAACCAAAGATCTGAATATCGCCGCGGCCCTGACGTACCAGCTGCACATCGTCCCCGGTCAAATCAACCACCGTGGTGGGCTCCAAACTGCATGCACCGCCATCGATGATCAATTCGATGTGATGCTCCAGACTGTCACGGATTTCTTCCGGATCATTGAGCGGCTGCGCCTGATTCGGCAAGATCAGCGTGGTGCCCAGCAATGGCTGCCCCAATTCGGTGAGCAAAGCCTGGATAATTTTATCTTCCGGTACGCGCAGGCCGATTGTTTTGCGCGAAGGATGCGACAGGCGACGCGGTACTTCTTTGGTCGCTTCCAAAATAAATGTATACGGTCCGGGAGTCGCTGTTTTCAGGAGGCGATATTGACGATTGTCGACTTTGGCATACGTGGCGATTTCGCTCAAGTCACGACATAGCAACGTCAGATGATGTTTATCGTCGACTTCACGGATGCGGCGCAACCGGATAACCGCGTCTTTGTCATCCAGATGACAAACCAGCGCATAACACGAGTCGGTCGGAACCGCGACGATACCGCCGGCATGAATGATTTGGCAGGCCTGCCTGATTAAGCGGTTTTGCGGATTTTCAGGATGTACGTAAAAGTATTGACTCATAAATAATTAGTAATAAATAAGAAATGCGAAATCGACTTTCATCAATTTCGCATTCATCACCGTGTTGATACCAGTTTCGATGCTGACAGTATAGTCGCTGGGATTAACTTGTTCCAGCATCTCCGCGCGTACTTTTTAATTCGCCAATTCTCCGGCTTTAATGCGCAGGCTTTGATCCGCCACCTTTAATGCACCGCTTTTAATGCAGCGATACGTTGTTCCATAGTCGGATGGGTAGAAAACAGGGCCGAGAAACCGGCTTTGTCGGTGATACCCGCAGCCGCCATGGATTTTGGTAGTTCACCTGGCTCCAGTCCGCCCAAACGCGACAAGGCGTTAATCATGGGCTGGCTGTTACCTAGTAATTTAGCCGAGCCGGCATCAGCGCGAAATTCACGTTGACGCGAAAACCAGCACACGATCACCGATGCGGCAATTCCGAAAATAATCTCGCACACAAAGACCGTGACCATATAACCGATGCCGGGCCTGTCATTATCGCCATTCCTAAAAACGGCTTTGTCGATTGCATAACCCACGACCCGTGCCAGAAACACGACAAAGGTATTCACCACTCCCTGAATCAGCGCCATCGTGACCATATCGCCGTTGGCGACGTGCGCAATCTCGTGCCCCAGCACTGCTTCGATTTCTTCCTGATTCATGCTGGTTAGCAGGCCGGTGGAAACCGCCACCAGTGCGGAATTTTTAAACACACCCGTCGCGAACGCATTGGGCGCACCCTCGAAAATAGCGACTTCGGGCATCGCGATACCAGCACGTTCCGACAAATTTTGTACCGTATGAATCAGCCACAATTCATTACTGTTTGACGCAGTTCCAATCACGCGTGCGCCGGTAGTCCATTTGGCCATCGGCTTGCTGATCAGAAGCGAAAAAAATGCGCCGGTAAATCCGACGACCAGAGAAAATACCATCAGGGTACTTAAGTCCAGGCCGTTCGCAGTCAGGTAGCGATTGACGCCCAACAAGGACAAAACCAGTGACATCACCAGCATCACGGCCAGGTTAGTCGCTACAAATAAAAAGATGCGTTTCATTGTGATATCTCCATTTCTGTTGATTTAAGTAGCTGGGGAACAAGAACTTATTTTCAAGTGAAATTGCGAGCGAAGTACAACGATCGCAATATTTATATTGCAACACGATGTAAGAAAAAACGGAGACGAGACTGCTATTAAAAGCGCCGGACCTAAAACCAGTCGTGCCAGACCGGTGTTAAATTCGGCGGCAATGGCGGCAATGCGCCGAGCTCAGTCCTGGATTCACCAGGCCCATGAAAATCCGAACCACGCGACGCAAGAAAGCCATATTGCTGCGCGACTTTGGCATATTCGATGAACTGATCCGGGGTATGACTGCCGGTAATGACTTCAATACCGACGCCGCCATGCTGTTTGAACTCGTCCAGAAATGCAGCCATTTCCAGTTGAGTCAAATCATAGCGTCCGGGATGCGCAACCACCGCCACACCGCCGGCGCCATTTATCCATTGGACGGCATTTTGCAAAGTGGACCAGCGGTGTTCCACGTAGCCCGGCTTACCTTCGACCAGATAATTTTTGAATACGTCGCTGACGTCGCTGCAAAAACCGTCTTCGACCAGATAGCGTGCAAAATGAGTGCGTGAAATCAGATCGGGATTGCCGACATAGCGCAATGCACCCTGGAATGCGTCGGGGATGCCCACTTCCGCCAACATGGCGCCAATTTGCATGGCACGCTTTTCACGTCCATGGCGGGTATCGTACAAACCTTGTACCAGTCCGGGACTGGTTTCATCGATTTGCAAACCGACTATGTGTATGGTTTTTTTAGCCCAGGTCACTGAAATCTCAACGCCGCCGACATGCTGCATGCCCAAACTTTTTGCGACTTCGCGGGCCACTGCAACACCGCTGATTTCATCATGATCGGTCAACGCCCACACATCAACGCTGCGTTGATGTGCACGGTTGGCAATCTCAGTGGGAGTCAGTAATCCGTCCGATACGGTGGAGTGGCAATGCAAATCTACATTAAGCATAAGAATCAGGCGTGGCGATCTGGGAGGAATGAATACCTCACCATTGTACTCTGACTGACCACATTAAGGCTGCCGCTGTATAAACCGCTCGATCAGGGTCGCCAGTTGCTCCGGTTGATCATGATGCAGCATATGACCTGCATTCTGGATCATTTCCTGCTGAACCTGCTTGAAGTGGGTAATGCGACGATCTGCTTCGGCACGTCCTTGCTCTTTCCCGCCTATCCACGACCAGATTTCCGTATCTGCTGCTTCGACCCACAATACCGGCGCGGTAATGGCCTCCCAACAAGCCATAATTTCTTCAACGCGATATAAAATCGGACTTGATATCTTGTGCGCCGGATCACCCAAAATCTGCCATTCGCCCTGCGCATTTTCACGCGACCAGTGCTGGGCCAAATACGCGGCACGCTCATCGCTTAAACGCGGATTGGTTTTTTGCAGACGCTTTGCCACCATCGCAACCCCGGCATAACTTTGCATCACCGGTTTATCACGCAACTCATCCATCCATTTTCTGTAGCGATGTGGCGCGTCGCCGGGCTTGGTCGTTGGCAAACCAAAACCTTCCAGTACCACCAGTCTGGCTATCCGTTCTGGTCGTATCCCGGCATAGATGGCAACGATATTGCCGCCCATGCTGTGACCGATCAGATTGATAGGCGCATCTGGGCTGTAATGATGCAACAACACATCCAGATCAGCCATGTAATCGGCGAACCAGTACGCGTCGGTTGCCGGACCGGTAGTCAATCCAAAACCGCGCAGGTCTGGTGCGATGACATGCCAATCCGCCTGCAAACTGTCCACCACAAATTGAAATGAAGCGCTGACATCCATCCAGCCGTGCAACATAAACAGGATGGGCGCATCCGGATTACCCCAGTGGCGAACATGATATTGATGATCTCGGACAGCGACAAATTCGGAGCGGGAAGTTTTCATAGGAATCCAATAAAAAAGAACGGTCGTGCGTGTTTTGCGGATTATACCCGAGAGATTCCAGGCCTGTTGGCGTTTGCAGTCGCAAGGTTTTATCTGGCGAAGACCCGGGAATTCGCATCCACTATTTACAGTAGCTACTGTAGCCCGACAGCCTGAAAACAATCATCGCTTTTACAAACAAAAGTGATTGACATCTGAAATCCACTACTATATCTTACGATATGTTTTAAGACATAACGAAAGATATAGTATGAATCCACATCACAAACATTCACACGCACACTCGCACAAACACAGTTTCCCGGAGCGTTTTGCTGCCCATTTCCTCCAGCATTTCGGTGGGCCTCATCGTGGCGGACATCGCGATCATGACGAAGGTCATGGCCATCGCGGCGGTTTTGGTCGCGGCAGATTTGGCAATGACGACGATGGTCTGACACGCGGCCGCAAATTTTCGTCCGACGATTTGCAACTGCTGCTGCTGGCACTGCTGGCCAGCAAACCGGCGCACGGCTATGAACTCATCAAGGCATTGGAACAGCGCTCTAACGGTTTCTATACGCCGAGTCCTGGCATGGTGTATCCGGCACTGACCTATCTGGAAGAAATAGCCTATGTCACCGTCACTCAGGAAGGCAATCGCAAGGCATATCAATTGGCACCGGCAGGACAGGAATATCTGGCTACCAATCAGGAACGTGCCGATTTGATGCTGGCCAAACTCACGCATATTGCACGCAAGATGGATTCGGTGCGTCGCGCCTATTCCGATGAGGGCAATGCGGATGGTGAGGAGAACTCATCGGCATGGTTACCTGAATTTGTCGAAGCACGTCGGGCGCTCAAATATGCCTTGGTCAAACTGAGTGATGCCAATCCGGCAGAACAAAAACGTATCGCCGCCATACTTAACGAAGCCACTGCGCAGATACTTGGCAAGTAGTCGTCAACATATTTAATTAAAGGAAGCCTATGTATCAATTAACTCCTACTCGCGAGAAAGGGCTGCTCTGGCTGTTGGCCCTGACGCAGTTCACCATCATCATGGACTTTATGGTGATGATGCCGCTAGGTCCGCAAATCATGCACGCGTTTTCCATCGGCCCGGCCGCCTTTGCAACTGCAGTATCTGCTTATTCGTGGTGTGCTGGCATTTCCGGGTTGCTCGCTGCGACGTATATCGACCGGTTCGATCGGCGTCGGCTGTTGCTGGTGGTGTACGCATTGTTTGCGCTGTCCAATCTGCTGTGCGCGTTGGCACCGACCTTCAGCCTGCTCTTGATCAGCCGTGCTTTTGCGGGCCTGACTGGCGGGGTACTCGGCTCCATCGTCATGGCGATTGTGAGCGATGTCATTCCACCGCAACGTCGCGGTGCCGCAACTGGCATCATCATGACGGCATTTTCACTGGCAGCAGTTGCCGGCGTTCCGGCAGGAATTGTGCTCGGTGCCTATGTGAACTGGTCCGCCACGTTTTATTTGCTGGTTGGGTTGTCGCTGCTTATTTGGGGCGCAGGATTTGCGCTGGTCCCGACGCTGACAGCACATCTGTCTAAACATCCGGTGCCATTCAATCGCGTACTGCCCAATCTGTATGCCATGATTAGTGATCCCCGTAACTTAGGCGCCTACACCCTGACTTTCGTCGTGATGATTTCGCATATGATGGTGATCCCGTTTATCTCGCCGATGCTGGTGGCGAACCATGGCATAGCGCCACAGCAAATCGCCTGGATTTATATGGCCGGTGGTGTGGCAACATTTTTCACCTCCAGAAAAGTGGGCGTACTGTCGGATAAATTTGGCAAGCATCTGGTATTCAGATGTATCGCGCTATTTTCAATACTGCCGGTACTGTTCATCACCCATTTGCCCAATCTGTCACTGATTGCGATGATCGCTTTTTTCCCCATCTTCATGGTGGCGGTATCAGGACGCATGATTCCCATGCAGGCCTTGCTCACCACTGTGCCGGAGAACGATAAGCGCGGCGCGTTTCTCAGCGTGAACAGCGCCATCCAGCAAATCGGCAATGGTTGCGGGGCATGGATAGGAGGATTGCTGCTGTCGACCACGGCCACTGGCCATATCGATGGGTATGGCTTGAATGGCGTACTGGCAGTCTGCATATTGATGTTCGCAATATGGTGGATCGGGCAGGTCAATGCCCGGCCAGTGGCTGCCGTCTGATTACAGGCTGATCACGGGCAGATCACGGTATAGCCGTGCAACGCGGCGCTACTATATGGTGGTGCCGCGTTTTTTTTGCCGCTTAAAACAGCTGGAAATATGATCGTCCACCATGCCTATCGATTGCATGTACGCATAAATAATGGTGGGGCCAATAAATTTGAAACCACGTTTGGCCAGATCTTTGGAAATGCGCTCGGACAATTCTGTTTTGGGCGGCGCATCTTTGTAGCTATCGATGTGATTGACGATGGTTTTGCCGTTCACGAATCCCCACAGATACGGATCCAGCCCACCCAATTCTTTTTTCAGGATCAGGTACGCTTTGGCATTGGCGATCGCAGCGGCAACCTTTAAACGATTGCGCACGATGCCGGGATTGGCCAGTAATTCAGCGACCTTTTTATCGTCGTACCGCGCAATTTTTTTCGCATCCCAGCCATCAAACGCCAACCGGTAATTTTCACGTTTATTGAGTATGGTCTCCCAACTTAAGCCCGCTTGCGCGCCTTCCAGATTCAGCATTTCAAACAACGTCGTTTCGTCATGACATGGCACACCCCAGTCGTGATCGTGATAGTCGAGATAAAGTGGATTGGCGGGATTCGCCCAGCCGCAACGTGTTTTAGTCATATCAGCAGGCCGCATGGTTGACTGAGATGACATGTATCGCCAATCCGCCCAGCGATGTTTCTTTGTACTTCGCCTGCATATCAAAACCGGTCACGCGCATGGTTTCAATCACCTGATCCAGACTGACATGATGGGTGCCGTCGCTGTGCAACGAGAGTGAGGCAGCGGTGATCGCCTTGACTGCGCCCATGCCATTGCGCTCGATACAGGGAATTTGCACCAGACCGCCGATAGGATCACAGGTCATGCCCAAATGGTGTTCGATACCGATTTCAGCCGCTGCTTCGATTTGCTGATTGGTGCCACCCAATGCAGCAGTCAGTCCGGCCGCGGCCATCGCACAGGCCACACCGACCTCGCCCTGGCAGCCGATTTCCGCACCCGATATCGACGCATTTTTTTTACATAGCATCCCAACCGCTGAAGCCACCAGTAAAAAATCGCGCACGCCTTTATCTGCATCAGCCTGCCTGCAATCCTGCGCGTAATACCGCAACACGGCCGGAATAATACCGGCGGCGCCATTTGTCGGTGCCGTCACCACACGCCCACCGGCAGCGTTCACTTCATTCACCGCCATGGCATACAGGCTCACTTTATGGATAGGATCGTGCGGCATGTCGTCGCGCTGTTCCTGCGCGGCACGCCACAGTTTTGCAGCACGTCGCTTTACATTCAGGCCGCCAGGCAATACGCCCTCGTCTTTCAGGCCGGTTTCTATACAGTGACGCATCACGTGCCAGATCGCGTCAAGACCGGCATTGAGTTCTTCCTCGCTGTCATACACCGCTTCATTGGCGCGCATCATCTCGGCAATACTGATGTGATGCTTTTCGCCGTGAGCCAATAATTCTCCCATGGTGCCGAACGGGTAAGGTTTGACTATCGGTGCAACGGCAGGTTCATGCCCGATTTCGTGCTCCGATTGAATGAAGCCACCACCCACCGAATAAAAAATTTGTGATGTGATACTGCCGTCGCGTCGCGTTGCAGTGAATTTGAGTCCGTTGGGATGTGCCGGCAGGCTTTCCTGTTTGTGCCACAGTAAATCGCGTTCAACAATAAACGGCACCAGATACTCGCCCAACAAATACATTTGCTGGGTCTGCCGAATTTGTGCGATTTTTGCATCCATGGTTTCCGGAACCACGTCCTTCGGTGTTTCACCAAGCAGACCCAGCAATACTGCCTTATCGGTTGCATGACCAACGCCGGTGAGCGCCAGAGAACCATACAACTCAACCTGGACACGGGTCACCTCGGCCAACTCTGCACATTCGAGTAAAAAACGGCGTGCTGCCAACATCGGACCTACCGTATGGGAACTGGACGGACCTACGCCAATTTTAAATAAATCAAATACACGCATGTCCATCTGTACTCTCCCTTTTTTAATTATTATTTTTGTCTATGCGGCTTTGCTGTTTTTCTCTATCACGATATTTTTTAACATATCGCTCACCATTTCAGGCAATCCGTTAGTCAGACGCCAGGACCAGTCAGCGCTGGCCTTGCTGTCATCCAAGCTGTCGGGCCAGGTATCGGCGATCGCCTGACGATGATCCGGACGGAAATTGACGACAAACTCTGGATGATGACGCTGTATTTCGGTCGCAATTTCCTTAGGATTGAAACTGATACCAGCCACATTATAGGAGGAGCGGATCTTGATTTTTTCAGCCGGTGCCTTCATCAGTTCGATGGTGGCACGGATTGCATCGGGCATATAAATCATCGGCAACGCAGTATCCGCACTGAGGAAGCAGTCATACGGCTCACCACGTAACGCGGCATGGAAGATGGCAATCGCGTAATCGGTTGTGCCGCCGCCCGGAGGCGATTTGTAGCTGATGATGCCCGGGTAACGTATGCTGCGCACATCCACACCGTACTTGCTAAAGTAGTATTCGCACAAGCGCTCACCCGCCAGTTTGCTGATGCCATAAATCGTAGTCGGATCCATGGTCGTCATTTGCGGCGTTTTCACCGGCGGCGTATTCGGGCCGAAAGCGGCAATCGACGAAGGCCAGAATACCTGCAACGGCTTGCCTGCTGCATTACGCACACGGGCCAGTTCAAGAATATTGAGCAGACCATCCATGTTCAGCGTCCAGGCTTTCAACGGTGCCTGCTCACCGGTCACCGACAATAATGCCGCCAGTTGATACACGTCGGTAATTTCATATTGCGCGACCACATGCGCAATGCGTTCCGCATCCAGCACATCGAGTTGCTGATAGTGCGCGGCTCCATACATGCTGTTGGGTGCAATATCCGAAGCGATGACATTGTTTGCACCGTATTCCAACGCCAATGCGTCAACCAGTTCGCAACCGATTTGTCCGTTCGCGCCAATAATTAAAATTCGTTTTGTCATTTTATTCTTTCCGTGTTTCTTACTTGGTACGCTATTCGTACGCTATTTAATGATATTCAATTCACGACCAGCCTGCGCAAAAGCAGCCAGAACCTGATTAATCTGTTCGGTCGTGTGCGCTGCAGACAACTGTACCCTCACCCGCGCCTGCCCCATAGGCACCACCGGAAAAAAGAAACCTGAAACCAGCACGCCCAATTCATACAGTCGTGCAGCAAACTGCTGGGCAACCGTCGCTTCAAATAACATCACCGGCACGACCGGGTGAGTACCTGGTTTAATGGTAAAACCGAGAGCTTCGGTTTCACGACGGAAGTGCGCGGTGTTGGCATGTAACTTGTCTCGCAATTCCGTGCTGCCGGAGATTTTTTTAAGCACTTCCAGTGAAGCGCCTGCAATAGACGGCGCCAGCGTATTGGAGAACAGATACGGACGTGATTTTTGACGCAGGATTTCAACCACTTCGCGCCGCGCCGATACAAAACCGCCCATCGCGCCACCCAGTGCCTTGCCTAAGGTACCGGTAATGATATCGATGCGACCGATCACGTTATGGTGTTCGTGTGTCCCTCTGCCGGTCTTGCCCATAAAACCGGAAGCATGACATTCGTCGATCATCACCAAGGCGCCGTAGCGATCCGCCAGATCACAGATTTTATCGAGTTGCGCTATCGTGCCGTCCATCGAAAACACACCGTCGGTTACGATAATTTTATGGCGCTTGCCTGCCGCAACTGCCGCCTGCAACTGGACTTCCAGATCAGCCATGTCGTTATGCGCATAACGATAGCGTGCTGCCTTGCACAGACGGATGCCGTCGATAATCGACGCATGATTCAGGGCGTCAGAAATAATCGCATCTTCTGCGTCAAACAACGGTTCGAACACACCGCCGTTAGCATCAAAAGCTGCCGCATACAAAATCGTGTCTTCGGTGCCCAGAAAGTTCGACAGAGCGGATTCCAGTTGTTTGTGCACGGTTTGCGTACCGCAGATAAAACGTACCGACGACAGGCCATAGCCAAATTCCTCAGTCGCCTTGATAGACGCCTGCACCATGCTTTCATTGCCCGACAATCCCAGATAATTGTTGGCGCACATATTAATCAGATGGCGGCCGTCGCTGCCCACTACTTCCGCGCCCTGGCGCGACGCTAAAACGCGCTCGACTTTATACAGTCCGGCTTCGCGTAACTGGGCGATGGTATTTTGCAAACCTGAATAAAACGCTGTCTGATGTGATTTCGTTGTTGGGGTCGCTGGTGCACTCATGATATTTCCTTCATTCTTTACCGCGTATTGAAAATCGTATTGAAAATCGCATTGAAAATAAGTACCGGGATTTTTAAAGCTCTGCTAAGATTCACTGCAACTACAAATTTCCATTATAAAGAAATGTAGTTCAATATATCGAATACTAATCACTCTTAATAAACTTTGCAAGCATCCAAATTAGAAAAATGTCTAAGCCAACTCTAAAAGCCGTCACCAATACGCCGCCCGAAGTAGGTGCCACGCTGCAGCGCATGCGTCTGGAACGCGGGCTGACTCTGGAGGACTTATCGCGTACCGCCGGCGTATCGAAATCGATGTTATCGCAAATAGAACGTGAAAAAGCCAACCCCACCATTGCAGTAGCCTGGCGTCTGGCGAATGCATTGGGTGTCGATATCGCAGAACTGTTGAGCTCCGAAGTCAAAAAACCGGATCTCATCCGCATACTGGACGCCCACGAAACACCGACTCTGCCGGGTGAACATGCAGGCTATATATTACGCATACTGGGCCCCATGGAACTGGCCGGAAAATTTGAATGGTATGAACTCACCCTGGCACCAAACGGCGCATTAGTCTCCGGTTCGCACGATCCGGGCACCACCGAACACTTGACTTTATTGCACGGCAGCGTTGAGCTTGATGTGAACAATATCAAAAAGAAATTGAAAATCGGTGCAACCGCGCGTTATGCTGCCGATCTGCCGCATGGCATCTACAACGTTGGCAAAAGTGAAGCGAAAGCATTGATGGTAGTGATACATCGCTAGCCGACCTTTTCAGCGTTCTCTTTAAATATCTACCTGACGACTTAACCGCGACATCTTATGGCTACTCAATTTCTTTTTTTCGATGATTACTCTGAAGGTGCCCATCCGCAGATACTGGCGGCATTGGCAGCCAATAATTTGCAGCAGTACCGGGGTTACGGCGGCGATGCCTACACCGATGAAGCCAGTCGACTGATCAAGGCAAAAATCCGGCAGCCTGACGCTGCCATTTATTTTGTTGGAACCGGCACGCTTGCCAATATAGTCAGCCTGGCATCCATGTTAAAACCGTTTGAATCCGTCATCGCTGAAAACAATGGCCATATTCATGTGCACGAAACCGGCTCGATCGAAGCATTGGGCCATAAAATCAATTGCGTGACTGGTGAAAACGGCAAGCTGAACTACGCTGCCATACAAAGCGTGCTTGACTCACATGCCGGCGATCTGCAGATGGTCAAACCCAGAGCGGTGTATATTTCGCAGCCCACCGAATTAGGCACGATTTATTCGCGTAGCGAGTTACAGAATTTGTACGAATTCTGTCAGCGCCGACAGTTGTATCTGTATATAGATGGCGCGCGATTGGGGCATGCGCTTGCGTCGAACGCAGCCGATTTTGACCTGGCAGACATCGCGAAAAACTGCGATATGTTTTATATCGGCGGCACCAAAAACGGCGGCTTGATGGGAGAAGCGATTGTGATTGTTAATCCTGACCTGCAACCGGATTTTATGTACCATCTGCGCCAGCGCGGCGCGCTATTGGCAAAAGCGCGTTCCGTCAGTACCCAGTTTGCAGAATTCTTCCGCGAAAATCTGTATCTCGACAACGCCGCGCATGCCAATCGATTGGCCGAACAGCTCAGTGTAGGCTTACGCGCGTCGGCTGTGCAATTCTTGCACCCTACTTCGACTAATCAACTATTCCCGATATTGCCGGATTCGTTGATCGACAGATTGAAGCAACATTATGGATTTCATATCTGGTGCAAAGCGGCGACTCCGGGGCATTCAGTCATACGCCTGGTTACCTCGTGGGCGACGCCGGAATCAGCGGTGAATGATTTTTTACTATCGTTCAACTCCCTCAAATAGAACAACTCGTAGGTCGGACTATGTTTTGTAGGTTGGGCTATGTTTTGTAGGTTGGGCTACGCTTTATCAGCCCAACGCTCTTTGAACTGTCGATAGCCGGTAGTTTCGACGTGGAATGTTGGGCTGGTGAAGCGTAGCCCAACCTACGGCACTATCGTTCAACTCCCTCAAATAGAACAACTGGTAGGTCGGACTATGTTTTGTAGGTTGGGCTACGATTCATCAGCCCAACGCTCTTTGAGTAGATGATAGCCGGTAGTTTCGACGTGGAATGTTGGGCTGGTGAAGCGTAGCCCAACCTACGAAATGTAACCGGGCCTGCGATTTAAATGCTTTAAAGCATTTTTCAAAAATCTAAATGGTATTTATTCTCATTATCATTTAAAATAAGACACCTGCATTACAAACAGTTGCTTATTTGCATTGCCACACTATGACAACCAGCACACCAGATCGCGTTGTTCCGACTCTCACGCTTGATAAACTCAAAGTGGGGGAATCTGGATTTGTGGGCAAGATCAATCAAATCACCACTGCTATTGCCAACTTTGACCCGCAACTGGCGCGTCGCCTGATGGAAATCGGCTTTATTCCCGGCGAACCGCTGCAAGTGCTGCACAAGGGTTTTTTTGGCGGCGAACCTATCGCTGTCCGTATCGGACATTCCACCTTTGCACTGCGACGATTTGAGGCAGCCCAGATTTCAGTCATTCCTCATACCGAAAACGCCTAGCTGAACATGACTACCGCCGCAACGTTTTCACCTCTGGTCGCCCTGGTTGGCAATCCTAATTGCGGTAAAACCGCGCTGTTTAACCGCTTAACCGGTGCGCGACAAAAGGTCGCCAACTTTGCCGGCGTCACCGTAGAACGTAAAGTCGGACGATATATCGGCAGCTCCGGTCGCACCTGGCAAATTCTCGATTTACCCGGCACCTACAGCATCAATGCCAGCACGCCCGACGAACAAATTACCCAATCTGTCATTACCGGACACCACCAGTCCGAAGCCATACCGGATGCGCTGGTCTGCGTCGTCGATGCGACCAATTTGCGCCGCGGATTGCGTATCGCGCTGGAACTGAAACAGTTGAATTTACCGATGGTCCTGGCGATCAATATGATCGACGTGGCGGTCAAGCGCAAAATTCAAATCGATTTAATCGCCCTGTCAGACGCTCTCGGAATTCCCGTGGTTGAAACGGTCGCGGTGCGTCAGCACGGCGAAGCAAATCTGGTCGCGGCACTGGAACTGTTACCGCTGCGGTTGGAAAAAAATCAGCCGGTCCAGCTTCTGCCGATGTCGGTGATGGAATTGCAGGATGAGGTCAATGCGATACTAAAACGTTGCGTGACCAGTCCGACTGTAGCGTCGCTGTGGACCGAAAAAATCGACCGCATCATTCTGCATCCGATCTGGGGCACCGCCCTGTTTTTATTATTGATGTTCCTGGTCTTTCAGGCGGTATTTTCCTGGGCAAACTGGCCTATGAATCTGATCAAGGACAGCGTGGACAGTTTGGGCAGCGTCATCCAAGACACCATGCCGGAAGGCATATTGCGCGAACTGCTGACGAAAGGAATCATCGGCGGCAGCGGCGCCGTGCTGGTTTTTTTGCCGCAAATCGTGATCCTGTTTTTCTTCATTCTGACGCTGGAAGATTCCGGCTACCTGCCGCGCGCCGCGTTTTTACTGGACCGATTAATGGGCAGCGTTGGTTTATCGGGGCGCGCGTTCATTCCGCTACTGTCCAGCTTTGCCTGTGCAATACCCGGCATCATGTCGACCCGCACCATACAAAACCCGCGCGACCGGCTCATCACCATCATGATAGCGCCGCTGATGACCTGTTCGGCACGACTGCCGGTGTACGCATTGATCATTGCCGCATTTATCCCCAACCGTGCGCTGCTGGGCATACTCAACCTGCAGGGATTGGTGTTATTCATTTTGTATCTGGCAGGGATTTTGTCGGCGATGCTGGTTGCCTGGGTGATGAAACCGCGCGGTAAGACCCATCACGCGCTGCTACTTGAACTGCCCGACTATCGTTGGCCCAATCTGCACAATCTGGCGCTGGGATTGTGGGAACGCATACGCATATTTACGACCCGGGTTGGCACAATCATTTTGGCGTTGATGATATTGCTGTGGTTTCTATCCAGCTTTCCCGGCGCCCCCGAACATGCCAGCCATCCCGCCATTTATTACAGCATAGCCGGATTACTCGGCCGCGGTTTGGAAATGATCTTTGCACCGATAGGATTTAACTGGCAGATTTGTATCGCACTGGTGCCGGGCATGGCGGCTCGCGAAGTCGCTGTCGCCGCATTAGGCACGGTGTATGCGCTGTCCCAACAGGGTGACAATTTGGCGCAGACTCTGCAGCCGCTGATAGCGCAATCATGGAGTCTGCCAACCGCCCTGTCGCTGCTTGCCTGGTTTGTGTTTGCACCGCAGTGCATAGCCACGTTGAGCGTCGTAAAACGTGAAACCAATTCCTGGCGCTATCCGGTCATCATGGCAAGCTATTTATTTGGATTGGCTTATTTGGCTTCTTTTTTAACTTATCGCATCGCTTTGTTTTTCCTGGGCTGACCAACAAGCAGAAAGTTGAGGAGTTATGCAAACCATTATTTGTAGTTTAATTATTTTTGCTGCCGTGCTGTATGTCGCAAATCGATGGCTACCTGCGGGCTTAAAGCAACGGCTTATGCCGGGCAAATCTGCCGCTGCGACAAAAACCGAAGGCGCATGCAGCTCCTGTTCATCCTGTGGTAATTGTGGAAGCGATTCAATAAAATTGCTAAAAAAGTGAATCTTGCCCATAGCAACTAATCCAATCGCTATGGTAAGCTCGGCTACCGCAATCTGATTTGATGGATGTTATGCAAAAGATTATTTTCGATAAGACTGATAAAGGGCGTGAAGAAATCATCTCACGCAAATATCGATTAGCCAGCCGTTTGCGCACTCTCCTTGTTTTAATCGATGGAAAACAAAGCAGCGACGATTTACTCAGCAAAGTATCCAGCCTGGGCCTGAATCAGGCCAGCATCGATGAACTGGAACAAAAAGGCTTTATTCAACGACACGGTGCCGCGCCAGTTATTGTCCAAACATTGGAAGACACCCAGAACAGCCAAATCAATACGATCGAACTCTTTCAGGTTTTATACGATTTCTATACCGAGACCATCAAACAGAATCTGGGACTGCGCGGCTATAACATCCAGTTCATCGTAGAACGCGCCAGCACGCTGCAAGATTTTCACGACTTGCGCACACCGTTCCTGGACGCAATCAATAAATCGCAACCTGAAAAAAAGGCGCTTGAATTACGCGATCAGCTTGATGAATTATTAAGCATCATTCCGCTGAAATCATCGTAATTGTCCGTCACTCAGTTTCGTCGGCCACCATGCGTCAACTTAGTCTGACAGGTCTTCATTTTTTCCTAAGATGAAGATATTTCACCCAAAAAAATTCTCGATTGCACCAGGAGATTCACCAAGTGGCAACCTCAAAACCATCCAAACAAAATCCAGCGGATGTGGCACGCGAAACGTTTCGTCAGTTATCGATCAGTCGAACCCAACCAACTCCGGAAGCATATCGAAAAGTCTACAATGAGATCGCCGGAATTGAAGATGAATCAGAGCAAAATGGAAACCATCAGGATCTTGAAACAATTTTATTGGACTTCGCAACCAGCCTGGCACTCGAAGACAAAGAATATGCCTACTTCAGTCAACAATTAACGGCATCGGCAGAACAAAAAAAATGGCGGGAGTATCAGCAGGGGTTAAATGGATTTATTGAAAAATTATTTGCACAAATCAAAACCCTGCAAAGCAAAACACCTCTTGTAGACAGCCCGGCGGACCAGCAGAAACAGGAGTCCGTGTTAAAAGATCTGCTCACCCGCACGCTGGGCCTTGCCCTGCCCAGCCTGCTGAGTACCGCTCCCGAACTGTCTGGCGAGTCGGAAGCGCTGTCCAAATTACTGAAGAATGCCAACTCGGAGCGGGACATTTCAGACGTCGGCACAAGATTGAAAAATCTGTGTTTCAAGATTGAGCACCTGCCTTCGGCGCAAGCCGGGCCAGCAGCGAAACCGGCAACTTCGTCGTTGCTGGATGATCCGCTGATACCCATGTTGTCCAAATTATTGTCGCAAACTTTAGGTATGGCCGTGAGCGCACTGTTGGGTAACGATTCCAAGTTAATGGAAGTTTCAGACCGGCTTTCGGATCAGGTAAAAACTGCAAAATCACTGACTGATTTTCAGAACATCGAATTGCGCCTGAAAGAATTGTGCTACAAAATCACGCTCAAAGGTGACGACGCCAGCGAGCAGCTCCAGCTACTTTTGTCGCTATTTAAGTTATTGCTGGAGAACGTAACGTCATTGCTTGAAGACGATAACTGGCTGCGCGGTCAGGTCATCGTCATCCAGGAATTAATTACCGGAGAAATCGATCACCGCGCCTTGCTGGCGGCGACAAAAAGTTTGAAAGAGGTCGTCTACAAACAGGGCGTTTTAAAAGACAGCATTGCGCAAAACAAGGTATCGGTAAAACAGCTGATGGATCTGTTTGTCGACAAGTTAAACGTGTTTGCCAATACCACTGGCGTCTATCACGACAAGATCACCACGTACACCGGCCGGATCACCCAACACTCCAGCCCTGCCGAAATTAATAAAATGATCGACGATCTGCTGGCAGATACCCTGGTCGTGCAAACCGAAGCCAAGCAGTCGCACGGCATGATGTTATCTGCGCAAAAAGAAGTGCAGGACGCAGAGAACCGCATCGCTGCGCTGGAGCAGAAATTGGCCGAGATGAGTGACCAGGTTCAAAAAGATCAGCTGACCGGCAGCTTAAACCGGCGCGGACTGGACGAAATGCTGGAACGGGAGTCCGCACGTGCCGACCGGCGCAAAACACCGCTTTGCTTTGGCATGCTGGACATCGATAACTTTAAAAAAATTAACGACACGTTTGGCCATACCGCCGGTGACGACGCACTGATCCATCTGGTCAACATTATCAAAAAAACCTTGCGTTCCATGGATATCGTGGCGCGCTATGGCGGGGAGGAATTCGCCATTATCATGCCAGAAACATCATTGAAAGATGCCTGCGAGACCATGGTCAGGCTGCAGCGCGAGCTCACCAAACACTTCTTTCTGGCAGGCGAAGAGCGCGTCGTCATCACCTTCAGCGCCGGAGTTGCAGAACGCCATCCGTCTGAAGAACTACAGACTTTGATCATTCGTGCCGATAAGGCTATGTATAAAGCAAAAACGACAGGAAAGAACAAGGTCGTTACTGCTGACTAGCAGTCTGTCGGACTTAGGGCAGGCTCCAAAATCCGACAGGCTGCCAGCTTCTTATGGTAGTGTTGGCTCAGTTACACCCTTGCATCCTAATTCATTGGAAAGACCATGGTCTCTGGAGTCGATTCACCCATTGCGCAAAATCCGCTGATTGAAGCGTCGACGAATGTTGCGCTGGTCAATCAGGCCAGACAGGGTGCCGTACTCAACAGCAGCCAGTTGGTCGTGGGCAAACAGTTCCAGGCAGAAGTCGTATCGTCGCTGGAAGATGGCACCTATATCGTCAAAGTTGCCGACGTCGCCGCACGCATGCAACTGCCAAATACGCCAGACGTCGGGACCAAGGTGTCACTGACGCTGATTTCAACTTCACCGCGCGCCACCTTTTTACTCAACCCGCCCGATGAAGAGGATGAAGCCGCTACTGCAAACTCTCCAACCACCACGACTGCCACGCTGGGTGCCAATGTCAAGCAGCTCATTGATGACTTTAACCAGACCAGCGCTAAAGGCGGCACTACGTCTGCCGGGCTGTACCTGACAGCTGGTGCCAATGTCACAGCCGTTTCCAACAGCAATGCAGATCCGCGCTTAATCAATCTGAATGCCGCATTGCCCGACAGTGCGCCAGCCACCTTCAGCAGCGCGGGTAAATTAGTCGACCAGCTAATCCAGAGCACACCGCAAGACTCCAGCGTGGTCAACGTCAGCAAAGTACCGCTGCTCAGTACGCCAGACGTCAATGTGAATGCCATGGCCAAAGCGCTGCAAGGCGGGGTGTCTAACAGCGGCGTATTTTATGAATCGCATTTGCTGCAGTGGGCTGAAGGCACGCTGAATGCTAGCGACCTGATGAAAGAACCGCAGGCCAGTTTTCCTGCTGCACAGGGAAATATGCAGGCTAACGGCGCTGCGAATACGCCCGGTCAAAATACGCCGCTCAACAATAACCCGATGAACAACGCAGCGGCGAATGTGTCTTTGGGTCAGGACGCAAAAATCGGCCAGCAAAACAGTCCCGCCGGTACACTCCCCGGTACTGCATCCAGCAATTTAGCGGCGACCAACTCCATTACATTACCTAAGGAAGCCACTCCCCTGATTCAGCAGCAACTGCAAACCCAGGAGCAGCAGCGTTTTGTCTGGCAGGGCGAATTATGGCCGGGACAAACCATGCAATGGGATATATCGCGCGATTCATCCGATCAGAAGCAGGGCAGCCAGCAAGAACAGACCTGGCAAAGTTCCGTGAATTTCGAACTGCCGCAGCTCGGCAACGTTTCTGCCCAACTGCAATTGACCGGCACGCATTTAAGATTGAGTGTCAGCACGCCTAACCCTGCGACAGCATTGATGCTGCAAAATCACGCCAATGACTTGATCGGTGCTTTTGCAAATACCGGTACCGAGCTCGATGCCCTGACCATTAGAGCTGCACCGGCAGCGAACTCCGCATCATGAGCAGCGCAAACAAATCCAGCGACGACACTGGTTCACCGCTACAAAATGCGGTGGCGCTGGCCTATCAGGCCGGCTCTTCTGCCCCTACCGTAGTCGCCAAAGGCAAGGGACTGGTCGCGAAAGCGATCATCGAACGCGCCAAGGAGCACGGCATTTATGTGCACCAGTCACAAGAGTTGGTCGCATTGCTGATGCAGGTCGAGTTAGACAAAGATATTCCGCCCGCGTTGTATCGCGCCGTTGCGGAATTGCTGGCCTGGCTTTACCATATAGAAAAACAAAGAAAAAGCGGAATTAATACTCCTTACGTGTCCACATTTAATAAAGACAACCTAAAACTGACACCATGAAATCAAACTTACCTAATCTGGGTACAGAAAATCAAAGCCCGTATCAAGTGGATTCACGTAAAGAAATCATTATGTTGTTGCGCAATATACAGGAGAGCAAACAACTCATTAACATGATCATTAACGAGGGCAACGAGGTGATCGTGACTGCGATTTTGAAAGTGGATGATGATAACAACGCTGTCATTCTGGATTGTGCGTCGAATGAATCTGCCAATCAGCATATAGTCAAAGCACCACGGGTTTATTTTGAAGCGAGCCTGAACCGGATCAGTATCCAGTTCTCATCGGCCAGCGTTACCCATTGCAGCTTTCAGGGGGAACCTGCATTAAGCTGCGCCATTCCCACCAGCTTAATTCGTCTGCAACGACGCGAATACTATCGCATCAATACCCCCATCTCTCATCCGATACTGTGCGTCGTGAATGTGCCGGAAGAAAATGGCGGCGGCGTGCTCAGATTGCCGTTAGTGGATATCAGTTGTGGCGGGGTTGCGTTGCTGGATGACACCAAGGCTCTGAATGCCGATTTCGGTACCGTCTATGAAAACAGCAAAATTGATTTGCCTGGAGTAGGTTTGATCAGCGTCAAGCTGCAGGTCAGGAATTCACAAAACCTGGTGATGATGAATCATAAAACCAGTCGCCGGATCGGATTTCAATTTCTCGAGATGCCGCAGGCGATTTTGTCGCAAATACAAAAATTAATTACCAAAATTGAACGTGAACGCAATGCACGGCAGGCCGGGTTGAATTAATCGGCTTCGGTTATGTACAGAATTTTGGTTTGACCTCGTAGGTTGGGCTACGTTTCACCAGCCCAACGTGCTGTGAATAGTTGGTAGTCGTGTGTTTGGCGAGGGGGTGTTGGGCTGGTGAAACGTAGCCCAACCTACGAGCTTTGGTCTGGCATTTGACGTGGCGTGTTGGGCTGGTGAAGCGTAGCCCAACCTACAAGCCGGATAACCATTCCCTAGATTTGCATATTCATAATATCGGTATACGCAGCCACCATTTTATTGCGCACCTGAACGGTAGTCTGCAAACTGATATTTGCTTTTTGAGTAGCAATCATGACATCCGAAACGCTGATGTTGTCATTCCCTGACGCGAACTGATCACCCATATCCTGCGCCTGCTGCTGAACCTGATTGACCTGACTCAGTGAGTTCTTTAACGCATCCGCGAAACTGACCGTTGCAGTTGATCCCGTTGCGGCCCCTACTCCAGTGCTGGTCCCGGTGGAAATCGGGGATACCGCATTCGCCAACGCCGACGGCGCCGTGGCCTGCGCAGACATATTGCGCATCATGGCAAGCATGGAATCTATCTGACTCGAATTTATCCCGTTGACACTCATTACCTTCTCCACCACTAAATTCAGGACTTACGCAAAATCGTCACCGCAAGGCGCAACGCAACAGACAGTACTCAGACGCAGCAACACGGCCGGGGCGATTTTGCATAAGTTCTATTTTTGAAACCCAATGAGACTGATGCCACAGTAACAGAGCCCCCAACAAAATTTAATGCAGATTAGACAGGTAAACAGCCTTGTATTCGACTGTTTAAATTTAGGAATTCATCTGACAATCTAGTGAAAATCGGTGGGAGCCCTATAAACGGGCGATACGCGCTGATGCAGAGATCAAGATGAAGCAATTCCGGAGAACGTAATATGGCAACAGCAGAACCAACCGCGATGGCAGCACCCCGATTTTTGGGCTTACCAGAAACCCAGGGAACCAGAGTATTTCTACTGGCGGTTTCCGCCGCGGCCGTCATCGCCGTGATGGTGGGCATTTGGATGTGGACCTCACAACCCGACTACCGGGTGTTGTTTTCCAATTACACTGATCGCGACGGCGGAGCCATCGTCGGCGCGTTGCAGCAAATGAACATCCCCTATAAATTTTCCGAAGGCGGTAACGCGATACTGGTACCGGAAAGTATGGTGCACGATGCGCGCTTAAAACTGGCTTCGCAGGGACTGCCTAAAGGCGGCAACGTCGGCTTTGAATTGATGGAAAACGAGAAAATGGGAATCTCCCAGTTTCTGGAACAGGTCAATTTTCAGCGCGCTCTGGAAGGCGAACTGGCGCGCTCCATCGAAACTATTTCAGCCGTACAAAGCGCGCGCGTTCATCTGGCCATTCCCAAAGACACCGTGTTTGTCCGCGACCAGCAAAAGCCGACTGCGTCGGTAGTACTCAATCTGTACTCTAGTCGTCTGCTGGATCAACAGCAGGTCAGCGCGATTATTCATCTGGTTGCCTCCAGCGTTCCCGATCTGCCGGCACAAAACGTCACCATCGTCGATCAAAGCGGCAATTTACTTTCCGACACCACCAAACCGACGAATAATGGGCAGCTCAACCCTACCCAGCTCAAATATGTGCACGATATGCAGCAAGATATCGTCAAGCGGATTGAATCTATCATCAGCCCGATAGTCGGTCCGAACAATGTGCGCGCCGAAGCCACCGCCGACATCGATTTTACTCACGTCGAACAGGCAGCAGAAACCTATAAACCCAATCCGACACCGGATAAATCGACGGTGCGCAGCATGCAAAGCAGTGAATCCGGCGGTAAATCCGGCGTGAATGCATCCGGCATACCTGGCGCTTTGAGCAACCAGCCACCGCCCACCGCTACTGCACCGATTACAACCAACGGGGCCGAGGCAGGTGCGGCAGGAACCGGCGCAGCGCCGGCCGCAGCGACTCAAAAAGAAGAAACCGTTAATTACGAAGTTGATAAAACAGTCAGATACACGCAAGAGGCGATGGGCGGCATCAAGCGTTTGGCCGTGGCCGTCGTGGTTAATTTCAAAACCGAACTCGACAAGAATGGCAAACAGGTAACGCGTGAATTGAATGATGCTGAAAAGGCGCAGATTACGTCGTTGGCAAAAGAAGCCATGGGTTTTAATCCGGATCGCGGTGATACAATCAACGTCGTCAACAGCAAATTCATGAGCAGTGAAAAAGACGATGTTGAGGTACCGTTCTGGAAGAACCCCGCGACTATCGAATTTTTGAAAAATGTCGCGAAATATATAGTCGGTGCGATCGCCCTCATGTACCTGTTTTTTGGTTACCTGAGGCCACTGATTACCAAAATCATGGAAAGAAATAAAAGATCACACTTCCGTGCCCCGCCTGCGGTTGAAGAAGAAGACGAGGAAGAAGGTTCAGTAGTCAATTTATCCAAAAAAGAACCGCCGGAAGAAGAATTTCAATTTAAGAATGCGCAGGCGTACGAGAAAGATTTAGAAGTCGCAAAAAATCTGTCAACGCAAGATCCAAAAATCGTCGCTAACGTAGTTAAAAACTGGGTAAATAGCGATTCATAACTACGGGTTCGACGAAGAAAACAAAGGAAGATTGAAACATATTATGAGCGACGCTGGACTGAACAAAGCTGCTATTTTGATGCTGGCCCTCGGAGAGGATTGTGCTTCCGAGGTGATGAAGCATCTGGGCCCGCGCGAGGTGCAAAAACTCGGTATCGCCATGGCCAGCATGGCGGCAATTCCACATGAACAAGTCGCGGCAACCATAGATGAATTCCTGAACACCGCCGACATCAGTTCGTCGATGGGTATCGATTCGGATGACTATATCCGCAACGTATTGACCAAGGCACTGGGCGACGACAAAGCAGCATCGCTGCTCAACCGGATCCTGGGCGGTCGCGATGCCAGCGGAATCGAAAGTCTGAAATGGATGGACTCCCCTTCCGTAGCCGAGTTGATCCGCAATGAACATCCGCAGATTATTGCTACCATTCTGGTCCATCTGGAGCGTGATCAGGCCTGTGAAATCCTGACCAATTTTACCGAGCGTCTGCGTAACGACGTGGTATTGCGAATTGCCACACTGGACGGTATTCAACCGGCAGCACTGCGTGAGCTCAATGATGTGCTCACCAAATTATTAACCGGTAATGAAAGCCTGAAGAAAAAAACCATAGGCGGCGTGCGCGCAGCAGCGGAAATTTTAAACTTTATGAATGGCGAACAGGAAGCCTCGGTGATGGGGAATCTGCGCAATTACGATAGTGATATGGCAGAAAAAATTATGGACGAAATGTTCGTGTTCGACAATATCATGGATATTGACGACCGCGGTATCCAGTTGCTGTTACGCGAAGTTCAGTCCGACACCTTGATTATTGCGCTCAAAGGCGCCAATCCTGAAATGCGTGAAAAAATCTTCAAAAACATGTCGCAGCGTGCCGCCGAGATGATGCGCGACGATCTCGAATCCAAAGGTCCAGTGCGATTATCGGAAGTCGAAGCACAACAAAAAGCGATACTGGTGATCGTACGCCGCCTGGCCGACGAAGGACAAATCATGCTGGGTTCAAAAGGTGGGGAGGATGCTTTTGTCTGATCCCATCGCCAAAGGAAAACTCTCCGCCTATCAGCGCTGGGAGATGACATCGTTTGATGAAAGAGTGCCCGAAGTCACTAGAGTGTCTGCCGAAAATGTAGCGACAACCAACAAAATTGAACTCGACAGGCTCAAACTCAAAGCGCAAAAAGAAGGCTTTGCCAAAGGCTATGAAGAAGGTCATCAGCTTGGGGTCGGCACAGGTCAAAAAGATATGCAGCTGGAACTGGCGGCATTTCAAAAAGTAAGTGCACAATTTAATGCGTCTATCCAGCAGGCTGAACAAATCGTCGCACAGGAAGTGCTTGATCTGGCCTTGGATATTGCCAAGGCGATGTTGAAAAGCAGCCTGACCATCAATCCCGAATTAATTATCCCTATCGTCGAACAGGCGATTGCCAGCCTACCCTCGGTGCAGCAACCGGCGCAGCTATTCCTGCACCCGAGCGATGCGGAGCTGGTGAAAAATAAAATCGGAACCGAGTTAGCCGAGACGGGCTGGGTCGTCGTCGCCGACCCACATTTAAATCCGGGCGACTGTCGCATAGAGACACTGCAAAATCAAATCAACGGTTCACTGCAGTCACGCTGGCAGCAATTAACCACGGCACTGGGCAGAGATAATCGCTGGATGGAACAAGACCCGACCCATCATCATGGCGACCATAGGCGATAACATAGGTAACAAGATCAGCGATGAACGAAGAATCCAACCCCGCAGTCATACCTACTCCTATGCTCGAACTATGTAAAACGTATTTAAATAATGCGAGCGAAGTGATTAATCTTGTCGGCAATTTTGAGATTGCCGGCCGGATTACGCGTATCACCGGTATGGTGATCGAAGCGGTCGGATTGAAACTGCCGATGGGTAGCGCCTGTATCATTGCGCTGCAAAACGGCGAAGAAATCAATGCGGAAGTGGTCGGCTTCGATAACGAAAAAACCTTTTTAATGCCGCAAAATACGCTGGAAGGCCTGCTTCCTGGCACGGCAATCTACGCTGCAAAATCCAGAGAAAATATTTCCCGCGTCAATCTTAAGATCCGCCCTTCGCGCCGCGCTACCGACCGGACCCGCCATCTCCCGGTCGGCTATGAACTGCTCGGTCGGGTGCTGGATGGCGCCGGCAGTCCGCTCGACAGTCTGGGCCCGCTGCATACGACGCAAAGCGCAGCGCTGCGGGCACGATTGATCAATCCGCTGCATCGCGCGCCGATCACGGAAATTCTCGATGTCGGCATCCGCGCAATCAACAGTATCCTGACCATCGGACGCGGGCAGCGTATGGGTTTGTTTGCCGGATCAGGCCTGGGAAAAAGCGTGTTGCTAGGCATGATGGCGCGCTATACCAGCGCCGACGTGATCGTGGTTGGCTTGATCGGTGAACGCGGCCGTGAGGTCAAAGAATTTATTGAACAGATTTTAGGACCGGCAGGTTTGGCGCGTTCCGTCGTAGTTGCAGCGCCAGCCGATACCCCTCCCCTGATGCGTTTGCAAGGTGCGGCCTATGCCACCACGATAGCGGAATACTTTCGCGACCAGGGCAAGAACGTTTTATTAATCATGGACTCGCTGACCCGCTATGCGATGGCGCAGCGTGAAATTGCGCTGGCTATCGGCGAACCGCCCGCCACCAAAGGTTACCCCCCTTCGGTGTTTGCCAAGTTGCCGTTGCTGGTGGAACGGGCTGGCAACAGTTTGCCTGGCGGCGGATCCATCACCGCTTTTTACACCGTGCTGACTGAGGGCGATGATCAGCAAGATCCGATAGCCGATGCTGCCCGTGCGATTCTGGATGGTCATATTGTGCTGGATCGCGGACTGGCAGATTCCGGACATTACCCTGCGATTGATATCGAAAAATCAATCAGCCGGGTCATGCACAACATCACCAGCCCGGCACATCAGAAATCCGCCAGAAAACTGAAGCAATTGGTATCACGCTACCAACAAAGTCGGGATTTAATCAGTGTGGGCGCGTATACTGCTGGAACAGACCCGGTATTAGACGAAGCTATTATGTACCACACGAAAATTGACCAATTTTTACAGCAGGGAATCCAGGAGCGCTCACGTATTACCGAGAGCTTGGGGCAACTTACCACGCTATTCTGAGTATTGATTTAATAGCCTTCCACTTATACTGATTTCATAGTTCACAGGGAACATCATGGCTCAGTCATCTGCCTTATCCACATTAAAAGAAATTGCCGAAAAACTAACCGATGAAGCTGCAGTCAAATTAGGAAATGCAATTCGGCACAGTACCGATTTGGAAAAAAAATTAAACTTGCTGAAAAAATATCGCGATGATTATTCGCAGAAGATGCAGACGGAATTAAAAGCGGGACGCGATATGCAGCACATCCGCAATTTCCAGACGTTTTTAGGCAAGATTGACGACGCGATTCACGGCCAGCAAAAGCTGGTCAACGATGCGCAAAAGCGCGTGCAGGCTGAAAAGCAGCAATGGCAGGATAACGAAAGAAAGCGGATGTCGTATTCAACGCTGGAAGAACGGGCTGAAAAAGTTCAGCAGCAAAAAGAAGCCAAACGCGATCAGTTGCAAAGCGATGAGCATGGATCCAGACAGGCGTTTTATAAACAGTAAATATATTTAGAGCGAAGCAGGTGAACTATGATAAATGCCAACGTTAATTCAATCGGATCGGGTCCCAGTATCCAACCCGCTCAGTTAGGCAATAGTTCGTCGCAGGCGAATTCTGCTTCCTCCTCAGGTTCTTCGTTCAGCAATATGCTGCAAAACGAAATCAATACGGTTGCGCCGACACCACCGACACCGGCACCCGCGACACCGGCTCCCAGTACGCCTGCGCCATCCGCTACACAATCAACCAGCGGGACAACGTCCGCTTCTGGCAACGCCGCATCACAGTCGTCAACAACGCAAAGCAGTTCCTCGACCAATTCTGCCGGTTCCACCGGTAACTCGACAACAGTAAAAAAGCCCGGTAAATCTGGGCAGTCACAAACAACGTCCACTCCGGCTGATCAGGCCGCGGCTGCCGCTGCGGCAACTGCTGCCGCTCTGGCAGCGGCGAGCAACACTGTGGCAGGTGCAACGACATCAACTGACGATGCTGCCGCAGCCGCTGCTGCCGCTAATGCCGCGGTAACCGCCAACCTGCCAACGCCACCGACTAAAGATACTGCTGCAACCGATCAGGTGACTGCGCTTGCCGCATCGGTGGCTGGAACGGCCGCGTCAGCCCAGGCACAAAATTTTAGTGCCAAGGCCCCATTGACGAACGGCGCTAATGTCGTGAACGACGCGGCCAATTCTGCCAATGGTAAAACCGCCATTGCGTCGGTACCGACCCAAACTGTGGTGGCGCCGAAATCAACACAGCCGGCTCAGGTAGCCGATTACGGCAAAAATTTGGCGCAACAGTCCGGTGAATTTGCCACTGCGCTCAATAAAGCGGGCAGCCAGCAAACCACTTCATCGGATAAAGCGACAACTTCAGCTTTAGAGTCGTCGGATGCGGCCAATAGCGCAGCAGGCGCTACCACATCAACTGCAAGTGCCACATCGGCATTGGCCAACAGTACGCTGGATTCAAGCATAGCAGTGAGCAGTTTAAAATCGTCGAATCAGAATTTGAGTGATGCGCAATTCAATGCGATTGCACCGGTGTTGACCGCACCTGCCAATCTTGGCGCACCGGCTGCGGCAGCAAATATTCCGCAACAGGTCGGTTCACCGGCATGGGATACGGCAGTCGGACAAAAGATCAACTGGATGGTCAGCGACGGTCAGCAAACTGCTTCGATCACGCTCAATCCGCCTGACCTGGGCCCGATGCAGATCGTATTGAGTGTCAATAATCAACACGCCAACGCCACGTTTATTTCGCACCAACCCGAAGTCCGCACCGCGCTGGAAAACGCCATCCCAAAATTGCGCGAAATGTTGGGTCAGTCTGGCATACAACTGGGCGACTGCAATGTTAACAGTCAGGCCAAACAACAACAGTTTGCGCAGAATCAGGCCAATTCGAATGGCGGCAGCGGTGGCAACAGTAACACCGTCAATGGAGTGACTGGCACGACGAGTGTATTACCGTTAAACTCTGGGTCTCAGGGACGCCAGGGCGTAGGACTGGTTGATACGTTCGTCTAATTAAGGAAATCCAGATGGCAAAAACAGCAGCTAAAGAAACAACTCCGGCCGCAACCGAAGAACCGGTGGTGGTCACAGGATCGAAAAAGAAAAAAATCATCATGATCGCCATCATTGCGGTCGTACTGCTGGCAATAGCAGGTGGAACAGCAGCGTTCTTTTTGACTAAAAAACCAGCCAGCACGAAAGACGTTAAAAAGTCGGCAGAAAAAGCAGGCCCACCGGTATTTCTGGCGCTGGATAATTTCATCGTCAATCTGCAAACCGACAATGGCGATAAATATCTGCAGGCCGGCATTACCTTGCAGGTGCGTAACGAAGAAGAAGCGACTTATTACAAAACCAATATGCCGCAATTGCGCAGCAGGATTTTGCTATTGCTGGCAAATAAAAGTGCGGAAGATTTGCTGACCAACGAAGGAAAACTGAAGTTGGAAGATGAAGTGAGCAAAACTGTACAGCAGCCCTATAACAATGACGAGCCGTCGGCTAAAGAAATCGACGACAGAAAAATACTCGGCGTATTTTTTACGTCTTTCATGATTCAATAAAAGCAGATTAAAGGTCGATAAACAGCGCCATGTCAGATAATTTTCTATCCCAGGAAGAAGTTGATGCCCTCTTAAAAGGGGTCACCGGGGATCTTGACGACAACGATTCGCAAGAGGATACCAGCGGCGTCCGCACCTACAATCTGGCCACCCAGGAACGGATCGTACGCGGTCGGATGCCGACCCTGGAAATTATCAATGAACGTTTCGCGCGCTTGTTGCGTATCGGTCTGTTTAATTTTTTGCGACGCAGTGCTGAAGTATCGGTAGGTACGGTACGCGTATCAAAATACAGCGAATTTATCCGTAATCTGGTGGTGCCGACCAATCTGAATCTGGTGCACATGAAACCGTTGCGCGGCACGGCGTTGATTGTGATGGATCCGAATCTGGTTTTTTTATTGGTCGACAATCTGTTCGGTGGCGACGGCCGATTTCATACCCGGGTTGAAGGTCGCGACTTCACCCAGACTGAGCAGCGTATCATTTTGCGCATCCTGGATATTCTGTTCGAGAATTATCAAAAATCATGGGAGCCGGTCTATCCGGTTGAGTTTGAATATATACGTTCAGAAATGAACACCCAGTTCGCCAACATCGCCACACCGAATGAAGTTGTGGTGTGCACCACATTTACGATAGAACTCGGGCCGGTCAGCGGCGAAATGCATTTCTGCATGCCCTACTCGATGATAGAACCGATACGCGACACGCTGACCTCCAGTCTGCAGGGCGAAACTCTGGAAGTCGACAAGCGCTGGGTGCGGTTGATGACACAGCAGATTCAAATTGCCGAGGTCGAGATCGTTGCAGATCTGGGTACGGCAAGTATGAATTTGGGCGAGATTTTAAATTTGCGGGTAGGCGATATTATTCCGTTGAGCGTACCGGAAATCCTGTCGGCAAAAGTGGATGGAACGCCGGTAATGGAATGTAAATACGGAATTTTTAATGATCAGTATGCGTTGAAAGTGGAAAGACTACTTTCTTCCAGCGCGCAGGAAATGGCAATGGACGCAATGGCAGAAGGCAAGCAAGGAGCGCAACATGGACGAAAATAATAGCGGCGATACGCCAATCAGCGAGGACGATTGGGGTGCAGCCATTGCGGAACAGGAAAAAGCCGATGCGGCTATGGGCGCCAAAGCCAATGAGCCTCAGGCTGCGGCATTCCAGGAGTTCAGCCCAAGGGCCAATAAAGTCGAGACGCATAACGATATCGATTTTATTCTGGATATTCCCGTTCAACTCACGGTGGAATTGGGACGCACCAAAATCGCGATTAAAAACCTGCTGCAGTTGGCGCAAGGCTCGGTGGTTGAGCTGGATGGTCTGGCGGGTGAACCGATGGATGTGCTGGTCAACGGCTGTCTGATTGCGCAAGGCGAGGTCGTGGTGGTGAACGATAAATTCGGTATCCGTTTGACTGACATTATTACCCCGGCCGAACGCATTCGAAAACTCAATAAATGAAAATATTTTCCGCCCTTCTACTCAGCTGCTGGTGTGCGATTTGTCATGCCACCCCAGCGACCGCAACAGCAAGTTCAGCAGCAACGGCGACGCCCGATGGCATAGGGTCAGGAAGTTTAATTCAGATTACGGTGAGCCTGTTTCTGGTAGTGGGTTTGCTGATCGCCCTGAGTATCGTATTCAAAAAATTCGGCATGAACCGCATCATCAGTAATTCGTTTCCCGTCAAAGTTATCGGCGCCATCGGCGTCGGCAACAATCAGCGCATTATGGTGATAGAGGTCAATGACGAGTGGATCGTACTGGGCGTAACACCACAGAATATCTCCACCATTACCACCATGCCGCGTCAGGAGTCGACCAACGCTTCCGGCAACACGCTCTCCACAGTTAAATTTGCTACCTGGATGCACAGCGCGCTAGAGAAATATCATGCGAAAAAACCATAAACGTATCCATACTCTGCATAAAGTACTGCGCTCCCTGTTCTTACCATTGACTCTGATTCTGTTGTGTGTGTTTTCAAACGCAGCGTTAGCACAGGTTCCGGTAATTACCAGCACACCCGCTGCCAATGGCGGCCAGAATTATGTGCTGAGTATTCAGACCTTACTGATACTGACATCGCTGAGCTTCCTGCCTGCGGTCTTGCTGATGATGACCAGTTTCACGCGCATCGTCATCGTGTTGTCCATGTTGCGTCAGGCGATCGGCACCACCACCTCGCCGCCCAATCAGGTCATCATCGGTCTGTCGTTGTTTTTAACCATGTTCGTCATGAGTCCGGTCATCGACAAGATATACACGGACGCATATCAGCCGTTTAACGACAATAAAATTACGTTTACTCAGGCGCTGGACGTCGGCTCCAAGCCGCTCAAAGAGTTCATGATGAAGCAGACCAGGCAAACCGATCTGGCGCTGTATGTCAAACTGTCGCGCTCGCCGAAACTGAACGGGCCTGAAGAAGTACCGATGACGGTGCTGATTCCGGCGTTTATTACCAGCGAATTAAAGACCGCATTTCAGATCAGTTTTGCGATTTTCATTCCGTTTTTAATTATCGATATGGTGGTAGCCTGCGTGCTGATGTCGATGGGGATGATGATGATGTCGCCCGCTACAGTGTCGCTGCCATTTAAATTAATGCTGTTTGTGCTGGTGGATGGCTGGTCGCTGTTGATCGGGTCGTTGGCACAAAGTTTTTATTAGGAGAGACTATGACGCCAGAACAAGTCATGACCATAGGTCGACATGCCATGCAAATCACGTTGATGATTGCGATTCCGATGTTGCTGGTTGCGTTGGCTATCGGCTTATTGGTCAGTATTTTTCAGGCTGCGACGCAAATCAATGAAATGACCTTGTCGTTTATTCCTAAATTGATCGGCGTATTTTTAGTGCTGGATCTGCTAGGCCCCTGGATGTTGAGCGTGCTGACTGATTATATGCGGGAGCTGTTTACCGGAATTCCGGGCATGGTTGGATAACTGCGACGCCTAGTAGGTTGGGCTACGCTTCATCAGCCCAACATTCACAGCCTAAACAAATGAAAGCACGTGCTATTTGTCGAATCAATTTATAAAAGGCGATATTGGTTCATCAACCAATGTTGGGCTGATGAAGCGTAGCCCAACCTACAAACCTGCGTATGATTAATATCTCGAGCGAACAATACATACTCTGGATAACATCATTTATCTGGCCGCTGACCCGCATACTCGGCCTGATCGCCATCGCACCGGTATTTGGAAATGCTTCCATCCCGGTGACGGTCAAAGTCGGATTTGGCGTAATGTTGGCCCTGATCGTCGCCCCCACCCTGCACCATCTGCCACACATCGATCCGGTCTCGCTGGCCGGAATGGTGATCTTGGGCCAGCAATTTATCATCGGCATTGCGATGGGATTCACCATGCAAATCGTATTTGCCTGCGTTGATCTGGCCGGCAATATCATCGGTATGTCGATGGGATTGGGCTTTGCCTCATTCTACGATCCGAACACCAACGGCAATACGCCGGCGCTCAGCCAATACCTGACCCTGATCGCCACCATCCTGTTTTTAAGTCTGGATTTACATCTGGTACTACTGAGCACGCTGGTAGAAAGTTTTGACACGCTGCCGATAGGCGGCGATCCCGCCATGAAACCCGATATCTGGCTGCACATAGTCCAGGCAGGGTCAGTGATTTTTAGCTCCGGAGTGCAGATTGCATTGCCTATTATTGCGGCTTTGCTGGTGACGAATATTGCTTTGGGAATTTTGACCAGGGCAGCGCCGCAGCTGAATTTATTCGGGATAGGATTTCCGATTACGATGGGGGTAGGCTTTTTAATGATCTACATCATCATCCCTTACCTGGCCGCGCCGCTGCAGAAATTATTTGAACTGGGAATTCAGCATGCGGCCTTGCAGTAATACGCGTAAAGTGTCATAGCATTGTAGGTTGGGCTACGCTTTACCAGCCCAACACTCAACGCCAAAATAATTAAGCTACCAACAATTTGCGCATCCAATTCTAATTGGTTCGTGGTTTATCCGAAAATGTTGGGTTGATAACCCGCAGCCCAACCTACAACGGCTTCCACAGTCCCGACTGAATTTTTTCCAGCCAGAATGCGCCTATGATGGTCTTCACATCGGTAACCTGACCCGCTTTCACCGCGTCCAGCAACTCCGATAGCGGTGCGCGATACACGTCTAAAAACTCATTGTCATCCAGCTTGGCCAGCCCCGGCGTTAAATCTTGCGCCAGATAGATTTCCAGATGTTCGTCCGCATAAGCAATTGCATTGTGTATGGTGCAAACGAATTGCCATGAGGTCGCCGTGTAGCCGGTTTCTTCCAGTAGCTCACGTTTTGCGCAGGCTAACGGGTCTTCGCCCGGGTCGATTTTTCCGGCCGGGAATTCGATAAAAACCTGATTGAGCGGATAGCGGAATTGACGTTCCAATAAAATCGAACCGTCTGCAAATAAGGGAAGGATGACAACGGCACCGGGATGCTTGATGTATTCACGATGCGCAGTCTGGCCATTCGGCAAGCTGACCAGATCACGCTGCACCTTAAGAAAATGTCCGTCATAGACCTGCTCACCGGACAGGCGTGTTTCTATCAAGTGTTTGTCATTCGTACCGTCAGTCATGATCGACGCAGATATTGATAAACAAATCCGGGAAAAGCGAACACAATAAATAAACAGCCTGAGATCGCGTAAAACTCCCAACCTTGGGGAAATACATTGCCGATGCTGGATTCAAACCAGATACCCAACGCGCCCAATAAAAAATAACAGACGATCAGTTCCAGCAAACGTATCCAGAATGATTTTTTGCCTGCCGTTTTTTTAAAGCGGATCAGTCCAAACAAACGCTGATTGATAAAAGGAAGATTGGCGCCTATCAGCGCCAATACAATTAAAATCCAGACCGCGGTGGTTTGCGGCATTTATGAGGCCAGCGTCTTGGTAATGGCATCCAGACAGGCATTCATCAGCGATCCCGGCATCAATCCAAGTGCGACGACCAGCAAACCATTCAGGCTCAATACCAGACGCATTTCTGCGCCTACGGCTATCGGACTGGTTTCGGTCGGCTCGTCAAAATACATCACCTTAACCACGCGCAAATAATAGTAAGCGCCGATCAGTGAGAACAATACCGCTATTACCGTCAACCATACCTGTCCCGTACCCAACACAGCCTGCAATACCGAGAACTTGGCGTAGAAGCCCATAAACGGCGGGATACCGGCCAACGAGAACATCATCATCAGCATCATCAGCGCAAACCACGGGCTGCGCTTGTTCAAACCTTTAAGGTCATCAATCTGTTCAGACTCAAAACCATTGCGTGCCAACAGCAAGATCATGCCGAACGTACCCAGGGTAGTCATGACATAAGTGATGACATAAAACATCGATGAAGCATACGCGCTTGCTGCCAGACTCACGTGACCGTCAGAAACGCCGGACAGCAGGCCCAACAACATGAAACCCATTTGGGATATGGTCGAATAAGCCAGCATACGTTTCAGATTGGTTTGGGCCAACGCGGCGATATTTCCGACTGCCATAGACAGTACAGCCAACACCAGCAACATCTGCTGCCAATCCACAGCCTGGGTGAACATTCCTTCAACCAGCAATCTGAAGCAAATCGCAAACGCAGCCAGCTTCGGTGCGGCACCCAATAACAAGGTGACACCAGTTGGTGAGCCCTGATACACGTCCGGCACCCACATATGGAACGGTACGGCACCAAGTTTAAATGCCAGACCTGACACAATAAATACCAGGGCAAATACCAATATTGTTCTGTTCGCAGTGACAGATGAACAGGCACGGGAAATTTCGGTCAGATCCAATGTACCAGTCGCACCGTACAGCATGGAGATACCGTACAGGAGGAAACCTGAAGCGAGTGCACCCAAGACAAAATACTTCATCGCAGCTTCAATTGAGGCAACGTGATCGCGACGCAATGCGACCAGTGCATATAAAGCCAGCGACATCAATTCCAGACCGAGGTAAATAATCAATACGTTATTGGCGGAAATCATCACCATTTGACCCAGCAATGAAAACAGCGCCAGTGCGTAAAATTCCCCGCCGAGTTCGCTACCACCCAACATGCCGCGATCGGTGCTGTACTGGCGGCTGTAGATCAGGGTCACGCCTACCGCCAGATAGCTAAACAGCTTCAGCAGATTGGACATCGGATCCGACAAAAACATATTATTGAAGGTGTAGTAGGTTTGCCCGGCGTTATAGTCGGCCATGGTCATGGCGGCGCAGATCACCAGAGTCAGCAACGACAGATAATGGGTAATCACGCGTTTTGCGTCTGACAGAAACATGTCGATGATTAAAATCGCGCTAGTTGCCAACAGCAAGAACAGTTCAGGATATGCAGGGGTAAAATTCATCATCTTTTTGCCTATTTCGCCTTATAGTGCAGCGGGTATTTTAGTTATGGCTACGTGCTTTAACAGATCTGCAACGCTGGTTTGCAGTGCTGCAGTAATTGGTTCCGGATACAGACCAATTGCCAGTACCGCAATCGCCAACAGCGCCAACATAAAGAATTCACGTGAACTCAAATCGGTCAGTTCGGCCACATGTTTGTTGGCGACTTCACCAAAAATAACGCGTTTGACCATCCACAACGAGTACGCTGCGCCGAAGATTAACGCGGTAGCTGCCAGCATGCCGATCCAGAAATTGAATCTGACTGCACCGAGGATAACCATAAATTCACCGACAAAACCTGAGGTGGCCGGTAATCCGCAATTCGCCATCGAGAACAGCATCACGAACGCAGCGAATTTAGGCATGGTGTTGACGACTCCACCGTAATCGGCGATCTGACGTGAATGCATGCGGTCATACAGCACACCGATACACAGGAACATCGCGCCTGACACAAATCCGTGCGAGATCATTTGCACCAGACCGCCCTGCACCGCCATGTCATTGAAGACGAAAAATCCGAGGGTCACAAATCCCATATGGGCGATCGACGAATACGCGACCAGTTTTTTCATATCGGTTTGCACCAGCGCGACCAGACCGATATAAATTACGGCGATCAGCGAAAGAGTAATCATAAACGGCGCCAGGTAATGGCTGGCATCCGGCGCAATCGGCAATGAGAACCGCAGGAATCCATAAGCACCCAGTTTCAACATAATCGCAGCCAACACAACCGATCCACCGGTAGGCGCTTCAACGTGGGCATCTGGCAACCATGTATGCACTGGCCACATTGGCACTTTCACGGCAAACGCCATCAGGAAGGCCAGGAATATAAATATTTGCTGATGCAGACTGAGCGGCAAATCGTGCCACTTGAGAATTTCAAATGTGCCTGACTGAGTATATAAATAAATCAGCGCGATCAGCGTTAATAACGATCCCAGCAAGGTATACAGAAAGAACTTGAACGAGGCATAAACCCGGTTCGCACCACCCCAGACACCGATGATGATATACATTGGAATCAGCGTCGCTTCAAAGAAGACATAGAACAGCAAACCATCCAGCGCACAGAACACGCCTATCATCAGACCGGACAAAATCAGGAATGCGCCCATGTATTGCGCAACGCGCTTTTCTATCACTACCCAACCGGCAATGACCACGATGACGGTGATGAATGCCGTCAGAATCACCAGCCACAGCGAGATGCCGTCGATGCCCAGCAAATAATTGGCATTGAAGCGAGCGATCCAGCTGGCCGACTCAACGAATTGCATGCCGTGCGCGGCATTGTCGAACTGACTGACCAGCGGCAACGTGACGATAAAACTGGCCAGTGCGCCGATCAGTGAAATCACGCGGGTCAGACCGGGATTCTCATCCCGACCGACTGCAATAACAAAAATACCAAACGCGATAGGTAGCCAGATCGCCAGGCTTAATAAGATGGAAGTTGATTGCATATTATTGGTCTTCTTATTTAGTAAATGGGTTCGGCATGAAATAGATCAGATAGCCCAACACCCCAAGTATCATGACAAATGCGTAGTGGTAGATATAGCCGGTCTGTATGCCGCGCATGATTCTGGAGAACCAGCCGACCAACTTGGCACTGCCGTTGACGATCAATCCGTCGATCAGAGTTTTATCACCGACATTCCACAAGCCACCGCCCAACAGTCGCGCACCGCCGGCAAATACCACCTGGTTGAATTTATCCATGTAGTATTTATTGTCGAGAATGTCGTAGATGAAACTGAAGTTTTTCTTGATCGCAGCTGGAATTTCCGGTTTGACCATATAGAAGAAATACGATGATGCGACACCCGCCGCCGCCAACCAGAATGCCACCGAGGTTAATGCGCCGATTGCCATGCCGACAGGTCCACCAACTTTGTGAAACTCTTCAGTTAACTCGCGCATCGCTTCATGATTGCTGCCGACAAAAATCACGTTATCGAAGAAGCTGCCGTGCAACATATAGTCGATTGTGAGACCGCCAATAAATACGGATGGAATCGCCAAGAGAATTAACGGCAGTGTCACTACCCAGGGAGATTCGTGGGGTTTCTGACCTGGTGCCAGTCCGTGATGAGCGTGGGCATCGTGATCGTCATGCTCGTGATCATCATGCGCATCGTGGCCGTGGTGATCATGCGCGTGACCAAAATTCTCTTTTCCGTGGAATACCAGGAAGTACATACGGAACGAGTAGAAAGCAGTGACGAATACACCGGCCAACGCAGAGAACTGCGCAAATCCGGAGCCTGGTAAATGGCTGGCCATCACCGCGTCAATAATGCTGTCTTTAGAATAGAAACCTGAAAAGAATGGTGTACCAATCAGCGCCAGCGAACCGACCAAAGAAGTCAACCAGGTGATCGGCATATATTTGCGCAAGCCACCCATATTACGTATGTCCTGGTCATGATGCATACCGATAATGACCGAACCGGCGCCTAAAAACAGCAGCGCTTTAAAGAAGGCATGTGTCATCAGATGGAATACCGCTACCGAATAAGCGGAAGCACCCAAGGCGATAGTCATATAACCCAGCTGCGACAAGGTTGAATACGCAACCACACGTTTGATATCGTTCTGGATGATACCCATAAAGCCCATGAACAGCGCAGTAATCGCACCGATCACCATCACAAACGACAGGGCCGTGTCGGACATTTCAAATAACGGCGACATACGCGCCACCATGAAAATACCGGCAGTCACCATGGTTGCAGCGTGGATCAAGGCAGAAATCGGGGTCGGGCCTTCCATCGAATCCGGCAACCAGACGTGTAATGGAAACTGTGCCGACTTACCCATCGCACCGATAAACAGGCAGATACAGGCAACGGTAATTAACAACCAGTTAGTGCCTGGCAACATCAGTCCGATCAATTCGGATTTACGCGCAAATACTTCGCCGTAGTTCATGGTGTTGGTATAAGCGACCAATAATCCTATGCCGAGAATAAATCCGAAGTCACCCACCCGGTTAACCAGGAAGGCTTTTAAATTGGCAAATATTGCGGTTGGTCTGGTGTACCAGAAGCCGATCAATAAGTAGGAAACCAGGCCGACTGCTTCCCAGCCGAAGAACAATTGCAGGAAGTTGTTGCTCATAACCAGCATCAACATCGAGAATGTGAATAAAGAAATATAAGCGAAGAAGCGGTTATAACCTTCATCCTCTGCCATATAGCCTATCGTGTAGATATGCACCATCAGTGACACAAACGTCACGACGCACATCATCATCGCGGAAAGGCTATCGATCTGAAAACCGACTTCCAGCTTCAGACCGGCTACATTCATCCATTCATAAATCGTGCCGTTAAACGTAGCGCCATCCATCACCTGCATCAAGGTATAGAACGAAATCAGCATGGCGATAAATACGCCAAGTATGGTGACGGTATGCGATGTTTTGCGCCCGACCACGTTGCCTAAAAATTTGGTTCCCAGGAAACCGGCGATCACGGCACCGGCCAACGGTGCCAATGGAACAGCTAATAGTAAATATGGATTCATCTGCCCTACCATGGGTTATCCTTTGAGCGTATCAAGATCTTCAACATTGATGGTGTCCAGGTTACGGAACATCACCACCAGAATCGCTAAGCCGATAGCTGATTCAGCTGCGGCCACGGTCAGGATGAAGAAAACAAAAATTTGTCCGGCTGCGTCGCCCATGTAATGCGAAAAAGCGATGAAGTTCATATTCACGGCCAGCAGCATCAGTTCGATTGCCATTAACAACACGATGATGTTTTTGCGATTGAGAAAAATCCCGATCACGGAAATGGCAAACAGTATCGCGCCGAGTATCAGAAAGTGTGTGAGAGTCAGTACGAACATTATTTGCTCTCCTTGTTTTGAGCTACCGCACCTGGGCGGGCTTCAGCCTGCATTTTGACGATACGCACACGATCCTTGCTTTGTACTTTGATCGCCGCTGCCGGATCCATATGTTTAGTGTCTTTACGTTTGCGTAATGTCAGTGCCACGGCAGCAACGATACCCAGTAACAAAATCGCCGCAGCAACTTCGAACGCATAAGTGTAGTGGGTAAAGATCAGCATACCGAGTGCTTTGGTATTGCCGCCCTCTTCCACTTTAACCGGGATATTGCCAACCACCGGTGTCCAGAAACCGCGCAACAGCACCATCGTCATTTCGAGCACGATCACCACGCCAACAATGGCGGCGAGCGGGAAGTTGGTCCAGAAGCCCTGGCGTATTTTGTCCAGATCAATATCCAGCATCATGACCACGAACAGGAACAGCACCATGACAGCGCCGACATACACCAGCACCAGCACGATGGCTAAAAATTCTGCCTGCAACAACATCCAGAGTGCAGCGGCATTAAAGAATGCCAGCACCAGAAACAATGCTGCATGCACGGGATTTTTGGCAGTGACAACGCGAAACGCGGCGCATATTAATATGACTGCGAATACGTAAAAGAGGACAGAGGTAAATTCCATTGTTTTTCTTGAGTACTTAGTGAGGAGTTAAGGGTTAGCGGTAAGCTGCATCCTGGGCACGCGCAGCAGCAATTTCCGGTTCATATTTATTTCCCACTGCCAGCAGCATCTCTTTGGTGAAATACAGATCACCGCGTTTCTCTCCGTGATATTCCAGTACATGCGTTTCTACGATGGAATCAACCGGGCAGGATTCTTCGCAAAATCCGCAGAAGATACATTTGGTCAAATCGATGTCGTAGCGCGTAGTACGACGACTACCATCTGCGCGCTGTTCCGATTCGATCGTGATCGCCATCGCCGGGCAGACTGCTTCACACAGTTTGCAGGCGATACAGCGCTCTTCGCCGTTCGGATAGCTGCGTAACGCATGCAGACCGCGAAAACGTGGTGACATCGGCGTCTTCTCTTCCGGGAATTGCACGGTAATTTTGCGTGCAAACATATAGCGTCCGGTTAAGGCCATCCCCTTAATCATCTCTATCAGCATCAAGCTAGAGAAAAAATCTTTAATTGCTTCCATCATCACTTCCAATCTGTTTTTGTCACTTTTGATTTATTACTATTGCCTTGTAACTTCCTGTCAGTTACTTCCAGATGTTCCACGGCGTCTGCATCCATGCAGCCACGAACACCAGATACACCAGGGTCAGTGGAATAAATATTTTCCAGCCCAAACGCATAATCTGATCAAAGCGATAGCGTGGGAATGAAGCACGCGCCCAGATGAACATCGACACCATCACAAAACTCTTCATACCGAGCCAGATCCAGCCAGGAATAAAACTGAGGATACTGAGCGGCGCTGCCCATCCGCCCAAAAACATCAGCGAAGCAGTAGTAGAAATCAAAATCATGTTGGCGTATTCAGCCAGGAAGAACATCGCAAACGACATCCCTGAATATTCGACCATATGTCCGGCAACAATCTCGGATTCACCTTCGACCACGTCAAACGGATGACGATTGGTTTCAGCGATACCTGAAATCATATACACCACAAACATCGGCAGTAACGGCAACCAGTTCCACGACAGGAAATTGAGTCCCATGTCGAAGAAGCGGCCCTTACTTTGCGTCATCACGATATCAGTGAAATTCAGACTGCCTGACACCAGCAACACCACCACCAGCACGAAGCCCATCGCGATTTCGTAGGAAACCATTTGCGCTGACGCACGCATGGCACCCAAAAACGCATACTTGGAATTAGACGCCCAGCCGGCGATGATCACGCCATACACTTCCATGGAGGTGATCGCCATCAACAGCAACAGCCCCGCGTTCACATTGGCCAGTACGACTTCAGGGCCAAACGGAATTACCGCCCATGCAGCCAGCGCCGGCATGATGGTCATGATAGGTGCAATCACAAACAGCGCCTTGCTGGAGCGAGTCGGGATAACGATTTCTTTAAGCAGCAGCTTCAACGCATCGGCGATAGGTTGCAGCAGACCGGCAGGACCGACGCGATTCGGTCCGAGACGGACGTGCATCCAGCCTATCATTTTGCGTTCCCACAAAGTCAGATAAGCCACCAGACCCATCACAGGCAAAGTGATGCAAATGATTTTAATTAAGGTCCAGACAGTAAACCAGGTATCCGGCCAATAGCTGCCAAACAATCCTGAGCCGAATGAATTAATCATGTCCATCATGACGCGCGCTCCACAGTAAGAGTTCCAAACAACGCTCCGAGTGCTGCGGTAGCCGGGTGTCCTGCTGCAATACGCACTACGCCGGCAGGCAAACCTTTGTCCACTGAGGCCGGCAACAAAATGCTCTGACCGGACTGGCTCACTTTGACGATATCGCCATTCACCAGACCGAGGTTGGCAAACTGCGCTACCGGTATCCAGGCACGTGGCGATTTGGCATCGGCCGTTTCCTGCAAGGCGATAGCGTTACGAACCAGTGCATCGGTGCTGTAGATGCCGATATTGGCGATACGTTCGATGCCACCGGTTTTTTGTGCATCATCTGCAGTTACAGCAAGGCTAATTTTATTATTCAAACGTGCTGAAACATCGGTCTGTTTGTCTAGCACTTCATCGCGAATTGCTTCGGAGGTTTCATAATCGAAGCCAGACAATCCCAACAGATTGCCCAGTACACGCAGTACTTTCCAGGCTGGGCGAGTTTCACCCAACGGTTTAACAGCGCCGTTAAAACTTTGCGCGCGGCCTTCGCAGTTAACAAACGTACCGGAAGTTTCGGTGAACGGAGCGATCGGCAATAACACGTCGGCATAATCCATAGCCTGCTTGAATGCAGACAGGACGATAACCATTTCCGCCTGATCCAACGCTGGACGGGCCAGTACTGCACTGTCCAGTAAAGGATCGGCATTCAGCAACACATAAGCCTTGCGCGGTTGAGTCAGCATCTGGCTGGCATTCAATCCATCTTTGCCAGGCAGTGCATTGACCAGATAGCCACCGACAGTATTGGCTGCTTCGGTTAAGTAACCAAATTTGACGCCGGTCTGTTCTGCGATCCACTGAACTGCAGCATGAATTTTGGATGCTTCCGGGTGATAGGTAACAGAATTGCCCAACATGATTGCATTGTTTTCACCGGCTAATAAGCTCGCTGCTATCGCCTTCGCATTATCAGAAACTGCAGCGGACTTGGCAGGAGCTGCTACGCCTTTGGCTTCGGCTACTGCTGACATGATTTCTACCAAAGCAGACAACCACGCAGACGGTGCACAAATCATTTTATTTGCAACTGGCATCAACAAATCATCGTCACTGGCGTGCAGCACCGAAATCTTGCTGCCTGACTTGACCGACTGACGTAAGCGCGCAGCCAGCAAAGGATGATCTTTACGCAGGAATGAACCGACCACCAGCACATTATTCAATTGCGCGAAATCAGCAATCGACATGCCCAGCCACGGTTTGAAACCAGCGTGCTGAGCATCGTCAGAAACGCGCAGACGGAAATCGATATTTTCAGAGCCGATGCCGCGTACCACTTTACTCAGCAGACTTAATTCTTCCAAAGTGGAATGTGGTGTCGCCAATGCACCGATAGCCGATGCGCCATGTTCGTGTTTGATATTTTTCAAGCCGTGCGCAACATATTCCAGCGCCGTTTGCCAGTCAGTTTCCTGCCACTGGCCGCCCTGCTTGATCATCGGTTTGGTTAACCGTTGATCGCTGTTCAGGGCTTCGTAAGAATAACGGTCTTTATCGCTAATCCAGCATTCGTTAATCGCTTCGTTTTCCAGCGGCAAAACGCGCATGACTTTATTGTTTTTAACCTGGACAACCAGATTGCTGCCCAGACCATCGTGCGGGCTGACTGATTTACGACGCGATAACTCCCAGGTACGTGCAGAATAACGGAAAGGTTTGGACGTCAGTGCGCCGACCGGACAGATATCGATCATATTGCCGGACAATTCTGAATCCACCGTTTTACCGACAAAAGTAGTGATTTCAGAATGTTCGCCACGCCCCAGCATACCCAGTTCCATCACGCCGGCAATTTCCTGGCCAAAGCGCACACAACGAGTACATTGGATGCAGCGGCTCATCTCTTCCATCGAGATCAGCGGGCCAGCCTGTTTGTGGAACACCACACGTTTTTCTTCTTCGTAGCGTGAAGCCGATTTACCGTAACCGACCGCCAGATCCTGCAACTGACACTCACCGCCCTGATCGCAGATCGGGCAATCCAGCGGATGATTGATCAGCAAAAATTCCATGACTTCTTTTTGTGCCTTGACCGCCTTGTCGCTCTTGGAACGAACGATCATGCCCGCTGTGACCGGAGTCGCACAGGCCGGCAATGGCTTCGGTGCTTTTTCTACTTCGACCAGACACATGCGGCAATTTGCCGCTATCGATAATTTTTTGTGATAACAAAAGTGCGGAATGTAGGTGCCAAGTTTATTGGCCGCATCCATGACCATGCTGCCTGGTGGCACTTCTACTTTTTTGCCGTCAATTTCAATTTCAACCATAGTATTCTCTGGCCTGTTTTTTAGCGTTTAGCCTAAAGGTAAGTCGGTACCAAGCAATGCTTATGCTCGATGTGATATTCAAATTCTTCGCGGAAATTCTTGATCATGGCGCGTACCGGCATCGCTGCCGCATCGCCCAATGCACAGATGGTACGACCCTGAATGCCGTCTGCCACGCTGTTGAGCAAATCCAGATCATCAGGACGTCCGGCGCCATGTTCAATCCGATGCACCATGCGATACAGCCAGCCGGTACCTTCGCGGCACGGCGTACATTGTCCGCATGACTCTTCGTAATAAAAATACGATAAGCGCAATAACGATTTCACCATGCAGCGCGTTTCATCCATCACGATTACGGCACCGGAACCGAGCATCGAACCGGCTTTGGCGATCGAATCGTAATCCATGTCGGTTGCCATCATGACGTCACCGGTCAGTACCGGCATGGATGATCCGCCTGGAATAACCGCTTTAATTTTTTTACCGTCACGCATACCGCCAGCCAATTCCAGCAAGTCGGCAAACGGTGTACCCAGCGGCACTTCGTAATTGCCCGGTTTGGCTACGTCGCCCGACATCGAAAATATCTTGGTACCGCCGTTATTCGGCTTACCCAATGCGGCATAGGCTTCACCGCCCATATTCATGACAAACGGAACCGCTGCAAATGTTTCGGTGTTATTGATGGTAGTCGGTTTGCCATACAGGCCAAAGCTGGCAGGGAAAGGCGGCTTGAAGCGCGGCTGCCCTTTTTTACCTTCCAGCGATTCCAGCAAGGCTGTTTCTTCGCCACAGATATAGGCGCCGTAACCGTGGAACGCGTGCAACTGAAAACTGAAGTTGCTGCCGGCAATATTATTGCCCAACATACCGGCCGCACGTGCCTGTTCCAGCGCTTCTTCAAAACGGTCGTAATCGGCAAAAATTTCGCCGTGGATGTAGTTGTAGCCGACAGTAATGCCCATGGCGTACGCACCGATAGCCATACCTTCGATCAACGCATGCGGGTTGTAGCGAATGATGTCGCGATCTTTAAATGTGCCTGGCTCGCCTTCATCGGAATTACAGACCAGATATTTTTGACCTGGATACTGACGCGGCATAAAACTCCATTTCAATCCGGTTGGAAAACCGGCACCGCCACGACCGCGCAAAGAGGATGCTTTTAATTCTGCGATTACCTGTTCAGGTGTGATGCCTTCTGTGAGGATACGTTTCAATGCAGTGTAACCACCGCGTTTGACGTACTCTTCCAGTCCCCAATTTTTGCCATCCAAACCAGCCAGAATTAACGGCTTGATGTGCCTGGTATGTAAGCTCGTCATTTGTGCGCGCTCCCGGAAGTATCTGCCGACGATGTGTGTGTTAACTCATCAACCAGCGCATCAATTTTTTGATCCGACATAAAACTGCACATGCGTTTGTTATTGACCAGCATCACCGGCGCATCGCCGCAAGCCCCCATGCATTCACCTTCCTGCAGCGTGAATTTATGATCGGCAGTGGTTTCTTTGTAATCGATGCCTAATTTCTGTTTTAAATAATGGGCAGCTTTTTCGCCGCCGGATAACGCGCAGGGCAAATTGGTGCAAACAGAAATCTTGAACTGGCCGACAGGTTTGGTGTTGTACATGTTGTAAAAAGTCGCCACCTCTTGCACGGCCACGGCGGGCATGCGCAAATAATCGGCGACTTCCTGCATCACGTCAGGCGACAGCCAGTGTGTCTGATCCTGCGCGATTGCCAGCGCAGCCATCACAGCGGATTGTCTTTGTTCGTCCGGAAATTTTGCAATTTCACGATCTATTTTTTTGTATGTTTGCTCAGATAACAGCATAAATTTAACCTTATTGATTGACCTGCCGGTCTTAAAAACTAGCGATCAATTTCACCAAACACGATATCTTGCGTACCAATAATTGTGACAGCATCAGCAATCATGTGGCCTTTTGCCATTTCATTCAGACCCTGCAAATGAGGGAATCCCGGTGCGCGAATTTTCAGGCGATACGGTTTGTTCGCACCATCCGACACCATGTAAATACCGAACTCGCCTTTAGGATGCTCAATCGCTGCATACGCTTCGCTGGCCGGAATATGGAAACCCTCAGTAAACAATTTGAAGTGATGAATCAGTTCTTCCATATTCGACTTCATACCGACACGTGATGGCGGAGCCACCTTGTGATTATCGATAATCACCGGACCGGGATGGTTGCGCAGCCATTCCACGCACTGCTTAATAATTTTATTCGATTGACGCATCTCTTCGACACGCACCAGATAACGATCGTAACTGTCGCCATTGACGCCAACCGGAATATCGAAATCCAGCAAATCATACACTTCGTACGGTTGCTTTTTACGCAGATCCCATTCAATGCCTGAGCCACGCAGCATCGCGCCGGTAAAGCCCATTGCCTTGGCACGCTCCGGAGAGACCACGCCGATACCGACCAAACGCTGTTTCCAGATACGGTTGTCGGTCAGCAGCGTTTCGTATTCGTCGACATAGGTTGGAAAACGTACAGTGAAATCTTCGATGAAATCGAGCAGCGAACCACTGCGATTATCATTCAGCGCCTTCATGGTTTTTGCGTTACGCAAATGAGACGCCTGATATTGCGGCATCACGTCAGGCAGATCGCGATACACGCCACCCGGACGGTAGTAAGCTGCATGCATACGTGCGCCGGACACCGCTTCGTAGCAATCCATCAAATCTTCACGTTCACGGAATGCGTATAAAAATACCGCCATCGCGCCCACGTCCAGAGCATGTGCGCCGAGCCACATCAGGTGATTCAGGATTCGGGTAATTTCGTCGAACATGACGCGAATATACTGCGCGCGCAACGGCACTTCCAGACCCAGCATTTTTTCGATTGCCATGACATAGGCGTGCTCATTACACATCATGGAAACGTAATCCAGGCGATCCATATAAGGAACCGACTGCAGATAAGTTTTTTGTTCAGCCAGTTTTTCCGTGGCGCGATGTAACAGCCCGATATGCGGATCAGCGCGTTGAATCACTTCGCCATCCAACTCCAGCACCAGACGCAACACGCCGTGCGCTGCCGGATGCTGTGGACCAAAGTTGAGGGTGTAATTTTTTATCTCAGCCATTCAATACCTCTATTTTTGCTTCAGTTGCGCTTCAGTTGCGCCTTAGTTGAAAGTATGTTGCAACTAAGTTGCAACCAAGTTGCAAGTCAGTGTTCAACCGTCACTTCGCGTAATTTTCTTCGCGGATGATGCGTGGCACATTGTCACGAGGCTCTATCGTTACCGGCTGATAGACCACACGTTTTTGCTCTGCGTCATAGCGCATTTCAACATAGCCGGACACCGGAAAGTCCTTGCGGAACGGATGACCGATGAAACCGTAGTCGGTCAGGATGCGGCGCAAATCATTGTGACCATCGAACAGAATGCCGAACAAATCAAACGCTTCACGCTCGTACCAGTTTGCCGAATTCCAGATCTCGGTCACCGAGGGCAACAACGGCATGTCGTCATCGGGAGCAAATACGCGCACACGCAGACGCCAGTTATTCGCTATCGACAGCAAATGAGAAACTGCCGCATAGCGCTTGCCAGTCCAGCTACCCTCACCGAAAGTTGAGTAATCTACGCCGCACAAGTCGATTAATTCTTCGAAACGAGTCGACAGATTGTCACGCAGCTCAGCCATCACCGCCAGATAGTCGCCATGCTCTACCACCAGCGTTAACTCACCCAGCGCCGCAGTCAGCTCAAAGGAACGGGTTCCCAAAACTGTGCGTACGGCCAACTCCAGATTTTCTAATTTTGTCGTCATTTTATTTAACCGAATGGTGCTCGTATTAATGATGCCTGTAGTACCGAAGATCAGCGGGCAATGGTATTGGTCCGCTTAATTTTATTTTGCAGCTGCATCACGCCATACAGCAGTGCTTCTGCGGTTGGTGGACAACCAGGCACGTAGATATCAACGGGAACGATGCGGTCGCAGCCGCGTACTACAGAATAGGAATAATGATAGTAACCGCCGCCATTGGCGCAGGAACCCATGGAGATGACCCAACGTGGCTCAGCCATCTGATCGTAGACTTTGCGCAGCGCAGGAGCCATTTTATTGCACAGCGTACCTGCGACGATCATCACATCGGACTGCCGGGGAGAAGGGCGAAACACCACGCCAAAACGATCCAGATCGTAACGCGCGGCACCTGCGTGCATCATTTCAACTGCACAGCACGCCAGACCGAAAGTCATCGGCCACATTGATCCGGTACGCGTCCAGTTGATCAACTTGTCTGCGGTTGTGGTGACAAAACCTTCGTTTAATATGCCTTCGATTGACATAGGACTTACCTTTAAGCTGATTTGATACGCAGTCCGATAAACCTGCTACTGCGCTTGAAATTTATTCTTTTTGGCATCTACTGCCAGGCTCAACTTATCATTCCCAATCCAGCGCGCCTTTTTTCCAGATGTACCAAAAGCCAACGCCAAATTCAATAATAAAACCTAACATGATCAAAAAGCCGGACCAACCCAGATCCCGCTGCGCCACTGCCCACGGGAAGAAAAACGCCGTTTCCAGATCGAATAAAATAAACAGAATCGCGACGAGGTAATAGCGCACGTCGAACTTCATCCGCGCATCTTCAAACGCCTCAAAACCGCATTCATAGGGAGATAATTTTTGCGCATCCGGCTTGTAAGGAGCTGCCAGACGGCCAAGAACTTGGGGGACAACGCCGACCATGATGCCGACGATGATAAACAATAAAACGGGAAAGTAGTTTTCGAGGTTCACGATTGGGCAATAAAAGCTAAAAGTGGTTTAATTTCTGAGTTTGCATACAAGCTAAAAATCAGCTTTTAGAATTGGCGCCTGCAACCGATACTTCACCAATTCTCTGCATCTTCCCTGCATTTCCTACTACCATCACGAGACTCGAAACAATCTGTTCGACACTGCGTGCGTGTGGCCTTTAATTTTTTTGGTGCCGACGACGAGACTCGAACTCGTACAGCTTTCGCCACTACCCCCTCAAGATAGCGTGTCTACCAATTTCACCACGTCGGCGCTTTAATTCACTTACTGCTCTCTTACTATTCACTTACTAACCAAGTCCGCTATTCTACTTGATCAGGGGTAATTGTTCAACGCACAATCACTAACTATCAAGGATATTCGGACCAGTTTCCAACCTTATTTTGCAATCTGATCCGCATTGTAGGTTGGGCTGCGCCTCACCAACCCAACACCCCACACCGAAATCGCCAACCACACTCAATTCAACGACCGTTGGGCTGATGAAGCGTAGCCCAACCTACATACCAACCAAACTCTCAACTTATTTTGGAATTTGATCCGCGTGACCAGCTGTCGCTTTAGCTGCAGATGCTGACGCCGCCGCTGGTACTGCTGCCGGCGCTACCGCTCCTGCCGCTTCAGTTTTCGCTGCCGCCGGCGCTGGCACCACTTCAGTCGCTTTCGGCTGCGCCAAATTATCCATCACGCTGCCCGATGGTGCCGTATGTCTGTTACCAAGATAGGCTAAAGCCAGCGTTGCGCAGAAAAATATTGTTGCTGCGATTGCCGTCGCTTTGGATAAAAAACTTGACGAACCAGTGGCACCGAACAAACTGCCCGAGGCACCCGAACCAAAAGCAGCGCCCATATCGGCACCTTTGCCGTGCTGTACCAACACCAAACCAATAATAACCAATGCCGAGAGAACCTGAATTGCCACTACCAATGTAAATATTGAGCTCATTTAAAAACCTAAGAAAATTAGAATCTGCACACGCACATCGTGTGCATCAGTACTTCAAAAAACACAGGCCGATTTCAACTATCCAATCAACCAAATTACAAATTTGCTGCGGCGATGATACCCAAAAAATCAATCGCCTTCAGTGCCGCACCGCCTATCAGGCCGCCATCGATATCCTGCATGGCCAGCAACGACGCCGCATTGTCCGGCTTCATGCTGCCGCCGTATAAAATCTGCACCTGCTCTGCGGCTTCAATATCAAACAGGGCAATCTGACTTCTAAGAAAAGCATGCACCTGTTGCGCCATCGCCGGTGTCGCTGTCATCCCGGTCCCAATAGCCCAGACCGGCTCATAGGCGACGACGATATTGGCTAACGCTTTTTTATCCAATGCAGTTAGCACTGCAGTCAATTGCCGCGCTACGACCTGTTCAGTCAAACCCGCTTTGCGCTCCTGCAAAGTCTCACCGACACAAACGATAGGAACGATACCAGCTTCAATCAAACGCTGCGCCTTGTGTGCCACCAGCTCGTCAGACTCCGCATGATACACGCGTCGCTCTGAATGCCCCACAATGCCATAAAAACATGAAAAATCTTTTAACATCGAGGACGAAATTTCGCCGGTATAAGCACCATTTACCTGACTCGACACATCCTGAGCGCCCCACTTGACCGATGAATTATGCAATATTGACTGAACCTGGCTAAGATAAGCTGCGGGCACACAAACTGCCACGTCACAGCTCAGTTGCCCATTTAGCTTTGCGGAATACGCTGCATGCTGTATGCCACTTTGCAGCTCGGACAGCAGCTCGGCATTCATTGCCAGACTACCGTTCATTTTCCAATTGCCAGCTATCAGTGGGCGACGATATTTCATCCCAGCCTTCCAGTTCTAAATAACTCGACATTTTAGCTTGTAGAGACAAACACGGTCAAATGCTGCGATGTATTAATACGAAGTTTTGGCGCAGGATTTAGCGTAAAGCAGTCGGGTGACGACCTCATTACACATTTAGCTGTGAATTAGTCATTCTTTTTTATAAATTATGACCATCCATTACCAACACAATCTTCCCGATATGCTCGCTGCTCTCCATTAATGCATGCGCCCCGGCCGCATCTTCCAATGCAAAAGTTTTGTAGATCACCGGTTTTATTTTTCCCGATTCAAATAGCGGCCAGATTTTTTGCTGCAATCGTTGCGCAATGGCGTGTTTAAATTCCACCGACCGCGCTCTTAATGTTGAACCGGTAATGGTCAAGCGACGCCGCATGACTGCTCCCATATCCACCTGCGCTGTAGCTCCGCCCAATAATGCAATCACAACTATGCGCCCGTCATCCGCCAGACAGTTGATATCGCGATTGATGTATTCACCGGCCACCATATCCAGCACAACATCAACGCCGCGGCTCTGCGTCAATTCACGCACCACCTGGACAAAATCTTCAGTTTTGTAATTGATACCGCGCACCGCACCCAACGCTACACAGGCGTGCGATTTTTCTTCGCTGCCTGCCGTGGCAAATACCGTATGTCCCAGAGCAGTTGCCATTTGTATCGCCGTCACGCCTATGCCCGAGGTTCCACCCTGCACCAGCAAAGTTTCGGAACCAGACAAATTGGCGCGATCAAATACATTGCTCCACACTGTAAAAAAATTCTCCGGCAATGATGCAGCCTGTATTGCGGTGAGATTTGCAGGTATGGGCAAACACTGCCTTACCGGTGCCGCACAATATTCTGCATAGCCACCACCTGCGACCAATGCACATACAAGATCGCCCAGTACAAAACTGCTGCCGGACAAATCCCCCCCCACAATCTCCCCCGCCACTTCCAATCCCGGCAAATCGGATGCGCCTGCCGGCGCCGGATAGGCGCCTTTGCGCTGAAATACGTCAGGACGATTTATACCCGCAGCATGCACTTTGATCAGCACTTCGCCTTCACGCAAAGTAGGTAGGGGACGCTCACACAAGCGCAAAACTTCCGGACCACCCGGTTGGGATATCTCAATTGCTCGCATCATGATCTTCACTCTCTAAAAAAAACGCCCACGTTTTCACATGAGCGTTTCGAATAAAATTAATGGCATGCACCATCAACATAATTTCTATTCAGGTATACCACTTTCAGCTGCCGGAGCCGCTGGCGCGCTTTCAGAAACAGCCGCTTTCATCGACAATTTCAAACGACCACGATCATCGGTTTCCAACACTTTAACGCGCACTACCTGACCTTCTTTCAAATAGTCGGCAACCGCATTGACGCGCTCATTGGCAATCTGGCTGATGTGCAGCAAGCCATCTTTACCTGGCAATACCTGAACAATCGCGCCGAAATCCAACAATTTCAGCACGGTGCCTTCGTAGACTTTACCGACTTCGACTTCAGCAGTGATTTCCTGAATACGGCGACTGGCTTCCTGACCTGCAGCAGCATCAACAGAAGCGATAGTCACAACGCCTTCGTCGCTGATATCAATTTGCGTTCCGGTTTCTTCAGTCAGGGCACGAATCACTGCACCACCCTTACCGATGACGTCGCGAATTTTTTCAGGGTTGATTTTGATCGTGATCAGGCGTGGCGCGAAATCAGACAATTCAACTTTTCCGTGCGGTACAGCGGCCTGCATTTTTTCCAGAATATGCAAACGACCTTCTTTAGCCTGCGCCAAAGCGACGTGCATGATTTCTTTGGTAATGCCCTGGATTTTGATATCCATCTGCAAAGCAGTAATACCGTTTTTGGTACCGGCTACTTTAAAGTCCATGTCACCCAGATGATCTTCATCGCCCAGAATGTCAGTCAGAACCGCAAATTTATTGCCATCCTTGATCAGGCCCATCGCAATACCTGCAACGTGCGCTTTAACCGGAACACCAGCATCCATCAAGGCCAGGCAACCGCCGCAAACTGACGCCATAGACGAGGAACCGTTAGATTCAGTGATTTCAGAAACCAGGCGTACTGAATAGCTGAAATCAGCGACATCCGGCAGCACTGCTTCCAATGCGCGTTTAGCCAAACGACCATGACCAATTTCACGACGCTTAGGCGTACCAACACGACCAGTTTCACCAGTCGCAAACGGTGGCATATTGTAATGCAGCATGAAGCGATCCGAGTATTCACCCATCAGCGCATCAATTTTTTGCTCATCGCGTGAAGTACCTAAAGTCGCAATGACTAACGCCTGAGTTTCGCCACGCGTGAACAATGCTGTTCCGTGGGTACGCGGCAGTACGCTGGTGCGAATTGAGATCGGACGTACCGTGCGGGTATCACGACCGTCGATACGTGGTTCGCCTTCCAAAATCTGCGAACGGACGATTTTCGATTCCAAACCAAACAGGATATTGCCCAGTTCAACAGAATCAACATCCTGATCAGCCAACGCAACATTCACTGCCGATGTCGCTGCTTTCAGTTTTTCCGTACGAGCCTGTTTTTCTTTGATCTGATATGCATCACGCAATAACGGTTCAGCGATGGCAGTAACTTTGGCAATCAGCTCTTCGTTTTTAGCAGCAGGTGCCCATTGCACTAACGGCTTGCCGCCTTGCTCTACCAATTCATGGATCGCATCGATGACTACACGCATTTGCGTGTGACCGAATACCACGCCACCCAACATGATATCTTCCGACAATTCTTTCGCATCGGATTCGACCATCAACACGGCAGTCTCAGTACCGGCAACCACTAAGTCCATCTGCGAGTCTTTTAACTGCGTTGGATTTGGATTCAACACGTATTCGCCATTGATATAACCGACACGTGCCGCGCCCAATGGGCCATCGAATGGAATACCGGAAACGCACAGCGCTGCTGAAGCACCGATCATGGAAGCGATATCCGGATCAACATCCGGATTGACCGACAACACATGAATCACAACCTGCACTTCGTTCATATAACCGTCTGGGAACAGAGGACGGATTGGGCGATCGATCAAACGGGAAGTCAGTGTTTCTTTTTCTGATGGGCGACCTTCACGTTTGAAGAAACCGCCGGGGATACGGCCGGCTGCGTAAGTTTTTTCTAAATAATCGACAGTCAACGGGAAAAAATCTTGCCCAGGTTTAGCGTCTTTTTTTGCAACTACCGTAGCCAATACCACGGTGTCATTCATCGTTACCAATACGGCACCGCTAGCCTGACGAGCAATCTCACCTGTTTCTAAGGTGACTGTATGTTGTCCATACTGAAAAGTTTTAGTAATTTTATTAAACACGATGTGTCCTTTCTAAGTGGTCATATGACCCATGCCGACAGAATTCCAGGTGCTGTCGTTCACCTCACAACGGACTGCCCAATTGCTAAAAATCAGACAGCCTTACAACAAAAAGAAGAATACCAAATGCAAAAAGCCCGCATCAGAATACTGATACAGGCAATTTAAGCGCTTACAAAAAATCGCAAGCTGTTGAATTACTTACGCAGACCGAGCTTAACGATCAGATCGCGGTAACGAACTGAGTCTTTACCTTTTAAATAAGATAACAGGCTCTTACGACGATTTACCATCATGATCAAACCACGACGTGAATGGTGATCTTTGGAATGAGTTTTGAAATGGGAATTCAAGTCATTGATACGTGCTGTCAACAATGCAACCTGAACTTCTGGAGAACCTGTGTCATTAGCGGCACGTGCATTATCAGCGACAATAGCTGCTTTTGCTTCTTTAACGATAGTCATAATACTTCCTCAACATGCGATGGTCAGAGTAAATTGAAATGCATCAACCCTGAAAATCGTGATTAATTAATAAAATAACCGATAGGGAATACCGGTTAGGTGCGAGATTATAATGGAAAACTTGCTTGCGTACAAACCATTTATGGAACTGGGTTTAACATCGGGCTGTTGCGCGGCCTATGTCCCGTAGGTTGGGCTGCGCCTTATCAGCCCAACATTCAACCGCAAAATTTGGCACCTTTCTTTATTTAACGCAAAGTGTTGGGCTGGTGAAGCGTAGCCCACCCTACGAAGCATCGCCCGACCTACCCAATTACAACTGCGGCCGCACTTTCTCCGCCTTGGAATGCAGCTTGTTCAATGCGGATATATACGCTTTGGCAGACGCGACCACAATATCCGGATCAGCGCCAACGCCATTCACGATACGCCCGGATTTAGACAGACGTATCGTCACCTCGCCTTGCGACTGGGTACCCGGCGTAATCGCATTGATCGAAAACAGAATAAACTCCGCGCCGCTTTGCGTTACCGATTCGATCGCGGCCAGCGTGGCGTCGACCGGCCCGTTGCCCTGCCCTTCGGATATCATCTCTTTACCGTCGATACGGAACACAACCTTGGCATGCGAGGGTTCGCCGGTTTCCGATTTTTGGCTCAGCGACACATAATCATAAAACTCCTTGGTATGCGAATGCTGCTCATCAGTCACCAGCGACATGATGTCTTCGTCGTAAATTTCGGATTTTCTATCCGCCAATTCTTTGAAGCGGGTAAATGCGGCGTTAACTTCCACTTCGGACTCCAACGTGATGCCCAACTCATCCAGGCGCTGCTTAAAGGCATTACGTCCCGATAATTTGCCCAATACGATTTTGTTGGCAGCCCACCCCACATCTTCTGCACGCATGATTTCATAGGTATCACGCGCTTTCAAAATACCGTCCTGATGGATGCCGGAAGCATGCGCAAACGCATTCGCACCCACCACGGCTTTGTTCGGCTGCACGTTAAATCCGGTAATTTGCGCGACCAGTTTCGAGGTCGGCACGATTTGTGTCGTATCGATCCCAAGCTGGAAATCGAAATAATCTTTGCGCGTCTTCACCGCCATCACAATCTCTTCCAACGCGGTATTGCCGGCACGCTCACCCAAGCCGTTGATCGTACATTCCACCTGACGCGCGCCGCCTATCATCACTCCTGCCAATGAATTCGCCACCGCCATACCCAGGTCGTTATGACAATGCACCGACCAGATCGCCTTGTCGGAATTCGGCACGCGCTCGCGCAAGGTCTTCAACATCGTGCCGTACAACTCAGGCACGCCGTAACCAACCGTGTCGGCAAAGTTGATGGTTGTGGCACCTTCCTTAATGACGGCTTCAATGACGCGACATAAAAAATCCATTTCGGAACGACTACCATCTTCCGGACTAAATTCAACATCATCAGTAAATTTGCGGGCATAGCGTACAGCCATTTTTGCCTGCTCAAACACCTGATCCGGCGTCATGCGCAACTTCTTTTCCATGTGTAATGGCGAGGTCGCGAGAAAGGTATGGATACGTTTGCGCTTCGCATGTTCCAGCGCTTCAGCAGCGCGTGCAATATCACGGTCATTGGCACGGGACAGTGAGCAGACGATAGATTCGCGGATAATGCCGGAGATTGCCTGTATCGATTCGAAGTCACCCTGCGACGCTGCGGCAAAACCAGCCTCAATCACATCAACACGCATACGTTCCAGCTGTCTGGCGATACGAATTTTTTCATCTTTGGTCATAGACGCGCCAGGCGACTGTTCGCCGTCACGCAAAGTGGTGTCAAATATGATGAGTTTTTCTGCCATGATGTACTCCAAAAAAAATTTAGTATGTTGAAAAAAGTTGGATTTGCAAAGCGTAACTTGAAAATTTTCTACCCCACTTGCCGGATAAGCATGAGGAGGAAGCAAAACTCAAATTGTGGGGGTATGTGGTTTAGCGCGTGAACCGCACTAGATCCAGAGATAGTGATAGCGAAATGGATAGCGCATTGAATAGATGCAGCGCTGGCAGAGATGGCGCCAGTTCAGGGGATGAATTGCTGATCAATGTTGAGAACATAGGGGACTGACTATAAGCGTAAAAATGACTTGACGCAACTACTTCGATTAACTTTTCAAAAGTTTTTTCAATTTGCACAAAAAGCCGTCAGACGCGCAACGACTCTTGTTATTTTTTCATTCAGTGTTCGTCATGCTCGTGGTCGTGATCGTGGGCTTCCAATTTGGTTTGCACGATGCTGACCGGACTACCCTTGCGCCAGCGCCACAGGAAGATTCCGTAGCCGGAAAGACAATAAATCACAAACACGCTGAACAAGACAATAGACGGGAAACTGACAATCAATACATAGGCCAGCACCAGCACCAGCGGTACTGCAAACGGCACCGATTTTTTCAGATTGATTTCTTTAAAACTGTAAAAAGGAATATTGCTGACCATAGTAAATCCCGCCAGCAATGTAATCGTCCAGATCACCCAGCGGAAAGTCGAAGCGTCTAATTTGAAGTCGGTCATCGCCCAGATAAAGCCCGCCACCAACCCGGCAGCGGCAGGACTGGGTATCCCCTGAAAATAACGTTTATCGACAACGGCAATATTGGTATTAAAACGTGCCAGACGTAACGCCGCGCACGCACAATACACAAACGCCGCCAGCCAGCCCCACTGTCCCAGGCCGCGCAGACCCCATTCATAGGCAACCAGAGCGGGCGCCGCACCGAACGACACCATATCCGACAAACTATCGTATTGCGCACCGAATTCACTTTGCGTATTGGTTAATCTGGCGACCCGCCCATCTAAACTGTCCAGCACCATGGCGATAAAAATGGCGAAGGTGGCCTTTTCAAAATAACCGTCCATACCCATGACGATGGCGTAAAAGCCGCAAAATAAAGCGGCGGTGGTAAACGCATTCGGCAATAAATAAATACCGCGGCGCGGCTTCTTTTTCGGCTGCTCTACGCCGGAAACCAGCGCGGCTTTGCCGGAAGGCTTTTTAATAACCTTGAAAAAATTCTTAAAATTTGCTTTTGATTGGCGACGTTTAAATGTCATGCGAGCCCTGGCAGTTTGCTGTGATTGTCTATGTTTGGCGGCAAGTATAGCTTCATTTCCACATTGCTCAAAACTGCACTAGTTAAATTTTATTTTCGCAATCACTGAGGCGGTCAGCGTCGTTTCGCCTGGTTCGAAGCTGGTTTCCTGAACGGCATTCCCTTTTGCCATCATCGATGCAGCGGCAAACATGCGTGGCTGAGGTTGGAAATGACCTGTTGAAGCATCGAAGTCCAGCGTTTCAATGGACGAATCAGCGGGATCTCTGCCCATGGCTTTGGCAATAATCTGCACCCGTTCATGCAGGTTTTTATAGGCCGCGTCTAACCGCTTTGCTTCCAGGTTTTTGGCTACGTCTTCGGACAACCCGAAATTCAGGCCGTTCAACGCCAATACCTGCTGCACTGCCGCCACTGTCGCGGGCAACTGCACTATATTTTTTGTGGTGAGCTCCAGATATTGACCGACGCGCCAACCGGTCAGTACGCGTGGCTTATTACTGCTGGTCGGTTCAGTATAGACTGGATAAGTGTAATAACCGTGGGTCGCCAGTTTTCCGTCCGGGTCCAATTTTTTTAAAATATCAGTCCCGTCTTTCATTTTTTGATTGACCCGCGATGCAGCGACGGCTTTATCTTTATCCTGCTCTTCGATGAAAAAAGAAGCTTTGGCCTGATCGTTTTCAGCACTAACCTCACCGGTGCCGGACACGGCGATAATCGTACCTTTGGTTTGTTGCGCGACTGCTGGAATAGTCAGCACGGACAACATCGCTACAAAAGTGACGAGGGCGAATTTTTTCATTTCAGTCTCCGGTAAAGTGCAGGTGCTAAGAATACTGCAATTTGCTGAAAAAAAAACAGTGCCGGAGCACTGTTTTTTTTGTTCGCAGATTGACCTACACTTCGCAAACTGGGCTGCGCTTCGTAGGTTGGGCTGCGCTTCACCAGCCCAACACTCAACGCCAAACAAACTACCACCGTCAATCCAAAGAATGTTGGGCTGATGAAGCGCAGCCCAACCTACGAGTTAGTTCCTGCTTTGATCAACCATTTTATTTTTAGCAATCCATGGCACTTGCAGCGTAAAAAAAATGGTGCCTGCGCACCATTTTTAGCTTCAAGCTGTTTGGGCATGCAAGCCCAAACAAGATGATGCCCAGCGATCTAACAGCCTAGTTTTTCGATTGATCAACCATTTTATTTTTAGCAATCCAAGGCATCATCCCACGCAATTTCGCGCCAACCTGTTCAATCTGATGTTCTGAATTCAAACGGCGACGCGAAATCAAAGTCGGTGCGCCTGCCTTGTTTTCCAGGATAAAGCTCTTGGCATATTCACCAGTTTGTATGTCTGTCAGACATTTGCGCATTGCGTTTTTGGTGTCTTCCGTGACGATTTTCGGGCCAGTCACATATTCACCGTATTCGGCATTATTCGAAATCGAGTAATTCATGTTGGCGATACCGCCTTCGTAAATCAGATCAACGATTAATTTGAGTTCATGCAGACATTCAAAATACGCCATTTCAGGTGCATAGCCCGCTTCAGTCAACGTTTCAAAACCGGCTTTAATCAGTTCAACCGCACCGCCGCACAAGACCGCCTGCTCACCAAACAGATCCGTTTCTGTTTCTTCGCGGAAGTTGGTTTCGATAATGCCGGCACGACCGCCGCCGTTCGCCATGGCGTAAGACAAAGCGATATCACGCGCAGAACCGGACTTGTCCTGATACACGGCAACCAGATGTGGCACACCGCCGCCTTGTGTGTAAGTTGCGCGAACTGTATGACCTGGCGCTTTCGGCGCAATCATGATCACATCCAAATCCGCACGTGGAACTACCTGGCCGTAATGCACATTGAAGCCGTGGGCGAAGGCGAGTACCGCCCCCTGCTTGGCGTAGGGCGCGACGTTTTCGTTATAGACCTGCGCGATATTTTCATCCGGCAGCAAGATCATGATAACGTCGGCGGCTTTAACAGCCTCATTCACTTCAGCCACGTTCAAGCCGGCACCCTTGGCTTTATTCCACGATGCGCCATCTTTGCGCAATGCGACCGTTACTTTGCAGCCGGAATCATTCAAATTCTGTGCGTGTGCATGACCTTGCGAACCATAGCCGATGATGGCAACCTGCTTGCCCTTGATTAATGAGAGGTCACAATCTTTGTCGTAAAAAACGTTCATTTTATTTTCCTTAATAATTTAAATTTTGAATAGATTTTGGTGATTAAGTTTGGTGATCAATTTTACCGTCACACTTTGAGTATGCGTTCACCACGTCCAATGCCGGAACCACCGGTACGCACAGTTTCCAGAATAGACGTGCGTTCAATCGAATCGATAAAGGCATCCAGTTTGGTTTTATTGCCGGTTAGCTCGATGGTGTAGGTTTTTTCAGTGACATCAATAATGCGGCCACGGAAAATATCCGCTGTACGCTTCATTTCCTCACGCTCCTTACCCACCGCTCGCACCTTGATTAACATCAGTTCGCGCTCGATATGCGCGCCTTCGGTTAAATCCACCACTTTGACCACTTCGATCAAACGATTGAGATGTTTGGTAATTTGTTCGATCACATCGTCGGAGCCCGTAGTGACTATGGTCAGACGCGACAGAGTGGCATCTTCAGTTGGTGCAACAGTCAGCGTTTCGATGTTGTAACCACGTGCTGAAAACAGCCCAACCACGCGCGACAACGCACCCGCTTCGTTTTCTAACAGGACGGAAATAATATGGCGCATGTTATAAGTCCTCCGAACCAAGCAACATTTCAGAGAGACCTTTGCCGGTTTTCACCATAGGCCACACGTTTTCTGTTTGATCAGTAATAAAATTCATAAATACCAGGCGATCCTTCATCGCAAATGCATCACGCAAAGCGCCGTCAACATCACCCGGCTTTTCGATCTTCATTCCGACGTGGCCAAACGATTCTGCCAGTTTGGAAAAATCGGGCAATGAATCCATATACGATTCGGAATAGCGCGATGAATAATCGATTTGCTGCCACTGACGCACCATGCCTAGGTAACGGTTGTTTAATAAAATAATTTTCGGCGTAAGGTGATATTGCTTGCAGGTCGCCAACTCCTGAATACACATCTGTATCGAGCCTTCACCGGTAATACAGGCGACAGTCGCATCGGGATTGGCCATTTGCACGCCCATCGCGTACGGCAAACCAACGCCCATGGTGCCCAGCCCGCCGGAGTTAATCCAGCGCCGCGGTTTATCAAAACCGTAGTATTGCGCCGCCCACATCTGGTGCTGCCCGACGTCGGAAGTGATAAAAGCATCGCCCTTGGTAAGTTGAAAAACTTTTTGCACCACGGATTGCGGTTTGATCACTTCGTCGGACAGGGCGAATTTCAGACAGTCGCGTTTGCGCCATTCGTTAATTTGCTGCCACCATCCCGCAATCTGTTTAGGATCTGGGCGGGTTTCCGCACTGGCCAGTTGCGACAACAACTCGACCAACACCTCTTTGACATTGCCAACGATAGGAATATCTACTTTGACGCGTTTGGAAATCGACGACGGATCAATATCAATATGAATAATTTTGCGCTGCTGAGAAGCGAAATGTTTGGGATTACCGATGACCCGATCATCAAAGCGCGCGCCGATTGCAATCAGCACGTCGCAGTGCTGCATCGCCATATTGGCTTCATAGGTTCCGTGCATACCCGGCATGCCGACGTATTTTTCGTCAGACGCGCGGTATCCGCCTAAACCCATCAGCGTATTCGTGCAGGGAAATCCTAGCTGATCGACCAGCTTATTCAACTCCGGCGCAGCGTTCGCCAATATCACGCCGCCGCCGGTATAAATCATCGGACGTTCGGCCTGCAGCAATAACTGCAGCGCTTTGCGTATCTGTCCTGCATGGCCTTTGTCGACTGGTTTGTACGAGCGCATTTCAACTTCCTTGGGATAGAAGTAGGCACATTTGTGCATACTGATATCTTTGGGAATGTCGATGAGCACAGGTCCGGGACGACCGGTAGTGGCGATAAAAAATGCCTTCTTGATCGTCATCGCCAGATCGCGTACATCTTTCACCAGAAAGTTATGCTTGACGCAGGGACGGGTAATGCCGACGGTATCGCATTCCTGAAACGCATCCTGCCCGATTGCGCTGCTAGGCACCTGACCGGAAATGACGATCATGGGGATTGAGTCCATGTAAGCCGTAGCCAGTCCAGTGACCGCATTCGTCACACCGGGACCCGAAGTCACCAGCGCCACGCCAACTTTATTGGACGAACGGGAATAGGCATCGGCTGCATGCAACGCCGCCTGCTCATGTCGTACCAGTACGTGTTTGAATTTGTCTTGTTTGTAGATGGCATCGTAGATATACAATACCGCGCCGCCAGGATAGCCGAACACATGTTCAACGCCTTCTTCGGCCAAGCAGCGTACTAAGATTTCCGCGCCTGTTAAATCTGTTGTTGTACTCACTTGCGTTTCCTTTCAAGGTCCATAGGAGATTGATCGGATGTTCTCGCCTTACGAAGTGCCATATCAGACAACAAGTGCTTTACTGGATTCACGTCACCGCATTCGCCCTTCATACAACCGTAGGTGTATTACAGACAAGTACTAATCACTACCAGATATCGCTAAGTCACCCAATACAGAAAAACTTCTCACGCTTGTGGCATGGGTTAGAACAAACTAGCTTGAATCAATTGAATCATCAGCAAATCGCGCATTGCCGGCATGGTGAGCCACTTTGCGGACTTTTTTTGCCCCAAGATGTCGGAGCGGACTCACACGTTAATGCGTCGCACCATTTTGTGTCAAGTTATTTAAGATAAAAACGAAAGGTCAACGCACATTCAGCGCATTTTCAGTATCCTATCGATAACATATTCGCACCTCAGGCGACATCTCGATTGCGCGCCAGACTTACATTTTCACCATCGGTGATTTTTAAAGTTGAGAATGTTAACGATGAAACGATCGTGATCACCCCCATGCAGATAAACGCATGATGCAAGGCGCTTAAAATTGCCGGATGATCCGTTTGCGGCAAGCCATCCAAGAACCAGCTGGTCATTAACAGCGCACAGGCAAGACCGAAGCTCATCGAAAGCTGTTGCAATGAACTGGCGATGGTGCTGGCCATGCTGGAATCCGGTACTTTGACATCCGCATACGCCATCGAATTCATGCAGGTAAATTGCAGTGAATTGAAAAATCCCATGGTAAAACTCAGCAACAGTATCAGCGCTATCGGTGTGGCCATGCCGACCAGCGCAAAGCAACTGATGGTGCAACCTATCATGAAGGTATTCGCCATTAAAATCCGTCGATAGCCAAAGCGCGCCAGGACTTTAGATGCGATCATCTTCATGCCCATGGCAGCCACTGCGGAGGGCATCATCATCAGCCCCGATTGCCAGGCCGGCACGCCCAATCCAAGTTGATACAGCAAGGGAAGTAAAAACGGCGTGGCGCCTATCCCTAAGCGGGTATTAAATCCGCCCAGCATAGAAACACGAAATGTGCGGATTTTAAACAGCGCCAAATCCAATAGCGGATGCTCCTGTTTGCGTGCGTGCGCCACATACGCCACCAGTAAAGTCATCGAGACTGCAAACAGTATGCCCATATCGAAGCTGCTTAAGCTATGCTCGCCGAAAATCTCCAGCAACCACGACATCAATGCGGTGCCCGTTGCGAACAGGATTAATCCCAGCACATCCAGAGGTCGCTCTGACTCGCCGAAATAATTCGGCATGAAACGGTGACTTAAATACAGGGCAATCAATCCGACCGGAATATTGACAAAAAATATCACGCGCCAGGAAAGCCAATGTACGATTAATCCCCCCACCAGAGGCCCCAGCAGCGGACCGATTAACGCAGGAATAATCACAAAGTTCATGGCCGCCAGCAGCTCGGATTTGGGGAAAGTACGCACAATTGTCAATCTGCCGACCGGCATCATCAACGCCGCCCCCAGGCCCTGTAAAACTCGTGCAAGCACCAGCATGTGCACGTTAATCGACATCCCGCACAATACCGATGCAATCGTAAATATAGTGACTGCGCAACCGAACACGCGACGGGTACCGAATCGATCTGCGATCCAGCCGCTGACCGGAATACCAACCGCAAGACTTAATATATAACTGGTGACTACCGCTTTTAAACTCAGCGGCGTGACGTTCAGACTCACCGCCATGGCGGGAACTGCAGTATTGACGATGGTGGAATCGAGCTGCTCCATGAACAGCGCGGACGCTACTACCCAGGGCAGGTAGCGCTTTATTACAGTTTCATTCATTGACAGATTCAGTCATTGTTTTATTGCTGAGAATTTAAAGAACAGATCACACCGGTTCAACAACATCTACCCATGCCTTTTCCGCCATAACGGGCTTCCTGTCTTTCACGGAAAAATTCTTCGTAGGTCATGCAGTGCTGATCAGGATGATTTGTCGTCATGTGAGTGACATAAACCTCATAATCCGGAACACCAACCATCAATCGTGCAGTTTGGCCCAAGTAGCGGCCGATCTTCCCGAGATCTTCAAACATCTTTAACCTCACCATTCTCTATTACCCCGGAAATAATTTAATCATTCCCGGGGCTTAACTCCGGCTACTTTTATAATTCCATCGCTACGTAGGGCATTTCATTCGCTGTTGGTTGTTCACTCTTGAGCGACAAAAGCGCGGTGCGTATTCCAAATCCAACCACACTGACGATAACAAACATAAAAAACAAAGTTAATCCGGCATCCAGTCGGCTATTGAAAATCAAGCGTCCCATTTCCTCGGCTGATTTTGCCGGTGCCTGAATGATTCCTTTATCCATCGCGCTTGAAAATTTATTTGCCAACGCCAAAAAACCAATTTTGGGGTTGTCATCAAAAACTTTAATCCATCCGGCACTCAGAGTACAAACCAGTAAAAACAATGTCGGAAAGATAGCTACCCAGGCATAGCGCTGGCGCTTCATTTTAAACAAAACTGCTGCACACAAGGTCAAGGCAATCGCGGCCAACATTTGATTCGCAATACCGAACAGCGGCCACATTGTATTGATACCACCTAACGGATCAACAACTCCCTGGTAGAGGAAATATCCCCACAAAGCTACACAAGCGCCGGTGGCGATCAGGTTGGCTGGCAAGGATTCAGTGCGTTTAAGGCCAGGGACGAAAGTGCCCAATAAATCCTGCAGCATGAAACGTCCCGCCCTGGTACCGGCATCAACGGCAGTCAAAATAAACAATGCTTCAAACAGAATGGCGAAGTGATACCAGAACGCCATCAACTGCTTGCCACCGATAACCTGATGGAAGATATGCGCCATACCAACCGCCAAAGTTGGTGCGCCGCCGGCACGCGACAAAATCGTGGTTTCACCGATATCCTTGGTGGTTTGTATCAGTACATCCGGAGTGATCACAAAGCCCCAGCTACTGACCACTGCAGCCACAGCTTCCGGCGTAGTACCAATCACCGCTGCCGGACTGTTCATCGCAAAATACACGCCAGGATCTATCACCGAAGCGGCTACCAGCGCCATAATCGCAACAAACGACTCCATCAGCATCCCGCCGTAGCCGATAAAAGGTGCCTGGCTTTCGTTCTCCAACATTTTCGGTGTGGTGCCTGAGGCAATCAAGGCATGAAATCCGGATACTGCCCCGCAGGCGATAGTGATAAATAAAAATGGAAACAAACTACCGGACCAGACTGGTCCGGTGCCGTCGATGAATCGGGTCACTGCCGGCATTTTTAATTCCGGTGCGACAAACAGCACGCCCACCGCCAGGCCAATAATTGTGCCGACTTTTAAGAAAGTCGATAAATAATCGCGCGGCGCCAGTAACAGCCAAATGGGCAAAACCGCAGCGATGAAACCGTAAATAATCAGCCCCCAGGTAAGCTGTTTTCCGTCAAAATCAAACAGCGCGCTCAATGCCGGATCTCTCGATACATAGCCGCCAAGATATAACGCCAGCATCAGCAATATAAAACCAACCACCGAAATTTCCGCTATGCGGCCAGGGCGTACGTAACGCATGTAGAGTCCCATGATCAGCGCAATCGGCACAGTTGCAGCAATCGTAAACGTACCCCATGGACTATGCGTGAGCGCCTTCACGACGATTAATGCCAGCACCGCGAGAATAATGATCATGATCATGAAGCAGCCAAGCAGTGCGATCACACCCGGCACCATGCCTAATTCCGATTTAACCAGATCGCCCAGCGAACGTCCGTCGCGCCGCACGGAAACGAACAACACCATAAAATCCTGCACGGCACCAGCCAGTATCACACCAGCCAATATCCACAGCATACCCGGCAAATAACCCATTTGCGCGGCCAGCACGGGACCAACCAACGGACCGGCGCCGGCAATCGCAGCGAAGTGATGGCCGAACAGAACAAATTTATTGGTAGGGACAAAATCGAGGCCGTCGTTATGTTGATAGGCGGGAGTTTTACGGCTTGGATCTATGCCGAGCACCTTGTCGGCAATGAAGCGACTGTAGTAGCGATAGGCGATTAAATACCAGGACACGGCAGCGACAACGATCCACAGCGCGTTGATTGTTTCGCCGCGCGCCAGGGCGACATATCCCAGTGCGAAAGCACCGACCAACGCTAACACCATCCACCCGAGATGCGATGAAATTTTGTTCATTACGGTCTCCTTTATCATGTTTTAAATGATTATATATTTTTTAGGAAAATACTTAAAAGAAACTTCAGTATTAAAAATTAATCTTTCTATTAAAGATAGATTATTTATAACCTATAATGTTTTTGGCAAAAATTAACACTGCAAATTTTGTACGACTCCCTCCCAACAACCTGCCAGACTCATCACACAAAATGACAGATCACACCACACCATCATCGCCTGATAACCCGATTCAGTTAATCACAGCCGACATCATTTTGCTGGATGATAATCAGGTGTTCGCAGATGCATTTACCTTTCGGTTCGCACAAAAAAAGGTCATCCACTTTGCCGATCCGCGCGAATTTTTAGCCAGATGCCTGAATTACGCAAAAGATATTCATATCTGTATCGACCATGACTTCGGAACAGACATACCCATCAATGGGCTGCAGGTTGCCGAGACCTTGCATGCTCAGGCATTCAGCAAACTGTATCTGGTGTCCGGCACCTATTTCTCCGAATCCGAACTACCGTCTTACCTCACCTTCATCGAAAAAATAAATTTAGAGTTTTTTACCGTGCTGTGATCTAAAAACTCCTTTGCGCATTTTCGCTACTCAGATAGCATAGAGCCCTTGCTGCATAACCGACCTATTCTGATCCTTACTCCCGATGTCTCCAGACGAATATTGCCAACAAAAAGCCGCCCAGAGCGGCTCCAGTTTTTACTACAGCTTCCTGTTTTTACCTAAGCCACGCCGTCTGGCGATTACCGCGCTGTATGCGTTTTGTCGCGAAGTCGATGACGCGGTCGATGAAACCAGCGATGCACAGGTAGCGCAGGCCAAACTGATCTGGTGGCGTTCGGAAATTAACGCGATGCTGGCCGGCCAGCCTACTCATCCGGTAACACGCGCGTTACTGCCGCATGTGGCCATCTACAATCTGGAGGGCAAACATCTGCTCGCCATCATCGACGGCATGGAAATGGATTTAACCCAGACCCGCTACCTGGATTACATCGCGCTGCAACGATATTGTTGGCATGTAGCGAGTGTGGTCGGGATTTTATCGGCAAGCATATTCGGCGTGACCGATCCTAAAACGCTGGAATTTGCCGAAAAGCTGGGACTGGCATTTCAACTCACCAATATCATTCGCGATGTTGGCGACGATGCGCGCAAAGGCCGTATCTATATCCCTGTCAATGAACTGCAGCAGTTCGGCGTGACTGCCGCCGATATATTAAATGCGCGACCCAGCGAAAAATTTAGCGCCCTGATGCAGTTTCAATACGACCGTGCGCAGGCCTGTTACGACGAGGCGTTTTCCTTGTTGCCAAAAGCGGACCGTCGCGCGCAGCGCACCAGTTTGATCATGGCCGCCATTTATCGCACGCTGCTGCTTGAAATCAAAGAGGATGGATTTAACGTTTTACACCATCGCATCTCGCTCACGCCTATCCGCAAACTCTGGCTTGCCTGGATCACCTACGTGCGAGGTTAGTATGAAAGTTGCCGTCATCGGTGCAGGCTGGGCTGGATGCAGTGCAGCGGTTGAATTGGCAAAGCGCGGACATCAGGCACACGTATTTGAAGCGTCCCGCACGTTGGGCGGACGTGCCAGACAGGTCACCGTGCATGGATTGGCGCTCGACAACGGCCAGCATATTTTTCTAGGTGCGTATAAGTCAACGCTGGCGCTATTTAAAACCTTGGGAATTCAGCCGGGCGAAGTACTACACCGATTGCCGCTGCAAATGTGTTATCCACCCGGCAGTGACGGGATGAATCTGGTCGCAGCAAATTTACCCGCGCCGCTGCATATGCTGATCGGTCTGATCAAAGCGACCGGATTGTCGCGTGCCGATAAAATGTCGCTGCTGCGATTTTCCAGCGCAGCGCGCTGGATGGATTGGCAGCTCAATAATGATTGCAGCGTCGCGGAGTTGTTGGAACGCTTTGATCAAACCGACAATCTCATCCGTTTAATGTGGCTGCCACTATGCGTTGCCGCGCTCAACACACCGATAGAACGCGCTTCGGCGCAAGTCTTTCTCAATGTATTAAAAGATAGTTTAGGCGCGCGGCGCTCTGCTTCCGACATGCTGATTGCGCGTACGGATTTAAGCAGCCTGCTGCCGATACCGGCGGCAGCTTATATCGAATCACGCGGCGGCGTTGTACACCAGGGCTGTGCAATTAATGCGATTCAGGCGGAACAAAAAAAATGGTGCTTGCAGCATGCACAAGGCGCTGATCTGTTTGACGGTGTCGTTATTGCCACACCGCCGGAAGCAGCGCGCACATTGCTGACACCGCTGAATTTGGCCGGACATATTCCTGACTTCGATTATGAACCGATTACCACCTGCTATTTGCAGTATCCGCACCATGTTCATCTGGACCGTCCGCTATTGGCGCTGATTGAACGCCCGGAAAGTGCAGCCTATGGTCAGTTCGTGTTTGACCGTGGCCAAACCGATGCCCACCCGGGGTTATTGGCCGTGGTGGTGAGCGCATCTCAACACGCGATCGAACATGGTCACGCGGAACTGGCGTTCAATTGCGCCAAACAGTTGGCCGTCGATCTGAACCGTCCGGAACTGATCAACCCTGAATGGAGTCAGGTAATTACGGAAAAGCGTGCCACCTTTGCCTGTACGCCGAATCTGCAGCGTCCGATCAATCAAACTCCGCTACCGAATCTTGTCATTGCAGGCGACTACACGGCAAGCCGCTATCCGGCCACCCTGGAAGCAGCCGTGCAAAGTGGTGTCGTGGCTGCGAAATTATTGAAATGAATTATGTCAGCCAGATGACAGGACGTTGACTTTCAAACCCTGAATGTTATTTAATCCAACCTCTTTTTACGCTGACCAAAAAGATTATGTTGGATTTCTTTCAGACTTCACCAGGCTCACCCTTGCGCCGCAGTGGCATACGACTGGCCGCATTTGTCACTGTCATGAGTCTGTTGCCGTTTGCGATTTCATCCCAGCCATTATCAGACGCCAATCCACAAACCGCGCCACCGGATTTTTGTCCCAGACCCCGTCCCGGCAGCGCCCTGCCGGAGCCCACAGATTTACGCAGCGAAAATGGTGTACTAAAGCTGGATTTAAGCATCCAAAATTATCTGCAAAAAGACGGCACGAGCCGCTACTGCTACCAGCTACCCGACAGCACGCAATCACCGACCTTGCGGTTGCATCCCGGCGATGAACTAATTCTGCATCTCAAAAACAATTTATCCGACAAGCAGATTAATAAATTGGATCTGGAAGAGTTAAATAAAAAAACGATATGCAGTGCCAAACCCAAAAAGATACCGACCCCGTGTGACAGTGGCGTGATGACACCGACTTCCACGAATTTGCATTTCCATGGTTTGACCGTAGCGCCGGTATGTCATCAGGACGATGTACTCAACACCGCGATACAACCTGATGATGGTGTGTTTGAATATCGCTTCCAGATACCCAAAGATGAGCCGCCGGGCCTGTACTGGTATCACCCGCATGTCCACGGTTTCAGCAGCAAACAGGTGCAGGGCGGCGCCTCCGGTGCGCTGATTATCGAGGGTATGGAGCGCGCGATTCCAGAAGTAGCCGGAATGCCGGAACGGGTGTTGGTGATACGTGATCAGGAGCTGTTGAATCCGAACGCGCCACCGTCCAGGTTCGAACCGCTGCTACCCAAAATGATGATAGATCGCGACGGCGATGCAGCCAATAATGGCACCGGTTTTGGCAAGCCGGCCAAAGATCTGTCGATTAACTTTGTACCGGTGTCCTACCCAGATTACCTGCCGGCTGTGATTACCATGAAGCCGAATCAGCGTCAGCTTTGGCGTGTGCTGAATGCATCGTCGCTAACATATCTGAACCTGGCGGTTTTATTCGAGCGCAAGCCGCAAAACTTGAACATTGTTGCAATTGATGGCGTGCCAAAAAACCGCAAGCTCCAACCAGGCGCGGAACTGGTGGACCACATCGGCATTCCTCCCGGTGCACGTGTTGAATTCATCATGACCGGGCCACCGGCCGGTGTGACGGGGCTGTTGGTGACCAGAACAGTCGATACCGGACAAGGCGGAGAGAACGATCCGAATCGCGCGCTGGCCGTCATCCGCACTAAAGACGATGCTCCGGATCCGCAATCCACGATGCCTGCTGCGACACAGGCTGTGCCGGCAACGCCGCTACCCTGGCTGGGAAACGTCAAACCGGATCATGTCAGGAAACTGTATTTTTCTGAAAGCCCGGTCAATCCAAATGATCCAAACAGTCCTATGGATTTCTTTATTACGGTCGACGGACAAAAGCCCGCAAAATTTGATCCGCAATCAGGCATACCGAATATCGTAGTCAGACAGGGCGAGGTGGAAGACTGGATCATAGAAAACCGCACGAATGAATTGCACGCTTTCCATATCCACCAACTTCATTTTCTGGTGATGGACTGGTCGGGCGTGCCGGTCACAGAGCCGTTTTTGCGTGACACTGTCAACGTGCCGTACTTCAGGGAAAATATGTTGAGTTATCCCAGCGTCAGACTGCGCATGGATTTTCGCGATCCGAATACCGTCGGCACCTTTGTGTACCACTGTCATCTGCTGGAGCATGAAGATGGTGGGATGATGGGAGTTGTTCGGGTTGACTCTGCGGACAACAGGTCTCCCAGGACGCGCTAACTCAACAATTGTCCAATTGCTTCTCAACCCAATCCCTGTACAAGGCATCGATAGATTTTATAACGAGGTCATGAACTGTTTCGGCCCATGCTTCTTCGTCAGGAAATTGACGCGCCAATACCGCAGGATATAAACGTAATTTGACGTACTGATGCAAAGCATGTGCACCTACGTAACCGGCGACGCCCATCAAAGAATGCAAAGCATTCAGTACTGCTTCGGGCTGTTTTTCGTTTAACGCAAGTTGTAATTCCAGATCTCGCCTGTTTAAATTTCCGACCATACGATGAAACAAATTTTGAAATTTGTCTTTGAAACCGGATTTTGAATCGCTCAGTCGGACAAAATCCAACAATGGCAGATCTTTGAAAAATTCGTCCTGGCTTTTATATAACGGGAGATAGCAATTGGACGATGCTTGCGAAAATGTATGCGCCTCAGCTGCGGTTAAATTTTCCATCGACATTTCCTGACTTTGATCCTGATCAAATTCCGAGTTACGTCCTGTCTTTTCATTTTGTTTTTTTTCAATAAGCAGATCAATCAATTTCTGTTTCAGTCCAATTCTATCCATCGGCTTGGTAAAGAAATCGTTCATCCCGGCAGCGACCGCCTGTTCCGTGGTTTCCTCATCAAAATTTCCAGAGACGGCAACAATAATGATGTCCTTGTACGCGGGATTGGCACGTATGCGATGCGTGGCTTCTATGCCCCCCATGACTGGCATCAGGATATCCATGAAGACAATATCAATCTGAGGTTCTTTTTCCAACACATCTAACGCCTCCTGCCCATTATCTGCGTGGTAAACATTCATATGCCATTCTTTCGCATACATTTCCAGAAACTGACGATTGAATAATTCATCGTCTGTGATCAATACCGTTTTTCCTTTGAGCATATTCCTGGATTGTTCCAGAAAGATTCGTTGCCTGGAATGTTCGATCGCTTGCTGAAGCACTTTAACGAGCTCAAGCCGAGTACATGGCTTAGTGATAAAACCGTCCATCCCGACCTTTTCCGTCTTTATCTTCGCCAGGTAATATGGTTCGCTGGTGTGAGCAACGATACAAATATCTTTCTGACCGGGGACCGCATCCAGGCGTATCTCCTGCGTAGTCGCGTACCCATCTTTATCCGGCATATTGAGATCCATAATGATCAGATCATATTGCTTTGTTTTGAGTAGATTCATAGCGCCCTGCGCACTTCCAGCGGGGTCAATGCTGCATTTCAGGTCTCTAAGAAGATTATTCAGCGAGGTGTGGTAAATGATTTCATCGTCAACGATCAAAATTCGCCTCTTGACGAAAAACGGTGCAATTTCCTGAAATACGTTACTGATATAAGTCTCGACCTCTTCTGGATCTACCGGAGGAAAATCAAGAATGAACTTGCTGTATTTCCCGAGTACAGATTCACAACTGATCTTGCCTTTGAATGCTTGCATGGTACGGGCACAATACGCCAGCCCCAAGCCGGTTCCATTTTTTTTACCGATGGTAGTAAATTCTTTGAAGAGTTTGCAAAGTATATGGTCCGGAATTCCCGGCCCACTGTCTGTAATGGAGATTTTTTGCTTATCAATGACGATGCCGATTCGCGCGTCAGGATGCGATTTGAAATAGTAGACTGCGTTTTTGATTATGTTAAAAACAATAAAAATATATGCATTTTCATCGACCTTAAAGGTGAAGTCGCTCACAATCTTAAAATTAATTCTAGTGCGGTCGGACGGCGTATCAAAACTATATTCGTCAATTGCTCTTTCGGTGACCTTGAGGGCAGAGAGATATTCAAAAGTATCGGAATCCAACTCTCGATTGCTCACAGCATGCAAAGTAGTATCAATGACCTGAAGTCCGCGGTTACACGATGCCAGACCTTGCGCAACACTGGAATAGATCTCATTGACCATTTTCATAGAGATTCTTTGAGTAGCGCTGGTTGTATTCGGGTTGGGTAAAATTTTATTGATGCCATCAAGTGCATATTTTATTTGCCCTAATGGATTTCGCATCTCGTGCGCAATAGATCCCGCGAGGGCTTTGATCGCTTCGTTTTTTTCCAGGGCAACGAGCGCTTTCCTTGCGCCGAGCATAAACACGACGCCACACCACATTGCAATTGGAAGTGGGACAAGAAGGTGCCAAATCGGATGACTGTCCACCTCGATGGACTGGTTCCAAAATATTTCGCGACCGATGTGCCATTTGTAGCACAAATAACCAATAGAAACTCCCACACCAATTACAAGCAGCACACGAACAAAATTGCCGATAAATACGATAGTCAACGAAATCATCATCGTTTCACAAACAACCCACATCAATGCAAAATTGTTTATGAGAAGGATATAGGTAAAGGTTACGGGCAAAATAAACGTGATCCAGCAATACCAATACAAATTCAGCCACGGCTTGCCGGATTTTGGCAACCACGGATCAGCAATTAATGGAAATGAAATCAGCACTGATCCGAAGCGAAAAAAGGCGCTATCGGTGTAACCCGTAAGGACATAGCTACATAAAAAATAGTAGGCCGGATGCGCAACAATTGCCGTCCATCCGCCCATTAGTATGTTGAGTTTGTTGCGCTCGTAGTCGGCCCTGAGCCAATACTTGAAGTCCTCGATAGTCGCATTGTTCATTAGTTTCATGACCACTGGCTCCACTAGGCTTTTAGTGTGCAAAAGTGGTATTGCTGATCTATCGTGTCATGTATACCGAGATAATTGGCGCAGCTCGTGTCATCAATAATCCGTAATTGGTGCTCCTTTGAATATGCGCAGATATCATTTATTCCGTGAATAAATGGCTCCCCCATTTTGCTCATCGAGCGGTTAAACCGATCAATTTCATCTATGCCTGAGCAGCCACCTACCGCATTTTTTGTTACGTAGTCAAACCAGACCAATGAGTCCGAACACTGCGCTGTCAGAGCTGAAAAAGAAGAAAATATCTTCTCCGCATCCACGCCATCGAAATACATGGAGCCACCCTCCCATATATAAAGCGTAGGCACGGAACCGTTAAATGATGGCTCCGCTTCGAGAACTTGCGCAATTGTGCTGCTTCGCAAATCAACAGGCACGCAATGCATATTGGGCTTCTTATCATACATAAACATCTTCCGACGCTCGTTTAACATAATTGGCAAATCCAGTTCGTAAATGTTGAGGGCATCAACACCATCAAGGCGCCAAAATCTGGCGTCGTACCCCGCCCCAATATTGACCACGTTTCCCTGCGGATGATTTCGAACAAAGGCCCGCGCCGTCATGTCGAGATGACACGTTCTGGCTGCAACCATACGTTGAAGTTCTGGAATAATCTGCTGAAAACGCTGGGCTAGCGTTATGCCATGTTTGCCAGCCAGTATCGGCGCATAAGGATCAGAACATAGCCTTTGCCAAAGTGGTTTTTGATATTCCAGCGCGCGCAGACCCGCGATCAACTTTGCCGTCGTCTTCGTTTTATGCAGATAAAGAACGTTGACTTTCTGTGGATCGAAAGCGTTCTTGCGCAAACCTTCGATGTCCTGTGCCCAGTACGTGAACTGTGCTTCTGCAACACGCGTTCTGCCGTTATACATATCGATCTGTAAAGTTGGTGCAACCTGCTGGTGATTATTTAAACGCCGAAGATATTGATTCCAATTTTCTTTAGGTACGGATGACCTGCATATGAGGTCATCGCAACTGGGAGCATGCCATTTAATCGTTGCCATGGCTCCCCACATATAGATGCCCTGATCGTCTTTCGATTCCCAAAATCCGATGACCGGGGCGAGGTGAAATAATGAGGCCATGGCAAGCCCTCCGGTGTAATCTGCCGCTACAAGTTGCAATGCTGCCTGATGGGTAATGTACTGGTTGGACGAATTCACATTGAGTGGCAGCCTTGTTTCCGCATAGCCCCTTCGCATGTCCAGAATTTCCCAATCCAATAACTTAAGAGCTGGTACTGACTCCCGGAACGAAGCATTCAAGACAGGAAGATTGAATCGCTCGGCCTGGTCTGCTTCCCAGGCATCGGTTGAATTTAAAAGAAAATCTGCCTGCAAAAATTGCGCCGTGTCGCACGCAAACGTAGCATCGCTTTTGACGTCAACAATCGGACTTTTGATGTCACTGATGGAAAATCGGATGTCATCCACCATCAACGGGGGGGCTTGCAACAATGCAGTTATGTCTCGAATGTTGCGTGGGTTATCTATGTCATTCCGGTCTGGAACAAGGTGTTTACTTTTATTCATTGCTTGCCTCTTTTCTATATGAAGTGAAGGCTCAGCCAAAACTATCGATCGCAAATCGGAGCATGCTATTTTCGATCCAGATCCGCCTACTAAAGGGTATATAAATCACGATTCAGTGGTAAGCGAAATCGTTTGCTGAGAAGTTAATGATGAAATTGTTAGAATCGACATTACATCACAACATTGCCATAAAATATATCAATATATTTAACTTAAAACCAAGCTCATATTCATAATTGAGACAATCTCCGATTTAGAACGAAGGTGCATTGACTTCTTTTTATCGCCCAACAATCACTCCCCAAATTGACAAACACTCCACATTGGCAAACCGAACATTCAGTTAGACAAATGTCACCAAATCTTCATTTATCTGTCATAGCAATTTCACTTAATCGTCATATTCAAAGCGTAACTTCTCGTGGTCATTTGACATTAAGGGAGATTTAAGATGAGCATCAAAAACAAAGGTATGCGCGTCCTGGGAACAAGCTTAAGTTCGCTCGCGCTGGTTCAATTAACACTGGGTTCTGCACTGGCTGCTAACGTACCAAACGCGCCGAGCGCCGAATCACAAAAGACTCAATCGCCGATTAAACATGTCATTGTCATCATCGGTGAAAATCACAGCTTCGATAACGTCTTCGCTACGTATGCACCACGCGACGGCAGCCGCATCTGGAATCTGCGTTCTCTGGGCATCGTCAACAAAGACGGCACTCCAGGTCCGAACTTCAATTTGGCCAGCCAAAAAGCAGCGACGGATACAGCCAGCGATTCATTCCTGTTGAGCCCGCAAAAATCAGCATTTCCTGGCAACGTATTGCCGGCTCCATTAGTCGGTGGCCCTAAGGATTCCTACATCTCCGGAGACAGTCTGACTCTGGCGCAGCAATCCGAAAACGGCTTGCCGGCCGACTATTATCAATACCTGATCTCAGGCGGCACCGGACAAACTTCCTACACGCCAGATCAACGTATCACCAACGTCAATTCCCTGCCACCCGGACCATTCCAGTTAACCGGTGCGAAGTTTGCCTATAACGATTACTCGGCTAGCCCGGTACATCGCTTCTACCAAATGTGGCAGCAGCTGGATTGCGACATGCATCAGGCAACGGCGATGCATCCTTCCGGTTGTAATGCGTCATTGTTCTCGTGGGTAGAAACCACGGTTGGTGCAGGCGCTAACGGCATCACGCAACCAGCCAATTTCAGCACTGAGTTTTCACCAGCAGCGATCACCACAGGTGAAGGTTCTACATCACTGGGTTTCTACAATATGCATACCGGTGACGTGCCCTACTTCAAAGATCTGGCTGACCACTATGCGATCAGCGACAACTTCCACCAATCGGTGAATGGCGGCACTGGTGCCAACCACATCATGCTCGGTCACGGTGATGCGATTTTCTTCAGCGATGGCAATGGCAATCCGTTACCGGCACCGCACAAGGTGGTAGCGCAAGCCGGTTCAGCAAATGCCGGCGTGGTCGATGAAGTTGAAAATCCAAATGCGGCTGCCAACACCAACAACTGGTACAGCGAAGACGGCTATGGCGGTGGCTCATACGGTTCGGCATCGTACGGTGGTGGTTCGTACTCCAACTGCGCTGATACAACGCAACCTGGCGTAGCACCTATCGTCAATTATCTGAACTCTTTGCCAAAACGCATCAGTCCACATTGCGAACCTGGTCACTATTATTTGCTCAACAATTACAACCCGGGTTATTTCGGTAACGGCAACAATGCGTACACCGACACCAATGCCAACAACACCGTCTTCACTATCCCGCCTTCAAGCGTACCGAGCATCGGTGACGATATGAATAAGGCCAACGTGTCCTGGAAATATTATGGCGATCAATGGAATAACTATGTCAACGATCCGTATCAGTTGAACTATGGCGCAGTGGGCGCGAATTCCGACGAGTACTGCAATATCTGTAATCCGTTCCAGTACGATAAATCGATTATGTCGAACCCGGCTCAGGTTGCAGCACATATTCAGGATACGACAAATCTGTATGCGGATATCCAGTCCGGCAATCTGCCTGCCGTGTCGTTTGTCAAACCTAGCGGTTTTGTAGATGGTCACCCATCTTCCTCGAAACTGAATCTGTTTGAAGGTTTTTCCAAGAAGATTATCGATGCAGTAAAAGCTAATCCAGAATTGTGGAAAGATACTGCGATCATCGTTACCTTCGATGAAGGTGGTGGCTATTACGATTCAGGCTATGTGCAACCGGTAGATTTCTTCGGCGACGGAACACGTATTCCTATGATCGTGGTTTCTCCACTGGCGAAAAAAGGACACGTATCACATGACTACACAGATCACGTGTCGATCCTGAAATTCATCGAAAGAAACTGGAACCTGAAACCGGTGACAAATCGCAGCCGCGACAACCTGCCTAATCCGGTAGTCCGCAATGACAATCCTTATGTTCCGGTCAATTCACCGGCAATTGGCGACATGTTTGACATGTTTGATTTTGGCCTGCATATGGATCAGTAGTTTCATACGGACCGTAATAAAAAGGGTGGGTACAAATAAGTACCCACCCTTTTTTAACTTGATTGGTCTGGACCGCGTGCCGGGGCTTTAAACCATTCCGACCTGGGTACCAGTTTTTCGATTGCAGGATCGGCGCGATAATTCGGCGACATAATCTGCACACCGTATTCATTGAACACGTCCTGAATATTGGCGTGCAATTGACTCATGACCCCGGCGCGCAATTGCGCATCACTGGGAATCGCCTGACAGATCAACAGATATTCCGGATAAAAATCCGACAGCGCGGTTTGAAATACTTTGGGCGCCGGCAAATTGACGACACCGGATGTGCGCTGTGCCGCCATGATCAGCATTTCCTCAACCTGACGCCAGGGCGTGTCATACCCTATCGTCACTTTGGTATTAACTATAAATCCGCCCCCCTGCACAGTCTTGGAATAATTTTGCGTGACGTTATTTAACACCAGCGAATTCGGCAAAGTTAATTCAACGCCCATGCCGTTGCGTATCTTCGTCGTAAACATCCCCATCTCGACGATGGAACCCTGATGATCCAGCACGTGGATAAATTCACCTTTGCGATAAATGCCGGTGTAAGTCAAAATCAGTCCACTCACCACCTGACCAACCAGGCCGGAGGCGCCCAATGAAATCATCAGACCGACTAACACCGATACGCCTTTAAATGCTTCGGTATTCGCTCCCGGCAAATACGGATATGCCATCACCAGCGCAAATAGCCAGATCGCCATATTGGCAATACGCTTGGTAGGCAGCGCGACTTCGGGATCCAGCCAGCTGAATTTCACTGCACCGGACTGGATGCGCGCAAAAAAACGAGTCAGGCCGCGCGTCGCTGCACGTGCCAATAAAAAGATCAGCACTGCTGTAAACAAATCCGGAATCGCTTTGAGTATCGAGCCGCCCAACAGGATGAACAGGCCGACAAAATAGCCATTTAAATTTTCACCCCAGGGACGCGTAAGCGGAAACTGTTCCAGCACAATACTCAGCCACTCGTAACTCAGCACCAGATTGAATGCCCACGCAAACGCCGTGATCAGTCGACTCAGCACCCACTGTATCCGCTCCCTGCTGACGATCTGCGAGTCATCGACGCCGAGCTGATCAATTTTTACATTGCTGTAGGCGAGGATACGGCTTTCAGCAAGATTGGCAATACGCCTGACCGACCAGAGTAGTAGCAAAAAAATCAGTGTCGCCAGCAAGGCTTTGCCGGCCGCGCGCAACATATAGTCCAGGCTCCGGCTGTCACGATTTTCTTCAATGGCAATCGTTAAATTATCCACTGCCTTTTTGGCGACGCTGTCTACGGTCTCTTGCTGAAACTGATCGGCATCCGACGGTGCCACGTAAAAGCTGCCGGCGCCGTCTATCTGTATCAACACCCCGGGCGGCATAGCCAGCATCGAGGCCTGATGTCTGGCACCGTTGCTGAGTTGTTTTTCTATCCGGCTTGCCGCACGCTGCATGCGCTCTTGCGGCTCTATCCCCAGTACCGGGGTTCGAAACGTCATGATCTCGCGGTTTTCCACTGTCAGGGTCACGTCGTTGTTTTTTTCAACGGTTGGCGGTGCAGTCAACGCCGGCGCATCACTGGCCAGCGCGACATTCCAACAGAAACAACCGCACAATAAGAGTCGGGTCAGGTTCATAGGCAAGGGTGTAGGTTGTCAGGATGGGTTTGAACTGAAAGAATATTACCATTGGTTAATTAAAAACAGCGGTATAGTCTCGAAACATAAAAAAACTGACGACATTATGGACAGCCCACCGAATTTTCCCGACACGCACCAACGCCCCTGGATTTTATTGGAAGGCGTGGACGATGCCGAAGTCTGGGTGGCGAACAGCAATCTGGAACTGAATTATTTTCTGGAGCAGGATAAAAATGCCGGCATCCCGTCAGGACAGGGAATGTGCTTCAACCTCACGTTAGGCGGAGAAGTTTACCTGCACACCACCAGCGAGGGCATGATACTGCTGGAGGTCAGCGCTGATGCCGACTGGGTCAGACCTGTCATCCAGGCATGCACCAACGCGCCACCCGCTCAGGGGCAAATCTGGGTATTACCGGAAAATAGCTTAATCCAGTTGATCATAGGATTGAATACCTTGATTGCGACATCCAGCATCGTCCTCAGACACGATTTTAAAATGCGCTATTAGCCGTGGGGAGCACAACCGCAACTGTGGATTTTCCTCGTTGATGGGCAAAACTGGTTGACAGACAATGCGGCGCGTTTTCACCGGCGCACCATTGTGCCGGTGAATTACCACCCTACACTTTAAAAGGAATAAGCATGGAAGCAATCAACTCAAGCCAACGAAATTCTCAAGCACCAGTCCCGGCGGCACAAACCAATGCAACTGCCCCGTCGCTGTTGAGCCGCTTTGCAACTACCATAGAGCGCGACCCGATGCTGCTATTCGCAGCGGGATTTGCTCTTGAAAGCGTCATTCTGATGGCTATGGGCCGCCCGGCATTGGCAGGAGGAATCGCTCTGGCATCGCTCTATTTTTTCTCCAAGACCGATGCCTACGCCGAGCTATTCCGCAACTAACGATTTTGCTCCGAACCAGTTTACTTTTTATCGTCCAGGTCCTGATGCGCCAAATCGTAGACAGTAACCCCGTCGTCGCCATCCGCCATTTTCAGCCAGTTAGGATTATCCAAAGTTCGCTGCATATCCAGTCGCCCGGCTTCCCAATGCGCCACCATCGTGGCGCGGGAAAATTCATAGTCCTTGGACTCCAGCTCATAACGCTCCTGCCGGTAAATCAAATGCACAATATCCAGATGGGCAGTTTGGGTCACACCCTTTAAGTATTTCACGTCAGGATCGTTCTGCATCGAGGCAGGCAATTTGGCAATCAAATGTTGCACGTTTTGTTTGGCTTTATGCAGCGCTGCCGCAAAGTCGGTACCCAGACGGGTACGGCTGGAGTATTGAATATCTTTTTGACGCGACAGCACGCTGCCCATATTTTGCGGCAGCGCGCCTCTGGCGCTAAACAAGTCTATCTGCACCGCCATGGTCTTTTTCAAATCACGATTATCCAGCACATACTGCAACGGCGTATTCGACACAAGGCCGCCATCCCAATACGGTTCACCGTCTATCATCACCGGGGCAAATGCGGGCGGCAGCGCGCCGCTGGCCATGATATGTTCCGGACCGATAATCTGTTTGGTGTTATCGAAGTACACCGAATTACCGGTACGAACATTAACCGCCCCTACCGAGAGTCGCACTTTACCGCTGTTGATCAAATCAAAATCGACCAGTTTCTCCAGCGTTGCACGCAACGGCGCAGTATCGTAATAACTGATAGCCGCGTCAGTCCCTTCCGGCTGAAACATCGGTGGCGGAACGCGCGGCTTATAAAATCCAGATACGCCCCACGACGCCGCCATTGATGCACCCATCTGATGTATCGCAGACCATTGCTGATCGAAGACCGGCGCAAACAGGGCGCTTTGCGACGTGACCAGATTCCAGAATTCTTCCAGCCGTTCCAGACGCCGATGCGGTTCATTCCCGGCGATCAGCGCCGCATTGATCGAGCCTATCGACACGCCGGCAACCCAATGCGGCTCCGTCGGTATTTTAGACAGCGCTTCGAACACACCCGCCTGATACGCACCTAACGCACCGCCACCCTGCAATACCAAAACGATATGCTCGTGATCCAGCTTGGGTGGGTGATTATGGCGAGGATTTTTAATGGATGAAGTGCGGGATGAAGATGCTTTGGAAGCGGACCTGGGGGCAGCTTTGGCTTGCGGTTTTCGTGTCGTAGTCATTTGATCTCTTCATATCAATGTGAACTAATAAAATGCTGGAACGGCTCCTGCATTGCAACGCACTATACCACTCTTAAATTTAAACCATATTACGTAGGTTGGGCTACGCTTTATCAGCCCAACTCTCCACGCCAATATAAACAAATTACGTAGCTTGGGCTATGCTTCACCAGCCCAACACTCCACGCCAATATAAACAAATTCCCGCAATGATTTACGGTTGAATGTTGGGCTGGTGAAGCGTAGCCCAACCTACTTTAAAACATGTGACCCAGCTTGGCGGCCTTGGTAAGCAGGTAGCGCTCATTGTGCGGATTTTTTTTAATGATCAACGGAATTTGCTCTACCACCGAAATACCGCATTCAACCAGCGCGGCCGCCTTGCGCGGATTATTGCTCATTAATTTGACTGAACCTATTTTCAGATGCTGCAGCATCGGCAAACAGATCTGGTAGCTGCGCTGGTCCGGCGCAAAACCCAGTGCCTGATTCGCTTCCACGGTATCAGCTCCGGCGTCCTGCAATCGATACGCCAGCACTTTGTTCAGCAGGCCGATACCGCGTCCTTCCTGACGCAAATACAGCAAGGCGCCGCGGCCCTCTTTGGCAATATTCTTCAACGCAGATTCCAGTTGCGCACCGCAGTCGCAACGTTGACTGAACAAGGCATCACCGGTCAGACATTCGGAATGCAAACGCGCCAGCACCGGCAAACCGTCGGCGACATCACCCAGCGTCATCGCCAGATGTTCTTTGCCGGTCGCAGCTTCCAGAAAAGCATGCAATTGAAAGGTGGCCCACGGCGTTGGTAACGCGCAGGTCGCGATGTATTCCACCTGGCCCGGTGTTGGTACGGCAGCGTCGATATTGTTATTGCTGGTCATGCTGATTCGCTTACTTTAAAAAGAGTCGGGTGACGATGGCAAGCGAACACCGAGAAGCAGCAAGAAGTTATGCCGCCGGTTGCGTCAGTGTGCCATTTTGATAATCCATAACGGCTTGTTCCACTTCTGCTCGCGTATTCATCACGAAAGGGCCATATTGTACTACTGGTTCACCGATAGGCTTGCCAGCCAATACCAAAAATCGCGTTTCCTGATCCAGACTGCGCAGTTCAATTTTGTCACCATCAGTCAGTACACCGGCACTGTGATTGTTAACAATACGTTCGCCTATCTGCACTTTACCTTCGTAGGTATACACAAAAGCATGGTGATGAGCCGGCACATCAAAACTCAGTTGACTATGCGGCGGCAGGGTCACATCGAGATATAGCGGTTCGGTGCTGACGCCATGTATCGGACCTTGCACGGTTTTTCCTTCAACGGCGATTTCACCGGCGATAACCTTCACCGTGCCGCCACTCTGCATAGCCAGCACCGGGATCTGTTCCGGATGGATATCACGATACATCGACGTTTTCATTTTTTCGCGCGCCGGTAAATTAATCCAGAGCTGAAAGCCGCGCATGCGCCCTTCAACCTGCTCCGGCATTTCAGAATGGATCACGCCGCGCCCCGCCGTCATCCACTGCACACCGCCGCTTTGGATATGCCCGACGTTACCCATATGATCTTCATGACGCATATTGCCGTCCAAAAGATAAGTCACCGTATCAAAGCCACGATGCGGATGGGCAGGAAAACCGGCGATATAGTCGCCTGGATTGACCGATGAAAATTCATCCAGCATCAAAAATGGGTCAAGTCGCGCATGTGGACCACTGCCCAAACTGCGCAGCAGTTTGACACCTGCACCATCCGAGGTGGATAAACCGGTGATTTCGCGCTCCAGACGTCTTACCTGATGTTGGGTATTCATATTTCACTCCGTAAAAATTTCGCCGTTCCCGCGGTTTTTAGGCGGGAACCTGGTGACGTTTTCAATTAACCGGCAACTTAACGACACTGGGTTCCCGCCTAAAGCCGCGGGAACGACGCAGGATTAAGCTGCCAATGCCATATTCAATTCATCAATTTTGCTATGTGCGTTTTTGATCGCAACTTGCTTGCCTTCGTCACCCATTGCCAACCCTTCTGCATACACAAATTCAACATCGCTGATACCGATGAAACCTAAAAATGCACGGATATAATCGGATTGCGAATCCAGCGGAGTACCGGCATATTTGCCACCACGCGCGGCAAATATAACGGCTTTTTTACCGGTCAACAATCCGACCGGACCTGTTTCGGTATATTTAAACGTGCTGCCAGCGCGGGCAATGTGATCAATATAAGCCTTCAATCCCGATGGCACACCGAAATTGTAAAGAGGCAAACCCAGTACCAGAACATCGGCATTTTTTAATTCATTAATCAATTGATCAGAAAAATCCACCACTGCCTGCTGCTGCTCAGTACGAGTTTCAGGTTTGCTTAAAAAAGCACCGAAACGTTCACCGTCCAGATGCGGCACGGGAGACGATGCCAAATCGCGCACCACGACTTTACCGTCCGCATGATCAGCCTGCCATTTGGCGACAAAACGATTGGCTAACAGGCTGGATTGGCCTTGATGGGAAAATATGCTGGCATTGATTTGAAGTAGGTTTTTCATGATTCTGGTCCTTAAGTTGGTTAGGTGTCGCCATTTAACCATCTGATGAATAGATTAAAAAGATCAATATTTAGACTGATATAATCTATTTTTTAGATCATTATGGCGATTTATCCCTAATCTCATGACTGAATTCCCCCACATCACCCTGGAACAATGGCGCGCCCTAATCACCGTGGTTGATACCGGCAGTTACGCCAATGCCGCACTCGCTTTAAACAAAAGCCAGTCGTCCGTCACTTATGCAGTCCAAAAACTGGAATCGCTGCTGGGCATCAGCGCCTTTGAAGTACAAGGCAGAAAAGCGGTGCTGACACCGACCGGGCAACTGCTATACCGGCGTGCGCAGCATCTGCTGTCTGAAGCAACCGAGATCGAACGCGCTGCCAAAAAAATATCGGCGGGCTGGGAGCCGGAAATCCGGCTGGCAGTGGATGTTATTTTTCCGGGTCGCATATTGCTCGACTGCCTGGATCAATTCGGTAAAAAAAGCCCGCACACACGTATTGAACTGATTGAATCGGTCATGGGTGGAACGATAGAGGCGCTGCTGACCGGGCAGGTCGATCTGGCCATCGCCAGTTCCATTCCTCAGGGATTTTTAGGTCACATGCTGATTCAATTGCGCTTTATCGCAGTGGCACATCCCGATCATCCGTTACACCAGCTCAACCGCGAGCTGACGATACGCGACCTGGAAGAGGAACGTCATCTGGTGATCCGCGAATCCGGCACGAAACGCAGCACCAATATCCTGGCAGCGCAGTCGCCGCAGCGCTGGACCGTTGGCCACATTTCCACGTCCATTGAGGCGGTATCCAGAGGTTATGGATTTGCCTGGTTCCCGGAAGTGAATATCCGCAGCCAAATCAAAGCGGGCACATTAAAGCCGCTGCCACTCAAAGAAGGTAGCGAACGTTTTGCAACCATGTATTTAATTTTGGCTGATCCCGATATCGCCGGACCTGGCACGCAATATCTGGCGCAACTGATACAGACTGCGGTTGACAATATTTGCAGCGGCAGGACGGATTGCAACGGTGAGCAATAACGTTTCTGGTATGCTGCACCACGTGTTGATTACCTTCCGATACTTAAGCCATGATAAAAAAAATCCTCTGCACCGCTTTGCTCAGCATTGCCCCCCTTGTTTATGCTCAGAGCAGTTACGCTCAAGACAGCGTTGACACCAGCAAAACTGACACAGCCACCGCGTCGGCAGTTGCTGCACCATCGTTTCTGGGTATGGATATCATCGAGTCGAAACCATTAAACGAAGTATGGATAGATTCCGGTTTTCTTTCCTATCACTGGGATCGCGACAAAGATTTAAATGGAAACAATTATGGCCTGGGAGCTGAGTACAGATTTTCAACTGTCGCCACCGTCACTGCCGGTCGTTTCTACAACAGTGATCGTGCGTATTCGGATTACGCCGGCGTGTATTACCAACCTATCGAATTAGGCCCATTTCGTTTAGGCGCTGTAGCCGGTGGATTTAACGGCTATCCGAATATGAAAGGCGGCGGCTGGTTTTTAGCAGCGATACCGATGGCAAGCGCCGAATGGGGGCGCTTCGGATTCAATCTGGCGTTTGTACCGTCATTACAAAACCGTCTGTATGGCGCGATTTCTTTGCAGATTAAAGTTAAGGTTTGGGACTAAATAAGTCTAGGGTTGATCATATTCAAACCCTTCAGATTTCATTTTCTTCGATACGCCAAAAGTATAATTAATACCTACATAAACGAGCCGACCTTCCTGGAATCGGCTGTACGTCTCATTCATTGCAGAAGTATTGACATAGCGTAGTTGTCGCTGTCCATTGAACAGGTCTGAAATCGTGGCAACCAGTGACAGATTCGATCGTAACTGACGCTTGTATCCGACGTTGACAAGATTAATCGCTGCAACATAGCCCTGTGCAGTTAGCTGTTTATCGGTTCGATTGAAAGAAACCTGCGCCGTATCAACTGCATCAGCTCGATAATCAAGGCTGGATTTGAGATTGATACCTGTCGTGGATGCCAACCCTTGTGCGCCTGGCGCGGTATCTTCGACCTGCATATAAAACAGATTGCTGGAGACGCGATATGACAAAGCCGATGTGACCGGGCCATCCGTTGCCAATTCAAATCCGGCAGACATGGCACTCGGAATATTGGCCTTGGTCGTCAACAGTACACCCGGAGAAATAAGAGTCGTTTCGACAGTAAAACTGTCGCTAATTTTTTTCAGATAGCCGGTAATGCCATAATTCTGCCGTTCAGTTTCAACACGATAACCAGCCTCGAGCGACTGACTTTGTTGCGGCAGAAGATTGGGATTGCCAGCCTGCAGATTCTGCGGATCACGATAATCGATGTAAGGATTCAAATCTTCCGGATCGGGACGGGAAAGTCGTTTGCTATAAACAAACGAGAGTATGGAATGCGCGTCTAGCTGCTGCTCCATATGGAGACTGGGATAAAGCCCGGCATAATTGTGCTGGAAGGTCTGATTCGATCCGAGCTGATCACCCTGGCTGTCAGTCTGTTCTTCGCGCAGGCCGGCCAGGATTTGCCAGACACCCAAAGTCTGCTGATAGGATCCGTATACCGCCTGTATCGTTTGCAGATAGCGGAACTGGTTATCCTGAAGCGAACCTGGCACCAATAACCCGCTGGCCGGATAGACATCGCTATCGGTAAAATCAAAATTATCACTATCATGTTTAAAGCTGTAGCCGAGTTTAACGGACTTATCGGCAGAAATTTGATTTCGATAATCCATACTGAAATCGTCGGTGATGAAATTGTGATTTTGAAATGTCTGGCTCCCCGCCGTCTGCCCCTCAGGAATGGTGTAATACGTGTCCAGAAAATAGCGTTCGCGCTCCTTGTCCGAGGTACGATGCAGCGACAGCTCCAGGGCTTCATCCGGACTGCCGAGATTCTGCTTAAAGCTCAACCGTTGCTCGCCGCTTAAACTCCATTCGTGCCCGTCACTGTGTCCAAAAGAGTCACTGGAAATCGCGCCGTCGGACGAGCTGGCAAACTGTGTCACATCCTGGACATTGTAGTAACGATAGCCGCTGCGCTGGCGCAGTTTGAAATCAACATCCAGCGTTTGATCTTCATTAATCCGGTAGGCTAGCGCGCCCTTTAATGACGGCATTAATCTGCGCGCGTTTTCATTCAGGTTTTCATTGCTGATTTCAGCAGGCACAACGCCGGTTGCAGGCGTAGCGACATTGGTCACAATGTTGCGCTGCCTGACGTCCTCACGCAATCCGATACCGCCTGACAGCTTGACGTCATGCGTATTCATCGCGCCGCTCAGATCACTGACAAACCGGCGATCATTGCCGGCATTAAGCATGAATGCACCTGTCGATCCCGGTTGACGATTTTTTTTGGTAATGATGTTGATGACCCCGGCAGTGCCGTCCGCAGCATATTCAGCCGGTGCGTTAGTCATGACTTCGATCTTTTCAATGTCATTCCCCGAATACTGCAACAGCCCATCCCCGGCGTTGGAACCGGATAGTTGTGCGGAAGGTTTGCCGTCGACCAGAATCACAATCCGGTTATCGCCGCGCAAACTGACGTTTCCATCTGCATCGACCTGCACCGACGGGATAGTATTCAACACGTCGGCAGCATTTCCGTTCACGCTTTGCAAATCGTTGCTAACGTTGTAGACCTTACGATCTATGTCAGTTTGAACAGCCTGGCGTTTGCTGGTGATGTTGACAGTTTTTACATCGTCATCCGATGTCACTGTGGGAGCGGTTGGCGCATCTTGCCAGGCCCTTGCGCTTTGACTGGTGAGCAGCAGTGTGGCAAAACCGATAATGGCGAATTGAGTTCTTGTCGTTCGAATACTGATTATGTACGTCATAGTCACTTAGAATGTGATGGGCGCACTCCGTCAGGCAGGCCCCGAAAAAGTCACATTGTATGCATCAAGACTTAGTGCTTACTTAGATTATGGTTACAGGCCGTCCATAACATCAGTCCATAACGATAGAGCTACCCGAAAACGCATAAGCCAGCTATTCTTTCCTATACCGTCAGACCAACGTACAATGCTCAACTTTTTCACGGTTTGGACAATCACAAACCTACATCGATGGGATATTTGATGAAAAGCGATCTTGAAATTGCACAAAATGCAAAACTAAAAACCATTATTCCTTTGGCTAAAGAAAAGCTCGGTATCGATACCGATGCATTGAGTCCGTATGGACATTACAAAGCCAAGCTGTCATTGGAATTTATACAGTCGCTTCAGAACCAGCCGCAAGGAAAATTAATTCTCGTCACGGCTATCTCCCCCACGCCGCCCGGCGAAGGCAAAACCACGACGACAGTCGGACTGGGCGATGCGCTGAATCAGATCGGGAAAAAAGCGATCATCTGCATACGCGAGCCGTCGCTGGGCCCCGTATTTGGCATGAAGGGCGGCGCCAATGGCGGCGGGATGGCGCAAGTCATTCCAATGGACGAAATTAATCTGCACTTCACTGGCGACTTCAATGCGATCGCGCTGGCAAATAATCTGTTGTCAGCGTTAATCGATAATCATATTCATCACGGTAACGCCCTCAATATCGATGTGCGCAGCATCACCTGGAAGCGCGTGATGGATATGAATGATCGGGCACTAAGAAAAATAACCACTGGATTAGGCGGTGCCAATAACGGCTATGTGCGTGAGGACGGTTTTGATATCGTAGTTGCTTCCGAAGTCATGGCAATATTCTGCCTGGCCAGTGATTTTGACGATTTAAAAAGCCGCCTGGGCCGCATTGTGATTGGCTATAACAAAGATAAGCAACCGGTCCTGGCCAGCGATTTGAATGCACACGGAGCAATGACCGCACTGTTAAAAGACGCCTACTCACCCAATCTGGTACAAACATTAGAGGGCAATATCGCGTTCGTGCATGGCGGCCCATTTGCCAATATCGCCCATGGATGCAATTCTGTAATTGCGACCAAGACTGCCCTGAAACTTGCCGACTATGTCGTGACTGAAGCAGGTTTCGGTGCCGATTTGGGCGCAGAAAAATTTATCGATATCAAATGCCGCAAATCAGGACTTGCACCATCAGCTGTTGTACTGGTTGCGACCGTGCGCGCACTTAAGTATCACGGCGGGGTTGAAGCCAAAGAAACCGGACAGGAAAATTTGGCAGCGTTGAAAAAAGGTCTGGTCAATTTAGAAAAACACATCACCAATATTCAGGAGCATTTCGGATTGCCCTGCGTGGTAGCGATCAACCATTTTGCAGACGATACCGACGCAGAAATTGACCTGCTCAAATCGACCGCAGCACAATATGGCGTTGAAGTAATTCTTGCGAAACACTGGGCGCTCGGAGGAAAAGGCGCGACTGAACTCGCGCATGCAGTTGCGAAATTATGCGATACACCGTCTAAGTTAAAATTTGTCTACGACGACAATATCCCTTTAATCGACAAAATCACTGCGGTCGCGACTAAAATTTACGGCGCAAAAGAAGTATCTGCAGATAAAAAAATCCTGGAAAAACTGCTCGCCTTTGAACAGGCCGGATATGGGCATTACCCCGTGTGTATCGCAAAAAATCAGTACTCCTTTTCCACTGACTCGGCGTTAAGAGGAGCACCGACAGGTCATACGCTGAACATCCGTGAAATTCGTTTATCCGCGGGCGCGGAATTTATTGTGGCCGTATGCGGTGACATCATGACGATGCCGGGATTGCCTAAAATCCCCGCAGCAAATTCGATTGATGTTGATGCACATGGAAAAATTTCGGGGCTTTTTTAAGTAAGCGCTGATTAGGCTATGATGTCCGATAAATGTGGGGCAAAAAACGATGCGATCCAAACCGTTAGTTCAAGTTGATGTCAATGATGTACGTGCATTGAACAATCAGCCATTACTAAAAAGTACTACGGTGCCGGAGTCGTTCGGCAGAGAGCTTTCCTTATCGGCATCTCTGCCGGTCAACGATGCCATTCAATGTATCGTCAACACTTGCCTGCTTCAAATATTATCGAATCTGACGGGAATTACGGGCGACTGGAACTCGGAAAGCCTGCACCTGATGCGGGTCGGACTGCGTCGATTGCGATCCGCCTTGTGGTTATTCAAAGATATCCAGCCATTGCCTAATGAGTTAAAACAGGAAATGAAATGGCTGGACTGCCAACTAGGCCCAGCGCGGGATTGGGATGTATTCGTGGAATCCAGTTTGCAGCAAGCGAAACAATTGGTGCAGGAAAAGAGTGCCGATGAAAAACGCTTAAAAAAACTGATTGCGCTGGCAAACGACAAAGTCACCATTGCACACGCCAACGTAAAAGCGGTGGTTACCTCTGCACGCTTCTCACAATTAATTCTTTGTTTATTGCGCTGGCAATGTGAACTGCATCTGCCCCCCCATCGACATCAGAACAAATTATTGCTCATTACCTTTGCGGATAAAGTTCTCAAGAAAAATCAACGCCGGCTGATCAAACGCAGCCGGGAAATCAATGATCTGCATCCGGCTTCGTTGCATCGGCTGCGCATCATCATAAAAAAGATGCGCTATTCAACGGATTTTTTTAAAGAGCTCTATCCGTCAAAACAAATGCGGCAATATATTAAATCGATGACACACCTGCAGGAAATACTTGGCGCATCCAACGACGTAACAGTGGCAAATCGACTTCTCAATGAATTGCACGCAGAACATCCAGGTCTGCAGTCCAAAACCGGCTTTTTCAAAGAACTTCACACTACCCGTTTTGACGCCCACAAAATGCACATACCTGAGCTGCTAAAAAAAATCATGGCGGCGGAATATTCCTTGCTTATTGCCAGACACCGACATCGTTAATTGCGACGAAATCACTATTTCGCGAACCTGACGAGGTCGAATTGACCCAGACCGAAACAGAGTGGTCTGCAGATAGTCAGAATCAACATGCCCGGTCACTCGTACAAAAATATGCCGGGCAGTCGACAGACTATCCCCTGGTTAGAAGTTATAACGTACTGTCACCTTCATCTGACGGCCATCGTCAGGATATATCCCGGTAGAGCCAGGCGGTGGCAGGTTGATGCATGTGCCGAATGCGTTAGTGAAATACGATTTATTGGTCAGATTCGATCCTGTTACCGCCAGCTCCCACTGACCTATCGTCTTCGCATAGCGCGCATCGAGGGTTTCATGCGCGGGAATCAGTGCCGAACAGGAATTGGCAAAATCACCGCCGTACCGCTGCGTATCAACCCATTGCCCGCCGATATAGGCGCTTTGACCGTCGCCAGGCAACCAGTTCAAATGCGCTGTGACGGTATTGGTGGGCACTAACACCATTTGGTTGCCGTCATAGACTCCGCCGCTAAATTCAGCCTCGTTATGCTGGGCTTGCACGGTCAGTTTGTATTGCTGCGACAAACGCATTTTTCCTTCCAGTGCTACACCCTGACGTTTGGTCGGATCCAGATTGACGTTGGCACCGTAACCGAAATTTAACAGCGGGTTATAGTAAATTTCATCGGTAATATCGTGACGGAAGAAACGGGCGGTCAACTGATCATTCACGTCACCTACGGTAGCGCCGACTTCCAGGTCATGTGACAACTGCGGCAGCAACGGTGTGTTGGCTACCAGCGTATAGGCATTGTCATCCACGTTGGCAACACGATAGCTTTGACCCAGTTTCGCAAAACCGGTTACTGCCGGTGAGAACACATAACTGAGCTGTGTATCCCAGGCGTTGACGCCTTGAGTCACCGAATAGTTATCGGTGGCATAGGCACCAGGATCGGTCGAAGATTTATCGAAGTCTTCATGGCGCGCCCCGGCTGCGAATCGCAAATCACCCATTTTGACTTCATCGCGCAAATAAATCGCATGGGATTTTTGGGTTGCGTAGGTCATCTCATAACTGGCGTCGACCCGACGGTTCCAGGTCATGAAATCCAGACCCATTACCAACTCGTTATGGATGCCGTCGGCGTCCTGCACATTGCGCAAACGCGGTGTAAATTCGGTCTGGCGACCGCTATAGGTTGCAGTCGATGAGCTGGACACGTAATCGGATTGGGCAATCCGTTCACGGGTAGACAGCTCTGCAGCTGCCTGCCATACACCCATGGTTTTTTCTATAAAGGCGGTATAGCGATCGATGTCTGTTGAACCATAGTCGTACGGAGTCAGGGACTGACGCGGATCCTGCTGGAACTGTTGCAACGTATTTAACGCACCAGGCAGTCCGCCGTCCTGATGGGCGATATCAAACCGGATGCCGGCCTTAAGATCGCCCGAATACCAGGTTAATGCACCGCTGGCATTTTTTTGCGTCACCTGATTGTTAACGCGATAGTTGTCTGATTTTTCCTCGCTTACATTCAGACTCGCGTTGATGTTATCCCAACCTTGCGTCAGATAGGCGCGCCCGAGATGATCGTCAAACTGGCCCAGTTCTGCTGTTACAGAACCTTTTAATGGTGTCGGTCCGAGCTGCTTGGTAATAATCTCAATCACGCCGCCGGTTGCGCCATCACCGTATAACACGCTGCTACCACTATGCATGATTTCGATACGTGCTACTGAATCTATCGGAATTTGCGACAGCACGGCAACCGCCTGTTCGCTTTCCGAGATACGCACGCCATCGACCAGCACCACCAGATTATTGTCGCTGTCGCTGCCGAAGCCGTTCATATCAAGATCAAAATCCGAGGTGCCGTTCAAGTTCTTGCGACCATACACGCCGCCTAATTTGCGGATCGCTTCATTGACATTTTCAATACCGGCATTTTGGATATCGGCGGCGGTAATGACCTGTGCGCCTATCGGCGCTGAATCAGGTGCGCTGGGAAAGCGCGAACCGATGATGACTACCGGGTCGGCGGTATTGTCAGTCGTGGCATTGGTGGTCGTGGTGGATTGGGCGTAGGCGCCTGTCGACAGAAATGCCAACAGCAGTGCCTGCGCGCACGAAGTTTTGCGTAGTTGAAATGAGGGGTTCATGATTTTCTAAGTAATGTACAACTGGGAGCAACCAGCCAACGTCCCGTAAGCTGGGTTGAACAATACGCAGTGTGTTTTTGCGTATCACCTATTTTGGCCGGTATCCGGGCTGACAAATATCACTCCCCGACCTTCCCATGCTGACCTGACTGCACAGTGGTTTATTGTGGAGAGCTTGTTGATCGCCAAAGCGATCAACATTTGTTACCGTTGCGGGGGCAGCACATTCACATACAGTCGTATGGATGTTTCCCGTTTAACTGCAGCTACGAGCATAGCTGCGTGCACCAAAACTGCGCCATTCTAATGTTTGTGGGGTTGATCGGCAAGACAGCCGTGATTTTGTTGTTTATTTATACTAGTCGATAAACATGCAAATCGGATTTGTAGGTTGGGCTACGACTTACCGGCCCAACACTCCGTGCCAAACATACGGTTAAACCAATTCAAAGAACGTTGGGCTGGTAAAGCGTAGCCCAACCTACGCATAGTCCAACCTACGGAGCGCGGCCCGACCTACGGCGCTTATCTCAACGAATTATCGACCATTCAGGGCGGTCTCAAGCCTGGTCATCAACGCAAAATAATGATCGCGCGAATTCTTGTTCCAGTGTTTTTTAAGCTGCTCCAACTCGGCATAAAGTTGGCGCGCGGTAGTCATATCTCCAGACTGAGCCGCCCAGATCGCATATTCCGCCCGCGCCTCTACACTGCCAAAGCGCGCCACCGCCATTTCAAACTCTTCTTTGGCCTGCACCTGATTACCCTGCCGTGCATGAATCTGCGCCAACATCAGTGTCACCGCTTCAGTACGAAAACTGGGGTTCCCCTGGCGTATCGCCAACAGCAATTGCAAAGCCTTTTCTGGCTGATTAAACCGCAGTTGCGCATTGGCGGCGGCGAATTGAATTTCCAAATCGTTCGAAAAAGGCCCCTGCAAACAGAGTTCAAACTGTTCCACCGCTTCGGCCACTTTATCCGCAGCCAGTAAGGCATCCGCATAGCGCCACTGGTTCTGTGCAGTCGGCGTAAAGTCGTAGGCCGCCTTGGCTTCACGCAATTCGCGACCGGGATCAATCACGTTAATTGTCGCATTCGCCGCTTTCGACAAACCGCGTTGCATATGATGCGTGGCTCTGAAACCGGGCAGAAAAATCGCAAAAAAATACACCACGCTACCCAACAGCGGAAACATAAATAAAATTAACAGCCAATACAATTCCCGACCTGAACGTATTGCGTGGATAGCAAAAAAAATCGCAACAATAATATGTAAACCAATACCAAAAACCGGCATGCTTATTCCTCGAATTTAATCCTGACGTTATTCTTCAATTTCACGTAATTTGCTCAGCGCCTGATCAATCCGATCGACGGCAACAATCAGCAAACCTTCTATCGCCTGTTTGGGAGCATTCGCTTTAGGAATTAAGGCAATCGAAAATCCCAGCTTGGCCGCTTCACGCAACCGCTCCTGGCCTCTGGGCGCGGGCCGAATTTCTCCGGCCAGCCCAACTTCACCGAATACTACCAGGCCACGCGGCAACGGACGATTCCGCATCGACGAATGAATGGCCATTAATACCGCCAGATCAGCCGCGGGTTCGACAATTTTCACACCGCCGACTGCATTGATAAACACATCCTGATCGAACGCCGCAATACCGGCATGACGGTGCAATACCGCCAGCAGCATCGCCAGTCGATTTTGCTCCAGGCCCACCGATAAACGCCGCGCATTCGGTGCGTGCGACGCATCGACCAATGCCTGTATCTCGACCAGTAGCGGACGCGAACCTTCCTGCGTGGCCATCACGCAGGCACCTGCCACCGGCGTGTCATGCTGCGACAAAAACAGCGCGGACGGATTCGATACGCCTTTCAGGCCATGTTCGGTCATCGCAAACACACCCAGTTCATTGACCGCACCAAAACGATTTTTAATCGCGCGCACCAGCCGGAAACTGGAATGGGTATCACCTTCAAAATACAGCACGGTATCAACGATATGTTCCAGCACGCGCGGCCCGGCCAATGCGCCCTCTTTGGTGACATGGCCCACCATGATGATGGTGACATCCGACAGCTTTGCAGCGCGGGTCAGTTGCGCAGCACATTCGCGCACCTGGGCGACCGATCCGGGGGCTGAGCTTAATGCATCGGAATACATGGTTTGTATCGAATCGATGACCACCACTTGCGGCTTATGCTGGATTAATGTGGACAGCACTTTTTCCAGCTGAATTTCAGCCTGCAATTTCATGGCGGATGATTCCACGCCTAACCGTTTGGCGCGCAATGCAATCTGCGCACCGGATTCTTCACCACTGACATACAGCACGCTTTTATGTTTGGCCATGGCAGCGAGCGCCTGCAACAGCAAAGTCGATTTGCCGATACCCGGATCGCCACCGATCAGCACCACGCCACCGGAAACCAGGCCACCGCCCAGCACCCGGTCGAACTCGTCGATACCGGTAGTAAAGCGCGGCACTTCCAGTGCGTCGATATCCGACAACTGCAGCACCGGCGCGGTTTGCGCCAGACTTTGCGGAGGCTGCGAATAGCGGTTCTGCGCCGCTTCGATCACGCTTTCAACCAGCGTATTCCACTGTCCGCAAGACGGACATTGACCGGCCCATTTATAGGCAGTCCCCCCGCATTCGGTACAGCTGTAATTTGTTTTTACTTTTGCCATGACCAGCTATTATTCCTCCGCGACCAGTTGCACACGCTGCGCAACGGCGCACATCAATTCATAACCGATAGTGTCGGCGGCCCGCGCCACGTCATCTATCGGCAAGCCCTGGCCCCACAATGTCACGACCGAACCAACCTGTGCGTCGGCAATATCGGTGACATCAACGGTAATCATGTCCATCGATACCCGCCCAACCATCGTAGTGCGCAGCCCATTCACCAACACGGGTGTGCCGTCGACGGCATGGCGCGGATATCCGTCTGCATAGCCGCAGGCAACCACGCCGATGCGCATGGCTTTCGCAGCGACAAACCGACTGCCGTAGCCTACTGACTCACCGGCCTCCACGTCCTGAATCGCAATCAGTTCGCTGCGCAACGTCATCGCGGGCAACAGGCCAAAAGAAGACGCCTGTGCTGCCCCAGGACTGCCGCCGTACAACATGATGCCGGCACGAACCCAGTCGTTTTTAATTTCGTCGTGTAATAAATTGGCCGCCGAATTCGACAGACTAAATTCAATTTTTGCGCCGTGCAGAGCAGTCTGCGCCTGGCCAAAGCGGCGCAATTGTTCCGCCAGCGGCAAACCGGGATTAAATTCATCGTCAGCATTGGCAAAGTGCATCATCAAATCAACAACCTGTACCGCTTTGATTGCAGTTAACCGCTGATAGGCAGCGGCGATATCGCCCGGTTTAAATCCCAGCCGGTTCATGCCGGTGTTCACTTTAAGGTGCACGCGGATGAGCGCACCTGCCCCGACATCCGCCGCAAATTCAGCTTGCTCCAACAATGCGATCTGCTCATTGCAATGCACGGCAACGTCAATCTGATGCTGCGCAACCAGCGGCACGTCACTGGCATGAAAAAAACCTTCCAATAACAATACCGGTTTCGTCCAGCCCAGTTCGCGTATCTTGATTGCGCCGTCCACCTCGACCAGTGCCAATCCATCGGCGTCCTGCAATGCACGCACTGCAAACGCCAATCCATGACCGTAGGCATTGGCTTTGACTACCGCCCACACTTTCGCCGTGCCGCCATGTTGGCGCGCAATGTCGTAGTTGTGTCTGAGTGCAGATAAATGGATGGTGGCAGTGATTGGTCTTGGCATGGAGATGGAATACGGAGGTTCGTAAAAAAGGTTCGTAGAAAATAAGCAACTCAACATTTTACCCGAGATATGTAGCGGTATTATTAGCGAATACGAAAGTTAACTTGCCTAATTCCGGATAAATTGAACCGCGCTGCTTTTGATTTGGTTTTTATTATTTTTTCGCTAAAACTTGGCCTGCGACTGCGGCCCAAAATCAAGTTTTTGCGGATTTCATGGTATAAAGCACCCTTCAAGAATCAAGATAACTAATTTATGAAGCGTGGTTTTTATACCATTATGGGCGCGCAGTTTTTTTCTTCGCTCGCCGATAACGCATTACTGATTGCAGCATTTTATGCATTAGCGATCATAGACGCACCGGGCTGGATGACGCCGCTGCTGAAATCCTTTTTTGTCATTTCCTACGTTTTACTCGCCGCTTTCGTTGGCGCTTTTTCTGACTGCATGCCGAAAGGCAAAGTCATGTTCCTGACCAATATCGTCAAGATAGCCGGTTGCGGTTTAATGTTTGTTCATGTACATCCGCTCATCGCGTACGGCGTGGTCGGTATCGGAGCTGCGGCTTACTCACCGGCCAAATATGGAATACTGACCGAATTATTACCCGCTGAAAAACTGGTTGCCGCCAATGGCTGGATAGAGGGCTTAACGATAGCCTCGGTTATTTTGGGATCGGGTTTGGGTGGCGCGCTGATCAATCCGCAAATATCTGCATTGTTGGTTAATTTAATGCAGACATTCGGCCTCTCCATTAAACCGATGGAGGCGGCGCTTTCCATCGTGATGCTGCTGTATATTGTCGCGACCATCTTCAATTTATATATTCCAGACACCGGTGCACGCTATGCCAAACAGGCCACCAATCCAATCGAATTGGTCACTGATTTTGCACATTGCTGCAAAACTTTGTGGATCGACAAATTGGGGCAAATCACGCTAAGCATCACCACGCTGTTCTGGGGCGCGGGCGCAGTATTGCAATTTTTAGTAATTTACTGGGCAGAAGTCTCGCTCAAACTGCCGCTGGACAAAGCGGCAGTCATTCCCGCAGTGTCGGCTATTGGCATTGCATTCGGGGCAATTGCTGCCGGTCGCTATGTGCCAATCAAAAAATCGTTATCGGTCATGCCATTCGGCGTGGCGATGGGTTTCGTGGTGATGTCGATGACCATGGTGCATTCGGTTTGGCTGGCGTATCCCTTATTGGTACTGATCGGCGCTCTGTCCGGTTATTTTGTGGTGCCGATGAACGCCTTGTTGCAACATCGCGGCCACGTGTTAATGAGCGCAGGGCATTCCATTTCAGTACAAAACTTCAACGAAAACGTCTCGATACTGGTCATGATCGGACTGTATGCCTTGATGGTCAAAACCAATTTATCGATCAACATCATCATCGTTGCATTCGGCTTGTTTGTATCGGCCACAACGTCGATGGTAATGCTAAAACACCGTGCCAATCAACGCGACCATGATTCGTTGTCGTTGATTGGTGAACAAAAGCATTAACCTCAATAGTCGCCTCAGTTTATGAAATTTCATTCCCTCGTTGCTCCTTTTACTCTCTGCTGCCTGGTTACGCTCAGTATGGCTCTCGGCAGTTTCAGCGCCGGCGCCGAACCGGTGAATGAACACGCCGTCCTGCCGGCAGCCTGCAAAGTCGCGCTGCGTATCGTCACCAGCACTGACTACATTAAAGATCATCATGGCGAAATTCCCGATGCGGAAAATATGGACGATGATCACAAGAGCGAATTCGTCGAGAAATTATTTATAGAGACGGCGCAGAAGGCCGATGACGAAGATCTGTATTGCAGCAATACGATCAGGGATAATCTGTCTTATACCAAGGCTTACCATTTTCCCCAGCAATGCGTCGAATTCATGCCCTTGCTGAAAAAAAGTTTTGAAGAAAAAATAATCTTTACCAAAGACATACCCAATTTCGTCCAACAGAAAATGAACGACTCTCTGGTCGAAATGCTGATCATGGATGAAACGGCACCGGAAAAACTGGTGACCCGTTGCGAGGTGGGGATACAGGTTATGCATGTCGATCTGAACGACAAACATCTCAAGGAAAAATATCCACTGCCGGTAACCTGCGAAGCGTTTTTCGCTGACATGGAAAAGTCGATGATACTGCCGTCACAGCTGGAAACCATCAAGCGGCAACGCGTGATTTTTGCAATTGAAAATAAAGACACGCCGGAAAAGCTGGATGAAATCTGCGAAGAGATTACCAAGTAATTTCAGCAGAATTGTCGGTTGGGCTAAGCTGCGTAGCGTCTTCGTAGGTTGGGCTAAGCTTCATCAGCCCAACACTCCACGCCAAAATCACTTCTACAAATATTTGGATTGAATGTTGGGCTGGTAAAACGTAGCCCAACCTACGGAACTACAATTATTTGAGGTTGAACGTTGGGCTGGTAAAACGTAGCCCAACCTACGGAGCGGAATTCCAGTTATTCGGAACGATAAAAATCCGTTCCTGTTCTATAAAAACCTCTCCGCACTCAGTCAACTGCGCAATCAACACCGGTCTGGCATCAGTCAAAAATTGCTGCTGCAATTGCTGCTGCAACTGATCTCGGCTCATCATCTTATCTGCCGACAGTTTGGCAGGTGCCAGCCAGGACAGGCGCGACAAAATGGCGAAGTGGGCACCGTCATGCAAATCCAGATCAGCCAATCGGCACCAGATACCCCGACAATGCGACGGCTCCACTTCATCCAGCGTTGCAGCATGCGTGGTCGGATAAAACAGCCAGCCTTTTAACAATGCTTTCGCGGCACTGATAGGAGCAGAAAGATATTTTTGCGCGTCCTTGTGCTGCCCCAACGCCAGTTGCGCATCCATGATTTTGTGCGACTTGTCGTTCAGGTTATCCATTAAATTCGGGCCAACGAAATCCGCAAGCTTGTTGGCCGGTTCGACGAACAGATAAAACTTGCAGGCGAATTCCCAATGTTCGAAACCATCGGGCGTATTCAGCAAAAAATCGAACTCGCCTATCGTGGTATGCGAACGCACCTGTACGCTGTGTGCAACCAGTTCACCGCACCATTTAAAATAAAAAGATAATAAATTTTCTGCGTAGTGTCCCAGTCGGGTATGCGCATGCACCGCCAAAAAATCCAGCAACGGCTGGGGGGTGTGATCCAATTCTGCCAGCCACGCGGCGGTTGTTGAAGTAATCAAAGGCAGCTGGGCCAATTGATTTGCCCAACGGGGATGCAGCACATTCAGCAAAATCGGTGAATCCAGCAGCCAGGCCAGACTGCGCACGTCCGGGTGCTGCAAATGCGACCAGCGCTGGTGAAACCGCGCCTGAAAATTCTGCCTGTCAGTCTTCATGATCAGTCTTCATACTCAGTTTTCCCGGCCTGTCAGCGCCAGACAAAGATCGGCCCACACCTGCGCCTTTAACGACGGATCAGCGATCATCTGCTCGGGGTGATGCGTCACAATCAGGCGGGTATGTTGATACTGATGAATCTGGCCGCGATCAAATTCAGGATTGATTCTCTGTGCGGCGGCGTCACCAAAAACCAAGATAGTCTGAAACGGTGTCGCGACATTCTGTCTGTCGGCAATCTGTTTTTGCAGGGCAGCGATTGCCGCATCAGACCCGCTAGTACAGTTGCCGTGTAAAGTCAGGTACGCACAGTCATTAAAACCGGCAGACCGCAAACAGTTCTGCAATAAAATCTGCTGAGCCTGATCGATAATCGGCGCCACCAACACAACCAGCACCGCGTTGTCACCGCCCTCCGGATGCAGCCAGGCATCGCCACACACGGGACAGAATGCCGCGGCATGGTCAGGCTGAACCCGCAGTACCCAAAGCGGCCCGACTGACATCTGATTTAATTTACTTAGCCACATGATAGTGATCCTAAACAGGAATCAGATAGCGCAGTACCAGGGCGTCTTCGCGCTGCTGCTGATTTATCTGATAATAATTTTTTCTGCGCCCTATCGCCGTAAAACCAAACGCTTCATATAACTTCAATGCGGCCTGGTTAGAGACTCTGACTTCCAGCATGACCGAAACCATGCCCATCAGTTTAGCCTGCTGCAGCAAATGAGCCAGCAATAATTTGCCCAAGCCCTGTCTTTGCATACTACCTTTTACAGCCAGCGTTAACAGATGTGATTCATCCACTACAGTCATCTGCACATAGTACCCCAGTATCTCGCCATCGCCGGCGCGCACCACCCAGGCAGGATTGTTATTGTTTAAGGCATCAATGAAATTGACATGGCTCCAGGGATGCGAATAGACAGTTTGCTCTATCGCCAATACCTCATCCAAATCCCCGGACTGCATAGGCTGCATAGTCAGCGCTGACGCGGCGTCTGCCATGCTCAGCTGACCAACGCCGCACGTTCGGCGCTAGTCAGTGCAATCTTGTTGCGCAGATAGAGCGGCTGTGCCTGATCTGCCGGATACACTCTTCCCGCGATAAATTCTGCTTGCGCGATTCTGGCAATTGCCAACGCATCCGGCACGGCACTCTGCGCAGCCAGCATGAGTTCAGGTGGCAAAACAAATTGCGCGGCGTACGCCGCAAACCCATTGCCAACCAGCGCCAACTCATCTGCCTGGGCAGGCACGACCAAAGCGGGCGCGCACAACGTTGGCCCAATCAGAGTGTGCCAGGCATGCTGATTTTCATCATAGTGATATTGGGCCCAATAGACTTCGCTCATTCTGGCGTCCAGCGCTGTTAACACATGGTTAGCTCCAGTCGCGTGACGATGCGCCTCGGCCAATGCCAGCAGAGTGACTACCGGGATAACGGGCAGATCCGCGCCGAAAGCCAGCCCCTGCACTACGCCGCAGGCAGTGCGCACGCCGGTAAACGAACCGGGGCCGGAACCGAAAGCAATCGCATCGCAATCCGACAAACTGATGCCGGCTTCCTGCAACAGGCTTTGCACCATCGGCAATATCAATTGAGAGTGATTCATCACGCCGACGGTGTGGCGATGCAGAATATGTGTTCCTGAAAGTAGCGCTGCCGAGGCAATTTCTGAGGAGGTTTCTATGGAGAGTATGGTAGGCATGCGCGCATTTTACCTTTAGCCTGTTCCCGTGTAAAATTCCGCGATGCCCTGTATCGATCTCAATCAGATTCGCCCCGCCGAATTGCAACACCATCTCGCCACCCATTCCACCATCGTTGCCTGTTTATGTGCAGACTGGTGCGATGTGTGTAAAGCGTATCGCCCGCGGTTTGAAGCGCTGGCAGAACAACATCCCGAACTGCTGTTTATGTGGATAGATATTGAAGATCAGGCCAGCCTGGTCGATCATCTGGACGTTGATAACTTTCCAACGCTGCTTCTGCAGCAGCACGATATCGTCAGTTTTTATGGCGCCATGCAATCCGACACGACCCGTCTGCAGCGTCTGATTCAGACGCAATCACAGCTATCGCTCCAGCAACTTCAGGAACTCGCCGAGTCCGGCGAACAACAACGTCACTGGCAAACAGAAGCGAATCTGCGCTTACGCCTTGCAGAACACGTATAAAACTTGCATAGCTGGCAGTCATTTATTATTCTGGATAAAGCAGCTACTGTGCAAAATGCGCCTCAGGATTTGAATAAATCCTATCCAAAAGCCATTTTGTCTGTCCTAATCTCTGTTTTGACATTGTTTGAAGTTTGTCATAATTGATCGATAACTTTATTTGTGGGTAGCCATGGCAGACCGAGCAGCATTGATTCCTTTAGGTAAAACCGAAATCGCCGTCGGGAAAACAACCCAGCGGTCTATCTATGACCGACACGGCAAACTGTTGCTCGCCTCGGGCTCGACGATCGAAACGTTAAACCAGCTGAACAATTTGTTTGACCAGGGTTACGTGCAAAAAAGTCAATGGGATGAACCGGCAAAACCCAAAGCGGCACCCGCAGCAGCACCCAAACCAGTAGAACAGGCCGAAGCTGCTCCATCAAAAGACGTGACTTCGCAAATGGACGACGTGCGCTGGTACGTGGGTGAGACCTTGCATATGCAGTCGCTCAATGAAACCGACTCGCGCTTTGTCGTGAAACTGATCGGATATATCAAAGGCAAATCGGTACTGGTCACCGCACCGGTCGTCGATGGTAAATATATTTTAATTCGCGACAATCAGACCTTTGTGGTGCGCGCCTTTCAGGGTAAGAAGGCATTTGCGTTTACTGTTACGGCATTAAAGTCGGTATTCAGCCCCCACCCCTATTTGCACCTGACTTACCCCAAGCAGATCAACTCCAGCGTCATTCGTCATGATGCGCGCGCCTCGGTAAAAATCATTGCCTCGGTGGCGTTTAAAAACCCGGATCGCACCGCTGCTGCTACCTTGCTGGATTTAAGTTTGGGAGGAACTTCCGGCATTATCAAACAGGCCGTCGCCGAGAAAAAGGAAACCGGTACCGTGACCTTTAAAATTAATGTGGTTGGAAATGAAGGATTACTTTCTATCGATTTTATCGTGCGCTCCATTTCGCAGACTGAAGAAGGTGACGGATACCGATACGGTTTCGAATTTCAAAATGTCTCGCCGCAAAACAAATTGATTATGTCGGCGTTTGTGCATCAGACGATTGCCGAGCAGCTGTAATCACCCAACATTTCCTTGTGCCCAGCCTGTGCACTTCGGCCGCATACCGCAGCAAGCTGTATCAGCGCCAACGCTACATCCTCATCACCGTTTCCATCTAAAAAATAGCTAGCCATCAAGGCCCGCACCAGTTTTGACTGCAGTCTGGACATTTTAGACCAGCTTGCAATCGATACAAGCAAGCACCCCATCTAGGTGTAATTCGGCATGTCCATTCCTTTTTGTCTGCCTATAATCGTCCCCCAGCTAAAAACGGCTTTTTCCGCATAACGCCATCCCGGTTAAATTTAAACACAGCCTTTTGGGACTTCAGGTGCTGCGGCATAAATCACATTCCCGGCAACTTTCAAGAGGCACGACATGCAAACGTTACAGAATTTTTTTTCGCCGTCGATACGATCACAGGATCGCATGGCAACCCAACGATTAATTTCTGACAGCGACCGAATTGGTTTGCTCGTCGAACGCGGCTTTCTTAGCCAGCGCGAAGCAGCAGGTCTGAGTCTGGAACAATTCGTCAATTTCGACAATCGAGTCATTCAACAACTGGTCATTGATCATGTTCTTACTGTCAAACAGGCTAAGCAGTTGAACTACGATCAGCGCAGAGCTTTTGAAAGTCAGGGCATACGCGATCTGATCACCGACAACATACTGACCGTTGAACAGGTCATGCAGTTCAGCGAAGATCAATTCGACACGTTCGACACAGAGGCGATCCGCGATCTGATTACCGTTGGCAGACTGTCTGCTGAACAGGCTATGAAATTCGGCCATGATCAGCGCGAGATATTTCAGATTCCGGCCCTTCGTGCACGTATTTTAAATGGCGAGCTCCCTGCGACGCTGGCAATGCAGTTACATGGCGATTCGGCCGCACTCAGTCTGGCGTGTTGCAGTCAGGCGATAGACGATCTTATCACCCAACAACGCCTTACCTTGCAAGACGCACTGTCGCTGAATATGGAACAACTTAAAACTGTTGAAAATCCGGTGATTCGTCAACTGATCAACGATCACCTTCTGACGGTTCAACAGGCAATACAATTCAGACCATTTCACGTTTGCATTTTCACAGATAAAAATATCCTCCCATCCATCACAGACAGAACTTTCGCTGCAGAGGAAATCATTGCAGCGCTTAATAAAGGGCATCGCGACATACCAGAAGCTGAACAGGCATTCTGCACCCTTATCGCAGACGGCACTCTCACTGCTGACCAGATAGCAAAATTTGATGCCAATGAACGTGCGGCGTTTAACAATGCAACCACTCGATCACTGATCGTCAATCACGTTCTGACTGTTGGTCAGGCAGTGCAGACTCTTCACCTCAATCAAAACTTGCGCGGCGAATATCTGGCCATGTTCAACAATCCGGCATTCCTTGCATTAATCACTAATAAGGCTCTCGATATCGATCAGGTACTGCAGTTTAATTATCAGCACATCATCAACTTCAGCAATAAAAATATTCTCGCGCTTATCGCCGATCAAACTCTCCGTGTTGATCAGGTAATAAGGTTCGGTTATGAACAGCTGCGCACATTCGACAGCCCAATCATCCGCGGTCTTATCGCCAATCACGTCCTCAGAGTGGATCAGGCTATGCTGTTTGATCGTGATATGCGCGAAACATTTGCCAGTGCACATATACGCACGCTTCTGAATAATGGCGCGCTTACTGCTGATCAGGTATCGCTGTTCAACGAGAACCAGCGCGCCATATTCAGAAATGACAGCATATGTAAACTGATGGCAAGAGGCCTGCTCCGCGTTGAAGATGCGATGCGATTTGATGGAAATCACCGCGCCACATTCGAACGATCCGCTATGCGCGCCCTTGTCGCTGACGGCATTCTCACTGTAGCGCAGGTAATGGAATTTGGCCCTGATCACCGCGTAGCGTTAGAAGATGAGCAAACTTTGAACAGGCTCAGAAGTCGGCAGCTGACGTATGATCAGTTTATGGGTCATAGACGACGCACTGCCCCCACTCCGGCGACGCCCGTTATAAACAACAGTCAGAGCACACACAAGGCCAGCGTACACAAATCCGTATCAGAATCGGCTACCCGTTTATGGGGTCGTTATGGCTCAAAAATTACCGGTGATGGTCTGCACGACACCATCAGACGGATACAGATTTACGTTGAGAGCCTGCCAGCCACCTCGAATATCAATACAGCGGCAAAGCGATGCATCGCAAGAATAACCAGTCCGTTCTACACTTTTACCGATCCCGGATCCGGCATTTCCCTGAAACAGTTGCTGGCCCTGGCGTTTTTGGCCATCAATGATGAAGCGCAGCGCACCGGTACTCTTGACGATGCGCGCGAACTCTTTGTCAGGGCGCTGTATGAAATACAGCGGGGTGGTAATTTTTCAGAAGAAGGTGAGGATATCGGCGGCGCGGACTCGGCAATTTGCACGGGCGGCTCATTTAATAAAGTGGTCGAAAAACTGAAAGGCGTGCATCCCGATTGCGACATTCTGTATATATCTAAAGAAACTGCCGCACTAAAACTGCCCATAGTCGTGCGCGAAGAGGCCTTAAAACATCTGGCCACCTTATCTGCAGCGGATACTCTGCAAGGACAATCCGAATTTGCAGGATTGGTGGGCAGGGTCAAAAAAGAGGGTGTGGAAGTAATCTGGGATCAGATTCAAAACCACGTCACTGATCGTATGTTTGATGAATTTGGCAGTCTCTATTCCGGAAAATCAGCGCCAACCTTTGCCGGCTTTATAGAGGCTGGGCAAAACACGGAATTAGGTGGTCTGGATAGCCTGCTCCAGGTATCACAGCCGCAGTTGCCGGATCCGGTTGACACTACTTCAAACAAGACGACGATCGAACCAGCGTAAAGTTCAACTCATCCATTTCGGCGCGGATAACCTTGTGACAGGATCCGCTGCCAGACCAATTCTTTTTCTGCATCATCCATCACAACCCAGGTAGCGACTTCAACCACAGTGCGGCCGCAGCCGCGACAGATTTCATCAAAGGTGGTGGAGCAGACTGCCACGCATGGCGTGTCGGGTCGAATCTGAACTGGTGCCGTAGCGACATCCATTTCCAAATTATTCATTTTAGTTGTCGTTACACTCATAGCTTCGCTCTTTAAACAGGCGCTCATCATCCGCGATAGCTCTTTAATTAGCAATATCAAAAATATCAACTAGACTTCAAGTAAAATTCGCCTTTGCCAATCTGGCTAGCGCCTTAACAACCAAGAAATTCACAATGGATCATAATTTTTTCCAGTCCTTCGTTTTACTGACACTGGTCACCGACCCTTTCGGCGGCGTCCCCCTGTTTGTCAGCGCTCTTTCTTCAGTAGCACCGGAACGGCGCTGGAAAGTGGTGGTGCGCGAATGCTGTATCGCGTTTTTTATTTTGCTGGTTTTCATGTTTTTTGGTCAGCATTTCTTGGACGCGCTGCAGTTGTCCGAAATCTCACTGCGCATCGGTGGCGGCGTGATTTTATTTTTAATTGCGCTGCGCATGGTGTTTCCGCAACCCGGCGGCATATTCGGCGACATTGACCATAGTCACGAACCGTTTATCGTCCCGCTGGCGATCCCTGCCCTCGCTGGCCCATCGGCATTGGCCACAGTGTTACTGTTTTCATCGGATCGCGGCAGAGAAATGGCTGCGCATGTTGGCGCCTTGGTGCTGGTCGCTGTCGTTTGGCTGATCGTATTACTGAGCGCGGAACGTATGCAACGCTATCTGGGTGAACGCACCATGACTGCTTTTGAACGATTGATGGGATTGATTTTGACTGCCATGTCAGTTGAAATGCTGTTGGCCGGATTGCATGACTTTCTTAAAACGCTGTAAAGCCAGTCGTCCGCCATGTACACACTGACGTATTTACAATCACCTGATTTGGAGCTATAGTACACACATCGCACATCCTCGATGAGGTTCAACATGCAGACCACAAAAGTATTTCGCAACGGGAACTCACAAGCCGTGCGCATTCCTGCTGATCTTGCATATGCAAGCACGGATGAAGTTCTTGAAATAGAGCGAGTTGGTGACGAAATTCGCATTCGCCCTGTCAAACGTTCGCTATCAGGTGTGTTAAAAAAATTTGCCAGATTCAGTCCAGATTTCTTGTCCGAGGGACGAGGAGATCAAGAGCAAGCTGATCGCGAGGCACTGTAATGCCTTTGTTTATGCTTGATACAAACATGTGTATCTACTTGATGAAAAACCAGCCGGCTCAAGTTGCCGAACGATTTGCCGCGTGTTCCGTTGGTGATGTTGTGATGTCAGCGATCACCTTCGCTGAATTGGAGTACGGTGTTTCAGTTTCAGAAAACCGTAGCAGAGAACATCGAAATCTCAAGTCTCTTATTGAAGACATACCGGTAGTGCATTTTGATGAAAATGCTGCAAAAGCTTACGGTCCAATTCGTGTTGCCACACGCGATCGAAAAAAAGACCAGCTCGACAAATTAATCGCTGCGCATGCCGTGTCACTTAATGTCGTTCTTGTAACTAATAATGAACGCGATTTTAATTGCTATCCAGGTGTCAAAATCGAAAATTGGATTAATGAATAATTTATCCACAAGATGATTTCCCGCCATTCAAACTGGTTCACGCGTTTAAAGCCATTGTCTTTTGATTCATTAAAAACCAAGCAAAGCCCAAAAAACCTTCCTACTTCTTCTTTTGATCAGTATGTATATGCGCAATAATAGCCATTACATCTAGCCCTAAAGGTGCATGGTGCATTCTAATAAAAATCTCGACCCTTCAGATTGGCCCGCTTTCCGCGCACAGGCGCATGCCATGCTCGACGACATGCTGGATTACGCTGAGCAGTTACGCGAACGTCCAGTATGGCAGCCTATCCCACCACAGATCAAAGCAGGTTTTCATGAAAGCCTGCCGCAGCACGGCAAAGAACTGAGCGCACTGCATCAACGCTTTATGCAGGAAATCGTGCCGTATTCGATCGGCAATGCGCACCCCGGTTTTATGGGATGGGTGCAAGGCGGCGGCACGCCGGTTGGCATGGTGGCCGATATGCTGGCCGCAGGACTGAACGCCAATGTCGGCGGGCGTGAACAAATTCCCATCGCGGTAGAACGCCAGATTCTGGACTGGATGCGCGAGCTGTTCCGTTTTCCCGACACCGCCAATGGCGTGTTTGTGACGGGCACGTCGCTCGCCAACTTTATCGCCGTCGTGATCGCGCGCACCAAGGCATTGGGAGCACAAGTCAGAAAACAGGGCGTTCCGGAAAAACGATTAACCGCCTACACCTCGGTCGGTGCGCATAGTTGCGTGAGCAAGGCGATGGACCTGGCCGGCTTCGGTACCGATGCATTGCGCCTGATACCGATGAATGAGCAATACCAGATAGATCTGAACAGACTGGCTGAACAAATTCGTGACGACCGCGCCGCCGGATATCAACCATTTTTAATCGTTGGCACCGCCGGCTCGGTCGATGTCGGCTCAATTGATGACTTAAGCGCCTTGGCTGCGCTAGCCCAATCCGAGCAGTGCTGGTTTCATATCGACGGCGCATACGGCGCTTTGGGCATGATGTCGGATCAGATTGCGCCGCGTCTTACGGGTATCGAACGCGCCGATTCAATCGCGTTTGATTTTCACAAATGGGGCCAGGTACCCTACGATGCCGGTTATATACTGGTGCGTGACGGCGACAACCAGTTAGCCACCTTTTCCACGCCGACCAATTATCTGGTACGCGAAACCCGCGGCATGGCAGCCGGCTCTCCCTGGCCTTGCGATTTAGGTCCCGATTTATCGCGCGGATTTCGCGCATTGAAAACCTGGTTTACCATCGCCACATTCGGCGCAAAAAAATTGGGCGAGATCATGGCGAACACCTGCGATCTGGCGCAATATCTGATGCGCTGTATCACTGAGGAGCCAAAGCTGGAATTGCTGGCGCCGGTCAACCTGAACATAGTCTGTTTTCGCTATGTCGGCGACACCCGTTTAAAAAACATGACAGCCGAACAGGCCAACGCGCTGAATAACGAGCTGGTGATCCGGCTCCAGGAATCGGGACTGGTAGCACCGTCCAGTACCATGATCGGCGAGCGATTCGCGATTCGCGTGGCGATAGTGAATCACCGTAGCGCCCAGATTGATATGGATAATCTGATGCAATCGACTTTACGGATCGGCGACGAATTATTTGCATCACCCAATTAGTTAATCACATAGTCACTCACCTTGTAAGTGCAACCACAGGAAAATCATGCTAGACACTCTGGCTATAGAGAAAAGTCAAGAAAGCAGACAATTAATCGGCTTGCCTACGCTGATGACGATCGCGTTTACCGGCGGTGATTTAAACGCGATTGGCGAACGGCTGGTCCAACGGATTAAAGAAGATCCGCATGATGCCAACGCACTCATGGATATGGCAGTGATTTTTATCATGCGCGGCGACAGCAAGTTGGCGCTCTCGATGCAAACATTGGCATTGCAGACCCAGCAGATTTTTCAGTATCCCCGCCCCGCCTCCACCACGCCGATAAAAATTCGTGCGCTGGCGATTTTAGGGCCGGGCGATTTAATGGCAAATTCACCGTTTGAATTTTTAATCGACAATCAGCCGATTGCGCTGGACCTGCTGTACGTCACACCCGCACTGGGCATGCCCGAACAAATTCCCGAGCACGATGTCCTGATTATTGCCGTCGGCGAATCGGATGCTAACCAGCCCTTGCTGCACTATCTGGATCAGGCGTTGGCCAACTGGCCACGCCCGGTAATCAATCGCCCTGGCCGCATCAGCCGGTTGGCGCGCGACACCACCTGTGCCCTGCTCGCTGCGATTCCGCAAGTTGTCATGCCAACCGCGCAACGTGTCGCACGCGATGCACTGGAAGTCTGCTGTCGTCCGCAAGAACTGGCCAGCCCCCTGTCAGCACAACTGCAAGGTATCGACTATCCCATCATCATCCGCCCGATAGATTCGCATGCGGGCCACGGCTTGGAAAAAATCGAATCGATTACCGACCTGACCGGCTATCTGGTCAATTCACCTGAGACCATGTTTTTTGTCTCGCCGTTTATTGATTACCGCAGTGCCGACGGACTGTTTCGCAAATACCGCATCATCCTGATCAACGGTGTGCCGTTCGTATGCCACCTGGCCATCTCACAGCGCTGGATGGTCCATTATCTGAATGCCGATATGCTGGACAATGCAGAGCACCGCGCTGAAGAAGCGCGCTGCATGCAAAATTTCGATAGCACTTTTGCGGTACGTCACGCTGCAGCGCTGCATGCGATCACTACGCAATTAGGATTGGATTATGTCGGCATCGATTGTGCTGAAACGCCGGATGGCAAATTGGTGATTTTTGAAGCGGACAGCAATATGGTGGTACACGATATGGATCCGGCTGACAAATTTCCCTATAAAAAAATCCAGATGCCCAAAATATTTCACGCCTTCGCGCAACTGTTGGCACAACGCAGCGGGAAGACTTTATGACTCTCACACTTGAACGCTTCGAGCAGTTGGCCGCGCAAACCACGGAACAGGTACTACTCAGCGGCGGTGACGCCAGGCTGGTGATGGATGCACAAACCGGTGTCAACAAATACGGCTGCGGCAGTCTTCCCGATCCCGAGCTGGTCGCGTTTGGTTCTTCAACCGGATCTACCATTTCCGGGCGCGGTTTCGCGGCCGCCAGTGCCTTGCACGAGCGTCTGCTGCATGAAGAAAACACCTTGTCCGAACCGGCGTTATACCACCAGGAACTGGAACGGATTCGACAAGAGTTAAATCACTACTGCGAGTTTTCTACTCACTCCGAGGTAGCAACCATTTTTGCGGCATCGGGCACCGATATCCATTTAATCTGCGCCCAGCTGATTGCCGGCGAAAAAGGCGGCGACAATCCGGATCAACTGCCACTGCACATCATCATGATGGAAGCCAGTGAAACCGGCAGCGGTGTTGCGCCCGCCGTGCGCGGTCAGCATTTTAGCGACAATGCCTGCCTGGGCGGACAGGTGACTGCCTTCAACGCGCTGGCTGGCGCCTATCCCATTCAGGTTACCAGTGTCGGTTTGCGTGGCGTCGACGGTGCAAAACGGCCAATAGCGGACATTGATGCGGAAGTCGACACATTGGTGCAAACGTCCATCGCCAACCGGCAGCAGGTTTTGCTGATCATGATCGATGTCTCCAAAACCGGGTTAATCGCACCAAGTCCCGGATATATTGCGTCACTGCGGCAACAGTATCCGGATCAGGTCAATGTGTTGATTGATGCCTGCCAGTTCCGCATTTCCAATGCCACCCTGAATGCTTATCTGAAGCACGGCTGCATGGTCGCATTGACCGGGTCGAAATTTTTAACCGGCCCGGTTTTTTCCGGCCTGCTCCACATCCCCCCGAATTTAATTCCGCAATTATCACAGCAGAAATTACCTGCCTCACTGGCCGATTATTCCGCGCAGGCTGAATGGCCTCTCGACTGGCGCGCCACCAAACAACTATCCGGCGCGGTGAATTGGGGATTGCTGCTGCGTCTTGAAGCCGCACTGGCAGAATTAAAAGCGCTGCGTGCCGTTCCGGAAAAACAGGGCATCGCTTTTTTACAACAATTTGCCGGCGCCATGCAAAGCGCCATCAACAATTCGCCCCATTTTGAATTGATGGCGGGAAGCCATCTGAGCCGAGTGCCGATTTACTCCGGACCCAGCTGGGATCAGATACCGACGATTTTTCCGTTCCTGCTTCTGCATGGCCCAGGACTGCCGATCAGTCGCGAGCAAACCCTGCAAATTTATAAGCAGCTCAATACTGCGATTGAGGTAGCCGGTTCCGACACGATAGATCCGTCGATTGCAGCGATGCGCGTTCAGCTTGGCCAGCCGGTTTTATGCGGTCATCAATACGGCAAAGATGTGAGCGCGTTACGCATGTGCGCGAGTAGCCGCGTGATTATCGACGCCTGTGAAAACGGTCAGACTTCTATCGATGCAGTCATTCAGCGCGCGTTGCAGGCACTGGAAAAAGCGGCCTATCTTATCCGAAAACTGTAGGCCAAAACGTGTGATTCGATTTGTGCTAAATTAGCGACCTCAACATCACGTTACCCCCTGAACTTTCCACCCGATATTCAACCAAGTCTCGAGGAGAACTACTTTGAAATCCGCACATTTTCTGCGCAATGTCGCATTTGCACTCTTCACTTCCGCCACCGCCCTGACATTCAGCACATCGACCTACGCTGCCGCTCCGATGGTTAAAACCCAACCGGGTTACTACAGCATGATGCTGGGTGATTTTGAGATTACTGCACTCAACGATGGTACTCTGCCACTGCCCATGGATAAAATCCTGACCGGCATTACCCCAGCCGACTATGCCAGCGATCTCAAAAAATTTCATCTGACGAGTCCGATCGAAACCTCATTTAACGGCTTCCTGGTTAACACTGGCAGCAAACTGATTCTGATCGATACCGGCGCAGGCAAGAACATGGGGCCTTCCAACGGAAAATTACTGGCCAGCCTGAAAGCTGCCGGTTATCTGCCTGAACAGGTCGACGAAATCTACATCACTCATATGCATGGCGATCATATCGGCGGTCTGGCCGTCAATGGCGCGGCGGCATTTCCAAATGCAATCGTGCGTGTCAATCAACGCGATGCGGACAAATGGTTAAGCCGTGAAAATATGGACAAAGCGCCGGCAGATTCGAAAGGCGATTTTGAACATGCGATGGCTGCATTCCAGCCGTATATCGCGGCCGGAAAATTCAAAACCTTTGAAGGCGATACCGAACTCAGTCCCGGCATCAAAACAGTTGCCGCCTACGGTCATACGCCAGGACACACGATGTATCTGGTCGACAGCAAGGGTCAAAAATTACTGCTGTGGGGTGATTTAATGCATGTCGCCGCGGCACAATTTTCCAACCCTTCCGTTGCAATACATTTTGACTCGGATAGCAAGCTGGCTGTCGCAGCGCGCAAGAAAGTGTTTGCCGAAGCGGCCAAAGAAGGCTATCTGATCGGTGGCGCACATCTGTCGTTTCCGGGATTAGGCTATCTGCGCGCTGAGGGCAAAGGCTATGTCTGGGTGCCGGTGAATTATGTATCTCTGCCATGAGTTAAGCAGAGTGTTGGGCGGTTTGGTAGGTTGGACTACGCTTCACCAGCCCAACACTCCCCGTCAAAATAAACAGATAGGATCAATTATTTGATGCTGAATGTTGGGCTGGTGAAGCGTAGCCCAACCTACGAAGAAAAAAATGGGCGTATCGTTGATACGCCCATTTCGTTTTTACCCGCTATAACTTGATCACATCGAACGCCGATGATCCAGCTGATATGCATTCTTCAACTTACGCTGCGCAGTGGCACGGCGCATAAACTCGCTTAATTGCGCCATTCTTGGTTGGGTGATGTCGCGAATTTTTCTGTCGTCAGCCAAAATTCTTTTGATCACAGCAACCTTCTTCTGCTGCTCTTCCCGTTCCAGCGCGACCGGCGCAGGATCATCCTTAATTGTCTGGACCTGCATACTGCAACGGGCTTCCAGTTTGGCCAAAAGCTGCCAATCGTTTTCTTGTGCGGCGAGTACCATTTGATTCGTAAGATCAGCTACATTTTCGTAAATCGACATCAATTCTTTACTATTCATTTTCTACTCACAATACATCAAACTGGTGACTTGCTACACATTCCGCTATGCAGAAATGTAGCTCGATTTTCGTGGTGCCAATGCGTCCTGCTGCTGTCTGGGTTTAACTATCGGATCTGCAGGATTGACCGCGGCGGTTTTGTTCGGCGCTATCTGTTCCCACGCACCGCGCAATTCGCCCAATATTTTTTTTGATTCGGCCAATTTATTTAAATCGTTCTGCACATTTGCGGCCATTAATTGTCGCACTATATACGTATATAACGAGTCCAGATTAAGTGCCAATTCGCCCCCTACTTCTTTATTTAAGGCGGCGCGCAATCCGTGTTCAACAATCGCAATGGCATGCGCAATCGATTTGTTCTTTTCCGGGATTTTGCCGGCCTGAAGTTGCTGCGTGCCGTTGAGGATGGCCATGATTGCGCCGTCAAACAGCATCAGTATCAATTTATGCGGATCGGCAGCCAACACGCCGGTTTCCATATCCATTTTCGAATAAGCGTTTGCTGCGCTTCGTGGTGAATATCCGAACATACAATCTCCAAATCTGATTACAAAGTTAGGTTATGTGTGAGCCCAACCCAGTTTATCCACTGGATGAACTGGAACTGCTGCTCGACAGTTGCTGGGTCAGGAAAGTACTGGTACTGGTCAGATTACTCAGGGTCACATCCAGTGCCGAATATTCGGCCTGCAGACTGGTCAGCACCTGCTGATTCAAGGCCTCATCCGATGTGATCGACGTCTGAAAACCCGCAATCGTCGTATTCAACTGGTTGGTTTCTGCCTGAATAACGCCTGAAGTCGACAAAGTGCTGTTCATCAGACTGGCCATCTGGCTGACAATACCTTGCGTGTAATTCACCGTTCCACGCGCACCGGTAGTGCCGCCGTTAATCAGTATGCTCAAGCCGTTTGAACCACCTCCCGAGCCGGTCAAGGTTTGACCTATTCCAGTTGCGGCATTTCCACCTATCGTGCCCGCCACGTCCAGGCCGGTCGTCGCAGTTGGCGTACCGAGCAAATCGCTTAAGCCGTCACCGCCGGTAACGGTCGCCGTCGACGCAGAGCCATAAGTATTGGATGAGATCGAAATGACACCGGCATTTTGCGTAACGGTCGCCGATTCTCCGCCATTCGAAAAACCGGTATTGGTATTGATTGCAGTTTGCAGAGCAGTTGCCAGACTCGCAGCGGTATAGACACCCGCCGCCAGCGTAATGCTTTCAGTCTGCCCATTCAGATTCACCTGATAGTTATCGTTCACGCCGGCCGTGATGGTGGTGTTGGCTGCGGTACTGCCGGTAGTAGTGCCCTGGGTCGCCAACTGGCTGATGGTCACGGCATATGCGCCAGGCTGAGTCAGACTGGTACTGCCGGTATAGCTGATCAGTGAATCGGTGGCCGTACCATTGGAAGCGAACAGTCCAGCGACGGCATTCGGATTACTTGCCAGTGCGTTTTGCAGCGTCGTGCTGTTGACGCTGAGCGTTCCGTTAGCCTGAAATGTGACGCCGACCTGGCCTAGCGTCGACAGTGCATTGGATGCACCCGGTATCGGACTATCAATCAGGCTCTGCATCTGTGCGACGATATTCGATACGTCATTCTGACCTTGCAGCGGGCCTGCTGCTGCCGAACTGGTTTTGGCCGCGGTAGCCTGGGCAATGACGCCTTCCACCGTGTTGTAGGCGGAAACAAAAGAGTTGATTGCAGTAATGGTACCGTTATTGTTGGCGGTCACATTCAATGTAGTCGGTGAAGTATTGGTGGACAACAGATTCAGCGTCACGCCGGGAACGACCGTGCTGTCGGTATTGGTGGCACTCGAAATAGCCAGACCGTTCAAATTGAATTGCGCATTCTGCGCTGCACTGGTTTGCGTCAAATTCTGCGCCCCCGAATCCTGCTCCAGCAGGCTTTGAAGAGCTGGGTCACCAGCGACCGAAATCTGCATGCTGTTGGCAGCACCGGTATTGGTCGAAGTCAGCGAGAGGCGATATGGGGTATTGCTGCCATCGTTCAGTATGCTGGCGCTCACGCCGATATTGGCCGAATTGATCGCCGAAGCAATTCCGGCCAGCGTATCGTCTGAACTGTCGATGGTAATGGTCGCCGGTGCCGCACCGGAACTGGTGAAAGTGGGAGGAGTTCCGGCAGTCGTCGTACCGAAACTGATCGAAATTGTGCCGTTGCCGATTACGCCGGTAGTACTTGCCTGCCCGGCTGCAACCAGTGTTTGTGCCTGAGCCAACTGATTCACCTGCAGCGAATAACTGCCAGCCGCCGCAGTAGAACTGGCGGTTGCCGTAGCAACAGACGAATCGCCCACTGTAGCGGAGAGACTTTGATACTGACTGATACTGGTAAGACTCTGTAGCGATGATTGAAAGGTCGACAAAGCGCTTTTCAGACTGCCATACGCGCTCACCGTAGTCAGATCTCCGGCTTCCTGGCTTTGCAGCAGTGTGACAGGCTGATCCTGTATCGCCATTAACTGGCTGATGATGCTGTTGACATTCAGACTTGATCCAACGCCAAGGTCCGAGATAATGCCAGCCCCCGTGGATGCTGCTCCACTTGCCACGTCGCTAACGTCACTCATTTTCTATCTCCCTTGCCCATTTTCCAGTACTCCTTAACTATAACTAGTTATCGGTCAATTCAATTTAAACTTTAGCGTTGATAAAGGGGCTTTATTCATCTTATTGCCAATAAAATCAGCAAACAAAAATGGCCCAACCTGACGGTGAGCCATTATCTAAAACCCAATACATCGCACTATCAGAGGCCAGTTTTCAAGGTCGTGCTTTTGAAAGCTGTCTTGTCAGGCTTGTTGATTAATTACCTGCCCTAATTTCTGACCCAGCGTCATACCCATCTGAATAATTTCTTCTGAAGGAATCTGTCTGATCACCTTGCCGGTTTCAGGATCCATCACCTGCACCACGATACGTTTGCTGGTTGGATCAACGGCAAACTGCACGGAATTTGCATTGCCGTTCGCAGCCAGCGAAGCATTGATATCGTTTACCGCCTTGTTGACTTGCGCCAAACTTGGCGTCGTAGTCTTTCCGGAGCCACTGGACGAAGAGTCTGCAGATGTGACTGTACCAGTCGCTGCAACAGGGACTGGTGTCGGTGTAGAGCTTACAGCAGAGGGAGGATCTGCCTGCGTACCGGTTAAAGCCGGTGATGTTGCACCAGGACTTAACGGCACTGCACTTGCGGCTGGACTCCCGAGAATACTCACGTCCATGATGTCACCTTCTTTGGAAAACCCCCGGCCAGGGCCGGGGGTGGTACTTTTTACAGCTTAATACACTGATGCTAGTTCAGTTTAACGGAGCAGAGCCAACACACCGCTAGGCAACTGATTAGCCTGAGCCAACATCGCAGTACCTGCCTGTTGCAGAACCTGAGCACGGGACAAACTGGTTGTTTCCGCAGCAAAGTTGGTATCCTGCTCAGTACTCAGCGAGCTTGTCAGATTCAATGAAGAAGTCTGCAAGTTGCTTGCTGCGGAAGTGAACCGATTTTCCAACGCACCGATATTAGCGCGGTTTGCATTGATGTTGGCGATTGCCGCATCAATAATCTGCAATGCGCTGTTTGCACCGGTAGGCGTACCGTTGGTTGTAGTGGTCACATTAATGCTACCCACTGATGCCAGGGTACTACCTGTCGAGCCTGCAGCAGCGAAAAGACCGTTAGATGCAGTGGTATCGTTTGTGGAAAAACCATTTGGGCTGTTGAACTGCAAGGTACCGCCGACTACCACCGCTGAAGTTGCTGTACCGCCGGTAGTCAGAGTCTGCGCTGTACCAACTGCGCCAGCATTCGTGAAACCTGCGACTTTTACGTTAGCAGCAGTACCGGTGTTTTGAACGTCGATATTAGCACCAGTGCTGTTGGACAGAACGATACCGCCCTGACCCAGCGAAGCAGTTACACCGGTATTACCTGTTTGTTCGTTAATCGCAGAAACCACATTCGAATAACCTGCCGCTGCCGAATAACTTGCAGTAATCGGTGAAGTCGATGTACCCACAATATTGAACGATACGTTACCGCTACCGGTAAATGTCATCACAGCCTGAGCAGACGCAGTGGCTGTTACGCCGGTATTTGCGGTTCCGGCATTGACTGAAGTAGCGATGGATTGAGCCGATTCGCCAGCTGTAACCGTAACTGCTGTAGTTGCACCGTTACCTTCGACGTTCAGAGTAGAAGCAATCACGTTGTTCTTTTCCGAACCTGCTGCTGCCAACGCGCCGCCCTCAGTAATCGCATCACCTGCCGCATTACCGGTCGCACCGGTTAATGCCACCGTGTTGTTACCAATGGCTGATTCCTGAGCGGTACCGATACCAAAGTTAATTGTTTGGCCGGTATTCGCACCAACCTGGAATTGCAGGTTAGATAATGAACCGTCAATCAGGTTAATACCGTTGTACTGAGTGGTCGTAGAAATCTGTTGCAACTCAGCCTGTGACTGAGTCATTTCTGCCTGCAATGAAGCCAGATCTGAAGAGGAGTTGGTACCGTTAGCTGCTTCAACTGCCAGACCGCGCATGGTTTGCAAAATCGCAGTGGCACTTGCCAAACCGCCATCGGCTGTCTGCAACATCGAAACGCCGGTGTTTGCATTAGTAGTCGCCTGATTGATACCGCTTAACTGAGAAGTCATCCGGGCTGCAATTGCCAGACCCGCAGGATCATCCGATGCGCTGTTAATACGTAAACCGGAAGACAGACGCTCAATCGAAGTCGACAAAGAAGCCTGTGAGTTATTTAAGTTATCTTGCGTTTGCATCGCGATAACGTTGGTGTTGATTGCATCTAGCATGATAATTCCCCTTACCTAAGTTATATAAAGTGGCGGATCGCCTCAAACTTTGGTCTTTTACCTCTGCCTACTTGACCGCCGTTGCAACAGGTATCGGTCGAGTTAGAAAAAAATTGAGCATTAAATTTTTTATTTTGACTATAAAGAATTTTGATTTAATACGTTCATCGGCAGGTTTCAAAAATACTTTAGGGCTAAATTCATGTATTTTTTTAATAAAAATGAGATGCGCGGACGACCATCCGCGCATTAAAAATAGCTAAAAGCCATCTTTTTATGACTGTTATCTTGGTAGTTTTTGGAGTTCTTGCTTCAGTTGCTGCGCGACAGTCGGCATAAAGTCCTCCCAGGGCTGACTCCATGCACGCCCAAAGCTGCGCGCTGTTGCGTACCACCTGTTTTCATCTGTGCCGAAGCTTTGCCAGGAATAGCCGCTAAACAGCATCCAGGCAGGAGTACCAAGTGCTGCAGCCAGAATTGCTGCGTTGGTCGGCACCGCGACCACCAGATCGAGCGCCGTCGTCAGTGCTGCAGTTTCATCCAGATCGTCAAACAGATCTACTTCGGCAAATGCATGCACCGAGGTGCCGAACAATTGTGGGGTTCGGCTTAACTCTTCGCTACATTCGTCGTATTGGAGGTTCACAAACTGCGCACCGGGCAGGGATAAAATCGGCCCCCACTGCTCAATCCGAGAACAATAAAAAATTCTCCCACCAGTCATATTCCCGCTGCGCCAGCATATCCCGACCTTAGGTTCCGGCCCGAGCGCGTCCAATCGCTGCTTCCAGTAAGCGACACGCGCCGGATCTGCTACCAGGTAATGATGTTTTTTCGGGAAACTGGCAATGTCCGGCCGCAGCCATCGAGCCAGTGAACCGATAGCCGATTGCACATCCACGCTGCTGCCTAGCGCGGCCAATTTGCCGGCGTCGTCATTGCCGATAAACTGCGCGGCCGGAAAAGAACGCGCAAATAGCGGCAGCAGCTTTTTGGGGACCGCGATAATGCACAATTTAAAGCGCGCAATCAGGTCTTCAAACATGCTGGCAAACATAATTTGATCGGCCACCCCCTGCTCCCACCAGACCAACAGTGTTTTATCCGGCATGGACTCCCCCTGCCACCAGGGGTAATCGAAAGGCTGCACCGCAAACGGGGAAGTTTCCAGATACCAGCGGCTTTCATAGCCCGCCCATCCACCGGGAAGATCGCCCATCGCCAGTTTCACAAGACCCAGATTCCATTTGATCATGAAATTATCGGGAGCCAGCATCTCGGCATGGCGCATCAATTTCTCGGCTTGCGCGAAATCATTTTGGTGCTGGTAAGCGATGCCGAGGTACAAATAGGCATAGGCATGATTCGGGTCAAGACGGATCGCCTGATTGCACAGGATGATAATCGCGTCCAGATCTTTCAGCTCGAAATAGGTTGCTGCCAGATTCGAATAAGCGGCGACATACCCGGGATCGAGTTCAATCGCGCGCCGGTAACTCTGCACCGAACCAGGAAAATCATTCAGGCTACGCAGCGCCGTGCCGAGGTTGTCATACGCTTTGACACTGGTCGGATTGAGTTCTATGGTCTTTCTGGCGGCTTGGGCCGATTCGGCAAATTTGTCGAGATTGAAATAGGCTGCGCTCAGATTAAGGTAGGCTTCATCATAATCAGGCTTTAACGCGATCGCTTTATTCAGCGCATCAACAGCCTGAGCATATTTACCGTGATCTCTTAATACCATCCCGTAATTACAATAGTAATGCGGTTGGGATGCGTCGATCTGAATTGACTGACTGATCAAACGTTCTGCATCGTCATATTGTTTGTTCTGGTACGCGAGCACACCCGAGAAATGCAGCGCCTGTGCATTGCCCGGATCTACGCTCAGGATACTTTCATACGCGCGCCTGGCGTCGTCCAGCTGGCCGCGCTGATGGAAATCCAACGCGGTATTGATCGTCATCATTGTGCCATTCCCCTCCTGCTGACTTCTTTACTGGCTTCCCTATAGAGTTCCCTGGCAACCGCGGGCAGGAAATCTTCCCAGCGCTTGTCCCATTTTCTGTCAAAATGACGCACTGCCGGATACCAGCAGCTTTCCTCCGTACCAAACTTTTGCCAGGCAAAGCCACTCGTGATCATCCACGACGGCACACCGGATGCCGCAGCCAGATTGGCCGCCATGGTTGGCACTGCAATCACCAAATCCAGCGCTTTGGTCAGTGCTGCAGCTTCGTCCAGATCCGCAGCCAGATCCACTTCCGGATACGCATGCACCGGCGCGCCGGTTAACTGTTTGGCCTGCCCCAGCTCAGATGCGCTGGCATCGATTTGCAGATTCACAAAATGCACGCCGGGCACAGACAGGACAGATTGCCATTGCCCGATTTGCGCACAACGCAGGTCGCCTTCCAGATTGCCGCTACGCCAGTTCAATCCCACCTTTAACCCGGGTCCCAGCTCAGCCAGCTTTTTCTTCCAATAAGCGACCCGACCAGCCTGCGGAACGAGATAGGGTTTTCTCGGAAAGCTGGCCACCGTAGGCCGCAGCCAGCGAGCCAATGAACCTAATGGACACTGCACATCAATTTCACTCAGCACGGCAGCTAACTGCTGCGGCTCTTCCCTGCAAATAAAATGTGCTTTCGGATAAGATCTGACCAGCAACGGCATCAATTTTTTCGGGCAGGAGATGATGCATTTTTTAACACGTGCCATTACGTCGTCAAGCAAACTAACAAACATGATCTGGTCAAAAATATCCCGCTCCCACCAGATTAACAGGGTTTTATCCGGCAATGCCTCGCCTTCCCAGTACGGATAGGGAAAATGCTGAAATTCGATAGACAATGCTTTTTGCAATTTCCAGCGCGCCTCATAGCCGTTCCAGCCCTGCTCCAGCTTACCCATTGCCAGCATCAGCAGACTGAGGTTCCAGTGCGTGGCGTAATCTGTCTCGTCGAGTGCGGCGGAATGCAGCATAAACGTTTCCGCGGCGCCCAGGTTACCCTGCTCCTGACAGGCCATTCCGAGCTGGAAAAAACCGGTAGCATGGGTGGGATCAAGCTTAATCGCTTTCATGCAATTTGCCGACACGGCGGTTAAATTTTTTAATTCGAAATAAGTCGCGGCGATACCGGAATAAGCGGATACATAGGCCGGATCAAGTTCCAGTGCGCGTTCATAGTGCGAGATACTGCCTTGATAATCATTCAGGCTGCGCAGGCCCCTGCCGATGTGGTGGTATGCCCTGGCATTATCCGGGTCAAACTCCAGCGTTTTTCTTGCGGCATCAATAGAATTTGCATAGTCGCCCGAATCAAAATATTCCGTGCTCAGATTCAGATACGCCTCTGAATAGTCCGGAGCCAATTTATTTTCTGCTTTACTCTTCATTAGAACTGCCCTGATTGTTATATTTTTAGATACGACACCCGAGCCTAATTGTAAATAACCCCCAGTAATTTTAATCTTCGAACAGACGTGCTCCCACCATCCAATTGTCCGATTGAATCCAGCGAGCTGCGTCAACAAACTCGTCAACAGCCTATATGTCGGATTAGCTTTTCGCCAAGAGTAGAATTTTACGGCAGAAATTTTACGGCAGGACTTTTACGGCAGGACTTTTGCAGGATTACCAACCACCGTCGTGTACGGCGCGACATCTTTAGTCACCACGGCGCCCATACCGACTATCGCACCTTCACCGATAACGAGCGGTCTGGATAACGTCCCCTGCCTGATAATAGCCCCGGCTCCGATAAAGGCATGGTCACCAATATGCACATTGCCGTTGCAGTGCACATTGGGCGCAAACGTCACAAAATCGCCAATCACACAGTCGTGCGTCACGTAGGAATAAATATGCGAGTGAAAAAATTTACCGATTTTTGCATTGGATGTGATAACCGAATACGCGCAGATAATACTGCCTTCGCCAATTTGATTGTCATCGTAGATGACCGATTGGCTGGCCCGGATAGATAAAGTCTTCATGCCCTGCGCCAGACAGGCATGGGCTATTTTTTCCCGTATGCGCGAATCAGCAATGGCGACATTGAACAGGCGTTCGTCGCATTCCGACTGTAAAAAATCATCCTCGGATATCAGTGGGTAAGAATTCAACCGCGACAGTTGTGGGTTGCGATCGACGAAACAGGAAGCAAAATCCGATCCGGCATACAGGTGCTTATCTCTCTCTAACTGTTCGGCGACTATCGGCATGACCTCGCGCGCAAACCCGCCAGCGCCATACAGGCCGATCAGAATTTTTTTCTCTCTATTTTTTTTAACGGCTGAAATCTGGTTCATCGTATTCCCGGCGGTGAGTAATGTAGGCACGACGGCGTGAAGGCACAATACAGAATTTTACATTTCTTGTATAGTGGATTAACCTGTTGCGAGGTTGGAGGTTGCGAGGTTGCGATACTGCGTGCGCCGATGCACCTGCCCCACCCCTGATTCCCTGTCCGAACTTTTATTAAGAAACCAAAAATGAATAAAACACTGGTCATTGCAGAAGCCGGCGTGAATCACAATGGCGATATCGACACGGCAAAAAAGCTGATCGACGTTGCGGCAGAATCCGGCGCTGACTATGTGAAATTTCAAACCTTCAAGGCTGAAGAGACGCTCACCAAGTATGCGTTGCAGGCCGACTACCAGATCAGGAATACAGGGCATGAAGAAACCCAGATCGCCATGATACGGCGTCTGGAATTATCAAAAGACGCCCATATTGAGTTGATCGCTTATGCAAAAAAATGTGGCATCAAATTTTTTTCAACCGCATTTGACTTGCCCAGTCTGGCCTTCTTAAACGAGCTGGAACTGGACATGTTCAAGATCCCATCCGGTGAAATCACAAACTATCCGTACTTATGCACGGTCGCAGGCTATGGAAAGCCAGTTATTCTCTCAACCGGCATGTCCACTCTTGGCGACATTGAGAGCGCGCTAAAAGTTCTGGAGGATCACGGAACAGACCGCGCCAACATCACATTACTGCACTGCACCACCGAATACCCGGCTCCGCTACACGAAGTCAATCTAAATGTACTGGCAACGTTGCGGCAGGCGTTTGGCGTAGCTGTGGGTTACTCTGACCACACACTGGGCATTGCCATTCCGGTTGCTGCCGTCGCACTTGGCGCCTGCATCATCGAAAAACACTTTACGCTGGACAGAGCAATGAGCGGGCCTGATCACAAGGCAAGTCTTCTGCCCGATGAATTGAAAGCCATGGTCGCATCGATCAGGCAGGTTGAACTGGCGCTTGGCGATGGAGTGAAAAGAGTAACCGAGAGCGAGGCCAAGAATCTTGCGGTGGCCAGAAAGTCATTGGTCGCCAAGGTCGCGATAAAAAATGGTGAGTGTTTTACTAAAGAAAACATAGGCGCCAAAAGACCAGGGAACGGGTTGAGTCCAATGCGATATGAAGAAGTGATCGGAAGGATAGCCAGACACGATTTTCAGCCGGATGACCTTATCGACTTATAGTCAGTGCCGGAGAGGATGTCTGCGCTTTAAACATGTCTTTTTGTCCCAGTAATGATCAGCTCCCTGATCTCATGTCGCCGATCATTTTCAGTACTGGTGACGCGCTCCAATGAATTGATATGGATCGAAGAATCGATTAATGCAGGTAAGCTGTCCGCATTGCTGAACCGCGCCGGACCTTTGCCTGCCAGCGGCCCTTCGGATGGAATAAAATAATTTTCTTCGAGCCGGATCCCGGTTTGATCGCCCCACGAGCCCTGCTCATAGGTTCTGGAAAAAAATTTACCGCCGGCTTTTAAGACCCGCGCCATCTCTCTGTATATGCGCATCGATGATTTGGTGCTGTTGCAGTAAACGCATTCATGGTCGATGACGGCATCAAATTGCCCATCCTTAAATGGCAGATTCTCGATTTCTCCCACATGCAAGGAACCTTGGGTCCGCCAGTCAGGCAAGTCCAGATTCAGACGCGTTGTCGCCTGCTCGATCGCCGCCGTTGATCCGTCTATGCCAGCAAAGCTGAATCCCTCCCTGGCGAAATACCATAAGTTCGCGCCAGGACCGCAACCTACTTCAAGCAGTTGAATTTCATTACGATGCGGCTTGCTGTAAAAGTGTCGGGTGACAAAGCGAATTAAATCCTCGCTTGGATATTTAACCCAAGACTGGCTGCTATACACTTTTTCCCAAACCGAATTAAACATATTAACAATTCAGCAAGACATCCAGTAAAAACGCGACAGACCCGAAATCGAATTCGATTACAACGTTAAATATGTCATCCTTTTTCACGGATGACTACATCAATTCATGGTTACACTTTACTATAGTCAAAAAACACAACGGAGAGGATGCGTCCTTTGAAAATACTGGCACTGATTCCGGCAAGAGCTGGTTCAAAAGGTATTCTGCGTAAAAATATCAAACTGCTCGCGGGAAAGCCATTAATCGCCTGGACCATACAGGCTGCGCTGGCTTGCCCGGAAATTGACAGTGTCGTGGTCAGTACCGATGATGAAGAAATCGCCGCAATCAGCCAACACTGGGGCGCAAAGATCCCGTTTATGCGTCCTACGGAATTAGCCCGGGACGATACGCCCAGCATAGCCGTAGTCCTGCATGCACTCGACCAATTGCCGCAATATGACGCTGTCATCTTACTTCAACCAACGTCACCGCTGCGCTCAAAAGCGGACATTGAAGCCTGTCTGTCCATGGCAAGCGTACGGCAGGCAGCTTGCGTAGTCTCGATTTCGGAACCGGCGCAGTCGCCGTACTGGATGTTCAAGCTTGATGAACAGGGTCGGTTGAATAAACTGCTGGCCACGCCCGACATCAGCCGCCGCCAGGATTTACCGCCGGTATACGCCCTCAACGGTGCGCTGTATTTTGCCCGTAAAGACTGGCTATTGACCAACAGGACTTTTCTGACCGAAGAGACCGTCGGTTACGTGATGCCACCTGAAAAATCATTGGATATAGATACGCCGCTGGATTGGAAATTTGCAGAAATTCTTTTATCGGAAATATCGTGAGTAAAATATTAGTAACCGGCGCAGACGGTTTCATCGGATCACATTTGACTGAAAGCCTGGTGCGTGCCGGGCATGAGGTACGCGCCTTTGTGCTTTATAACTCTTTCAATTCGTGGGGCTGGCTGGATCACTGCGACCATGACGTCAAAGGAAAATTTGACCTGTTCAGCGGCGACATACGTGATCCCAACGGAGTGCGCACCGCCATGCAGGGCTGCGATACCGTCATGCATCTGGCCGCGCTGATCGCCATACCGTACTCCTATCATTCACCGGACACCTACGTCGATACCAACATCAAAGGCACGCTCAACGTGGTGCAGGCGGCGCGCGATTTACAGATCAGCAAGGTCATCCACACGTCCACTTCCGAAGTGTATGGCACGGCGCAGTTTGTGCCGATTACCGAACTCCATCCGCTGGAAGGGCAATCGCCCTACTCCGCCAGTAAAATCGGTGCCGATCAGTTGGCGATGTCGTTTTATCGATCGTTCCAGACTCCCGTGTCCATACTGCGTCCTTTTAATACTTATGGCCCCAGACAGTCGGCACGCGCAGTCATCCCGACCATCATCACGCAAATCGCCAACGGTCAGCGCAAGATCAAACTCGGCGCAATTAGCCCGACCCGAGATTTTAATTACGTCAGCGATACCGTCAACGGCTTTATTGCCGCGCTGAACACAGACCAGTGCATAGGTGAGGTGATCAATCTGGGCAGTAACTATGAAATCAGCATCGGCGATGTCGCCAAAACGATAGCCGATTTGATGGGAGTTGACATCGAGATCATTGCCGACGACCAGCGCTTGCGCCCGGAGAAAAGTGAAGTTGAACGGCTGTGGGCTGACAATAACAAAGCAAAAAAAATATTAAACTGGTCGCCGCAATACGTAGCGCTGCCGGGATTCATGCGCGGATTGAGAGAAACAATCAACTGGTTCTGTCTCCCCGAAAACTTATCGGCATATAAAGCCGATATTTATAATATCTGAACCATGAGCAAGTCCAACCAACTCGTTAATAGAATTATTCACGCCATACAGAGTGTGGCTGGCGCAGCTGGCGCACAGCCCATCGTGCTGCATGAACCGCATTTTGACGGTAATGAATGGCGCTACGTCAAAGAATGTCTGGATTCGAATTACGTTTCTTCAGTCGGAAAATTCGTTAACCGGTTTGAACAGGAATTGGCCGACTATACCGGTGCAAAGTATGCGATTGCCGTGGTGAATGGCACAGCCGCTCTGCATGTGGCCTTAATGCTGGCCGGCGTGGTGAGAGACGACGAAGTGCTGGTACCCAGCCTGTCATTTGTCGCCACTGCCAACGCCACTTCCTACCTGGGCGCGATCCCCCATTTTGTAGACAGTAGCGAACGTACGCTCGGTGTTGATCCGCAGACCCTGCGCAGCTATTTAAAAAAGTGTACGGAAATTCGCAATCGCCAGTGCATCAACATCAATACCGGGCGCATTATTCGCGCCCTTGTGCCTATGCATACCTTCGGTCATCCGGCCGATATCGACGGACTGCTGGCGGTGGCGCATGACTACCATCTGGCACTGATTGAAGATGCCGCCGAATCGCTGGGCAGCCGAATCAATGGGCGGCACACCGGAACCTTCGGGTTGATGGGCGCATTAAGTTTCAATGGCAACAAGGTGATTACGACCGGTGGCGGCGGCGCGATTTTATGTAACGATGAACAGTTGGCCAAAGCGGCCAAACATCTGACCACCACAGCCAAATTACCACACCGCTGGGCGTTTAATCACGACCAGATCGGCTTCAATTACCGCATGCCTAACATCAATGCTGCACTGGGTTGCGCCCAACTGGAGCAGTTGGACGGCTTTATCGCAGCCAAGCGCGCATTGTTTGAGAAATATCAGGCGGCCTTTGCCAACATCTCCGAAGTCAAGTTGGTCCAGGAACCGGATCACACTACCAGCAACTACTGGCTGCAAACTTTGCTGCTGAATAAATCTGAAGCACGGGCAGGATCGAAAATGGCGACAGGCTTGCGTGATCTGATCTTAAGCACAGCGCACGACCAGGGTCTGTTGTTGCGTCCGGCCTGGCAATTGCTGCATACGCTGGTACCTTACCAGCATTGTCCGCATATGCCGCTGACGGTGGCCAAATCGCTGGAGCAGCGTCTGGTCAATTTACCGAGTTCAGTCGTGCTGACCAAGTCAACAATCACAGGCTAATGGACATGCGTTATTCCACCGACATCAATTTCAGCGGCATCAATTTCGTTACCATCATGACGGCACAGCTATGAAAAAAGTCGCCATCTTCACGTCGTCGCGTGCCGATTTCGGCTTATTGCGACGCGTCATCGAACTCTGTTCCTATGTGTTTGATGCAGATTTGCTGGTACTGGGATCACATAGCAGCGGCCATGCGCAGAATGAACAGGATATCAGCCAGCATATTCACAATCTGAGCATACGCGTTGTACCGATTGCGTTCGCGCTGGATAACCTGTCGCATCAGTCACAGGCGCTGGCAATCGCACAGGCACAGCATCATTTGGCCGGGCATCTGGCCCAGCATCGCTACGATCTGTTTCTGATTCTGGGTGACCGCTGGGAACTGTTTGGCGCCAGCGTCCCCGCCTTTCTGTTTAACATACCGATAGCTCATATTAGCGGCGGCGAGATTACCGAAGGCGCGATTGATGACAGCGTGCGTCATGCCCACACCAAACTGGCCAGTTTGCACTTTGTCGCCAACACCCAGTATGCGAAAAATGTCAGCGCCATAGGAGAAGAAGACTGGCGCATCACGATCAGCGGTGCCTGCGGGCTGGATGCAATATTTCAGGCCGATATGGCTACGCCAGACGACATCGCCAAACAATACGGTATCAATTTAGCCGAGCCGATTATTCTGGTTACTTATCATCCCTCCACCCGTGAAATCAATACGACGATAGAACAGCAGATCGGCAGCATAATAAATTCGCTGCAGCAGTTTCAGAATGAAACCATCATTTTTACCGCACCAGGTCTGGAGTCCGGCGCAGATCAGATCATTCATCACATCAAGCAATTCGTGGCAGCTGCGCCGCGTCGCCATTACATTGCCAGTTTCGGCAGTAAAAATTATCTGGCCGTTTTAAAACGTGCCAAAGTCATGCTGGGTAATTCGTCGAGCGGCCTGCTGGAGGCTGCATCGTTTGGCGTACCTTGTGTGAATGTTGGAAAACGCCAGGAAGGCCGACTGTCTGCGCCCAGTGTTCTGCATTGCGGTTATGTGGTCAGCGATATTACTGCGCAACTCAACAAAGCGCTGACTGAGCAGTTCCAGCAGTTTAGTCGCGATTGTGAAAATCCTTACGACCCATATCGCGATGGACGCAATTCGGACCGGATTGTGTACGCGATGCAAAGGGCGTTGGACAACATACCACCAGAAAAATTACTGACCAAAAAATTAGACTTTGCAATACATGAAAATAGCTGGAACACTCTGCTGAAGGGTTACAAATAATGAAAGCGAATCATGTTAGCCAATGACCTTGAAAAATTTGTCATCGCGGATACCGCCAGCATCCGCGATGCCATGGCGGCGATAGAAAAAAATTCACGTGAAGTGGTGCTGGTACACGATGATCAGCAAGCCATCATCGGCGTGATTACCGACGGAGATATCCGTCGCGCACTGCTAAATGGATTGACGATGGCAACCAACGCTGCTGAAATCATGAGCAGAAATTATATTTCAGTGCAACTGCACACCGATCGTGCGGCCGTACTGGATTTAATGAAATCGGTGCGCATCAGTCACGTGCCGGTGCTGGACCATAACCGGCATCTGCTGGGCATACACTGTCTGCATGAAATTATCGGTCACACTGCATTACCTAACGTGGCAGTGATTATGGCAGGCGGCAAAGGTACCCGCTTGCGCCCCTACACCGAGGCCTGTCCGAAACCGATGGTGAAGGTAGCGGGTCGCCCCATACTGGAACGCATTATTTTGAATCTGGTTGGGAACGGCATACGCCAGATTTATGTGGCGATCAATTATCTGGGGCATATGATCGAAGCGCATTTTGGCGATGGCAGTGCGTTCGGCTGCCAGATCCACTATTTGCGGGAAACAATTGAGCTTAGTACCGGTGGAGCGTTAAGCCTGTTACCAGACAATTTGCAGCACCCGATACTGGTGTTGAATGGCGATCAAATCACGCGCATCAACGTATTGGGGATGTTAAATCATCATATTGAATCCGCGGCGGACGCCACGATTTCGGTGGGACATTATCAGCATGAAGTACCGTACGGCGTCGTGCATCAGCACAATGGGCAGCTGTTGCGACTGGAAGAAAAACCTGCGCTGGATATTCTGATTAATTTGGGGATGTATGTGTTAAATCCCGATGTCATTCAGTTGGTCCCAAAAAATCAGTACTACCTGATCACCGATCTGTTTGGCAAATTATTGGAACAGAAAAAAATAATCGCTACGTATTTTTCTGATGAGGACTGGATTGATGTCGGGCGGCCGGATGATTTGAAACGTGCGAATGGGTTGAGCTGAATTGCTTTCCACCATATCACCGTTCGGCAATATCAATACAAAAATTCCTGTTTTTCGATCGATTAATTAGTCACCGAACGGTAATCGGTTTAAATGGGCTCATGTTGAATACGAATCTCAGTATTGATTTATTTGCTGTATTTTTCTATCGGACGAAAATAGCCCTTAATGCAATCAATGTTGCGTACGCAGAGTTGAATATGATTTTTTTCACGGAATCCAGCGGAAGGATAGAGCTCCTGCCCCTCCCAAAATGCGCTACGAACGGTGTCGTATTCGTGAAATCCTTTTTCTTTCCTGAAGCCGTGTACTGCTTCGATCGCGGCACGATCAAGGTAACGTAAATTAAGTCCCTCTCCCTTATTCTGTAAGCGGAGATTGGTTGCGTGCGCAGCTGACAAAGCGAGCAGACTGCCCTCTCTCAATTCAAGCAATGCATCACTATCGATCAGATTGAAACAACGTCGTAGATCAATAATGGCACCAAGAACAAATGGCTTTTTTATTTTTCCTTTCGAGACTTTCCCATCTTTAACGACTTGCGAGGCAAATTCAAATGCGCGTTGCGGATTCGCTTCCCAGAAATAAATTCCTGTTCCGAGCCAGTCATAAGTATTGTCGCTTTTGGAAAGATGCGTAACACTGCCCGCAAGAACACTTTCGCCTATGCTTTCATCACATCCATGAAAGCCCAATACGAACGAGGGAAGGACTTTATACAACTGCCACTTAGTTTGCATTAACCACCAAACACTTTACGTAAATTTCCTTTAGCGGTAATAATTCCTGCTGATACCAGAAAATCATGCGCCGCTTTTGGATTGCGAATTAATTCCCGACGATATTCAGCCATTTCTTGCTGCACTACCCGGTCAGAATTAGTAACATTAGTAGCGATAGACTTGGCGTTGCTAGCAGATGGTTTTCTGTCCAGATATGCTTGATTTTTTAAAGCTATCATAAAATACTCCTCACGTTCACCCACCCTACACTAGCATCAAAACAGGGCGTTTGTCTGGGAAGCACAAAAAAATATAAATACGAATTTACAATACCACTCCGCTAGGTTTACTCCATGCTGTCCGTCACATTACGAGGAAAGATAATGATAACTTTCGTACCCTGCTGCAGATTTAACAAGGTCAGCAACACTCGTCTTCCAAAATGCCGTGGCTGGTAATTTACTGCATGAATGACTACTCATAGAAGTCTGTGCCTGGCAGGTTAGTCAAATTCGTATTATGAGTCCACTGAGTTCTGCCCAAACCTGAAACAGTCCAATAAATCACGCCAGATCTAGATATAACCAAACCAGCCCAGCAGCCCGCCGGCTGCCAGCAGCCATAACATATGTACACGGGTACGCCAGACCAGCAATGCGGTAATCGCGGTGACTACCCATAAATGCCATTCCCCCTTGGGATGGGTGCTGGCCAGGATCCAGCCGGTGGCAATTAACAGGGCGACGACGATTGGTGCCAGCCCCTGTTTGAATGCACGCACACCATACAGATCGCTGTTCTGACTCAACCAGCCCGACGCAATAAACGCCAGCGTGGTACTTGGAATCAGAATGCCGGTCATGGCGACGGCAACTGCGGCGAATCCCAATGTCATGCTGCCTGCATTGACACCGACGTTCCAGCCCAATAAAGCAATGAACAATACATTGGGGCCGGGAGACGCCTGACCTATCGCAACCGAGGCGTTGAATTGTGCTTCAGTCAGCCAGTGATGCTGGTCGACTAAAAATCGATGCATTTCCGGCATAGTCGACACGGCACCGCCTATCGACAGCATCGACATGATAATAAAATGGTGAAATAACGTCAGCCAGTCGGACCAGTCCAGGGTGATGTGATATGCCGTATTCATGGCGCAGTTTTCAGTTTGCGATAGACGATGATGCAGGCTAGCGGACCTAGCATCGCCAATACATCCAGCAAGGGCCAGCGCATTAAGGCTATGCCGGAAAAACACAACGCGCCAAATATGGCACACAGGGTTTTACCGAGAGGATTCGCTTTGAGCCCGGACAGTAATTTGATACCGGTGGCGATGATTAAGCCGGCAGCCACCGCGCTCATGCCGCGCGTTGCGCCGGCCACACCAGGATTGGCAGAGTACAGGGCGTATAACACGCCCAAGATTAAGACGATGATAGTCGGCACAAACAACATGCCGGCCAAGGAAGCCAGCGCGCCGCGTAATCCGAAATACCGCGCACCGAACATCAGCGACAAATTGACGACATTCGGGCCAGGCAAAATTTGAGCGATCGCCCAGCTTTCAATAAATTCTTCCTGAGTCAGCCACTGTTTTTTATCCACCAGTTCGCTCTGGATAATCGCTACCACGCCGCCGAATCCCTGCAGCGCAATCTTGGTGAATGAAATAAATAAATCCAGCGGCGATTTGGGAACGGGATGGTTAGGCGACATGGCTGCGTGCTGGGTTTGCTTGCGGGTTGGGTACCCGATTACTTGCTGTCGGGATGCTGATCCGGGTCAGGCGCAAAAGCCGGGCCGGGGTTAGGTGGTGCTGGCAATGGATTGGCGACGTTCTTCTCGACCAGATTCCGGTCCATTTCTTCGACATCGTTTTTACGCTTGAAAAAATTGGCATCCACTTCGCTTTTTTTCACGATGGCCAGGTCACGCCGGCGTTCGGCTTTGGCGTCTCTCAAACAGCTGTTCATAAAAAATTTATCGTAGCAGATCAGCTCTTTTTGTCGATACCGCCAGTCGATCTGCTGTCGCGACAGGTCGACTGCAGCCAACGCCGCATCTGCCTGTTCAACGCTGGTAATGGGACTCGCCTGAGGGAAGTCGATTTTTACGTTGGCGTCGACAACGGGCGGCGTGCTGGCGCACGCGCTGCATAGCGCCACGATGGCGGTAGCTGCCGATAATTTAAACCAGTTCATCTGTGATTGCTCTCGTTTGACTATCCATATATTCACGCGACTGCATTTCAATAATGCGCGATACCGTGCGCTGAAATTCATTGGCTAAAGTGCCTTCTGTATATAACTCACTCGCCTCGACCTGGGCCGACATGATGAGTTTGATTTTATGATCATAAAATACATCGATAAGCCAGGTGAAGCGCCGTGCTTCGGATGACATCGATGCCGACATGCGCGGAACGCCTGACAATATCACGGTATGGAACTGGCTGGCAATTTCAAGATAGTCATTTTGCGAACGGGGACCACCGCACAGGGTAGCGAAGTCGAACCAGATGATGCTGCCAGCGCGGCGCAATGCGCGAATTTCACGCGATTCGATCCGCATCAATGGGTCCTGATCGGCGATTTCGGCGATTCTGCTGTACGCGCTGCGCAAGGCGGCATCGGTGGCAGCGTTAAGCGGCGTTAAATAGGCGTCAACCTGTTCGAGCGCTCGCTTACGGTAATCATGGCCAGAATCGACGCACAGTATGTCCAGTTTTTCTTTGAGCAATGCGATAGTCGGCAACAGCCGGTCACGATGCAGACCATCCGGATACAGGGTATCGGGCTGATAGTTGGAGGTCATGATGAATGACACGCCGTTGCTGAATAGTCCTGACAGCAGATTGAACATGATCATGGCGTCGGCCACGTCGGATATATGAAATTCGTCAAAACAGATCAGACGGTATTTCTTGGCGATTTTTTCCGCAACGATGTTCAGGGGATCGGCTACCCCCTTCAATTCGTCCAACTGCTGGTGCACGCCGCGCATGAATTCATGAAAATGGATACGCGTCTTGCGCTGCACCGGTACGACACTAAAAAAGCTGTCCATCAAAAACGATTTGCCGCGCCCTACTCCGCCCCACATGTATACGCCACGTGGAATATCCGGAGGATTAATCAGGCGCATTAATCGATTGGTGCGACGGCTTTTGTACGCGACCCATTCGTCATAGGCAATTTGCAGACGTTCGACCGCGCGCAGCTGAGCTTCATCGGCGCTAAAACCTCGTTCTTTGAGAGCGTGCTGATAAAACTCAACTACATTCATATTCGAATAATTTTTTGGTATAAATTTTGGAGAAGCAGGTTGGGTTACGCTTCGCAGGTTGGGCCGAATTTGTAGGTTGGGCTACGCTTCACCAGCCCAACACGCAACGTCAAAATAAACAAACATCTTCAATAATGTGACGGTGAATGTTGGGCTGGTGAAGCGTAGCCCAACCGACAAATTCAGGCCAACCGACAAATTCAGGTCAACCTGCAAATGCAGTCCAACCTGCAATCCCAGCCAGATTAAAAGTTCAGGGCGCGCTTATCAACCGCCAATGCTGCTTCTTTGGTGGCTTCCGATAACGACGGATGTGCATGGCAAATACGGGCAATATCTTCAGCGGATGCTTTGAATTCCATTGCAACTACCGCCTCCGAAATCAACTCCGAAGCCATCGGTCCGATAATATGCACACCTAAAATTTCATCGGTAGTTGCATCAGCCAAGAACTTGACCATACCGGACGTATCACCCAAAGCACGGGCGCGACCGTTGGCCATGAACGGGAAGGTACCCGCTTTATAAGCGACACCGTCCGCTTTAAGCTGTTGTTCAGTACGGCCTACCCAGGCAATTTCCGGCGAAGTGTAAATTACCCACGGAATGGTATTAAAGTTTACATGGCCATGCTGACCGGCGATGCGCTCTGCAACTGCCACGCCTTCTTCTTCCGCTTTGTGCGCCAGCATCGGACCGCGTACCACGTCGCCGACTGCCCACACGTTAGCCAGATTGGTTTTGCAATCGCCATCAACGGCAACAAAGCCGCGTTCGTCGAGTTGCAATCCGACTGCTGCAGCGTTTAGTCCGATGGTGTTAGGCGTGCGCCCGATAGACACGATCAATTTATCGAATTCAGCTTTTTGCTCAGCGCCTTTTGCGTCGGCATATTCAACCGTAACCGAGTTTTTGTTGGCGGTGATTTTGCCGATTTTTACGCCCAGATTAATCGCCAGGCCCTGCTTGCTGAATAATTTATTCGCTTCTTTCGCGATCTGATCATCCACCGCACCCAGAAAGGTCGGCAATGCTTCCAGCACGGTGACTTCTGATCCGAGACGGCGCCATACGCTGCCCATTTCCAGACCGATTACGCCGGCACCTATCACGCCTAATTTTTTAGGAACCGCGTTGATGTCCAATGCACCGGTGTTTGACAAAATCAATTGCTCGTCAAACGGTGTGCCTGGCAAGGCGCGTGCGTTAGAGCCGGTAGCGACGATGACATGTTTGCCGACCAGGTTTTCAGCAGCATTGACGCTGATTTCATATCCACCATCGGCAGCGCCCACAAATGCGCCACGGCCGTGGAAAAATGTGACCTTATTTTTTTTGAACAGGTACACGATACCGTCGTTGTTTTGTTTAACGATAACGTCTTTGCGCTTTTTCATTTGCGCCAGATCCAGCTTGAGCCCCTGCACTTCGATACCGTGATCGGCAAAACTATGTCCGGCATGCTCAAAATGCTCGGAAGACTGCAACAGCGCCTTGGATGGAATGCAACCGACGTTGGTACAGGTGCCGCCCAGTGCTGGGCCGTCTTTGTCGTTTTTCCATTCATCGATACACGCAACCGAAAAGCCAAGTTGCGCAGCGCGGATAGCTGCAATATAACCACCGGGACCGCCGCCGATGACGACCACATCAAATTGTTTGCTCATAGCCAAATCTCTTCAATAAAATTAAATTTCAGTCACTTAAAGTGACACAGCCTGATGGGTGATCAGGCTGTGTGCATTAGATTGATCAGATTACAAATCCAGTAACAGACGTGCCGGATCTTCCAATGCTTCTTTCATCGCCACTAATCCCAACACCGCCTCGCGACCATCAATGATGCGATGGTCATACGACATCGCCAGATAATTCATAGGGCGAATCACGATCTGACCGTTTTCAACCACAGCACGGTCCTTGGTTGCATGCACGCCCAGAATGGCAGATTGCGGAGGATTGATAATCGGAGTCGACAACATCGAACCGAAAGTACCACCGTTGGAAATCGAGAACGTACCGCCGGTCAAATCGTCCAGAGTCAATTTACCTTCTTTGGCCTTGTTACCGAATTCGCCGATTTTCTTTTCAATGTCAGCAATCGACATTTGATCCGCATCGCGCAAAATAGGAACAACCAGACCGCGTGGCGAACCGACGGCGATACCGATGTCGAAATAGCCGTGGTACACGATATCGTTGCCGTCAACTGACGCATTGATGATCGGATATTTCTTCAGTGCCGCAACGGCAGCTTTAACGAAGAACGACATAAAGCCCAATTTAACGCCGTGCTCTTTTTCGAACTTGTCTTTGTATTTGTTACGCAGATCCAGTACCGGCTGCATATTGACTTCGTTAAAGGTCGTCAAAATTGCATTGGTCGATTGCGATTGGATCAGACGTTCCGCAATACGCGCACGCAAACGGCTCATCGGTACGCGCTCTTCCGGACGGTCGCCCAGATTCGGCGCAGCCGGTGCCGCGACCGATTGCAATGCCGGTTTGGCTGCAGGTGCTGCCAGAGGCGCAACTGCCGGTGCTTTAGGTGCAGACGCCGCTGCCAGTGCATCACCTTTGGTAACTCGGCCATCTTTGCCGGTGCCTGCGACTTGCGTTGCAGTCATATTATTTTCAGCCAAAATTTTTGCTGCCGCCGGCATCGCTACGTCAGCTTTTGACGTGCTGGTCGCAACCGTTGCGGGCGCTGCTGCCGGAGCCGCTGCTGCAGGCGCCGATGCAGATGCACCTGCAGTTGCTTCCGTATCGATCTTCGCAACGACTTCACCGGCGACTACCATGCTGCCGTTCGGCTTTAAAATTTCCGTAATCACGCCTGCAAGTGGTGCCGGCAATTCCATTACCACTTTGTCGGTTTCGATATCGATCATGTTTTCATCGCGCGTGACCGATTCGCCCACCTGTTTATGCCATTGTAATAATGTGGCTTCAGCAACTGATTCCGATAGCTGCATTACTTTAACTTCAATGATCGCCATGTAATTCTCCGTATTCTTTCGTAGCACTAACCGTTTATTAATATTTAGCGCTTAGTTAAAAAAAGTATGTCCGGGCAGTCGTCAAGCTGCTGCCCGGTATTCGCTTATTTGGTTAGTACAAAACCTTTGAGTTTAGTAAACGCCGTATCGATCAACGCCTTCAATTGCGCGTAATGCTTGTCGTAGTAACCTACCGCCGGTGAAGCACTGGCTGGTCGGCCTGCGTACGCCAATTTCTGACCGGTTTCCAGCGACTCAAAAATGTTATGTTGAATCTGGAACCATGCGCCCTGATTTTGCGGCTCATCCTGAGTCCATACCAGTTCGGTAAAGTTAGGGAATTTTTTCAGCTCGCCGACAAAACTCTTATGCGGGAACGGATACAGCTGTTCGATCCGGATAATCGCCGTGTCGGTTTGCGCACGTTCTTTACGCGCATTCACCAAGTCGTAATAGATTTTTCCTGAGCAGGCGATGATACGTTTCACCTTCTTAGGATCAATTTTGTCATCGACTTCACCAATCACGGTGTGGAAGCCACCTTTGGAGAAATCGGTCAGTGGTGAACCGGCATCTTTATTACGCAGCAATGACTTCGGCGTAAAAATGACTAACGGTTTTCTGAACGGACGTATCATCTGACGACGCAGCAAATGGAAAATTTGCGCCGCGTTAGTCGGCTGTACCACCTGCATATTATTGTCGGCACACAGTTGCAGGAAACGCTCAGGACGTGCAGAAGAGTGCTCCGGACCCTGACCTTCGTAACCGTGCGGCAGCATCATGGTCAAGCCCGATGCACGACCCCATTTCACTTCGCCGGAGCTGATGAACTGATCGATCACGACTTGCGCGCCATTGGCGAAATCGCCGAACTGCGCTTCCCAGATTGTTAAGGCATTCGGTTCTGCGGAAGAGTAGCCGTATTCAAACGCCAGTACTGCTTCTTCTGACAATACGGAATCGATGACACGGAACGGCGCCTGACCATCAGACACGTTGGACAATGGCACATAAGTACCTGAATCCCAGCGTTCGCGATTTTGATCGTGCAACACCGCATGTCTGTGCACGAACGTACCGCGGCCGGAATCCTGTCCGGTAAGACGTACTGCGTAGCCGGACGCAACCAGCGAGGCATATGCCAGATGTTCGCCCATACCCCAGTCGAGATTCATTTCGCCACGGCCCATCGCTGCGCGATCAGCCAATACTTTTTCTACCAGGCTGTGCGGTTTGAAGTTTTCCGGAACGGTCGTGATACGTTGCGCCAGACGTTTCAATTCAGTGATAGGCACAGCAGTGTCAGCGGCATCGGTCCATTTGCGGTTTAGGAACGGTATCCAGTCAACGGCAAATTTATTTTTGAAGTTGGTGATAACAGGATCGAAAGTCAGCTTGCCGGCATCCATGGCATCGCGGAATTCTTTGACCAGATCATCGCCATACGTTGCGCCGATCACGCCCTGGCCAACCAGACGATCTGCATACAGTTTTCTGGTACCGGGATGCTGGCCGATTTTTTTGTACATCAGTGGCTGAGTCAACGCTGGCGTATCTTGCTCGTTATGACCCAACTTGCGATAACAGATGATATCGACCACGATATCTTTTTTGAATTCACGGCGATAATCAATAGCGATTTGCGTTGCCAACACCACGGCTTCCGGATCATCTGCGTTCACGTGCAATACCGGTGCCTCAATCATTTTGACGACGTCGGAACAATACAGTGTCGAACGTGAATCGCGCGGATCGGAAGTGGTAAAGCCGATCTGGTTATTAATCACGATATGCAAAGTACCACCGGTACCGTAGCCGCGAGTTTGCGCCAGATTCAGTGTTTCCATCACTACGCCCTGCCCTGCAAATGCGGCGTCACCGTGCACGATAATCGGCAATACCTGATCGCTGCCGGTAGGACCGCGGCGCTCGATACGCGCTCTGACCGAACCTTCAACCACCGGATTGACGATTTCCAGGTGCGACGGATTAAACGCCAGCGACAGGTGTACCGGTCCGCCCGGGGTAGAAATATCGGAAGAAAAACCTTGGTGATATTTGACGTCACCGGCCGGCAGGTCGTCGCCGTGTTTGCCTTCGAATTCGGCAAACAGGTCCTGCGGCATTTTGCCCAGTGTATTCACCAGTACGTTTAAGCGGCCGCGATGCGCCATACCGATAACGATTTCCTGCACGCCGAATTCACCGGCGCGCTGGATCGCTTCGTCCATCGAGGCGATAAAACTTTCTCCGCCTTCCAGCGAGAAGCGTTTTTGGCCGACGTAACGGGTATGCAGATAGCGCTCCAGCCCTTCTGAGGCGGACAGGCGTTCAAGGATGTGTTTCTTTTTCTCAGCCGTGAAATTCGGTGTTGAACGTATCGATTCGAGTTTTTGCTGCAACCAGCGCTTTTCAATCGGATTGCTGATATACATAAATTCAGCGCCGATAGAGCGACAATAGGTGTCACGCAAGAAGTTCATCAGATCGCGCAACGAGCAGTCTTCCGGACCGAAGTAGGTATTGCTGATGTTGAACCTGGCGTCCATGTCAGCATCGGACAGACCGTAAAACGCCGGTTCCAGCTCTGGAATATCCGGGCGCTCCTGGCGCTGCAACGGATCCAGATTGGCCCATTGGCTGCCGAGGTAGCGGTATGCTGCAACGATTTGCTGAACGGCGGTGCGCTTTCTTCCCATTTCAATATCGGAAGCTGCATTCACAACACGGATAGGTCCGCTACGGGCGCGTTCTGCAAACGAGGCGATCACGGGAGCATGAGCCACATCGGGCTTGGCACTACCATCGACCGCGGGAACGTTTTGCATGGCGTCGAAATACGCGCGCCAGTTATCGGGCACCGAACCAGGATTGTTCAGATAGGATTCGTAGAGCTCTTCTACGTAGGGGGCATTGCCGCCAAACAGATATGAGTTGGCGTTGAATTCTTGCATCATCTTGCTCACCTTTCTTCGCGTTTCGCGAGATTAGCGGGTTAATCTAACCTTCCGCGACACGGCCTGACCGGTTAGCGGATTGCACATCAAGTTGTGGGGAAGGGCTTGGAGTCTATTCTTTTAGTAATGTGGAGCGAGGACAAAATCCCCACTGAACTTTACAGCAATTTCAACAAAATACTAGGCACAACCAAAAAATACAGAAGCGAAGCATATCATATATCTTTGCAAAACCGGCGCGCCCGACATTTATTTACAAACATGCGCTGGCAGGTTGGGCCAGGTCGTGGGTTGGGCCTGCTCATGGGTTGGGCCAGGTCGTAGGTTGGGCTACGCTTCACCAGCCCAACACTCCACCTAAAAATAAACTGACGCCTGCATTATTTTGCGGTTGAATGTTGGGCTGGTGAAGCGTAGCCCAACCTACGAAACTGACACCTGCATTATTTTGCGGTTGAATGTTGGGCTGATAGAGCGCAGCCCAACCTACGAAACGTAGTTCAACCAAACCGATAGTTAAATGACAGTATTATCTATTTTCTATCGGCTTTACAGTACGCTTAGGCTCACCAACAAACAACTGACGTGGACGGCCGATTTTCTGTTCTGGATCCGAAATCATTTCTTTCCATTGCGCGACCCAGCCGACTGTTCTGGCCATAGCAAAAATACCAGTAAACAATGCAGTCGGAATACCAAGTGCGCGCTGTACGATGCCGGAGTAGAAATCGACGTTAGGGTACAGTTTGCGCGAAACAAAGTATTCATCTTCCAACGCAATTTTTTCCAACGCCATCGCCAGTTTGAACAATGGATCGTTTTCCAGACCCAACTCAGCCAACACTTCATAACAGGTCTCACGCATTAATTTGGCGCGTGGATCGTAGTTTTTATAAACACGATGTCCGAAGCCCATTAACTTCACGCCGGAATTCTTATCTTTAACCTGACGGATAAATTCTGGAATGTGATCCACAGATCCGATCTGCTCCAGCATCGACAAGGCAGCTTCATTCGCACCGCCGTGTGCAGGGCCCCACAAACAGGCGATACCCGCAGCAATACAGGCAAACGGATTGGCACCGGAAGAACCTGCCAGACGTACCGTTGACGTCGACGCGTTTTGTTCGTGATCGGCATGCAAAATCAAAATGCGATCCAGAGCGCGTACCAGCACGTCATTGACAACGTATTCTTCGCACGGTGTCGAGAACATCATGCGCATGAAATTGGCGCTGAACGACAAATCATTTTTTGGATAAACAAACGGTTGTCCGATTGAGTATTTATAGGCCATCGCCACCAGAGTCGGCATTTTGGCAATCAGGCGAATCGCCGATACTTCGCGATGCGTTTGATTGGTGATATCCAATGAATCATGGTAGAACGATGCCAATGCGCCGACCGTACCAACCAGCACCGACATCGGATGCGCATCACGACGGAAACCGCGGAAGAAAAACTGCATCTGCTCATGCACCATGGTGTGACGCGACACCAGATAATCGAAATCTTTTTTCTGTTCCAGATTCGGCAATTCGCCGTTTAACAGCAAATGGCAGGTTTCGAGGAAGTCGCCTTTGGCGGCCAATTGTTCAATAGGATAACCGCGATATAACAATTCGCCTTTATCGCCGTCGATATACGTAATCGCCGAGTTACACGCCGCAGTCGACATAAAACCTGGATCGTAGGTAAACATGCCGGTAGCACCGTACAGCTTACGGATATCAATTACGTCAGGTCCGATGGAACCTTTGTAGATCGGCATTTCCAACGATGCAGTACCGTCGGAAAAACTTAGGGTTGCTTTGGTATCAGAATTATTCATGGCTCTTCCTTCAGGGCAGGTGTGAGTCGTTAATCAAAAGGCTCAATCGATAAATTAAGCGGACTAGGCAGATCGTAATTTTTGGACCAGAGCATGCACCGACGGGATGTCCAGCTCCCCGCTCGGCTCATTACGCTCCAACAGCAAACTCATCAAATCGTTGTCGGACATTTCCATGAGTTTAGTTAATGCCTCAACTTCGACATCGGTCATTATTTCTTCGTTAGCATCCAGAAATCGAGTCAGAATCAAATCGTTTTCCAACAACCCGCGTCTTGCGCGCCAACGCAATCTGGCTCGTTTTTTTGGATCGGCTTGGTGAATAATTGCTGTCATTCTAAATCGTTTTCAAAAAAAAGTTTTCGGCAGGCAGTGAAGCTTGCGTCTTTCGTCGGTTGGGCTACGCCTTATCAGCCCAACTTTCAACAACAAATAATTTGCAGGCATCCTTTTTTTCTGCGATGGCGTGTTGGGCTGATGAGGCGTAGCCCAACCTACGATAGTTTTCAGAAAAAAGTTCGCTCAACTTTTATACCGCTCTGCGCACCATCAGCTCTTTGATCTTGCCGATAGCTTTAGTCGGATTCAATCCTTTAGGACAGACATCCACGCAGTTCATAATCGTGTGGCAGCGGAATAAGCGGTATGGATCCTCCAGATTATCCAAACGCTCGCCGGTTGCTTCATCGCGTGAATCGGCGATAAAACGATAAGCCTGCAACAGGCCGGCAGGACCTACGAATTTATCCGGATTCCACCAGAACGACGGGCACGATGTTGAGCAGCAGGCGCACAGAATACATTCGTACAAACCATCCAGCTCTTCACGTTCTGCCGGCGTTTGCAGGCGCTCTTTTTCCGGCGGAATCGAATCGTTGATCAGAAACGGTTTGATCGAATGATATTGTTTGAAGAACTGCGTCATATCGACGATCAGATCGCGAATCACCGGCAAACCCGGCAACGGGCGCAGCTTAATCGGCTCCGTCAATTCCTTTAAATTGGTAGTGCAGGCCAGACCGTTTTTGCCGTTGATATTCATCGCGTCCGAACCACACACACCCTCACGGCATGAGCGACGCAACGACAACGAATCGTCTACATCGGATTTAATGCGCAGCAATGCGTCCAACAACATTTTGTCGGTATCTTGCAGTTCTACCGTTATATCCTGCATGTACGGCTTGGCGTCCTTGTCCGGATCGTAGCGGTAGATTTGTAATTGTAAAGTACGTGGCATGGTATCCCTTTGCGTTCTTAAAATGTACGTGGCTTCGGTTTGAAGGTATCAACGGTGAGTGGCTTCATCTGTACCGGCTTATAGTCCAGACGATTTCCCTCGGAATACCACAAGGTGTGCTTCAACCAGTTTTCGTCGTCGCGATGGTCAAAATCGCGATGAGCGTGCGCGCCGCGTGATTCTTTACGTGCCGCCGCCGAAGTGATAGTCGCTTTTGCCGTTTCAATCAGGTTAGCCAGCTCCAGCGCTTCAACACGCGCGGTGTTAAATACTTTGGACTTGTCTTTGAATGAAATATTTTTGCAACGCTCAGCCAGCGCCATGATTTCTTTGTAACCCTGCTGCAGCAATTCGTCGGTACGGAATACGCCGCAATACTTTTGCATCGTGGCGCGGATCGCGTTCGCCACGTCCTGTACTTTTTCAGTACCGGTGCTGGCTTCCAGCGCATGCAATCTTTCCAGCGTTTTATCGACAACATGCAACGGCAAAGGTTTGTGATCTTTGGATTGCAGATCCGACGCGATAATATGATTGCCGGTAGCGCGACCGAACACCACCAGATCCAGCAACGAATTGGTACCGAGACGGTTCGCGCCGTGCACCGATACGCAAGAGCATTCACCAATCGCATACATGCCGTTGACGACGGTATTCGGATTGCCATCTTTAGGTACCACCACCTGACCGTGAATATTGGTTGGAATACCGCCCATCTGATAATGGATGGTGGGCACAACCGGTATCGGTTCTTTGGTTGCATCGACGTTGGCAAATTTATGCGCGATTTCAAGAATCGACGGCAAACGTTTTTCAATCGTCTCAGCGCCGATATGACGCAAATCCAGCATCACGTGATCTTTGTTGGGACCGCAGCCGCGACCTTCTTTGATTTCCTGATCCATGGAACGGGAAACGAAATCGCGTGGCGCCAGATCTTTTAAAGTTGGCGCATAACGCTCCATAAAACGTTCGCCTTCGGAATTGACAAGAATCCCGCCTTCGCCGCGCACACCCTCGGTAATCAACACACCGGCACCTGCTACGCCGGTAGGATGGAACTGCCAGAACTCCATATCTTCCAGTGGCAATCCGGCACGTGCTGCCATACCTAAACCGTCGCCGGTATTGATGAACGCATTGGTCGAAGCGGCAAAAATACGCCCTGCTCCGCCGGTTGCGAATATGGTGGTTTTACCTTCCAAAATCATCAGTTCGCCGGTTTCCATTTCCAGCGCAATCACGCCGAGGACGTCGCCGTCTTCATCACGGATAATATCCAACGCCATCCATTCAACGAAGAACTGGGTACGTGCGCTGACGTTGCGTTGATACAGCGTATGCAGCAAGGCATGACCGGTACGGTCCGCCGCAGCACAGGCGCGTTGCACCGGCTTTTCACCGAAGTTGGCGGTGTGGCCGCCGAACGGGCGCTGATAAATAGTTCCGTCGGCATTGCGATCGAACGGCATACCGAAATGCTCTAATTCGTACACGACTTTCGGCGCTTCGCGACACATGAATTCAATCGCGTCCTGGTCACCCAAATAATCTGATCCTTTTACGGTATCAAACATATGCCAGTACCAGTTATCTTCCGACATATTACCCAGCGATGCACCGATACCGCCCTGTGCCGCCACTGTATGCGAACGGGTTGGGAATACTTTCGACAGCACTGCCACATTCAAACCGGCTTCGGCCAGTTGCAACGATGCGCGCATCCCTGAACCACCGGCGCCAACGATCACTGCATCGAAACGACGGGTCGGGATCGAAGGTTTTGATCTTGTATTTGCGTTATTAGCTTCGGTCACGATTACACTCTCCACAAAATTTGTACTGCCCAACCTGCGCAGCCTACCAGCCAGACGATGGTGGCGACTTGCAAAAACAAACGCAGGGCAACTGATTTCACATAATCCATCCAGATATCACGCACACCAACCCAGGCGTGATAGAACAGGGACATCAGCACGACAAAGGTCGCCAACTTGAACCACTGTTGCGCGAACATGCCGGCCCATCCTTCGTAACTGAACTCATGTGCGGTAAAAAATTTAACCAACAGAATAACGGTATAGAGTGCCATGATGATGGCGGTCACGCGCTGGGCTAACCAGTCTCTCATTCCGTAATGAGCGCCGACGACTAAACGTCTTGGTCCAATATTATTATCAGCCATTTAAAATACTCCGAATAATTTCAAGGCAACCAGCACAGCCAGAGGAATGCTGATTACAAAAACGGCAGCAGCTGAGCGTCGCGCGCTGTGCTTGTCCAGACCGACATGCACGTCCATCGCCAAATGGCGGATACCCGCGCAAAAATGATGCAGATACGCCCAGGCCAACGCCACAATAATCAGTTTAACGAGGGGGAATTGAACATAGCCTTTGAGGTAGGAAAAAGTGTCTTCAGAAGTGATGCTGTTTTCCAGCAGGTAAAGTATGAAGGGCAACAGCAGAAATAAGATTAATCCGCTAATACGGTGCAGGATAGACAAGACCCCTGCCAAAGGTAAGCGGTAGCGGACAATTTCGGCAATGTGAATATTTCGAAACTGCGGCCGTTTGGCTTCAGGCATAAAAACTTCTCCTTTAGTTTAGTTAACTTTGTTAAATTTCATAGGCGCGTAATTTTCGCCTATTTTGTGCGACGCACCAAGAGTTATTGAACAATCCCGCAAAATAAAACCGGCGCCGCTATCCATCTCAGCTCAATTCATTCTGATAGTGATGATGTGAAGTTATATACAATCCGCGCCGAAACTCAACCGGTTTATCTCCATAAGTGTAGGAAACCCTTTCCACATTTAACAGAGGTGCGCCGATTTCTATTTTTAGCAACTCCGCTGCCAGCTGATCAGCAGCGACAGCGCGCAATTCTTCCGAGGCCCGGATCATGTGCGTGCCGAATTCAGTTTCAAATAAAGCATACATGGGCCCTTTGTAATTACTCAACAATTCCGTTGTCAATCCTTTAAAAATTGCACCCGGCAGCCAAAGCTCTTCCAGAATTGTGGGCACTGCATCGAAGGATTGTACTCTTCGAATAAAAATGACGGAGTCACTCACTTTGATATCCAGCAGCTTCGCGATTTCACTGGGCGCGCGTATGCGTTTGACTTCGATGAAGCGGCTGGTTGGATATTGTTGAACCCCTTGATCCGGCTTCAGGCGCAAAAAGCGAAATTGCGATTTCGCCTCGTGATGGGTAGCGACGAAAGTCCCTTTGCCCTGCCTTCTGACCACGACATTTTCAGCTGACAATTCATCGATCGCTTTACGCACCGTGCCCTGACTGACCTTAAAGCGCACAGCCAGATCAACCTCACTGGGAATCAACTCGCCCGGCTTCCATTCACCCGACTGCAAACTCTGCGTGATCAGTGATTTTATTTGCTGGTACAGGGGACTAAAAGTGGGTGCGGACTGGTTACTGGACTGACTTGAATTATTGGATGCGCCGCTGTTTGGCGTCGAAACTGAATCCGGCGCAGTCAATGCAGATTGACTGGCTTGATCATTGGTCGCTGAATTAGGTAGGTCAGGATTCATAGACCGAGATTTCACCACAAATCATTGCCAGCGTCCAGCTAAACCTGATGAAAAACATGTCTTATATAAGACATAAGATATATATTGACAGGCCCAATTTGAACGCCTAAACTCGCGCCTGACAAAATATCCAGATTGATATTTTTCAAAAAATTTTCGTCAATTTCAGGTGGCATTGTTCATGGCACTGACATAAAGTGCATTTACATTCTCATCCATGCCAAGTCGATGCGACCAATGTGATGAAGCGCAGGAAGTGTAAAATAAGCCCCCAGACAGCAAGCGGCCTACCCAGGCATTTTTAATATCTTTTTTTCTACTTTGGAGATTGAACATGAATAAAGCACCTATGCGCGTAGCAGTCAGTGGCGCAGCTGGACAAATCGGATACGCACTTTTATTCCGCATTGCGAACGGTGACATGCTTGGCAAAGACCAGCCGGTCATTTTGCAGTTGCTGGAAATCGCCGATGAGAAAGCGCAAAAAGCACTCAAGGGTGTGATGATGGAAATCGACGACTGCGCGTTCCCATTGTTGACCAGCATGACTGCGCACAGCGATCCAATGACTGCGTTTAAAGATATCGATGTCGCTCTGTTGGTCGGTGCACGTCCGCGCGGCCCTGGCATGGAACGTAAAGATTTATTGGAAGCCAATGCACAGATTTTCACCGTGCAAGGTAAAGCGCTCGACGCAGTTGCCAAACGCACTGTCAAAGTTTTGGTGGTTGGAAATCCAGCGAACACCAACGCGTATATCGCCATGAAATCGGCGCCGAATCTTCCGGCAAAAAACTTCACCGCCATGCTGCGTCTGGATCACAACCGCGCCTTGTCACAGGTTGCCGCAAAAGTCGGCAAGCCTGTTACTGAAATCGAAAAAATGTGCGTATGGGGCAATCACTCGCCTACGATGTATGCTGACTATCGTTTTGCCACCACTGACGGCAAATCGGTCAAAGAATTGATCAACGACGAAGTATGGAATAAAGACATCTTCTTGCCGCAGGTAGGCAAACGCGGCGCCGCCATTATTGAAGCGCGCGGTTTGTCTTCTGCGGCTTCCGCAGCCAACGCAGCGATCGATCACGTGCGTGACTGGGTGTTGGGTACCAACGGCAAATGGACCACGATGGGTATTCCTTCGGATGGTTCGTATGGCATTCCTGAAGGCACCATGTTCGGTTTCCCTGTCACCACTGCCAATGGCGAATATCAAATCGTGCAGGGTCTGGCGATCGATGCGTTCTCACAAGAGCGCATTAATCTGACACTCAAAGAATTGTCAGAAGAGCGCGAAGGCGTTAAACATCTGGTTGGCTAAGTCGCATAAACTTGCGCTAACCATGAAGGGCAATCTGTCTGGTTGGACAGATTGCTCCATATTTGCGGCACACTAATTGCGGCACATTAAATTGCGGCACACAACAATACCAGCGATGCATCCATCTAACGTATTATTCCAAGACGATTTATTACCGGTTGCACTACCCGTGTGCGACCACTATGCCGGCTCTGAAAAGCTGATGCGTAAGTCCATGGTTCTGCAACAGGAATTCATGGCTGAATCGACGACACCCACAAACGCCCTGTTCGACATCACCTTTGACTGCGAAGACGGCGCTGCTTACGGCAATGAAGCAGCACATGCAAAACTGATCGCTGAATTAATCGACAGTGCCGATAATCAGTTCAATCGTATCGGTGCGCGCATACACGATCCTGCCAGCCCTTTTTTTGCACAGGATATCCAGATCATTTGCAGCAGCCGTAAATTGGCTTATGTGATGCTGCCTAAAGTTCATGGCGTCGCCGAAGTTCAGGCTGCGATTAAAGCGATTGCGCTGCAACGCGAATTTTCAGGCCTGCCTGGCGTGCCTGTGCACGTGCTGATTGAAACGCATGGTGCACTGGCTGAGGTGCGACAAATCGCCGCCTTGAAGCAGGTGGAGTCACTTTCCTTTGGCATTATGGATTTTGTGTCGGCGCATTACGGCGCGATTCCCGGCACCGCCATGCGCACTCCGGGGCAATTTACGCATCCGCTGGTAATGCGCGCCAAACTGGAAATTGCCGCAGCATGCCAGCTATACGGCAAAGTCGCCTCGCACAACGTCACGACCGAATTCAAAGACACCGCCATCGTTGCCAACGATGCGCAACGTGCATTTAACGAATGCGGCTACACCCGGATGTGGAGCATACATCCGGATCAGATCAAGCCCATCATCAAAGCCCTGACGCCCCGCAGTTCCGAACTGCAGGAAGCCATCAACATCCTGTCGGCAGCCCAGGAAGCAGCATGGGGACCGATACAACTGCATGGCCGCATCCACGACCGCGCAAGTTATCGTTACTACTGGATGATTTTAAAACGTGCCAAAACCAACGGCCTGACCTTAACCGAAGCCGCCTTAGAGCTTATATAAATCTGCATTTATAAACATTCCACCCAGGAGATCTTTGTGAAATTATTAGTCATTTGTTCTGCACTTAGTCTGTTACTGGCCAGCCCCGGCTCATTTGCACAGTCAGCGCCTGCCAAAAAATCTGCCCCTCAGACCGCCGTCAGCACTGACGAAGACGATATGGTTCCAGACATCGGAAAAAGCGCGACCTTCGAGTACCACTGTGAAATGAAAGAAGCCCTCACCATTTATACCAACGCTGACGACAACGAGCATATCGCGATGCGCTGGCATACACACCTGTACCGATTGAAGCGTATCGCCACCACCACCGGCGCAAATCGTTTTGAAAACAAAAAAGTCGGATTGGTCTGGATCGGTATTCCATCCAAAGGCATGCTGCTGGATTCGCGTCATGGATCACAGTTAGCTAACGAGTGCCACACTACCGGTCAGTAACACGCGTCACAGAAATTATAAGCAGAACTGCAAGCAGGATAAAACCAATTACGAACTCAATCAAAAGGAAAAATCATGAGCCAAGATGCATTTAAAACACTCAAAGAATTTACGATTTCTGGCAACAAAAAAGGTAAATTCTATTCATTGCCTGCGCTGGAAAAAAAGCTCGGCACAAAAATTTCTCGTCTGCCGGTGTCTATCCGTATCGTACTGGAATCGGTATTGCGTAATTGCGACGGCAAAAAAGTCAGCGAAGAGCACGTCAAACAATTAGCCACCTGGAAAGCCAATGCAGAGCGCAATGATGAAATCCCTTTCGTCGTGTCTCGCGTGGTATTGCAGGATTTTACCGGCGTTCCTTTATTGGCCGACCTCGCTGCGATGCGTAATGTGGCCGCTAAAATGGGTATCAAGGCAAAAAATATTGAGCCGCTGGTTCCGGTCGATTTAGTCGTCGATCACTCTGTGCAGATTGATCATTTCCGTCAAAAGAACGCGCTCGATTTAAATATGAAACTGGAATTCTCACGCAACAACGAGCGTTATCAGTTTATGAAATGGGGTATGCAGGCGTTCGATACGTTCGGCGTCGTGCCGCCGGGCTTCGGTATCGTGCATCAGGTCAATCTGGAATACCTGGCGCGTGGCGTACACAAAACTCCGAAGACCGATGTTTACTATCCGGATACATTGGTTGGTACCGATTCGCATACCACCATGATTAACGGTATCGGCGTAGTCGGTTGGGGTGTGGGCGGGATTGAAGCTGAAGCCGGTATGCTGGGTCAGCCGGTCTATTTCCTGACACCGGATGTGGTTGGCGTGAATTTGACCGGCCAACTGCGTGAAGGTGTCACCGCTACCGATCTGGTATTGACGATCACCGAATTGCTGCGTAAAGAAAAAGTGGTTGGCAAATTCGTAGAATTTTTTGGCACAGGCACCAGCACGCTGACGTTAACCGATCGCGCCACCATCGCCAATATGGCTCCTGAATACGGCGCAACCATGGGCTTCTTCCCGGTTGACGATGCAACCATCGATTATTTTAAAGGTACTGGTCGCACAAAATCAGAAATCAGCGCTTTTGAATCTTATTTCAAAGCACAAGGTTTATATGGCATCCCGAAAAAAGGCGATATCGATTACACCAAAGAAGTTGAGTTGGATTTATCGTCAGTGGCACCGTCACTGGCTGGCCCGAAACGTCCGCAAGATCGTATTGAAATCGGCAATGTAAAATCAACTTTCAAGGATCTGTTTTCCAAACCTGTTTCTGAAAACGGCTTTAACAAAAAACCAGAAGATCTGGATGCAGTGTATGAAACATCCAATGGCGTTAAGGTTAAAAACGGCGACATCGTGATCGCAGCGATTACTTCCTGTACCAATACCTCCAATCCTAGCGTCTTGCTGGCTGCGGGCTTGTTGGCGAAAAAAGCTGTTGAAGCAGGATTGAAAGTTTCTCCGCATATCAAAACTTCACTCGCTCCCGGATCGCGCGTGGTGACCAAATATCTGGAAGCAGCCGGCCTGTTGCCGTATCTGGAAAAGCTGGGCTTTGGTGTCGCAGCTTACGGTTGCACAACCTGTATCGGTAATGCCGGCGATTTAACACCGGAAATGAATGAAGCGATTACCAAAAACGATATCGTGGCTTCTGCCGTGTTGTCAGGTAACCGTAACTTTGAAGCGCGCATCCACGGCAATATCCGCTCGAACTTCCTGGCTTCGCCTCCGCTGGTTGTGGCTTACGCGATTGCCGGTAATATCTCGCGCGATCTGATGACTGAGCCGGTTGGCCGCGTCAAAGGCAAAGATATATTCCTGGGCGATATCTGGCCTACCAGTGCCGAGATCAACAAGCTGATGAAGTTTGCGATGAACTCTGCAACCTTCAAAGAAAACTACGCTGACGTCAAAGGTGCGCCAGGCAAGTTATGGGAAAACATCAAAGGCGTGGCGGAAGGCGATGTCTACAACTGGCCTAACTCCACTTACATTGCTGAACCACCGTTCTTCAACGACTTTGAAATGGAACCGAAAGCGGCGGCTACCACTATCCTTGGCGCGCGCGCATTAGGTGTATTTGGTGACTCGATTACGACCGACCATATTTCACCAGCCGGTTCGATCACTGAATCCAGCCCGGCCGGTAAATGGCTGATCGCCAATAACGTGCTCAAGGCAGATTTCAACTCCTACGGTTCACGTCGTGGCAATCATGAAATCATGATGCGCGGTACGTTTGCGAATGTGCGTATTAAAAACCGCATGATTCCAGCCAAGGCAGATGGCGGTCAGGTTGAAGGCGGTATCACGATACATCAGCCGAGCGGCGAACAAATGGCGATCTACGACGCTGCAATGAAATATGTTGACGATGGCGTACCGACCATGATTTTTGGTGGTGAAGAATACGGTACAGGTTCATCACGTGACTGGGCTGCCAAGGGCACGCAATTGCTGGGTGTGAAGGCTGTGATCGTACGTTCGTTCGAACGTATCCACCGCTCGAATCTGGTTGGTATGGGCGTATTGCCGTTGCAGTTTATTGGTGACGACAGCGTGCAAACTCTGGGTATCACCGGCAAGGAAACCTTTGACTTAAAAGGTTTGGATGGTGAAATCAAACCACAGCAAAACGCCACGTTGGTTATCCATCGTGAAAATGGCACGACACAGGAAGTCACTGTACTGCTGCGTATCGATACACCGATTGAAGTTGATTACTACAAACATGGCGGTATTTTGCCGTTTGTGCTGCGTCAATTATTGGCTGCATAAATTATTGGCTGCATAATTTGTTGGCTGCATAATTTGTAGGTTGGGCTGCGCTTTACCAGCCCAACGTTTTTTGAACAGATTGTAGTATCGTAGGTTGGGCTACGCTTCACCAGCCCAACATTCAACCGTAAATAATTGCAGGTGTTTGTTTATTCGACCGTGGAGTGTTGGGCTGGTGAAGCGCAGCCCAACCTACAAGGCGTTGCCCAACCTGTGAACGTAAAAAAGGGGAGAGATCCCCTTTTTTATCGCCCTCAAATTTCTACCTGCACCAAAATTTCATCATCCAGAGTTTCATTGAGCATAACCGGTTCCTGGATACATGAAAATCGCCCGTAATAAATCGAATATAAAAAAATCAACTATTCATCCTCGAAATAATTCGTTGTTTTCACTGCTGCCCCGATTTACTCTTCATATCACATGGCGGCAACGAACAAATAGCGAAACTTAACGAATGAACCCGATTGGATACAGCAGTTTTAACTCCGGTGAAGCGTGCTTCTTATATGAAAAAGTAGATCACTCAAACTATGACTATTCGGTCAGCAGCAATGCCGCCCCTGAGTCAGCCCACGATTCAGCCCCCGAATCTATATCACTATTCCCATCAATTTTTGCCAGGCAGCACAGTAGCGATGCGAAACGAAGAATATTGGCCAGCGTCGACAACAAGGACCAGTATCGCATCACACCAATGCTGGATAAAAATCAGACATTAAAGCTGATAGAAAAATTAGGTGGCGAACTGGCCAGGTTGAACGATGGCGAGGTAAACGATTTGCTGAAGAATCTGCTGGGCTCGATCCATCAATTATCAGGTCCGGCAATCCCGATTGAGCTGTGGGCGAACATGTCACTACGATTGGACATATTGCTCGGCATTCTCAATACGCATTCAAATAAAGAGTTGCCGACTCTGGCATACATCAAAGTCATCGTCGGCAAATTGGACTATGTTTGTCGCTACACGTGGAAGCAGCAAGCTTATGAACAGCTGATCAAAACATTTAAACAGGCGTTTGAACAGCTTGTCGTCACCAATCCGGTTGCCAGTGAGGTCAGAGCTATCAAGGGGACCGTTGAGGTTGCTACGCCGTTGGACATGATGTCTGTGAGTGGATCGGCCGGCAGGGAAGTCAGTTTTATTTTTGACGATGAGGGCTACGGTAAAACAACCAGAAGCATCACAGGAGATTTTGCTTTAAATATCAAATTGCCCGCGATCTTTAAAGCGAAAGGGCAAGTGACCGGTGCAAAAGGAAACTATAACTATTCTCGAACTGCAGAATATCAGGCCATTTGCTATTTTAATGAGCTGCTGGTAAACAATCTCGAATCCGGTTTGATCGACCGCTATCTGTCGCGCAGAAGAACCCTGGGCGTACAGGATCACGCCAACGAGATGAGCGATTTTTATGCAGACCAAAAAGAATACCTGCTAACCGCAGAAGCGAACGCGCGGGCTTTTGCGGTAATGATGAGTCTCGATTATGCCGGTAGTACGGTCCGATATTCCGGACCTGGTACTGTCGCAGATCCTTCGTGGGGAGAAACGATCAATTATTCTGCGATACATCCATCCGGGCAACTTAAGAAAAATCAATCACAAATTATTCCACCGAAAATTACCGCCAATACCAACCCGGTTTACGGAGCCAAAAAGAAGGCCATTGTAGTCAACGGAAAAACCGAAACGATTACCGGCATTTTCGCTGGCAAAGCGGGTCTTGATACATCGATCTATGAAGGTAGCGCCGAGTTAAGGATTGAAGGGGCGAAGAAAAAATCCGTGAATACGCGTTATGCGACTCTGATCGATTTGTTGGACAACAAGTATGCCAACGCAAAGCAACCATTTAAGGAAAAATTAAGCCGGGATATTCAGAAAAGCGGAGCCGCAATCAGAAAAAAAGTAGCAAAGAATTGGTATCCCAAACCGACCAGCAAACTCGTATTTGATGATGCCACCTGCCAGCTTTGGGCGGCAAACTTTCGAAGAAATCCGGACAGTTTTCCCAAAGACACGTTGATACGCCTGGTTCAGGAACCCGCCTTTATCCGGGCCGCCCCAAATGCCTGGTCGGTCCTGCTACAGGACCTGGACCAACACTGGGCAACGTACACACGCAGTCAGCTTATAGAATTACTCGGAATGCCGGCAGTTCGTGAAAAGCATAGGGCAAAATTGGAAGCGTTGGCGCGGGACTGTCAAGATAACCCCGACGGCTATACAAAACGACACATCGCACTGTTAATGCAAATTCCCGGCATTGCCGAAATAGCGCCTGATGTTTGTGTGCGGACAGATCTTGCACAGTTAACCCGCGACTTCGACTTTCTTGAAAACCTGCATGCACAACGTGCCATGGGACATGGTTCAGTGGATAAGTCTATCGCCAGGTTCTACCGAATATACGACGCCAAAAATACAGAAGAATGTCTGAAAAATATGGCGGTATTGGCAGCTTACTTATACGCACAGCTGGGTAGGCAAAAATCAGTTGCGCTGGCCACAGGATTAAAAGAGCTGGAAACCAGAATAGTTGCTACCGGTATCCCACACAGGCCCGACGTTTTAAGAGAACTTGCCGGCGCAAGCCAGGATTACTATGCAACTACGTCCAGCATTACGGTGACGTTTTCTCTAAAAAATGGATTTAAATTTTCGTCTGCCAAAGCAGTCGTTCCGGGACTGGGCTTTAAAGCGACTATTAGCAAATTGCGGCACTATAACCCTTCTCGCTCGGGAAAAAGCTATAACGTCGAAATCACATTCAGTGGTGATGCGGGGCTCGACCGGCAGGTTCTCGATGCGCTGTCTGCGTTTCTGAAGCTGAAAGGCGCGCACGATACGGCTGGCTACGTTGAATCTCAATATGTTGCAGGAAAATTTGCCAAGGGGACGTTTGTGGTGAGAGATTTTCTGCCCAGCCAGCCAGGTGCAATGCGCAGGGTGAGGTTATATAAACGTGCAGTGACTCAGACAGGATATGAAATCGTCGCTGCAATTCCAATTAGCGTACCAGGTTGCGCCGGAATGAAACTAGGCGCGAGCTACTCGGCTTCAAGCACTGATCTTGTTATGGATATGCCCGAGCCAGATTCCATGCTGCTTTTTATCATCCATTACCTGCACGGCATATTCACAGGAACGATCCAGTTGGACAGAAGTGATCCGGATAATTTCAAAGAAGTACACAACGCTGATAGTCAGGATAGCTATTGGCATAGTCTGCTTGGGCAACAGGAAACCTTGAAACAACTTTTCTTGAATATCGCACAAGGAAAGCTATCGGCTGAATTTGACCATTTGCAGCACCGGTATTTGGCTTACGCTTCAGATGACGATCGGGTAAAAGTAGCGCGCGCACAATCCCGCTTGCTGGCAAGTGCAGATCAGTTTCGGTCAACGCGTAGTTACGCAGAATATCTCAATGCGTTAGAAAGCTTTAAGGCATTTATGCGGAGTCTGTACGACCACTGGATATGGACCAGAGAATTGTCCGATGTGTATGAACCTTATCAATACAAATTCCACTTAACTCCCATACCGTGCGCGAAACGTCGGCATGGATATACGCGCACCGCGAGAGTGATGAATTCCGTACATCGCAAACATGTGGGTTTGTCTTAGATAGGCAAAAAACATGAGCTGTCCCTGATTAAATTTCTACTTCAGGCTCTGCAATCCCCCTTCCCTCTCCTCGGAATCCCACTAGCTGGCGGTTCATATTCGACCTATTTTTATGCGAGTTTTGCATAAAAACAAACATATCTATAATTTCATTCCTAATTAATAATCAAATGAAGGATATATGAAATTTAGATTACTCAAATTGAGCGCAATGGTTTCGGTCTGCGCCGCTTCAAGTGCCTGTGTGGTTGCGCCAGTAACTCCGGTGGCGTATCGCGTGGCGCCTGTTTATGTACGTGCCGCGCCGGTAGTGATGTACCCGGCGCCGCTATATGTTCGTCCCAGATATTACCCATATTATTAAATCAGGCTCTTAAGCGTTGATTTAGATTTTTAATCACGTCAATACAGAAAGAATAACTATGAGAGCCATAAAACTGGCGCATGCGCAAACTCAATCCAGGCTGATTTTTGCGATCACGATCATTGCAATGGTGGGAGCAGTTGGCCTTGCTCTTACCCACCACGATGTAAAGAAAAATAAAACCGCGACTGCAATCACACCTGCGATTCCGCAAGTAGTCGTTGAAGAAAAACGCATGACTGCCGATGAAAAACTTGTGTATGACGCGGACGCATGGCAAGTCGCGCGGGTCGAAATAATTGGGAAACGCTAGTCTTCGCCTGGTGAACAAGCGCGGTAGTAGACCTCAATGAATAATCTAAGTGTGATCTAAGTAATGTCATCCAATATAGCCCTGATCTGATGCGGTAAGCGGCAATTGAGTCATACAGACAGACCCAATATAGTCCAGGACGGTCTGCAGCGTTTAGCGACTGCGCCACTATCCGATTAATCAACCTGAAATTATTTAAATCATGCAACCACTAAGCCACTCAGTAGTTTCATACCCCACAAACAAGCACGATGGAAGTATCCGAGATGCGTTCATCAGGCATCACGAACTTTCAAGTAAAAATTGCGGCGGTATCGCAAACTACTTGCTCAAACTTTTATCAAATTTCTTCAGTTTGGGAAATGTATCGAGAATGCGGAATAGAATCGCGCAGCATGAGTTCAACGCTTACAAGGAAAATATTGGCAAAATCCGCGATGCGTTAATGGCCGGTCCAAACTTTGAACATACTGTCGAGCTCAGTAACCAGGAAACGATTTTTCTAAGTTATGGTATTGATTCCAGCGACGGGACTGACCGGCCATATGTCGAAACAAGAGCATTCAACTCCGACTCCATAGAACGCATTCAAATATCGAATGAAAGATATCTCGCACAAATTGATGCGGATATTCTTGAAAATCCTAGTGATTACCCGGAAGACCTTGTGAACAGTGTTCGCGCTGACCAAGCAGCGCGAGAAAATGTCAATACCGTTGGTACTGAAGTTGTAAAAACCCGTTCTTCAGATGTTTTCAAAAAACACCAAAGATTGATACTCGATATGGCCCCATCTGAGGATTCGAGAATAGACCAATCAAAAAGAGGACAGTCCGATGTAGTTTCAGTAAGGGGCAAAAACGAAAAAGTCTTCAATGTTGCTCTTGATTGAGGTGTCGCGATTCAGAAAATATCAGGCGGTCCCCCCCACCGTAATCCCATCCAGGCGCAGAGTCGGTTGACCAACCCCAACCGGTACACTCTGCCCTTCCTTACCGCAGACACCAACACCGGAATCCAGTCGCAAATCGTTGCCTATCATGCTGACGCGATTTAACACGTCGGGACCATTACCCACCAGCGTTGCGCCTTTAACCGGGTAAGTTATTTTTCCGTCTTCGATCATGTACGCTTCGCTGGCAGAAAATACGAATTTGCCGTTGGTGATATCGACCTGTCCGCCGCCAAAATTCACTGCATACAATCCGTTTTTGACGGATGCCAGAATTTCTGCCGGATCTTTATCGCCGGCCAGCATATAGGTATTGGTCATTCTGGGCATAGGCAGATGCGCAAAAGATTCGCGTCGCGCGTTACCGGTTACCGGCATCTTCATCAACCGCGCATTCATGGTGTCCTGTATGTAGCCTTTCAAAATACCGTTTTCAATCAGCGTCGTGCATTGGGTCGGATTGCCTTCATCGTCCATGCTGAGTGAGCCGCGTCGATTGAGCAGCGTGCCATCATCCACCACGGTCACGCCTGCCGCGGCGACCTTTTGTCCCAGACGTCCGGAGAACGCGCTGGAACCTTTGCGGTTGAAGTCACCTTCAAGACCATGGCCTATTGCTTCATGCAACAACACACCCGGCCAGCCAGGCCCCAACACTACCGTCATAGGCCCTGCCGGAGCGGAACGCGCTTCCAGATTTACCAGCGCACCGGCTACCGCTTCATCAACATATTGCTCGATGATGGCATCGGTAAAATACGCATAGCTGTAACGACCACCGCCTCCTGACGAGCCCATTTCACGACGCCCATTCTGCTCGGCGATCACGGTAACCGACAGCCTGACCAGCGGCCGCACGTCACCGGCGATAACACCGTCGCTACGCGCAACCAGAACCACATCGTATTCGGCGGCCAATCCTGCCATGACCTGTTTGACGCGCGGATCTTTGGCGCGCGCCAGCTTTTCGACTTTTTCCAATAACTTTACTTTGGCAGAGGAGTCCAGCGACTCCAGCGGATCATGCGGCAAATACAAGGCGCTGCCCATGTGCGGATGCATATTCGAACCTACTTTGACTTTACCCTGGCCATAACGTGCAATGGTGCGGGTTGCCGCGGCAGCTTCCTGCAGGGCAGTCAGTGAAATATCGTCGGAATAGGCAAACGCGGTTTTATCACCGGCTACAGCGCGAATGCCAACACCCTGGTCGATATTAAAACTGCCGGTCTTGACGATGCCTTCTTCCAGGCTCCAGCCTTCGCTTTTGGTGAACTGAAAATACAGATCCGCGTAATCTACCTTGTGCGTGAACATGCTGGCCAACGTGCTGGTGAGCGCAACGTCGTCGAGACCAAATGGAGTCAGTAATATGCTGCGGGCCAGGCTGAGATTAGAGGAATTCATGGTGTACCTGATTGTTAGTGTCGCGTTGATTCGTGTCGGAATAGAGCTGCATTGTATTGAGCATTGTACTGCGCATTGTACTGCATCAAGCTATGTGCATTACAAAACGCGATGTTGCAGGGCCGGCAAATTGCGGCGCACTTCCCGTATCAACTGCGCATCGATATCACCGACGACGATGCCTTCCGAGTCCGGTAACACGGCAACGATTTTTCCCCACGGGTCGATCAGCATGCTGTGTCCCCAGGTATGACGACCATTGGGATGATGACCGGTTTGTGCGGACGCCAACACATAGCACTGGTTTTCAATCGCGCGGGCGCGCAACAGGATTTCCCAATGCACCGATCCGGTCGTGTAAGTGAACGCGGCAGGTACGACCAGTAAATCTGTCACGCCGAATGACCGATATAACTCGGGGAAGCGCAGATCATAGCAAATCGACAAACCCACCCTTAGCTCGTCATCGCGATCCTGGGCCGAAAAGCTCACAGGTTGGGAGCCGGGTACGATGCTGCGCGATTCCTGATAGGACTCGTCGCCTTTGGTAAATCCAAATAGATGAATTTTATCGTAGCGGGCAATCTGCTGCCCTTCCGGATTAAATACCAGCGTGCTGTTAAATACTTTGTCGGTGTCGGGCGAGACTAAGGGAACGGTACCGCCGATCAGATAAACGCCATGCAAGCGCGCCTGCTCTGACATATAGGCGATCATCGCATCTGCAGAACTTTGCGCCAGGCGGGTTTTGTCCTGTTCATGCATGCCCATCAACGGCCAGTATTCGGGCAACAACAGCAGCCTTGCACCGGCTGCTACCGCTTCATGAATTAAGCGGGTGGCTGTAGTCATATTGTCTTGCAGGACTGGACCTGAGGTCATCTGAATCGCGGCAATTTTCATGGTGGGTCTCTCCAAAGTCTTATTCTACAGCTTCACCACATTCGGTTCTTTCCACGGCCCGGTGATTTGATACTCGAACGTAAACGCCTTCATCAACGGTTCTCTTAAAAACAATTGCGCCAAAAATGTACCCAGGCCGATAACCGGATTCACAGCCAATCCATATACCACCGAAGCTGCGCCGGCATTCACTTCAGGCACGACAACCACATGCAGATTCTGCGTTTCCCCGGCGATATCTGCAGTGCCGCTTAACAGCACGGTCGCCGATATGCTGCGCATTTTCAGATTATCGGTTTTCGCTACCCCATTATCGATTTGCGCATCACCGGTAATGCCGTCAAACGCAAACCCATCCGAAAACACATCACGAAAATCCAGCATCAGCCGTCGCGGCAATGCCTGCAGATTTAACACCGCCAATAATTTTGCGGCGCCCGGTTCGACCTTGAGAAATTGACCGGACTGTAAGTCCAACTGAATTTTTCCCGACAAGGTCGGCACATCCAGTGAATACGGAGATCCGGCCCAACTGACTTCGCCGGTCAGTTTACCTTTGCCGCCCAGGATGACATGGGCATAGCCCATACGATCCAGTAACTTGCCGGCATTGGTTAGATCAAGCTGATATTTCATCGTAGTCTGGCTCTTGGCCGGATTAAAACGACCGCTGGAATTGGCGACACCGTTACTCCATTTCCCCGTTGCAGTCAGTTCCGCATCCGCATTAGCTATGCTCAACTTTTCAATTTGCCACTCAGTACCGGTCGTAGCATCAGAAGCGCCTACATTTTTGGCGACCAATTCAAGCCGACCCAATTTTTTTCCGAACAGTTCTACGTTATCCGCTATCACGTCCAGACCGGGTATGCTGGAATGGACGGTTTTATTCTGCAAAAGATCGACTACGTCGTTCGCAGTAGATTCAGGGATGATCAGTGAACTGAGTCGCGCAGTGACATTGCCCAGTCCATGATCGGTATGATTAGGATTGTTTTCCCAGGTCAGATAACCGGTAATCTGTTTGGAATCGATATTCGCCTGCCATACACCGTTATTGCGCGACGCACCGAAAACGACCTGATCCAATTTCTTACCCATCAGCCTCAGTTCAACTGCACGCGCAGCAATTTCATCAGGTTCCAGATATTGATTCAGATCGACGTCAGAACCCAGACTGTCCACGCCCTTGTTTGCAGCAGTGGCCGACGCAATTGCTGACTTGTCAGGCAGCAGCGACTGCAAATCTTCCACATCCAAACTGGATAGCTCGAAGTAGGCAGACAAGCCACTGTCCGGATTTGGCGCCGGTACATTCACGCCGATCCCGCCACTGACGACTTTCCATGGACTGCTGTCGGAATTTTTCTGGCGCAGATAGCGGGCATTCAACAGCTTGCCCAGTGATAGTTTCAATTCATCCTGACCGACATAACCTGCCCCCGGCGAATTGGGTATATTGGGTGAACTGGTTAGCGCAAAATGCAATGGCAAGGTATCGCCTGCTGCTTTGATCAACGGCGTGGGTAATCGCAATGCCAATCCCTGCAATGTTGAGTCTACCCAGATGTCGGTCTGTTTGTTCCGGACCTGAATAATGGCTGAATAGGGTGCTGTACCATCCACACGACTCAACAGTTGTCTTAATTCGATTTGCGGATAGGCTTTACGCACACCCTCTGTAGTTGCCAGGCCTTCCGCCTTGATGCGGATTACGCCGTCCTTTTGCGTCCCACCTACGACCGCCACCGAACCACCTAAAAATCCGCCCTTTAACGCATTTAAACTCAAACCGCGTTCGTTAAAATCGATACGACCGCTTACCTGGGAAAGCAGCGGTAAATCGCGTATCAGTTCGACGTCATTGCCGGCCAGTTGTACTTCGCCTGCGACTTTGGTGTCCAGAGCATGCGCCAACGGCAGATCCAGTCTGAGTTTTAATTTTGCATTGCCGCTGGCCTTGGTATCTTGCGTAAAATTGCCTATCCATTCCAGAACCGGGCTGACGGTCAGGTAATGCAGCATAGCCTGCGCCGGAGCAGCGGCGTTGCCATCGATTTGCAGCATGGGATCGGCGGAGAGCAAGTCCGGAATGCGGGCTTTTACCTTGGAAACGGGAACGCCATCGGTTTCACCTGACTCTGCATCGATTTCCATGCTTTCGCGGTCAAAAACAATTTTTCCCTGAATTTTGCTGAGTATCGGCCAATAGGGGCTGGCGTTATCTTTGCTCAGTGCACCCGGCAAATAATTAATTCGGCCGTCTATAATTTTTCCATCGACGTGAAAGATGTTTTGATCCAGCAGTCCTTTTTTCGCAAAAGGGAATTCCGCCAGATCGCCTTTAATGCGAATATTGACATCGTCAATATAACCCTGCTCTATGCCGCTGGTCAGCCAGTGATGTAAATCCGGCTGCGTGACCAACGGCAAATAGCGATTCAGTTTTTGCACGTCGAAACGCGAGATCGTGCCGGTAAGATCAAGCAGACCCAGTGGTTGGGTTTTATCGACGCTGATAGGCAGCAGATGAGTCCCGGAAAAATGCGCATGCATTTCCTGCTGAGTTAAATCCAGTTTACCCAAATTGATCGACAGCTGATTGCGATCTTTAAACTCCCAGTTTGCTAGCATATCGAAACGGTCAAACTGCATTTCCGCCACCGCAAAATAATCAGGCAATTGCAGCAGCAGATTGGTGGACGAAATTTGCATCGCGCCGTGCTTTTCATTGGCGTCGATTGCGCCGGTCAGATTGGTAAATCCAGGTATCGCCGGTAACGCGATTTCATCCTTTTGCGCCGGTCTGGCAGCCTGCGGCTTCATCGCCAGATTGGCAAAATTCCCTTTTACTTCGTAGTGCTCCAATTTGGGATAGGTGCCTTGCAGCTTGATCGAAAAATTGGATATCTGGCCAGCCGGTTCAAAATTTTTCAACATCGCGGCATATTCCTGGGGCATAGGAAAATGCTCGATCAGATTCGCCAACACGCTTAAATCCAAAAACTGGGCAGAGAACAGCAACTGCTCAGCACTGGTTTTACTGGCGGGGATATATTTTTCCGTTAGCGTGGTTGGCGGCAGACGCAGGCCATTGCGCGTTTCGAAAGTAAAATTCGTTAATGAAATTTGATGTCCGGTGTCGCGAAACTGACTGGCGCTGGCGACTCCAGATGCCGAGACGCCAGACGGTACGACGGCTAACTCACCAGCACCCAGCGTACTGATCTGCTGCGCCGAGATACGTCCAGACACGCTGAGCAAATCCAGCGTCTGCAAATCTTTGCGCAGCCAGGTTTTGACATTGGCGAGCTTTAAATCTGCGGTGAAATCCAGCATTTTCGCCTGATCGAACGTAATCCAGGCACGCACAGACCCTACCCCTTGCTGGACCTCAAATGGATAATCCACATAACTTTTCCAGGCCGCGAGATCAGTCTGGGAAAAATCGGCAAATAGCTGGCCTTTCCATTGTCTGTAATCGGAAATATTTTCACTAAAAGCCTGATGCGAAAAATGCGCGCGCACATCCAGAGGGCCGGCCAGTGCGGCAGGCGGAATCGCCGTAATCGAAAAATTATGCTGCTGCCATTTGTTTTGCAGCACCACATTCACGCTGGACAGCGTGAGCACAGGTGCCCCGCGCAACTCGTCGGACCAGTGAACCGTTCCACCGTTGATATCGATTTGGCGTTGCGACAGTATCCAGTTGAGCCCGCGCGCATCGCCTTTCCTGGCCGGATCTAACCACCAGCCGGCGATATAAATTTTTCCATCCACGCTGCGTCTTAATTCAAGCTCAGGTTGATCTATCTCCAAATCATAAAAGCGTACCTGGCCCAAAAACGCGGATACCCACGACAAGGTGACGTTAACCTGAGGCAGCATCAAGGCATTTTTACCTTGCGCGTCCTGAATGGCAACCTGCTGCAATTGCAGATTGGGGCGCAGGCCCTGCCATGACGCAGAAATTTGCGCAATGCTGACCGGACGCCCTATAGACGAGCTCAGTATTTGTTCGATATTGGTTTTGTAGTTGCCGATATTGGGCAGAATGGCGTACTTCAACACCAGACACAAAATACAAAACAGCAGATAAAACAGGACTACCAATTTTACGACGGCGCCGAGTACGTGGTGACTTAACACATTCAATCTGGCATAGGTGCGCCTGAGCAAACGCCACCTACCGGTGTAGGGATGGGCGTGGATGTGGTGCTGGGTGTGCTGCAGCGGTGGCGGTGAATCGCGGGAATCTAATGTCATTGTCTGTTAATTCTGCATACTGTCGGCTCGACAACGGTGGCAATACAAGATTGCTTAAATTGCATAGATTATTAATAACTACACTAAAATTTTTTATGTACTTTGATGTAATCGCCTTACTATCTCGATTTACGCCCGTCACCAGCTAACTGGTGAAACAGTGCCGGCGACTGAAATATCATAACAAATTCACAAAGCATGAATCCTACTTACGCTCAATTAAACCGTTTAAATACATCACGATTTTTCTCTCGCTGGGTGCAGGCTGACGATTCCAATCGCAGTCTTCACATTAAGGAATTAGCCGAATTATCCTTGACGTCAGCTACTTTTGCGAACTTTTTACAAAAAGAAACCAATTTATCGCCACAGAATGCACAAGCAGGCGGCAGCACAGGCGCTGTCAGTCTGCCGCATGCCTTGCGAAGATTGCGCAATGCCGTGGTCTGCACGCTGATCGAAAAAGATTTAACCGGTCGGGCAGATTTAAATGAAGTCGTCACCGTGATGAGTGACTTTGCCGACTTTGCCGTGCAGACTGCGCTGGCAGCCGTCATGCAGGAAATGCAGGCATTGTACGGCGTGCCGGTGTCCGAAAAGGTTGGAGAAAAAGCGGGCGAAGTCCAGGAATTAATCGTATTAGGAATGGGCAAGCTCGGCGGCAGAGAACTCAACATTTCGTCCGATATCGACCTCATTTTTGTATACGCCGACGATGGAGAAACCCGGGTTGAAGAAGGTCAGAAAAGCCTGTCGAACCACGAATTTTTTAGCCGGCTTGGCAAAAAACTGATCGCCGCCATTTCTGAAGTCGGCGAAGACGGATTTACTTTCCGGGTCGATATGGCATTGCGACCGAATGGCGCATCCGGCCCGCTGGTGGCGAGCTTCGGCATGCTGGAAGAATATTTAATGGTACAGGGCCGGGAATGGGAACGCTATGCCTGGGTCAAGGCGCGCGCGATTACCGGCATCCCGGCACAGATCGCTGCGCTGGAAAAAATTGTGCAGCCGTTTGTCTACCGACGCTATCTGGATTTTTCGGTAATCGATTCATTGCGCGCCATGCATAGCCAGATACGTGCTGAGGTGATCCGTCAGGAAACCCGCCATCCGGACCGCGCCAACAACGTTAAATTGGGTCGCGGCGGCATACGTGAAATTGAATTTTTAACTCAGGTATTTCAGTTGATACGCGGTGGACGCGAGCCGTTGTTGCGCAATCGCTCTACCAGAGAAACGCTGAACATACTGGCGGACATGCTCATACTGGATAAAAAAACCGTTGCGCATTTGCTGGCCTCGTATACCTTTTTGCGTAATCTGGAACATCGGCTGCAATATCTGGACGATGCGCAAACCCACAGCATGCCGGCCAATCCGGCGGATATCATCATCATTGCGCAAATGATGGGCTATAACGATGTGGCAGAACTGAATCTGGAACTGTCTGCACATCGCACCTTTGTTGCGCATCAGTTCGATATCATCTTCGGAGCCAAAGAAGCGGAGATGCCCGAATTCAGCGCCAATTTTAGCGACTCGGAAAATCCGGAGGTCATGCTGCCGCTGCTGACCAAACTGGCGTTTCAACATCCGGCTGATGGTGCAGAAATAATCAAACGCAGTTTGCAGGCACCGCGCTTGCGCTCTTTGTCGGAAGCGACTAAAAACAAATGCATGATGCTGTTGAATCGCGCATTGGGTATGATCGCCGCTCTGCCGGACCAACACTGTGCAACCTTGCAGCGCATGCTGGATCTGCTGGAAGCAATCGTGCGCCGCACTTCCTACCTCGCCTTGTTGATTGAGTATCCGCAGTCTTTACAGCGCCTGATACGCATGATGCATTCCAGCGAATGGGCGGCACGCTATCTGATCCGCCATCCGATTTTGCTGGATGAATTGCTGGATGTCGCCACCTTGCATCAGGCACCCGACTGGCATGCTTTTGCGGCGGATCTGAATCAGCAATTGCAACTGCAGGCTGACGATACCGAACGTCAGTTAGATACCCTGCGCGAACTGCACCATGCGCAATTATTCAGATTGCTGGCTCAGGATCTGGAAGGCATGCAGACGGTGGAAACATTGGCCGATCAGTTATCGCAACTGGCCGATATTATCGTGGCCGCGACAGTCAATGCAGTCTGGAAGACCATCACGCAACGGCATCGCGAAACACCGTTATTTTCCGTGGTTGCTTACGGAAAATTGGGCGGCAAGGAACTGGGTTACGCATCCGATCTGGATGTGGTGTTTATTTACGATGACGATGATCAGGAAGCGCCGGCACATTATGCCAGGCTGGCGCAACGATTTATCACCTGGATGACTACCCACACCCCGGCCGGCATTTTATTTGACATCGATATTGCGCTGCGACCCGACGGCGCCAGCGGCTTAATGGTGTCGTCGATACAGGCGTTTGAACGTTATCAAACCCAGTCAGCCTGGGCCTGGGAACATCAGGCGCTGACCCGCGCGCGCTGCTGTACCGGTCCGACAGAGTTGGTTGCCAAGTTTGACGCGTTACGTCAGCAGGTTTTATGTCAGCAGCGCGAACCGGAAAAATTAAGACAGGAAGTACTCGACATGCGCAAAAAAATGAGCAGCGCGCATCCGATAGCGGCAGATAAATTCGATTTAAAGCATAGCCCCGGCGGCATGATCGATATTGAATTTATGGTGCAATATCTGGTGCTGCACTACGCGCACAGTTATCCGCAGCTCTGCGCCAATTACGGCAATATCGCTCTGCTGATTACCTGCGGCGAACTGGGACTGATTCCTGCCGACCGCGCCAAACAGGTGGCCGACACGTATCGTCATTGGCGCAAACTGCAGCACATGAGCCGCCTGCAGGGTATCGACCAGGCGCAGGTGGATATAGAAACTGCTGAAGAAGAAGCTGATAAGGTGTGTTTATTGTGGGCGGAATTATTCAGCTCCCAACCTTTATGAAGCCCGTATAATTCGCAAGTTGGTTCAGGTATTGTAGGTTGGGCTACGCTTCATCAGCCCAACATTGGTTGGTGAACCAACACGTTTTTCATTTATTTGGGGTGAGTGCATTTATTTGGGTTGAGTGCATTTATTTGGGGTTGAGTGTTGGGCTGATGAAGCGTAGCCCAACCTACGAGGCTTACCCCAACCGACGACTTGGTTTTTAACTACTTTCTTTCATGCCGCGCTTTTACTATCCGTCAGAACTATCCATCGGTGCAGTGATCACCTTGCCCGAACCCGTCACCCATCATTGCCAGGTGCTCCGACTAGCTGTGGGCGACACCGTTGTCCTGTTTAACGGAACCGGCGGCTGTTACGTGGCCAGTCTGTGCTCGATCGAAAAAAAGCGCGCTGCCGCTGAAGTCAAAACATTTATTCCGGATGAAGTAGAACTACCCTACTCGCTCACCATCGCCCAGGCGCTACCAGAAGCCAGCAAAATGGACTGGATTATAGAGAAAGCGGTTGAATTAGGTGCAGCAGGTATCCTGCCATTGACGGCGCAACGCTGCGTAACCCGATTATCCGGCGATCGCGTGGAGAAACGCCGCGCGCATTGGCAGGGCATCATCGCCTCGGCCAGCGAACAATGCGGACGCAATCGTTTAGCGCAACTTGGCCAGCTCACCGAGTTTAAACAGTGGATAGCCCAGCAGGATTTACATCGTCGCATTATATTGAGCCCACATGCCGATCTCTCACTGGCGGACTGGGCGCGTCATCATCCGGCACAGGCACTGACATTCATCATCGGCCCGGAAGGCGGCTTTACCGAACAGGAATATCAACTTGCTATTGATCAGGGCGCACTGCCACTGGCAATGGGTGCCAGAGTTTTGCGTACCGAAACCGCCGGTTTGTGCGCCATTGCGACGATGAATGCGCATTGGGGCGGCATGTAGGTAGCCAGTGGCAGCGCAGCTTCCATAATTTTTACAATTCGCCAATTCTCGGGCAAGAATCGCGCTAATTCCTCCTCATACCCCTTCATACACCTTATAATCTAAGACTTTGACTATTAAAACCAAGCACGAATGAAGGTATTCCGCGGACTCTCTCACGCTATCCCAGCTAACCCTTGCGCATTAAGCATAGGGAATTTTGATGGCGTTCATCTTGGACATCAGGCCTTGTTAGGTCAGGTGCGTCAGGCGGCAGACCGTCTCAATCTGGCCGCGAATGTCATGACGTTCGAGCCACATCCCAGAGAATTTTTTGCGCTGCGTGCCGGCGACATCAGCAAGGCACCGACCCGCATTGCCAATCTGCGTGACAACATGAATGCCATGGCGTCGGCAGGAATGGACAACATTATCGTTGAACATTTTAATGCCACATTCGCCAGCCAATCTCCTGACGACTTTATCGAAAAAGTATTAGTACAAGGTTTGCATGTGAAGTGGCTGATGGTTGGCGAAGATTTTTGTTTTGGCGCCAAACGCGCCGGCAATATCGACATATTGAAACAGGCCGGCGAGAAATTTGGATTTACCGTAGAAACTTTGCCGGCGATTACCAATAGCGGGACGCGTATTTCATCGTCGATGGTACGCGCAGCGTTGGCCTGCGGCGACTTCGCGCATGCCCAGGACCTTATCGGTCATCCTTATATGATTTCTGGCCGCGTGGTATACGGTAAGCAGTTGGGTCGCACTATCGGGTTCCCGACATTGAATCTGCGACTCGCCCATCAGCGCCCTGCCGTGTCCGGCATTTTTGTGGTGCAGGTGCACGGACTGTCGGATCAGCCATTGGCTGCCGTTGCTTCTTTGGGAGTACGGCCTACGGTTGAAGATGCGGGACGCGTTTTACTGGAAACCCATATCTTTGATTATCACGAGTCGTGTTACGGCAAATTGGTGAAAATCGAATTTTTACAAAAAATACGCGATGAAGAAAAATTCTCCGATCTGGAGACAATGACTGCGGCCATTAACAAAGACGCCGCACACGCGCGCGACTACTTCCGCGCCATTTCCGCTACAGACCGAATTTGAAGCCCGACAAATAAAACAACACACGCGACTTCGCAGTAAAAAATAACGCAATGTCGTACACAATATCGATTAGAAATTCAAGAGAGCACCATGTCTAAAGAAAAACCAGGTAAATCAACTTATCCAGTCAATATGACTGAAACCCCGTTCCCGATGCGCGGCGATCTCGCCAAACGCGAACCGCAATGGGTTAAGGAATGGCAGGACAAAAAAGTCTATGAGCGCATCCGCAAGGCTGCCAAAGGTCGTCCCAGTTTTGTGCTGCACGACGGGCCACCGTATGCAAATGGCGAAATTCATCTCGGTCATGCAGTCAATAAAATTTTAAAAGACATGATCGTTAAAGCCCGCACGTTAGCCGGTTTTGATGCGCCGTATGTACCGGGTTGGGATTGTCACGGCATGCCGATTGAAATCCAGATCGAAAAACAGTATGGTAAAAATCTGCCGGTGGCCGAGGTGCAGACCAAAGCGCGTGCTTACGCTGAAACCCAGATCGAAAAACAAAAAATTGATTTCAAGCGTTTGGGGGTGTTGGGCGAATGGGATAATCCATACAAAACCATGGCATTCGCTAATGAAGCCGATGAGATACGCGCGCTTGGCACCATACTCGACAAGGGTTATGTGTATCGCGGTTTAAAGCCGGTCAACTGGTGTTTCGATTGCGGATCCGCATTGGCTGAAGCCGAAGTCGAATATCAGGACAAGCGTGATCCGTCTATCGATGTCGGCTTTCCGTTTTTGCAGCACGATAAAATTGCTGCGGCGTTTGGCCTGGACAAACTGCCGATCCAGCATGGTTACTGCGTGATCTGGACTACCACACCGTGGACCATCCCTTCCAATCAGGCGTTAAATGTCCATCCCGATTTCATTTACGCTCTGGTGCAGACCGTGCGTGACGGTACACCGACATTATTAATCCTGGCGCAGGATCTGGTCGAGAGTTCACTGAAGAACTACGGACTGGAAGGTCAGGTTCTGGCCACGTGTTCAGGCTCTGCATTGTCGTTAATCGAATTTAAACATCCGCTGGCCGCGATGGATCCAGGCTACGACCGGGTCTCGCCTGTCTACACCGGCGAATACGTGACGATAGAAACCGGTACCGGTATCGTTCACTCCGCACCTGCTTACGGGATAGAAGATTACAACTCCTGTAAAGCGCATGGCATGAAAGACGATGACATCATCAGTCCGGTCATGGGTGATGGCAAATACGCTTCATGGTTGCCGTTCTTTGGCGGCATGACGATCTGGGAAGCATCCAGACCGATCTGCGACAAGCTCAAGGAAGCCGGCACTTTATTTAAGCTCGTGATGTTTGATCACAGCTATATGCATTGCTGGCGTCATAAAACGCCTATCGTATATCGCGCGACTTCGCAATGGTTTGCGCGTATGGATGTGACGCCCAAAGATGGCGGTGCCTCGTTACGTGAAACCGCCTTGGCTGGTATCGAATCGACCGCATTTTATCCTGCTTGGGGTAAAGCCCGTCTGGAAGGGATGATAGCCAATCGTCCGGACTGGACCTTGTCGCGCCAACGTCAATGGGGCGTGCCAATGGCGTTTTTCCTGCACAAGGAAACCGGACAATTACATCCCCGCACCTCGGAATTGTTGGAGATCATTGCCAAACGCGTAGAAAAAGAAGGGATCGAAGTATGGCAAGCTATCGAACCCGCCGATTTATTGGGTGACGAAGCAGCGATGTATGTCAAGAATAAAGATACGCTGGATGTCTGGTTTGATTCCGGCTGCACGCATCAAACCGTCTTGCGCGGATCGCACCCTGCCCCCTTCCCGGCCGACCTGTATCTGGAAGGATCGGATCAGCATCGCGGCTGGTTCCATTCTTCTCTGCTGACTTCGAGCATGTTAAATCGCTGTGCGCCATACAAAGCGTTGCTGACTCACGGTTTTGTGGTGGATGGCGAAGGTCGCAAAATGTCTAAATCGTTAGGCAATGGCGTCGATCCGCAAACCATTTTCAATACCCTCGGTGCTGATATTTTGCGTTTGTGGGTAGCGTCTTCCGACTACTCCGGTGAAGTCACGATTTCAGATGAAATCTTAAAACGCGTGACCGAATCCTATCGTCGCATCAGAAATACCTTGCGCTTTTTATTGGCCAACACCTCTGACTTCGATGCGACTAAAGATATGGTTCCGGTGAGCGAGATGCTGGAAATAGATCGCTATGCCATCGCCAACATGCAGGCGTTGCAGGACGAAGTCTTGGCGCATTACCAGTTATTTGAATTTCATCCTGTAGTCGCAAAGCTGCAGGGATTTTGTTCGGAAGATCTGGGTGGATTTTATCTGGATATTTTGAAAGATCGTTTATATACCAGCGGTGTCAGTTCAAAAGCGCGCCGCTCGGCGCAAAGCGCTGTCTGGTACATCGCCCAGACATTAATCCGCTTGATGGCGCCTACCCTGTCATTTACCGCGGAAGAAGCCTGGAAGTTTTTTGCCAGCGGTGAAGAATATACGCAGAGCGATGAAACCATTTTCACGCAGCTGTATTATTCGTTACCGGAAGTGGCCGACGCCGCAGCATTACTGGAAAAATATACGGCATTGCGCACTATCCGTTTGGATGTTACCAAACAGCTGGAAGAAACTCGCGTTGCGGGCAACATCGGTGCCTCACTGCAGGCGGATATCACTCTGCGTGCAGCCGGTAACAAATATCATCTGCTGAATGGATTCGGCGAGGATTTGAAATTCGTTTTCATCACCTCCAGCGCCAAGGTGGAACTGGTCGATTCGGTTGACGAAGAAAGCGTGGTTGTGACGGCTTCGAAGTATACGAAATGCGAACGTTGCTGGCACTATCGCGCTGATGTTGGCATCAATGCTGCACATCCAGGCTTATGTAAACGCTGCGTGGAAAATTTATTTGAACACGGCGAAGATCGCCATTTCGCCTGACAACCTAACCTGAATCTCAACTATGGCAACTAAAAAAACATCTGGCAGCATGATCCCGTGGCTTGGCATTTCCGCCATCGTGATTCTGTTGGATCAACTCTCGAAAATCACCATCACCAAATTATTTACTTATGGTGAATCCATGCCAGTCACCAGTTTTTTCAATCTGGTATTGGCCTATAACTCAGGCGCTGCTTTCAGTTTTTTAGCGAAGGAATCTGGGTGGCAACGGCATTTGTTTACTGCCATAGGAATCGGCGCGGCCTTGTATATTATTTATCTGATTAAAAATAACAGCAGCCAGCGTTTATTTTGCTGGGCACTGGCGCTAATTTTAGGCGGCGCAATTGGCAATGTGATTGATCGTGTCATGTACGGTCACGTGGTGGATTTTCTGGATTTCTATTATGCACAAAGTCACTTCGCCGCATTCAATCTGGCTGACAGCGCCATTTGCCTGGGCGCTGCCTTATTTATTCTGGATGAATTGCGACGGGTCAAGAATAAATAAGAATACATAGAGGACATCATGACGACCAACATTGGCAATCCGCTCAAGGGCAAGCACATTGTGCTGGGTTTAACCGGCGGTATCGCATGCTATAAATCTGCCGAACTATGTCGCAGTCTGATTAAGCAGGAAGCGACGGTTCAGGTGGTGATGACGGATAGTGCCATGCAATTTATGACCGCAGTTACCATGCAGGCCTTGTCAGGCAATACGGTCTACACCAACCAGTGGGACGCGCGCGTACATAACAATATGGCGCACATAGAACTCAGTCGTGCCGCAGACGCCATTCTGATCGCGCCCTGCACGACCAATTTCATCGCCAAACTGGCAAACGGCATGTGTGACGATTTGCTGTCCAGCTTATGCGTAGCCCGACCCGCGCATGTGCCGCTATTGATTGCACCGGCCATGAATGTCGAGATGTGGCAAAAGCCGGCGACGCAACGCAATATCGATCAGCTCAGGGAAGACGGCATTCAGATTTGCGGACCGGCTCCGGGCGAACAGGCTTGCGGCGAAGTTGGCATGGGTCGCATGCTGGAGCCAGATCAAATCATCGCAGAACTGATTGCCGCATTCACGCCAAAATCGCTGGCGGGAAAACGGGTACTCATTACCGCCGGCCCAACCTTCGAGCCTATAGATCCGGTACGCGGGCTAACCAATTTATCGTCAGGAAAAATGGGCTATGCCATCGCCCAGGCAGCATATGAAGCGGGTGCCATCGTTCAGCTGATTTCAGGTCCGACAGCGTTAGCCAGTCCTTACGGTTGCATCCGGCATCAGGTACAGACTGCGCAACAAATGCATGACGCGGTTTTTGCGCAAATCGACGAGCAGGATATTTTTATTTCTGTCGCGGCCGTTGCCGATTGGCGCATCACCAATGTCAGCAAGCAAAAGCTGAAAAAAGGCGGCGGCGATGAGTTCCCCAAACTGCAGTTTGAACAAAATCCCGACATACTTGCAGAGGTCGCGTCGCTTGCTCATCCACCGTATTGTGTAGGATTTGCTGCCGAGTCCGAAAACCTGATCAAATACAGCACCATCAAACGACTGAAAAAAAATATCCCCTTATTGGTCGGTAATATCGCGCAGAAAACGTTGGGGCTGAATCAAAACGAAATTATTTTGTTTGATGACAAAGGCCACCACTCTTTGCCGCTGGCCGACAAGATCAATTTGGCACGACAACTTATTGTAGAAATTGCTCATCGCATTTAAAAATCATGAAAAAAATCGCCGTTAAAATTCTCGACCCTCGTATGAAAGATCAATTGCCAGCCTACGCTACGCCCGGTAGCGCCGGTCTGGATTTACGCGCCTGCATCGATGCGCCCATGACTATTTTGGCTGGCCAGACTGTGTTGATTCCGACCGGATTGGCGATACATCTGGCCGATCCGAATTACGCCGCAATGATATTGCCGCGCAGTGGCATGGGCCATAAAAATGGCATCGTGCTGGGGAATCTGGTCGGATTGATCGATTCGGACTACCAGGGTCAATTAATGATTTCGACCTGGAATCGCGGTCAACAGGATTTCACTCTGCAACCGATGGAAAGACTGGCGCAACTAATTATTGTGCCGATTTTACAAGTCGGCTTTGAGGTCGTGGATGACTTTGCCGACAGCGAACGTGGTGCCGGCGGTTTTGGCAGCACCGGCAAACATTAATATATTCTGATTCGTGTTGAACTATTTTAGCAATTCAACACGAAGCCCCTTTCCCCTTCCATTTACATTAATGGCAAGAATTTAAAAATCTTCGCCTGCAATGCACATTTCATTTGCATTTTGCACCTGAGAACTATAATGAAGTTCAAATAGGCGTAATTTATTCGCCTGTCCATAGTTCCATTTTACCAATCCCAGCTGTATTCAGAATTCACATTTGCCAATTTTTAGCAACGAAAGGCAATTATGTTCTCAACTATTAAACGCAATTTCTTTTGGCCGCTGAATTGCGTGGTCACTACCTTATTGATAACACTAGTCGCAGATGCTTGTGCTCAGGACAGTGCGCCGGCGTCTTCAACCACCAGTGTCACGTCAACTGAAGACTCGCCGTCGAACTTAAAAGTGTCTGGGTTCTTGTCGATCATCGGCGGCAATGTGTTTAACGGCAGTCTCGCGCCCAATTATGCGGCCAATGGCGGATCTGCAAGCCTGAACGGTGTCGCGTGTCCTTGTTATATTGCGGACTACTCCAATGCCGGAGTCTACGGGTCCGCCTTTTCAATCAAGCCGGAAACCCATGCGGGCCTGCAACTGCAATATAACTTTTCCTCTGATTTCAATTTTGTCGGTCAGGTCACCGTACATACGCAGGAAGATGATCCGGCAATTCAATGGGCTTATTTTAATTATCGCATCAATGGAAACTGGGAAGTCCATGTCGGCCGCCAACGGATACCCATGTATTACTACTCGCAATTTCAGGATGTCGGCTTTGCGTATCCCTGGGTAGATCCGCCTCCAGAATTGTACGGATGGGAAGCGACTAATTACGACGGCGCCAGCCTGCGCTACTCCAACAGTTTTGGCGACGTCAATCTGACTTCCAGTATATTTAACGGCATAGAGAAGCTCGGTCATTCCGAGTTTTATCAAACCTATTATCCCGGCGACACCGATGTGGAATGGAGTGCCATCCGCGGTATCGATGCCGAAATTAATGATGGACCGCTCACCATGCGTGCGGTTTATTTGGAAGCCAACACGTCTATCATCAGCACCGCAAATGGCGTGAATCAGTACGCGCCTATGAAGACTTATGGGCTTGCGACCAATCTGGATTTCGATACCTGGTTTGTGCTATCTGAAATTACGCAACAAAAACGTGATTACACTGAACTGGGCTACTCAACTACCTCACCGGCATCCACTATCGGTGTCGGGTACCGATGGGGAAAATGGACGCCATTTATCAATTACGGCATTTTTACGTCGAGCTCCAGCAATCCGGCGTTGGTCGCTGCCAGTGACTACAAGCGCGACTCACTGACCTTGCGTTACGATATAGACTCAAGCAGCGATATCAAGATGCAGCTGGATCGCAGCTACGATTCGACCAATAACCAGTTCGGCAATACCAGCGTTATCAGACTGAGCTATGACAAGGTGTTTTGACGTGGTTTAAGCCAGGGACAATACTCACAATCCGTTATATGGAGATGCAGTCTAATCGAGAGGGTGTTATATGAGTATGAGCATTAAGAAACGCATTTGGTCGTTACCGGTAACTGCCACGGTCATTTTTAGTATCGGTCTGGCAGTGAGCGTCTATTTTTCTACCATCGCCATTTCTTCGATTAAAACAACTGAGGCCGTTGATTATCCCTTGGTGGATCAATCCAAATCACTAATCACCGATGTAAATGGCCTGGTTAAAGCGCTACAGGAAGCCGTTAGTGAAGGTGACAAAAAGCGGCTGGATACCATCGAACAGACTGCAAAAAGCATACGCGACAGCATGAAAGCGTTAGGTAATATTGATGGGCAACGTGAAACATCCGAGCGCCTGACCAAAGAGTTTGAAGGCTACTACGCACCCGCAATCAGCGTCGCAAAAATCATGATGGAGATTGAACAGGGCGATCCCATGCCGCTCATTGGAAAAATGCAAACCACATTAAATGCATTGCAGGCCGATCTGGCCAAAACGCAGGAAACTGCAAAAAAACAGTTTAAAGCCGGCGTGGAACGCAGCGGCAACAGTGTCAACAATGTCTTGTATACCACCGTATTTGTCGCGGTCCTGATCGTGTTGTCGCTGGGTGCCGTTTCTTATGTGGTGGTACGGGGCATCTGGCAGCAACTGGGCGGCGAGCCCGAGTACACGCGGGAGATTGCAGTGGCTGTGGCCGCGGGAGATTTGTCGATGGATATTGAACTGGATCCCGACGATAAAAGCAGTTTATTGTCCGCGCTTAAAGAAATGAAATCCAGACTGGAATTGATGGTGTCCGATATTAAATTGTCCGCCGAGACGATTAAAGTCGCCAGTTCGGAAATCTCATCGGGCAACAGCGATCTGTCCTCACGGACCGAATCTCAGGCCAACAGTTTGCAGGAAACGTCCAGCTCGATGGCCTCGCTCAGCGATACGGTAAAACAAAATGCCGATAACGCGAAACAGGCCAATCATCTCTCGGATATTGCATCTGGCGTTGCCGTAAAAGGCGGTGAGGTAGTCAACCAGGTGATAGGCACCATGTCGCAAATTAATGGCTCGTCGAAAAAAATCGTCGACATCATCACCGTCATAGACAGCATCGCGTTTCAGACCAATATTTTGGCATTAAATGCCGCGGTCGAAGCGGCTCGCGCCGGAGAGCAGGGACGCGGCTTTGCCGTGGTGGCTTCTGAAGTGCGCAATCTGGCGCAACGCAGTGCGGCGGCGGCAAAAGAAATTAAAACGCTGATCAGCGACTCGGTGGATAAGGTGACGCAAGGTTCGCAACTGGTTGATCAGGCGGGTAAAACCATGGGCGAAATTGTGGATTCTGTAAAACGGGTCAGCGACATCATGAAAGAGATTTCTGCTGCCAGTCAGGATCAAAGTGCCGGTATTCAGGAGATAGGCAGAGCGATTGAGCACATGGATGAAATGACGCAGCAGAATTCTGCGATGGTTGAAGAAGCGGCTTCTGCGGCCTCGTCGATGAATCATGAAGCGGAAAAACTGACTCAATCACTGGATGTATTTAAATTGTCCAGCTCGGGTATGTCGAGCGCTCGAAAAAGTCATGTACCCAATCAGATGCTGAAAATTGCAGACAGCTCCTATTAAAAAAACCGGCTCGTTTTGCAACTTGCCGGTTTTCTTTTTTCTACACTACACATACCTATTCAGTTTCGACGGCCTCTTGCGTAGCAGAAGAGCGTGGATCGCCTTCTGAAAAATCGAGTTTGATTTGGTCTTTGTCATCAAGATCAACCACCACTTTTCCACCTGACACCAATTTACCGAATAACAATTCGTCGGCCAACGCTTTACGTATCATGTCCTGAATTAAGCGTGCCATCGGACGTGCACCCATCAATGGGTCAAAGCCTTTTTTACCGAGGAACTTGCGTAAATTTTCCGTGAAGATCGCTTCGACTTTTTTCTCATGCAATTGTTCTTCCAACTGCATGAGGAATTTATCGACGACACGCAAAATAATTTCTTCGTTCAGCGCACCGAAACTGATGATGGCATCCAGACGATTACGGAATTCAGGTGTAAACATACGCTTGATATCCGCCATTTCATCGCCGGCTTCCTTATTGTCGGTAAAGCCGATAGAGCGCTTCTGCAGACTTTCTGCGCCGGCATTGGTCGTCATGATGATGATGACGTTACGGAAGTCTGCCTTGCGTCCATTGTTGTCAGTCAGCGTACCGTGATCCATGACCTGCAACAGAATATTGAATACGTCAGGATGCGCTTTTTCAATTTCATCCAGCAACAATACCGTATGCGGTTTTTTGGTAATCGCTTCGGTAAGCAATCCACCCTGATCAAATCCGACGTAGCCCGGTGGCGCACCGATCAATCGGCTTACCGCATGGCGTTCCATATATTCCGACATATCAAATCGAATTAACTCAATCCCCAAGGTAAATGCCAATTGCTTGGCCATCTCGGTTTTACCGACACCGGTAGGACCTGAAAACAGGAAGGAGCCGATAGGCTTATCCAATTTACCCAGACCGGCACGCGCCATTTTAATCGCGGACGACAAGGCATCAATCGCAGGGTCCTGGCCGAACACGACATTTTTCAAGTCGCGTTCTATGGTTTGCAATTTGCTGCGATCATCCTGATTGACAGTTTGAGGAGGAATACGTGCGATCTTGGAAATAATCTCTTCGATCTCAAGTTTGCCGATAGTTTTCTTCTGCTTGGATTTTGGCAGTACGCGCTGGGCTGCGCCCGCCTCATCAATCACATCGATCGCCTTATCGGGCAAATGTCTGTCGTTGATAAATCGTGCCGACAATTCCGCTGCTGAAGTGAGCGCGGACGCGGAGTACTTGACGTTATGATGTTCTTCAAAGCGCGTTTTCAAACCGCGTAAAATCTGCACGGTTTGTTCTATCGTCGGTTCGACCACGTCGATCTTTTGGAAGCGGCGCGACAGTGCATGATCTTTTTCAAATACGCCGCGATACTCCGTGTAGGTAGTCGCGCCTATGCATTTCAACTGACCAGAAGATAACGCCGGCTTTAATAAATTGGATGCATCCAGTGTGCCGCCGGACGCAGAGCCTGCGCCGATAATAGTATGAATTTCATCGATAAACAAAATTCCATTAGGCGCATCTTTTAACTGCTTCAACACTGCTTTCAAACGCAATTCGAAATCACCGCGATATTTTGTTCCGGCCAATAGCGACCCCATATCCAGCGAGTACACCACGGCATTCTCAAGTATATCTGGAACATCGCCCATCATAATGCGCAGCGCCAATCCTTCGGCTATCGCAGTTTTACCTACGCCGGCTTCTCCGACTAACAGAGGATTATTTTTACGGCGGCGGCATAATATCTGCACCACGCGTTCCACTTCGCTGTCGCGTCCAACCAGCGGATCAATTTTCCCTTCGGCGGCAGCCTTATTCAGATTCAACGTGAATTGATCTAACGCGCTTTCCTTGGGTTGCACTTCGCTGTGAGACTCTTCGACACCTTCCGGCGATTTTTGCGGATCGGTCGGATTGTCCTTTCTCACACCATGCGAGATGAAATTAACGACATCCAAACGGGTAACGCCCTGTTGATGCAAATAATAAACTGCATGCGAATCTTTCTCGCCAAAGATAGCGACCAGCACATTTGCCCCGGTCACTTCTTTTTTACCATTCGATGCGGATTGCACGTGCATGATCGCGCGTTGAATAACACGCTGAAAACCTAGTGTTGGCTGAGTATCGACCTCACCGGTCCCGGCAACTGTGGGGGTATTGTCGCTAACAAAATTGCTCAGTGTTTTGCGCAGGTCTTCAATATTCACTGCACAGGCACGCATGACTTCAGCTGCAGATGGATTGTCCAGTAAGGCAAGCAACAAGTGCTCAACCGTAATGAACTCATATCTGGCTTGTCGCGCTTCAACAAACGCCATATGCAAACTTACTTCTAATTCTTGCGCAATCATACTTCCTCCATCACACATTGCAGGGGATGCCCTGCTTGCCTGGCATATGCCATTACCAAATCAACTTTTGTAGCAGCAATATCTTTGGGGAATACCCCGCATATGCCTTTACCGTCACGATGTACCTTAAGCATGATTTGCATCGCCGTTTCACGGTCTTTATTAAAGTACTCCTGAATCACGACAACAACGAATTCCATCGGCGTATAGTCGTCATTCAATAAAACAACCTGATACAAAGAAGGCGGCTTCGTCTTTTGTGCCTGCCGCTCTATCACTGTACTATTTTCGTGCTTAATTGCCATATATAAATTTAACCGTTCCCAACTATTTCAAAGCCCTGAATAACAGTGTAATTCATATTTAAAGTTCTGCGCTTTCCTAATCGAAAGATGGCGATAAATTGCCGAAGATCAATAGCCACCCCGATTATTTAATTAATTTTCTCAATTCGAATTCCAGAAATGTAACAACAAACAAAGTGTTGTAAATATCCACTGAAAATGTGGCAAAAAACGGATTAAAACCTATTTTCGGTAGGAAATTTAGTTCAAACATTCATGCCGCCATGAAAATTCTTGACAATCTTTATCATTCCCTCAACAATGAAATTGTTAATGAGATATTTACTTCCCATTAACACTGAGAGGGCAGGTTTAGGAGGGTTTGGCATATTGCTGAATTTCTGGCTTTGACGGCTCGTGTTTTTGATATTTTCTGAAAGACGTATTATGGCAACAGGCACAGTTAAATGGTTTAACGACTCAAAAGGCTTTGGCTTTATCACTCCAGACGATGGCGGTGAAGATTTATTCGCCCACTTCTCAGCAATCCAAATGAATGGATTCAAAACGCTTAAAGAAGGCCAAAAAGTTCAATTCGAAGTGACTCAAGGACCTAAAGGCAAGCAAGCTTCAAATATTCAGGCACCTAACTAATTTTTCAGTTTGCCTGTAAAAGCTCCGCTCGCGGAGCTTTTTTTATTGATTGAAATATGCTCATCTGAAAAAAAAAGACCGATAAACATATCGGTCTTTCATTTTTACAGTATTACATGCACTTACATATTTTCTATCATCACATTACCAAAGCCTGAGCATGACAACTGCGTAGCACCTTCCATCAGACGGGCGAAATCATAAGTGACTTTTTTCTGCGCAATTGATTTACTCATCGAGCTGATAATCAGATCGGCGGCTTCCAGCCATCCCATGTGACGCAACATCATTTCCGCTGACAAAATCAATGAACCTGGATTCACGTAATCTTTACCAGCATATTTAGGCGCTGTACCGTGAGTCGCTTCAAACATCGCAATGGAATCAGACAAGTTGGCACCAGGTGCAATACCAATACCGCCGACCTGAGCTGCCAATGCATCAGAAATATAATCGCCATTCAAATTCAATGTCGCAATCACGCTGTATTCAGCTGGGCGCAATAAAATTTGCTGCAAGAATGCATCTGCAATCGAATCCTTGACGATAATTTCTTTGCCAGTCTTAGGATTTTTGAATTTGCACCATGGGCCGCCATCGATCAATTCTGCGCCGAATTCTTTTTGCGCCAAAGCATAGGCCCAATCACGGAATCCACCTTCGGTGTATTTCATGATATTGCCTTTGTGGACTATGGTCACTGAAGGCTTGTCGTTATCAATCGCGTATTGAATCGCTTTGCGCACCAGACGTTCAGTCCCTTCACGCGATACCGGTTTAACGCCGATACCTGAAGTGTCAGGGAAGCGAATCTTTTTCACGCCCATTTCATTGACCAGGAAATCGATCAGTTTTTTAACCTGTGCTGAACCTTCCTGGAATTCGATACCGGCATAAATATCTTCGGAGTTTTCACGGAAAATCACCATATCGGTTTTTTCTGGCTCACGCACTGGTGAAGGAACACCGGTGAAGTAACGCACTGGGCGCAGACAGACATATAAATCCAATTCCTGGCGCAACGCTACGTTCAACGAACGGATACCGCCGCCAACAGGCGTAGTCAACGGACCTTTAATTGATACTACGTAATCTTTGAGTACGCGCAAAGTCTCTTCCGGAAGCCAAACGTCAGGGCCATATACCTGCGTGGATTTTTCGCCGGCATAGATTTCCATCCAGCTGATTTTGCGTTCGCCACCGTAGGCTTTAGCCACGGCTGCATCGATAACTTTAATCATCACCGGACTAATGTCCAGACCTGTACCATCGCCTTCGATATACGGAATGATGGGATTGTTCGGCACGTTGATTGAGTAATCGGCATTGACAGTGATTTTTTGACCGTCGTTAGGTACTTTAATGTGTTGGTACATTGTTATCTCCGAATTGAGGCGAATAGCGTGAAATAAGTTGTAGGATAAAAAAATGAGAGCGGTTTGAAAGGCGCATTGACGCTCACAATGTTGAGTCAATCTTATTGTATACATAGAACCGCAAATTGCACGACTTTGTACTTCATCATGACGCATTCGCTATAATTCTCAGTACTCTTATATAAGACATAAGATGTGCATTCCACATTATGCACTAGAATTTTATAAGGCGCCATAAATTTAAGCGGCTCAGCGGGGTAACTTGCGGCAGTTACCCCTAATCGTAGCCAGCAGCTATGTTAACATTCGGCATTATTTATCCACGGCCACACTCTGACTCGCTCATGAAACTAATATTGTTCAATAAACCCTTTCAGGTAATGAGTCAATTTTCTGCGCACGAAACGCGCCCCACCCTTGCAAATTTTATTTCTACACCAGGCGTCTATCCGGCCGGCAGACTGGATGCGGACAGCGAGGGACTTATGCTACTCACTGATGATGGCCAACTCCAGCATCAAATCAGCCACCCGGACCACAAAGAGTCAAAAACATATCTGGTACAAATAGAAGGCCTACCCACTGCGGAACAACTGAATCAGTTACGTGGGCCGCTGAATTTGGGTGATTTCATTACGCAACCGTGCCAGGTTCAACATATACAGGCACCAGAGTGGCTTTGGCCTCGTGACCCACCGATCCGGATTCGGGCAGACATCCCCACCAGCTGGCTGGCGATCACCTTGAAAGAGGGGAAAAATCGCCAGGTGAGGCGTATGACTGCGGCGGTTGGATTACCTACATTGCGATTAATCCGCAGCGCAATTGGCGCATATTCGCTTGCCAGCCATCCATTGATGCCCGGCGAATGGATGGAGCTTGGCAATTGAGTGGCAACTGATCGCCAACTTACAACGGCTGATTAAGCCATCTTAAAACGACAAAAAACCACACGAATAAATTCATGTGGTTTTTATATTTGCACAGCACCTTCCCTTATTGGAAAGGCCAGGTTTGACTTAAGCCAAAGCCTTTAAAGCTGCAGACAAACGGCTCTTATGACGAGCTGCTTTGTTTTTGTGGATAATTTTTTTATCCGCAATGCTGTCAATAGTCGACATTGAAGTCTGGAATATTGACGTTGCAGCCGCTTTATCGCCTGCCAAAATTGCCTTACGAACTGATTTGATTGCAGTACGCAAAGTCGAACGCTGACTGGAGTTGTGAGCGTTTTGTTTAACTGCTTGACGAGCACGTTTGCGCGCTTGTGCGGTATTTGCCATGAAAGTTCCTAAACTATGATCAATTTCCCTCGCAAACTACGAAGGCTGAAGAATTCTGTACAGCTCGCTATTCTAATAGATTTTTTCTGAAGAAACAAGAAATGTCTAGCCTGCAACTCCACATTTTCGCTCAAAATCACTATTCAGTTGCTTCTTTACAAAAAAATAGGGCATCCCGTTATAATGCCGCTCCATGAACCTGCTCAAAACTCTCGCTGCCATCAGTAGCATGACGATGCTGTCGCGCATAACTGGCATGTTGCGCGATATGCTTATTGCCCATGCGTTCGGCGCAAATACCTATTCCGACGCCTACAATATCGCGTTTCGCATTCCTAATCTATTACGCCGCATCTTTGCAGAAGGCGCATTTTCTCAGGCTTTTGTACCTATTTTGTCCGAATATCACGACCAAAAGGGGCCTGAGGCAACCAAATCCCTGGTGAATGCAGTTGGAACGCTACTCACCTGGAGTCTGGTCATCACCAGTATTGTCGGCATCCTCGCCGCACCCGCGCTGGTTTATATGTTAGCCAGCGGGTTTGTGAAATATCCAGAAAAATTCAATGTGACGGTCGTCATGACGCGGATCATGTTCCCTTACATCGCGTTAATTTCTTTAGTGGCGTTGGCAGGCGGTATTTTGAATACCTGGCGTGAATTTAAAATTCCCGCATTTACTCCTGTCTTATTTAATTTGGCGTCGATTTTCGGGTCAGTGGTATTGGTCAAATTCTTTCAAACTCCGATATACGCGTTAGCGGTTGCCGTCGTCATTGGCGGAATACTTCAGTTAGCGATTCAGTTTCCGTATCTGAGCAGAATCGGCATGCTGCCACGCATTTCACTGCACCCTGTGCGCTCGTTACAAGATCCGGGTGTCATACGCGTATTGCGCAATATGGCGCCAGCCATCTTTGCTGTTTCCGCCTCCCAGTTCAGCATACTGATCAATACCAACATTGCGTCTCACCTGGTCACGGGCAGCGTTTCCTGGCTGGCCTATGCAGATCGCCTGATGGAATTTCCCACCGCCTTATTGGGCGTCGCACTGGGCACAATTTTATTGCCGAGCTTATCCCGGGCACATACACTTCACGATCATGAAGAATATTCTTCCCTGCTCGATTGGGGCCTACGCCTTACCTTCCTACTGGCCTTGCCAGCGGCGGTTGGATTGGCGACATTATCGCTGCCGATTACCGCCGTGCTGTTTCATAACGGCCTATTCGATGCCACCGCAGTCATGCAAACCAGCCACGCGCTGGTGGCTTACGGAGTTGGATTAATCGGCCTGATTCTGGTAAAAATTTTGGCGCCGGGCTTTTACGCCAAACAGAACATCAAAACACCGGTCAAAATCGCTGTCGGCGTGATGGTGGCAACGCAAATCATGAACCTGCTTTTTATTCCCCAAATGGCGCACGTAGGACTGGCATTATCCGTGGGGCTAGGCGCCTGTCTTAACGCCGCTCTGTTATTTTTCCTGTTGAAACGCCATGGCATTTACCAACCCAAGCCGGGCTGGCTGATCTTTTTTTCGAAACAGTCGCTTGCGTTAATACTGATGGCAGTCGTTGCGTTATATCTCAGCAGTCAATTCGACTGGATCGCCATGCAAAAACATATCATTTATCGCGCGCTATGTTTGGCCGGCATATTGATTTCCTGCATGACTGTCTATTTTATTAGCCTGCTCGCGATGGGATTCAGATTTCGCGACTTCAAACGCATTTCCAAATAAAGTACGTTTAAATTATGCTGCTCACACCCGAACAATTCTTAGGATTTTTAGCCACCGCGCTCTTGATTACCGCCTCGCCCGGCCCGGATAATTTAATGGTATTAAGCATGGGAATTTCTCGCGGCCGCAAACAAGGTATGGCGTTTGGATTGGGATGCGCTTTGGGTTGCCTGTCCCACACGCTGTTGGCTACGCTGGGCATTAGCGCGCTGATTGCTGCCTCACCAGTTGCGTTTACTACGCTGAAAATTATCGGCGGATTATATTTAATTTATCTGGGCGTAGGCGCGATTCGCTCGCGGGGCATGAGCACGCCAAGCAAACTGGATGCGTCGATTATCCGAGACGAATCACTGCTTAAATTATTTAGCAAAGGCTTATTTGCCAATAGCATTAATCCCAAAGTTGTTTTGTTCTTCTTATCGTTCTTGCCGCAATTCATACTGCAACAAAATGGACACATCGCCTGGCAAACTGCACAGCTAGGATTAACGTTTACCGCGCAAAGCGTCGTGTTATTCAGTTTGCTGGGTTATTTTTCCGGTGCCGTAGGCCAGTGGCTAAGCAGACGTCCGAAAGCCGGATTGTGGCTGGATCGCATTGCTGGCAGCATCTTTATCGCGTTGGGATTGCGCCTGGTATTTACTCGTTAAAGGTCGCATCACAATAGAGTCGTACATATAAAAAAATGCCCGCCAACTGATTAAGTTGGCGGGCATTTTTTCGTATCGACTCATTCCAGATGAATCTAACCTGATTATGCGTCGCGTGACGCTTTTTTACGTTCGTGTTCTTTCAAATAACGTTTGCGCAAACGGATGCTCTTAGGTGTAATTTCAACCAGTTCATCATCATCGATAAATTCAACCGCATATTCCAACGACATCTGAATTGGTGGAACCAAACGCACTGCTTCATCAGTGCCTGAAGAACGCACGTTGGTCAATTGCTTACCCTTGATCGGATTCACAACCAGATCGTTGTCGCGAGAATGTATACCAATAATCATGCCTTCATACACCGGATCATTGTGCGATACAAACATACGGCCGCGGTCTTGCAATTTCCAGATTGCGTACGCAACAGCAGCGCCATCGTCCTGCGAAATCAACACGCCGTTACGACGGCCAGCCATTTCGCCGCGCGATGTATCAACTGGCGCGTATTCGTCAAACACATGACTCATTAAACCGGTACCGCGAGTCAGGGTCATGAACTCGCCCTGGAAACCGATCAGACCACGTGCAGGAATGCGATATTCCAGACGTACGCGGCCTTTACCATCGGGTTGCATATCTTGCAGATCGCCACGACGACGACCCAATTCTTCCATCACGCCGCCCTGATTCGCTTCTTCAACGTCAACTGACAGCATTTCGTATGGTTCATGACGTACATCGCCGACCATTTTGAATACCACGCGTGGACGCGATACGGCCAATTCATAGCCTTCGCGACGCATGTTTTCGATCAAAATAGTCAAGTGCAATTCGCCACGACCAGAAACTTCGAAAGTCGTGTCGTCGCCAGTATCGGTAACGCGCAATGCCACGTTCGATTTCAATTCACGATCCAAACGATCACGAATCTGACGGCTGGTCACAAATTTACCTTCGCGACCTGCCAATGGCGAGTTGTTCACCATAAAGTTCATGTTCAGAGTCGGTTCATCGACTTTCAACATCGGCAGCGCATCAGGTGTGTCAACGGCACACACTGTGGTACCGATACCGAGCTCATCGATACCGTTAATCAGCACGATATCGCCAGCGACCGCTTCATCGACCAGTACGCGCTCCAGGCCTTTGAAATTCAATACCTGATTAATCCGTGCGCGCTTTGGTGTGCTGTCCGGACCATCCATAATGATGACGTCTTGCAGCGCTTTCACCTTACCGCGGGTGATACGGCCAATGCCGATTTTTCCGACGTAGGAGTTGTAATCGAGCGAGGAAATCTGTAATTGCAAAGGACCATCCGGATCATCATCACGAATCGGAACGTGCTTCAGGATCGCGTCGAACAACGGATCCATATTGCCTTCGCGCGCTTCAGCATCCAAACTGGCATAACCGTTCAGCGCAGAGGCGAACACGACCGGGAAATCTAACTGTTCGTCATTGGCACCCAATTTATCGAACAATTCAAATGTCTGATTCACTACCCATTCAGTACGCGCACTTGGACGATCAACTTTATTCACCACCACGATAGGATTCAATCCCAATGCCAGCGCTTTACGTGTCACGAAGCGGGTCTGAGGCATAGGGCCATCCACTGCATCCACCAGCAACAAAACACTGTCTACCATCGACAACACGCGTTCTACTTCACCACCGAAATCGGCATGACCAGGGGTATCAACGATGTTGATATGAATACCTTTGTATTCAACCGCACAGTTCTTGGCCAGAATCGTGATACCACGTTCTTTTTCAATATCGTTGGAGTCCATGACCCGGGAATCAACTTGCTGATTGTCACGGAAGGTACCGGATTGACGCAGTAACTGATCAACCAGTGTGGTTTTGCCGTGATCGACGTGGGCGATGATCGCGATGTTGCGGATGGCGCGTTTAGAATTTGACATGATAGATTGTGACGCTTATGTGTGGATGAGATGATAATTTCTGGTAACCCGGCATTATAGCATGCTGCATTGCAGAAATAGGGTTAGACGCAGATATTCAGTTAGTGCGAGGTGGATATAAGACGTTCTGGTGCCAAAACCTGAAATTCCTGCAATAAGGCCGAGCCTAACAGTTGCTGATCGCTGTGCCGGTACACTCGCCTGCGGCCCAATTCTTCACCAACTTCGAGTCCCTCTTTGGCGAGCGATATGCGCTGTCCGTGCAAAAACCGTTCTGCCAATGCATCGGATAAATAAATGGCATCAAACTCAGACAATAATGTGTCCACAGGTTTTAACAGACCCGTTCGCTGCTCAGCATCCATCTGTTGAATCGAATCCAGATTCACCGCATCAACCAGCATCAAATTACCAACCTGGGTGCGACGCAATGCATTCAAATGGGCCCCACAACCTAGCGCATGCCCGATTTCTTCACCCAGCACACGAATATAGGTGCCCTTCGAGCACTTGACCCGCAGACGCAGAAATGGCGCTTCATAGCTCAACATTGTCAGCTCGTGAATCACGACATTGCGCGCTTCACGATCCAGAGTAATCCCGGCACGTGCATATTCATACAACGGCTTACCGTCGCGTTTCAATGCCGAATACATGGGAGGTACCTGCGCGATTGCGCCTCTGAATTGCGCAAGCACAGTGTTGATCTGTTCGGCGCTGACATTCACTTCATGCGTTGCTACCGACTCGCCTTCAGTGTCGCCAGTGTCAGTGGTAATCCCCAAATGCACCACGGTCTCATACGTTTTATCTGCTTCCAGCAAATCGTGCGAAAACTTGGTGGCCTCGCCAAAACACAGCGGCAACAAGCCTGTCGCAAATGGATCCAGCGTACCGGTGTGACCGGCCTTGAGCGCATTGAGCAAGCGCTTGGTTTTGATCAGTGCATCGTTACTCGAGAAACCGACTGGCTTATCGAGCAATAAAACACCGTTCAACGCAATGCGTTTAATTTTTTGAGTTGGGGACGACATGAACCACCGCTAAGCGTACAGCTTAATCTTTAACATCAGGTTCCGGATTACTATCCTGATCCGGTTCATTTTGAGTCGAGTTGGTCGCAATCGCCGCGTCGATTAACCGGGACATGGCTATGCCATTTATCGTCGAATTGTCATGCACGAAATGTAGCTGCGGAAGAGTATGAATGTGCAGACATTTACCTAAATGCATACGCAAAAAACCGGCTGCTTTATTCAGGCAATTCAGGGTAGTAGCGATTTGATCCGGCGCATCACGCAAGGTGGTAAAAAATACCTTTGCATGCGCATAATCGGGAGTAACCTGAACTTCGGTCAAAGTGATCATACCTACACGGGGATCTTTAAGTTCGGCGCTGATAATTACCGACAAATCGCGCTGGATTTGATCGGCGACGCGTAGTCCGCGTCCTGGAATTGATTTACTATTTTTTGCCATGATATTTCACTCTGCACTGTAGCGGGCACTATCTCAACTTGAAATAATGCCCGACGCTTTTCAGCTTACGCCTTTCAGCTTATTTACAGCTTACGAGCTACCTCTTGAACTTCAAAGACTTCCAATTGATCACCGACTACGATGTCATTGAAGTTTTTCAATGACAATCCGCATTCAAAGCCAGATTTAACTTCTTTGACGTCGTCTTTAAAGCGCTTCAATGAATCCAGCTCGCCAGTCCAGATAACAACATTGTCGCGCAACAGTCGAATCGACGAACCGCGTTTGACCAGGCCTTCCAGGACATAACAACCTGCAATCGCACCGACTTTACTGATCGTGATCACCTGGCGAATTTCAACCAGACCCAATGAATGTTCGCGTTTTTCCGGTGCCAACATGCCTGACAACGCTGCTTTCACATCATCTACCGCATCGTAAATAATATTGTAGTAGCGCATTTCAATGCCGTTTGCTTCGGCTAACTTACGTGCTGAAGCATCTGCCCGGGTGTTAAAGCCGATAATGACCGCTTTCGATGCGACTGCCAAATTGACGTCGGATTCGGAGATGCCACCAACTGCGGCATGTACCACCTGAACGCGCACTTCGGAGGTGGACAGTTTGACCATGGAATGGACCAACGCTTCCTGCGAACCCTGCACGTCGGTTTTGATAATCATCGCCAAAGTTTTTACTTCGCCTTCGCCCATGTTTTCGAACATGTTTTCCAGCTTCGCAGCCTGCTGCTTGGCGAGTTTGACGTCACGATATTTACCTTGACGGAACTGACCAATTTCACGCGCCTTGCGTTCATCAGCCATGACCATGACTTCTTCGCCGGCGTTTGGCACTTCAATCAGCCCCTGAATTTCAACCGGGATCGAAGGACCTGCTTCAGAAATAGATAAACCATTTTCATCCAGCATGGCGCGTACCCGACCATACGATGAACCGGCCAGAACTACATCGCCACGTTTTAACGTACCGGATTGAACCAGGATGGTTGCAACCGGGCCACGACCTTTATCGAGGCGAGCTTCCACCACCAGACCGCGTGCCGGCGCATCTTTGGCAGCGCGCAATTCCAACACTTCGGCCTGCAACAATACCTGTTCCAACAAATCGTCAATACCCTGCCCGGTTTTTGCCGAGACGGAAACAAACGGAGAATCTCCGCCGTACTCTTCCGGCAAGACATTTTCTGCAATCAATTCCTGCTTGACGCGATCCAGATTGGCGCCGGGCTTATCAATTTTATTCACTGCTACAACCAGCGGTACGCCTGCTGCCTTGGCATGAGCAATCGCTTCTTTCGTTTGCGGCATCACGCCATCGTCAGCGGCAACGACAAGAATAACGATGTCGGTTGCTTTTGCGCCGCGTGCACGCATGGCCGTAAATGCTTCATGGCCAGGTGTATCGAGAAAGGTGATCATGCCACGTGGTGTTTCAACGTGATAAGCGCCGATATGCTGTGTAATTCCACCAGCTTCGCCCGATGCGACTTTGGCGCGACGAATATAATCCAGCAAACTGGTTTTACCGTGATCAACGTGGCCCATCACAGTAACAACCGGAGCACGCGGGAAAGTTTGATATTCAGTCTGCTCGCCACCATCCACCAGCATCGCTTCCGGATCATCCAACTTGGCAGCGAACGCTTTGTGTCCCATTTCTTCAACCAGAATCAAGGCAGTTTCCTGATCCAACACCTGATTGATCGTAACCATCTGACCTAATTTCATTAATTGCTTAATGACTTCGGATGCCTTAACCGACATTTTATGGGCCAGCTCAGCGACGGTAATAGTTTCAGGAACATACACGTCTTTAACGACCGCCTCGACTGGCGCCTGGAAATTGGTCTCGCGCTCTTCACTATGTGAACCGCGACGATTGTTCTTGCCACCGGCACGCCATCCTTCGCGTCCATTCGGAGCTGCAGTGGTATTGCCGCGTGTTTTGAGGCCTTTCTTCTTGGCAGTATCTTCTTGCCAGGTCGACGAAACATTGGCTGATTTAATCGATTTTTTGTCGACTACTACCGGCTTTTTCTCGTCTTTTTTCTCTACAGCTTTGCGCTCTGCCGGCTTATGCAGCGTACCTTCAGAAGTCTTCGCCGCAGTTTTTGCGGCAGCGTCAGCAGAAACTGCCGCAACAGGCTCAGCCACTACCGGCGCTTTAACGACCTTGCGCTGTGTGCTCATCATGGCTTTAATTTGTGCCACTTCATCCGCAACTACTTTGCGCGCATTTTCTGTAGCTTCCGCTTTTTCAGAGGCGATTTTTTTCGCTTCTTTTGCCGCATGAATTCCATCAGCGATTTTCTTCTGCTCGGCCAGTTCCGCTTCGTCAGCCAAACGTTTTGCTGTCTCGGCTGCGGCGATTTTTGTGTCTTCAACTTTTTCAGCGACTGCCGCGTCTTCTTCTACAGCAGCAGTCTTTGCAGTTTTTGCGATTGTCGATTTTCGCTTGGATTGGGACGCCTGCAATTGCGCAGCGTCTTCCTGAGCGGCAGCACGTTTCGCTGCTGACTTGGCTGCCAATTCGGCTTCAGTACTGGCAGCCAATTCAGCTTCCTGCAACGCTTTGGTTTGCGCTTCTTTTTCAGCTTCCAAACGCGCCAGATGATTTTGCTTCTCAATCAATTCTACTTCTTGTTTTGCACGTAATTCATCCGCCAGACGATCTTCTTCCTCTTGTCTGGCAAGCTCGGCAGATTTTGCGGCAGCGATAGATTTATCGATTTCAGGGACGGCATCATCACGTTTTACAAATGTACGTTTCTTGCGGACTTCTACCTGAATAGTGCGCGACTTGCCGGTTGCATCAGCCTGTTTAATTTCCGTTGTCTCTTTGCGAGTCAAGGTAATTTTTTTGGTATCGCGGTCTGCATCTACGCCATGCGTACGACGCAAATGATCAAGCAGACGCTCTTTGTCTTCTTTAGACAAATCGTCTGAAATCGAACCCTTGACTACGCCTGCCGAACGCAGTTGGGTTAGCAGCACATCGGCTGACATCTTAAGCTCGGTGGCAAATTGGGCTACATTATTACTCGCCATTCAGTCCTCTTTTTCTATGTGGCGCGGTGGATGATCCATGTTATCCACGGCGGTCACCCATAACTAACAGGATTAACTAAAATAATTACGGCAGTTTTACATACAGCGACGGCAAAGCCACGTTATGAATACAAGTAAAACGGCCTGAAATAATTTTACGGCTAACCCTATTTATTTTCCTGTGATACTCCATGCTTTTGCCAAGATAGCTTTAGCACGATCATCATATTTGGCATCGATGAGTTTCATCTCATCATCCGTAACATCGTCAAATTCGTTTTTGATCAAATGACGCGCGCGCTCTGTCGACAATGCCAGAACAGCACCAAATTCGTCATACGCCAAACCTGCAAATTCACTCAATGTCTTGATATTTGCCAGACCCAACTTACCGGCTGTAACGCGATCCATGCCAGGCAGGTTGATCAATTCATCTTCCACGCCTTCCACGCCTTCTTCAGACGCGATAGCTTCCGATACGATAGCGTCACGAGCACGATTTCTCAATTCGTTGACGGTATCTTCGTCCAGCGCTTCAATTTCCAGCATTTCGCTGATCGGCACATACGCGATTTCTTCCAGACTGGCGAAACCTTCATCAACCAGAATATCGGCCACTTCCTGATCGACATCAAGCTTTTCCATAAACAGCGCACGGATTGCAGATGTTTCCTGTTCAGATTTATTCGCTGACTGTTCAGCGGTCATAATATTGATCTGCCAACCGGTTAACTCAGCCGCCAGACGCACGTTTTGACCGCTGCGGCCAATGGCGATTGCCAGATTTTCATCATCAACAACGACATCCATCGCGTGCTTTTCTTCATCCACCAAAATGGATGAAACGTTGGCAGGAGCCAAAGCGCCGATAACAAACTGGGCCGGATCTTCCGACCACAATACGATATCAACCCGCTCACCGCCCAACTCGCCGGTCACTGCCTGCACACGAGAGCCACGCATCCCGACGCAGGTACCGATAGGATCGATACGTGGATCATGCGTATGCACCGCAATTTTGGCGCGCACACCAGGATCACGTGCGGCAGATTTCACTTCTAGCGAGCCCTGTTCAATTTCCGGAACTTCAAGCTCAAATAACTTCATGATGAATTCAGGAGCGGTACGCGACAAAATAACCTGCGGTCCGCGGGCATTGCGATCAATACGCAGAATATAAGCTCGTACCCGATCACCGATACGCAAATTCTCTTTCGGGATCATTTGATCACGAGGCAGACGCGCTTCTATTTTGCCGGATTCAACCACCGCTTCACCGCGCTCCATCCGTTTGATGGTACCTGTCACCAGCGAATCGCCACGCTCTAAGAAGTCAGCCAGAATCTGTTCACGTTCAGCGTCACGCACACGCTGCAGCATGACCTGCTTGGCATCTTGCGCGAAACGACGGCCGAACTCGACTGATTCGATGGTTTCTTCGATGTACTCATCCACTTCGATATCAGGATATTGTTCCATCGCCTCGAAATGCAAAATTTCCTGATCAGGCAATTGCAAACCAGCGTCATCTGGCACAACGTGCCAGCGGCGGAACGATTCGAACAAACCGGATTCGCGATCGATCGTCACGCGAATATCAACATCACCGGGGTAACGTTTTTTGGTCGCCTGTGCTAAAGCATGCTCGAGAGCGCCGAAAACAATTTCCTTATCAACGTTTTTTTCACGTGCTAAGGCATCTACCAACAATAAAACTTCGCGACTCATGCTTTGCGACTCCTAAAATCGACTTGCGGCACCAAACGCGCCTTATCTACATCAGCTAACGTAAACTCCAACATAGCTGCCCCATCTTTATTTTCAAATTCCAACATCAGTGTTTCTCCAACCGGCTGCCGAATAATGCCCTGATAGGTTTTACGATTCGGTGTACCTGCCATCGGCAAACGCAATTTAATCACCGCTTCACATTCCACAAACCGGACAAAATCAGAGTGTTTGGTAAGCGGCCGGTCCAAACCTGGCGACGACACTTCCAACCGTTCGTAGTTGATATTTTCCACCGTCAAAACGTGACTGAGCTGATGACTAACCGTCGCACAATCCTCAACAGTAATCTGTCCGCGATCAGCCTGCTCCGGCGTAAAATCTATAAAAACGCGAAACAGTCCGCGCGTGGCCAATTCAAAATCAACCAGCTCGAAACCCAGACCCTCAACAGTTTTTTCTATCAACGTACGCAAATTCAACTTATTCTCCAAAAACCGCTCAGACTCGACTGCGTGCAATCACGATTCCGATTACAGATTCCAACTACAGCGCGATCCGCAAAAAAAAAATGGGCATGAGCCCATCTTCTTTTTGCAGCCTCTACCAAAAGTTAGAAAGCCTTTTAACTATAAGATTATAAACGAAAACTTATAGACTGACAATGCAAAAGTAGGTCAACTCATTCTTAATCCACACAAATCCGACACAAATTCAGTACTGACTCAGTACGAGTTATCCTCGCGCTCGCTTGCGCGGAATTCCCTGGTAATTATGGGTCGACGCCACAGCCGGACCGCTGCGATGTTTGCGCGGCGCCGCCGGAAATCCTAACGCCGTTTGCATAGGATCGGGCTGACGACTATGCGGCTTGCCTTTTGCTCCAGAAGCTTTGTCAGAAGATTTATTAAAACGTGAATTTGTTTCGACAACATTACCATTATTACCACTTCGCCCCTGGGGGCGGCCGTGCAAGCCGTTCTTGGCGTGCGGGGCGGATCCCCTTCTGTCATCCTGACCTATCTTTGCCTCTTTTTCCAGGCCGCAGGTCTTCAGCAAGTCGCGCGCATCGTTTTCTTCCAGCTCTTCCCAGCGTCCGCGTTTTAAATTTGGCGGCAAGGTCATGACACCGTATCGGGTACGAATCAGGCGCGAAACAGTTAAACCAACTGCTTCAAACATCCGCCTTACCTCGCGGTTGCGGCCCTCTCCAATCACTACGCGATACCATTTGTTGACGCCGTCTCCACCACCATCGCTAATTTTTGAAAATTGCGCCAGGCCGTCTTCCAACTCAACACCGCTCAATAATTTTTGACGCATACCTTCTTCAAGCGTACCTAGCGTGCGGACCGCATATTCGCGCTCAATGCCGTAGCGCGGATGCATCAGACGATTCGCCAGATCACCGGAAGTCGTAAACAACAACAACCCCTCCGTATTGAAATCCAGTCGACCGACCGCTAACCATTTACCGGTCTTCATAGTCGGCAAACTTGAGAATACTGACTCACGACCTTCCGGATCATTGGTGCTCACAATTTGCCCCGCAGGCTTGTGATAGACAAGAATTCTTGGTGGCTTTTTACTAATTTTGCGTTGAATTAATTTGCCGTTAATGCGAACCATATCAGCAGGCAAAATCCGCTGGCCGATATGCGCAGGCTCGCCATTGACTGAAACGCGTCCCGCCACAATTAATTCTTCCATGTCGCGACGGGAACCCAAACCGGCTTCGGCCAACACTTTGTGAAGTTTTGGCGCATCGTCATCCGACGTCAGGTTGCGCGCAGCCGGTTTGCCGGGCTTGCGACCTTTGGAATTTGCATCAGCGTGATCCTGATCAAATGCATCGGAAGTGACGAAAGAGAAGATATCGTCGGGTGCATGGGCAACAGCTTTTTGATTCGATCGTGGCGCTGCTTTTTGCCCAACCCGTTGACCATCCCTTTGCCCGGTTCTTGACTTGCTGCCGGCAGCTTGACCTGCGTCGCGCGGCATTCTCTTGCGTGGCGCATCCGTGGCATGCTGACGCGCTGGTCGCTCCAGACTGCCGGCGGATTTTGATGCTTCCGCTTCCACACCAGATTCAGTCAAATTATTTATCCCGGTCGCTCCAGTTTCAGCTTTAGATACAATTTTAGATTCAGCTTTAGAATCCGCTTTCAATTCAGTGCGCTCGCTACGCGCTCTGCGCATCATCCGCGGCCCGCGCACGCCGTGTTTTTTTTCTCTGGGCTGATCAGATTTTTGGGCTGACTCATTGTCAGACCTGATTTCAGGTTTGTTCGACGCAGAAATTTCAACGGCGCTATCTGTCGAATTTATATCATCTGGGGTGTTATTAGACATCGTTATCAATCTTGGTTGGGCAGACCTTGTGCGTCCTGAACCATAAGTTCATCGCCGTAGTCCTGTGGGTCTTGGTTTTCTTCTAAGCTAACGTCCGAAGTTTCATCCGTAGTATCAACTTCCATGATGACATCATCACTTGCGACAAAAATTTGTATATCCTGAACTGATTGGGTCTCAACCAGATCCGCAGCTAATTCGGCACCTGCTGGTTCAGTTACCGGCACCCCATTTTCAGCTGAAAAATCCATGCTGGTTTGCTGTAAATTCTCTTCCAGATGGGACTGTATTGCCGCCATCTGCTCCGTATCAGTACTACTCATCATTTCCTGCGACACCGCCTGCAACGGCGGCAACTGATCTAACGATTCCAATCCCAGATCATCAAGAAACTGCCGGGTAGACGCAAACAGCGCCGGACGCCCCGGCACATCGCGATGACCTATCGCTTCAATCCAGCCGCGATCTTCCAGCATGCGTATCGTTTGTGCATTGACGGTAACGCCGCGAATTTCTTCAATATCACCGCGGGTCACGGGCTGTTTATAAACAATAATCGCCAACGTTTCCAACGCCGCGCGCGAATATTTCGGCGGCTTTTCCGGATTCAGCCTATCCAAAAATTTACGCATGACCGGACGACTTTGAAAACGCCAACCGGTAGAAAGGCTAACCAGTTCAATACCGCGATCCTGCCACTCTGTTTTCAGCATCGCCAACATTAGTTTGAGCGCATCGCTATCGATTACATCATTCGCAGCAAACTCTTCCACAAAAAGTTTTTTCATGGCGTTGAGAGAAAGCGGTTCGTGCGCGCATAGCAGTGCAGTTTCGAGGACTACTTTCGCCTCAGCAGTATTCATGTGCATCTCTTTAACAACGTATGATGGGATAGGTATATTTTGTGTTTTGCGAATGAGCATCACGCACTGCTCATTCCAGATTGGCCTTGCCAAACTTTATCCGAAACCAATTGAGAGCTAACATGGCTGGATAGTGCACAGATAACGCACTTAAAAAGTATCGAGTTCTTGCTAAAACTCACACAGCAAACTCGTCAGTTTATCGGGTACATTTCACGGGGAATTGTAAACGATTATGATGAGATCGCAAGCAAATTCAAACGACGCAAACACAATCACACAAATCGAAACACGACAATTCATTACCAAAAAGGCCACGATAACGTGGCCTTCAAACTTACTAAAATAACTAAGCTATTTGGTTGCGGGGACAGGATTTGAACCTATGACCTTCGGGTTATGAGCCCGACGAGCTGCCAGACTGCTCCACCCCGCGTCTGTATCTTAAACCACGCCAGGCGTAATTCGTATTCTGCTCAAACACAAAAATTTGCTGCGAAACTTAATGCGAATATTAACTGCGAAAGAATCACTGCAAATTCAATAAAAAACTGGTTGCGGGGACAGGATTTGAACCTATGACCTTCGGGTTATGAGCCCGACGAGCTGCCAGACTGCTCCACCCCGCGTCTGAGATGTGCAACTATAAAGCAATGCGCTCCGAGTTACAAGGTATTTATCTTTTTTCGCACAAAATTAGCGATGAATTGTCCTGGAACTTAGCATATAGGCAGCTTTAATCTTTTTAAACTTTAGCCACATTTTATTCCAATGAAAATTGAATTCACCCTAAAATAGTAGGCTCACTAATTAAACAATTCCGTATCGGCCTCCATGAAATTCTGCTCTGAATGTGCGCATCCCGTTATACTAAAAATTCCTCCCGACGATAATCGTGAAAGGTATGTTTGCGACAACTGCCGCACCATCCATTATCAAAATCCGAAGCTCGTAGTTGGCTCTTTGCCGGTGTGGAAAAAAGACGGCGAAACCAAGATTTTATTATGCAGACGTGCGATTGAACCGCGCTACGGATACTGGACTCTGCCCGCCGGCTTCATGGAAAATGGCGAAACGACCAGCCAGGCGGCGATGCGTGAAACCAAAGAAGAATCAGGCGCCAATATTGAATTGCATGAGCTATTTTCCATGATCAACGTCATGCATGTCGATCAGGTTCATCTGTTTTATCGGGCCACTCTGCTGGATCTCAATTATTCGGCTGGGACAGAAAGTCTGGAAGTGGCGATGTTTTCGGAAGACGAGATCCCCTGGGACAAACTGGCTTTTCAAACCACCATCAATACGTTGAAATTTTTCTTTGAACAGACAAAACTGGCGGACAATAAAATCCCGTTCAAACTGTATTGCGACGACATACTCCAACCCCGATCTTTGCGCTGATTACCAACCGGTATGGTTGGCGCCAACATCACCTAGCCAGTACTTGTCGATATTGCTGAGCCCCCACTTGCTTACCAACTCCCTGGAGATAATTTTTTCATTGTGCCCGGGCTTCGACAGGTCGATCAATTCCGGTTGAATGTAGGTCATCGATTTACTGGAAAAGAAAACGCGCACCATCGGAACCAGCAGTGACGTATCATTTTGTTCAACGACCACCGCAAGACGCCCCGATTTCAACATCACCAGGGAACCAGCCGGATAAATCCCGATGCTTCTGACAAAAGCCTGAAATACACGATCATCAAAATGTTTACCGCTCCACTCCGACATTTTTTTGATCGACTCGGCCGGGCACCAGCCTTTTTTGTAGGGCCTATTCGATGTGATCGCGTCGTAGACATCACACACCGCGCCCATCTTGGCCATGATGCTGATTTTATCGCTAGAGTATCGATATGGGTAGCCGCTGCCATCCACTTTCTCGTGATGGTGAAGACACACATCAAGCACGGCGGGAGGCATGGTCGCACTTCGCAACAGCATTTGATAGCCGGCCAGCGGATGCTGTTTGACGGTGCCAAACTCCATGTCGGTCAGTTTGCCCGGCTTGTTTAACACTTCTATCGGTATCGACATTTTGCCGATGTCATGCAACAGTCCGGCCATGCCGGCATCTCTCACTTCGTCTTCACTGAGTTTTAATTGTCTTGCCAATGCGATCATCAGTGCGCAGACCGCCACCGAATGCATATAGGTGTAATCGTCTTTGGTTTTAAGTCGCGCCAGCCCGATCAACGCACCGGCATTCCGATTCACGGAATCGGTAATTTCCTGGACCAGCGGATGCATGCTTTCAACATTCACCGCATTCCCCATGCGCGCCTCCTGAAACAGCAAGGTCACAGCCTGTTTGGTTTTGGCAACGACCAGCGCAGCCTTGTCCAATTCTCTGCCCATCGAAACAGGAACCACTTCAGCAGGCTTGACCACAGCCACGGGTTCTTGGGGCGCGAGTGGGGCGGCGCTGGGCAGAGGTTCAGGTTCGACGAATACATCCAGACCTTTGTCGGTATCGATGATTAATTCCGCGACGGTGCTGGTCCTGATATTTTTATAATCCTCATCGGACTCAATCAGGAATGAATTTTTCCAAAAAGGATGATCCATCCACGAACCGCAAAATTCATGAATGAACATACCTTTTCGTAACTGACTAACTGAAATTTTCTTATGCATGCAGCTTTACTATAAATGTAACCGCCGATTGGAGCTCGCTGCGACGTCCGCTCAACATTGGTCCGGCCAAAAAATGCTTTAAAGCATTATATGACAAAGGAGGAGGCAGGGTGCGATTAAGGCAGCAAAAGCGGCATATAACTGCCGGAGCCTAAATAGCTAAGCTGTCTGCGAAATAAATGGTATCAATGAGCCAACTGAAATCCACAAAAAATATTTTATTGACCAGGCACTTCATTGTTTCTGTTTGCCGGATTGTTCGCGGGGTCGTTTGGATTGGGATTATCCGGAGGAGCGCCTGAAGGCCGCATGGTGGGCATACGGGCATTGCCGTCCGCTAAAGGGTTGCCCGGATTGATTGCCCGATGTCGGTTGTTGTTAACGGAAGGTGGCGGTGTTACAAGGCCTGGCGTGCTTATACGCGCGTTGTAGCCCGAATTGGTGCCAATACCCGCCTGCCCCGATGAGCCTGCGTCTTGCGGCAAATCCAGGCGCTTACTAATGCCGTTATCCAGAATCAAAATATAGCCGGCATGGACTTCGCCCAACTTCACGCCGGGATTGATTTCACCATTGATCCGGAACGCCTGCGCCGGTTTGCCATCTACGACTATGATTGCACCGCTCTGACTGCCAGGGTTCGCCAATATGATGCCCTTGAGCTGATAGTTGGTGTTGGTTGCCATCGCACCGCCAAACAAACCCGCTACACTTTCAACGTCCGCTATTGGCTTTTGCACGGGCGGCGCAGAAATTTTTCTCGGTTCCGGCTTCATCAATTGCATTACCCAAAAACTGCCGGTCACACAGAGCGCAATAAATAACACTACGCTGAGAATTAAAGAGATTCGTTTCATGCCAACTTTCTTAGCGAACTAATTGATTGATTTCGATAATCGGCATCAACACTGCCAGCACTATCAGTAGCACCACCACGCCCATGCACAGGATTAATATCGGCTCGAGCAAACCGGCCATGGTCAACGCGCGACGCTCTAAATCCTGCTGCTGGGAGTCTGCTGCGCGTTCCAGCATCTCAGGTAAATTGCCTGTCACCTCACCGGCACGGATCATATGGATCAGCATAGGCGGGAAATACTGGTGCGTTGACAAAGCACGAGCCAGACTGACGCCCTCCCGCACTGCCCCCGTTGCACTTTCTACCTGATTGCGCATCGCGACGTTAGACAAGGTATCGCGACTGGTTTGCAGCGCCTGCAAGATCGGTACGCCGGAACCTATCGTAATGGCCAGAGTACTCGCGAACCGCGAAGTATTTAAACTGCGTTCGAACTTGCCATACAGTGGTGCGGTCAGCAACCAGCTATGCCAGCGCAGTTTTACATCGGGATTTTTTAACACCTGCTTCCACAGCCAAAAGAAAACAGCAAAAATGATCGCAACATAAATGCCATATGCGCGCACAAAATCAGAAATGGCCAACATCACCGTGGTCAGCACCGGCAATTTTTGTTTGGTATTGGCGAACACCGAAACAATTTGCGGCACCACATACGCCAGGAGAAAAATGACGATGGCAAATGCAACCACCGTAACAATCGCCGGATAAGTAAATGCCAACCTCACCTTTTGCACCAGCGCATTGCGACGTTCGATATAGTCCGCCAATCGGGACAGCACGCGTGCAAGTTGTCCAATATGTTCGCCCGACGACACCAGCGCGACGTAGATATCCGCAAAATCACGCGGATGCTGCTTTAAAACGTCTGACAGGGAATGCCCGGCCATCACTTCAGAACGTATTCCGGCGATCAGATCGCGTACATAAACCCGTTCTGCCTGTTCCAGCAGTGCGGAAAATGACTGTTCAAGCGGCAGGCCGGCTTCCAGCAGACTGGCCAATTGGCGCGTGAACAAGGACAACTCCAGCGAAGAAAGTTTATCGGCAAATACATTGCGTTTGCCTTTGTTCTGTTCGTCGCTCTCGATTTGTTCAACATGGATGGGAGTCAGACCCTGCCCGCGCAATTCTGCACGCGCAGAACGGGCGCTGTCGGCGTTCATCACACCGGTTTTATTCTGCCCGTCGGCTAACAGGGCTTCATATCTAAAGGCGGGCACTTGGTTTGATTCCTATTCTTTCTGATCCTGTTTGGGCTTATTTTTACGTTACTTACGCTTTACTCTTTGGTTACGCGCAACAGCTCTTCGCGCGAGGTAACGCCCTGTTCTATCCAGCGCTCGCCATCCTCACGCATACTGAGCATGCCGTCGCCTTTTGCGGCCTGGCGGATTTCCGCTTCGGAAGCACTTTGATGTATTTGCGCACGGATCTGATCGGTCGTCGTCAATAATTCATACACGCCAAGTCGTCCCTGATAGCCCGTGTGTGCGCACTTGTCACAACCTACCGGATGCCAGTTGTCGCCTTCCTGACGTTTGCAATGCGGGCACAATTTACGCACCAGGCGTTGCGCCAGCACGCCCAGCAACGATGATGCAAGCAAAAACGGTTCAATGCCCATATCCAGCAAACGCGTGACCGCCGCAGCGGAGTCGTTGGTGTGCAGGGTCGCCAAAACCAGATGGCCGGTGAGAGAAGCCTGAACCGCAATCTGCGCCGTTTCCAGATCGCGAATTTCACCGATCATGATGACGTCGGGATCCTGACGCAGAATAGCGCGCAGTGCCTTGGCGAACGTCATGTCTATCTTTGCATTGACCTGCGTCTGGCCGATGCCAGGCAGTTCATATTCAATTGGATCTTCCACCGTCAAAATATTGGTGGTGCTGGCGTTGACCCGCGACAGCGCGGCATACAGCGTGGTGGTTTTACCGGAACCGGTAGGCCCCGTAACCAGCACGATGCCGTGCGGCTGATTGATTAATTTGTCGAACTTGGGCGACATGACATCGCTCATCCCAAGACTGGTTAAATTCATGCGACCGGCTTCTTTATCCAGCAAACGCAATACCGCACGTTCGCCATGCCCGGTTGGCAGGGTCGAAACCCGCACGTCCACCGATTTTCCACCGATGCGCAAGGAAATCCTGCCGTCCTGCGGCAAACGTTTTTCGGCGATATCCAATTGCGCCATGATTTTGATCCGCGAAATCAGCGCCGCATGGATCGCCTTTTTAGGGCGCACTACGTCGCGCAACGCGCCATCAATCCGGAATCGCACGACTGAAATCTGCTCGAACGGTTCGATATGAATATCCGACGCCGTTTCGCGCAAGGCCTGTGTCAGCAAGGCGTTGATCATACGAATCACGGGAGCATCGTCAGCGGATTCCAGCAAGTCTTCAATCGCCGGTAAATCCGACATCAGTTTGGCCAGATCCAGATCCGATTCGACTTCATCCACCACCTGCGCCGCATCGCCCCCCGAACCGGCGTAGGCACGATCGATCGCCAGCTCAAGTTCGGCATGGCTGATTTTCATCAGCTTGACGCGTCCATACCGTCTGCCGACTTCAGCAATCGCCGTGGCAGCGGTTTTTTCCGACGCCCACACATGCAGCAAATCCGGCTCACCCCAACCGGCCAGAATAGAACTCTCGCGGGCAAATACATAGGGCAGTAAATTGGCCTGAACTGGTGAAAAAGTAGTCATGCTATTTAGTCACTTGTGCTGGAGTTGGCGTCGTGGTTGTATCAGGAGATGTTACCGGCGAGGTGACCGGCGCTGTCACGGGCACGGTGCTGTCCTGTTTGTCTAATTTGGTTGCTGTCGAGTCTCTATTCAGAATATTCTGAGGAATCAACAAACCTTTTTGTTCCGGCGTGAGGGTTGGTAAATTCAATAACGGATCGTTTGGCTTGTCAGTAATTACTTTGGCGCGCATGTAATCATATCGATCAACGGATACGGAATTGCTCTGATCCTCGTTGCGTATCACAGTGGGTCGCAAGAAGATCAGCAAATTGCTTTTCGTGTGGGTTTTGGTTTTGTATTTAAATAAATTACCGACCCATGGTATATCACCCAAGATTGGCACCTGATCATCCTGATCGTTACCGTTCTCGGCCATTAACCCGCCCAATACCAGCACCTTGCCGTCATCTACGATCACGTTCGTCTCAATCGCACGTACGTCGGTAATAATACCGGCCGGATTGGTCGTCGAATCGACGTTGGACACTTCCTGATAAATCGTTAGCTTCACCGCGCCGCCTTCAGAGATTTGCGGTTTGACCCGCAAAGTCACACCAACGTCTTTACGTTCTACCGTTTGGAACGGATTGACGGTAGAACCGGAAGTCGAGGTAGTATTGGCGTAAGAACCGGTAATAAACGGCACATTCTGCCCCACCAGTATCTTCGCTTCTTCATTGTCCAGGGTCGTGAGCGTCGGCACTGATAACACGTTCGCATTTCCGGTGGACTGCAATGCCGAGGCGATCGCGCCCAATCCCAATTGGGCACTGAATATACCCAGATTTATACCGGGATTCGGCACGGCGGTTTTACCCAATGCGGCCAGGTTAAACAGGTTATTGCTGGCCCCGCCGGTATTAAACGAGGTCGCGCTACCCACCCTGACCTGGCTATTACTGTTGCCTGTCAACGCTGCCCACTGCACACCGAACTGATCCGACTTGGTAGTGGACACTTCGATGATCAACGCTTCGATGTATACCTGTGCACGACGGGAATCGAGCTGATCGATCACTGAACGCAAATTGCGATACACCGTTTCGCTTGCTGTGATAATTAACGTATTGGTTGCCGAGTCAGCCTGGATATAACCACCAGAACCACCAGTCGGCAAGGTATTGCTGCTCGAGCCGCTGCTTGACGAACTGGAAGAACCGCCTAATGCATTACCCAATCCCGACGAGCCGCTACTTCCGCTCGAGCTGCTGCCCATGGGTTTGTTCGCTGCGGATTGATTTTGCGATGCACTGGAAGACTGATACGCGGAGGAAGATGACGAGCCCGATGAATTACTATCTGAAGCAACAATCGCACGCAAAGTCTGCGCCAATCTCATGGCATCGGCATTGCGCAAATAAACAACGTGTACATTACCGGGCATAGCGGTCGGCTGATCTAATTTTTCGATCAAGGTTTTTATCAGATTGGCGCGCGCCTCTGAAGGCGCGTGCAGCAAAATGGAATTGGTGCGGCTATCGGCCAAAACCGTTACTTTGCCACTATCGGTGGCCGTCGTATTTTGTTCCGTTAAGCGCAGCAATAATGTCGCGATATCTGTCGCAATGCCGTACTTCAGCGGTATGACTTCCACATCGCTGGTGCCCGGCACATCCAGGGTGGCGATGATTTTTTCCAGACGTTTTAAATTGTCGGCATAATCCGTGATCACCACCGAGTTATTGCCGGCACTGGCATTGATCGTATTGTTCGGTGAAATCAGCGGCCGCAATACTGTCACCAGATTCGAGGCACTCTCATAATTCAGACGAAACACCTGCGTTGCGATCTGGTCGCCCTTGACACCGACTGCCTGTGTAGGTCCGGCCTGCAATTTGCCGTCCGACTCCGGCACCACTTTGGTAAACCCATTGGCCGTCACCACCGCATAACCCTGCAGGCGCAGCGTTGAGGTCAATAATTCAAAGGCCTGCGCCTTGGTCACCGGTTGTTCCGACACCAGATTAATGGTTCCCTTGACCCGCGGATCAACGATAAACGTCACACCCGTGTAGTGACCGACTGCCTTGATGACCGATTCAATATCTGCCCCGACAAAAGTCAGTTTGGATTCATTTAAACTTGGCTCCTGTGCCAGCACCGGCGCAACAACGGACGTTGCCACCAGGCCGGTAACGGCACAAAAAGCCGCACAGGAAAATACGGCAGCCGATATTTTTCGCAAGGAAAATTTGCCCGCCAGTGCCGGCGTCGCGGCTAGCTCTGTGACGTTACCGAGGGTACGTTTTAATGGAGTATGGTTAGGTGTCATTCGATTATTTTTCATTTAAACTCTAAAGCAATCACGTTTTTATCAGCCCCTGGTCGGCGCTGCCCCAGCAAATTCAACAAATTTGCCAACTTGTCTTCCTGCCCTTCCTGTGCCTGGGCCGATCCGCTGAACTGCAATCTGCCCTGCACTAACGCACCGGTGCCGCTCAACATCAATGGGCCTTGCAGCGTCGTCAGATTCATGTCCGCCTTTTGCCCGTGCCATACAAAAGTCATCAGATAAGAACCCAAAGGTTTAATCGGTGACAACGCAGAAGCAATCTCCTGCATGGTTAATTTCATCGTGCCGTTGATATCCAGCTGCTGATTTTGCAGACTCATTTCCAACTCGTCCCACGACAGGGTAATTTCACCTGACGGTCTTACTGTATTTAACGGTGATCCCAATCCACTCAGTCGTTCCGACGGCAACACCACACCGCCGGGACTCACCTGCACATGACGGAAATTACCCGTGATCGCAACCGGGCTGCGCAACGAGGCCGAATTTTCCACCCCCAAATCAATTTGTCCCAGCAGCAGTATCGGTGACAAATGCCACACAAATCTGCCCGGCAACAAGGGGGTCAGATCTCCGCTTTTTGTCGCGGCCACACCAACAAATGCGGAACCGTTCCAGATACTGCCTTGCACATCACCTAACGCAAAACGTCCGTCGGTTTCCTTTTCCAACAACACGCCCAACCAGCTCGCCGGCGCAAATGCAACCAGCGTCATCAACATGCAAAATAAACCTAAACACAGCCAGGCAAATTTCTGTTTAAACGACGTGGCGCCTGAATCTAAACCGGTTCGACTCATTCCTGAACATTTCCATTCGATACAGGCTGACGCAATGTAAAGCTGGCACTGACCTGGCCGCCTTCCAAAGCAGTAATCTTCATTTCCTGTGTAAACAGACCGCTGGATTTTTGCAGATTCAATAAACAGGTCTGCAATGCCGACATGGTGGCCGTACTGAATTGGGCGCGTACCGTGCCGTCATTGACCGACATGGTCTGTGCTTTCAGTCCGTCCGCGGCAAACTCGGCTTCTATCAAGTCCCGGGTCACTTCATGCTGATTCTCGGTACTCGGTATCGTTGCAAGCTCCTGCGCCATCTGCTGCATTTGCGCCGCCTGCTGATGCAGTACCGGCAATGATTTCCTTAAGGCGTCGCGACCGGTTAAGGCCGGATCGATCGCAATCAGATAAATCAACATCAGCACGACAAAAATGGCCGCGACAATCAGGATCTGACGCTCGCGTTCCTGTCTGGCTTCCCAGAATTGCGAAAACGTATCTAATAAAGTCTGTTTTAACTGATTCATTTCGCCGGCCTCACTTGCCAGACTTCCGCATTATTTTTCTTCAGTACCAGGTCTTTGGCATCAAGCGCCTGCTGCAGCTCTTTTTGCGGCACAGTGCCCTTCAATTGCAAGAGCAATGCGTGGTCTTTATATTCTATCGATACCAGAGTCGGCAACTGACCTGGATTCAAGGTATTCCACGCAGCGCCAAACTGACTCAGTAGCATGGTGAAATCGTCTGCGCTGGGTTGTCCGGAATTGCGTTGTGCGATGTCCAGATTCTGGCGCATTTGCTCTAACGGGTATGCAATCACCGTCGCTTTCGGAAAACTGGCTTTAAAGGTTTGCAGCATGCCCTGATTCAGCGCCTGCGATTGCCGCTTCAAATTCCAGTAGTCGTAATTCAATCCGGCGATATTCACCAGCAAAATCAAACTCGCCAGCACCAGCGGCCAGCGCCACATTTGCCATTGAATGCGCTGCGTCTGCGCCGAATTGACTCCCGCCATCAAATTAAACGAGACCGATCTGGCGGCAGCTACTGTTCCCGACCAGTTTGCCTCCTGCACAGTAAAACGATTTTCCCATTCCGGATTGGCTACTATGGCGCTCTTAAATCCGGCGCTCAGCTGTTTGGGAAGGTGCAGCACAACCTCGCCCGGCGGCACCAGCATGGCGATGGTGCTTAAACGCTCTGCGATATTCTGTTCCGACTCCAGCAGCATACCCACACCGCTGTCTTCATCAAAACGTACCGTCAAATTATTTTCTTCGTCGAGCAGCACGCTGCTTTGCGCATTTTTCCACGGCAGACAAAGCTGGGCAGGCAAAGCCTTAACCTGATTGGCGCCGAGCGCAAACAAACTGCCGGAAAGCTGTTGCAGCCAGCTGCGCTGCGCCACGGCGATACAGCGATTGGTATTCGAAGCACCAGGCGACTTGATGTGCGATTTCGTCCCTAATAAAAATACGCATTCAGTGGCGTCGCACATTAACCGGTCTTCGACCAGGGTCGGTAACGCCAGCTTCAACTTGGCTTCTGTCATCGGCGGAATGGTGAGCTCCAGCAGCGTGACATCGGACGCCGCGATCAGCAGCACCACATTCGCTTTGGAAATGGATGGAGCAAGTTCCGATAATGTGCTGCGGCCTTCGCGAATTATCGCTCCTTCCTGCGAGCCGACTGCATAAGCAATCGCACCCTGCGGCCATGCAGCCGAGTGCTTTGGAGGTATGCGTAAATACAGTGTGTTCAAGGTGAGTATCTTCGTAAATTATTGGTCGTGTTTTTATAATTCTTAACTGGGTTAAATTCCGTCGTTGCCTAACTCTGCCGTACCCACACAACACGGGTTACGCCGGTTCCCGGGGTGCGTTCAATTAACGCATCCTGATCCAGCACCGAGCGCCCCAGGCGTACATGGCCGTGCACAATAAAATAATTGGTTTGTGTATTTACTACGGTCGCGGCAGGAAGTTTTCCCTTGCTTGCATCCCAGCGCGCACCCAGATCAGTCAAATCCCGGAAGTAAGCCTGATCCCGGTTGGTCACAATTTGCTGCGCATCTGACAACGAGATGCTCGCAATTCTAGCCGAAATTACCTGCGCCGATGCCGTATTTATATTGATCGGTGTGGCGACTGGCAAAAAAACCACCAAGTCGCGCAATTTTAAGACTGACGCAGTTGTAAAGCCCGGAATCGCCAGCAAATCGTCGACTTGTGTTAACGCTAAAATTTTGGCATTAACCGCCGCTGCCCCGACACTGCCATCGGCATTAAACTGGGCGGCCTGGGATTGGGTAGATGCCACCATCTGCGCAGTTGCCAGCGCCAGTCCGGGATCCATGCCCTGCGCAGATAACAATTTCTGGAACGCCTGCAAGGTAGGCTGATCGATAATGCCGCCAGCCGATAAGTTGGTCAGATTCAAACGCGACTCAGCGTCCGTAATATAGCCAGACAGGGTCGCATCGGTATCGTCTTCGCTGCTGTTGCCATTGTCGACATAGTCGTCCAGACGGGTTTCTTCCAAAGGTACCGACCAGGGCTCGCCGATATAGTCGACATGATTCACTTTCGCATCTTCGCGCAGAATGAGCCGCGCCCAATCCAGCGCCCCGCGCATCACCCATACTTTTTGTAGTTGATAACGTTGATTTTCAATCGAACGCACCTGGACATTCTGCTGGCCGAACAAGCTCATCACCAAGGTAATCGCCAGCGCGGCCAGCAGCAATGCAGTCACAATGGCGACGCCACGCTGATGTTTCATCGCCGGTCTGATGTGCGGTTTGATATGCCGTTTGATGTGCGATCGGCCGTGCATCAGGTGCCGCCCAAAATAAAAATCTTCAGCATGTTTTTGTCATGATTTTTCAATTGCAATGAAACCTGCAAGCCAGTCGTCGCCTTAGCCAAATTGACGTTTTGCACGCCGTTGCCTGCCGGAGGATTGGTTGCTGTACCGGCCGGCTGACTGGCGGTGCTGCTGGCCGTTACCGCCGGCACGAGTGGTGGCGCAGTCGGATTGGGATTGGCACTGTTCCCCACCGCTGCACCAGTCAGCGACGTATCCGGGTAGCCGGTAAATTCCAGACTATCTATATTTTTCTGCATCACGATTTCAACCTGCTGGTCGGGTGGATTTCTGGCCTGCTGCAATAGTTGAGTGAGCACGCTCAAATCCCGCGTGCTGATCGATTCAAAACGTGTCAGATTGGAATCGACGATGCGGTAGGTCACCACCTGCATGGCCGGCGCCTGATCATCCGTATACACATTACGTATCAGGATCAGGCGTTGCGGCTCTATCCAGCTCGAACGACCTTCCGGCAAATTGGGATAATTGAAAGGATTGACGTTGTGGAAGCAGTCGCTTTGCAATTGCGCGAATGTCAGTTGCAAGGCGCGGGTCTGTTCCAGCGCAGAGGTCAGCGCAGTTCTGCTGCGAACGATGCTGTCGAGTCCACGCCAGCCCAGCACCGCCACAATCGCCAGAATACTGATGGCGACCAGCAGTTCAATCAAGGTAAATCCCCGCTTAGAGCGCATTGGGCACCACTTGCGTCAACTTGATAATGCGACGTTCCGGAAAGCGCTCGTCCGAGACACTGACTTCAACACGGCGAAACGACGGGTTAGGCGTCGCAAATACGGACTGGTAACAGACCAGCGGCAAGTCGTCTTGCGGACAGGGGAAATTGCTGGTTCCGACATCGGGCCAGGTAGTGGATAAACGGATTTGCGACAAACGATTTTCGGCCGACCAGGTGGCCATCATTGCAGAACGCAGATGATCACTGTTTTGCGTCAGACTGCCGACTGCGCGCAAACTGGCACCGAGCGCCACGCCGACGATTACCAGTGCCACCAGCACTTCCAACAGGGTGAATCCGGCATGGTCACGGGAAGTTTTTATGGTGAACATTTATTCGACCGTAAAATGTCCCAGACCGTCGGCCTGGATAGCTACGGAGACATCTTCATACGCCAGCGTCAGCACGAACGGCTTATCGACCGGCTCGCGACCAAATATGATTTTCATCGGCAGTGGCGACTGGTTAGTACTAGGTTGCATGGTGATCACCAGGGGGGATTTTTTAAAACTGCGTTCACGAAACAGATCATTGTCGTTCAATAATTCCCAACCGGTATCGCCGCGAACGTAAAAACGAAACTGCTCACTATCCACTTCAAATGCTACCGGCCGATTACGCACGATCGCTTCTTCGCGCGCCATTTGCAACAAGAGCGCGACGCGCTGCGCATCGCCCAGCAACGCCTGTTTTTTATTGGGTATGGCATTCATACTGACCATGCCCAGCATCACGCCCATCACTACCAGCACCACTAGCAGTTCAAGCAGGGTAAAACCAGACTGCCGTACTTTAGAAACGGGGGAGACTTCGTAGGTTGGGCTACGCTTCACCAGCCCAACATTCAACCTGAACATATTTGCAGCCTTCCGATTGTCAGATGCAGCGCGTTGGGCTGGTAAAGCGTAGCCCAACCTACGGAAGGCGCTGACTCCACGTTATAAATCCCAGGAACCGATGTCGGCATTAATGCCTTCCCCGCCCGGCTGTCCGTCGGCTCCGTAGGAAAAGACATCGAACTCACCTTTAATGCCGGGACATAAATATTGATATGCATTTCCCCATGGATCTTTAGGTATTTTTTCCAGATAGCCGTCTGACTTCCAGCTGTTGGCAGCGGGTCCGGTCGTCGGTTTCACAACCAGTGCCTGCAAGCCCTGCTCGGTGGTTGGATAGCGCTGGTTATCCAATTTGTACAGGATCAATGCCTGTTTAATGTTAGCGATATCCTGTTTCGCCGCAGCGACTTTGGCAGTATCGGTATGCCCCACCAATTTTGGAACCACTACGGCAGCCATAATGCCGAGGATGGCAATCACGACCATAATTTCGATCAGCGTAAAACCGCGGGAGATCGAGTTCCTTGCGAATTTTTGCGCAACTCGACAGGTGTTAACAGAATTTTGCATGAGAATGTGGCCAAAACACGGCGGTTAATAAGTCGGGACGCTTATTGTATTGCATGTGGATTGATATGTGCTAACAGCGTGGCGGAAAATTGAAACAAAGCTTCACGACCTGAACTTATCTTTAGATTAACACTGCCTGTCGCCGTCTTTGCGCCTTTTCACACCCGCCTCAACCGTAAACCAAAACACCGTACCCACCCCGATTTCGCTGTCAAAGCCAATTTCACCGCCCATTTTTTCAACCAGACTTTGCGTGATATTCAAGCCCAGACCGGTGCCGCCCTGACGTCGGGTATTGCCGTCATCGGCCTGCGCAAATTTTTTAAATATCCGATTCCGAAATTCCAGCGGTATCCCACTTCCCTTGTCTTCCACCTCAACCCGAAACATCACATCCTGTTCGACGATTCTGATCTCAACGCAGCCACCCTCTCTGGAAAATTTGGCGGCATTCGACAACAGATTGGCAAACACCTGCAACAGACGATTGCTGTCTCCCACTGCCCAGGCCTGCTGGGGATGCGCGCCGATCTGAAACGTCACCTTCAACGTTGCGGCATACGGCGCATTGGCTTCAATCGACAGTTTGGTCAACGCGATCAGATCGAAACGTTCGATATTCAACATCAATTTTCCGGAAGCCAGTTTCTCCATATCGAGCAAATCGTTGACTAATGCCCCCAGCCGCTTGGAATTTCTAAACGCAATTTGCACCAGATTTTTTGCATTGCCCGGCAAGTCGCCGCACACGCCGCTTTCCAACAAACCCAATGAACCGTGTATCGAAGTCAGTGGCGTTCTGAGCTCATGACTGACCATGGAAATAAAGTCGGCTTTAATCCGGTCCGATTCGCGCTGCTTGGTTAAATCAAGAACAAACCCAACCCATTCGGTATTCGATCCTTCCAATTTCGCAAACCCAACCATGGCAGGTATTTGCACACCTTTTTTATTAATCAGCAGCACTTCAAACGGCGGCGCCTGACCCGATTTTTTCAACTCCTTTAAGGCCTTGGTATACGTACGATGATGATCCGACGCCGTCAGCTTTAACCAGTTCAAACCGGACGATTCCATTTCATCGCGCGCGACGCCGAGCAGGTTCAATAAAATATCGTTAGCTTCCAGAATATTCCCGGTGATATCGCCCTGCATGATGCCGATCAAATTGGAATTCACCAGACGACGCAGCCGCGATTCGCTGAGTTTTAATGCGTCCAGCATGCGCGTTTTTTCCAGACTGGCCCACTCGGCCAGGTCACGTGCGGCAAGCAAATCGGTTTCGATTTTCTTCATCGCGGTAATGTCGCGCACGCTGTACACACGCCCGCGCAAACTGTCGCGGATAAATTCAGGTTTGGATACGCAAATAAAATAACGCCCGTCACGCAGCGATAACAGGTCCTCGGTTTCCAGATGCGGCTCACCGCGCGCTCTTTCCAGACTGTTACGCAGCCCCTCGACATCGCGCACGCACGAGCGTATATGCGCCCACATGGAACTCTCTGTACGCTCCAGCAATAACTCTTCCGGGATATCCCACATCAGGCAGAACTGTCGATTCAGATTGACGATATGTCCGGACAGGTTCACCGAGAGTATGCCCTCCGCCGTCGACTCCAATGAGCTCTGCAATTGCGCCACCAGTTCCAATTGCTGCTGCTCCAGCTCTTTACGGCGGGTCAGGTCTTCGGCGTAAATAATCCAGAAATGACGCCCGTCTTCCTCGTAGCCCGAGACGCGCTTTTCGACCTGGAACGATGTACCGTCGCTGCGCATCCATTCGGTTTCTGCGACACGTGCGCCTTCAAATGCCGGATCGATCACCAATTCATCCCAGAAAAAGACATCGAGCAACGAGCATTCCACTTTCGATAATTCTTTGCCGATTAACTCGCCAGGCAAATAACCTATCATCTGACAGGCGTTCAGATTAATGTCTTGCAAAGTCAAATCAGAGGCATCAACCACCATCACCGCTTCACGACTGTGCGCCAGCATAGTCCGCATCAAATTTGCGTTCAGGGCAATTTTTTTCTGTGGCGTTTTTTTAGGCATAACGAAATTTTCCGGACCGCTCTTCATTTAGTGCCCACCAACGGTGGATGGTGTATCGGTCTTGGATTTTGAGTCCACATAATAATTAATACGTTTGCGTGGATTGAGGTAATCGTAGATCGCTCTTGGCAACAAACCGGGCCGGATACTGGCGGTGATGGCCAACTCTTTGTTCTCCGCCGACAGATCCAGGATAATCGCATCGTCTTTGGGTATTTCATCGTCATACACCATCACGCGAGGCCGCAACGGCATGCCGACATTAACATTCATCACCAGCCCGACCGCGTCGTTGCTTAGCTTGACCAGCGTACCCGGCGGATAGACCCCCAGACTTTTTACCAACGTCGCCATCGCTGCAGAATCAAACTGAGCACGCCGGTGCGCATACATCAGCGACAGCGCCTCATGCGGCGTGAGCGACTGATTCGGGTCGACATGATTGCACAGGTTATCGTAGACATTGGCGATAGTGACGATACGGGTCGGCATATGAATCGCATCGCCTTTTAATTTTTTGGGGAATCCGCTGCCGTCGAGATATTCATGATGATGCGCCATCACGTCCAGCGTAATCTTGTCCATGCCGGCCTTGATGCCAACTTCGACGCCGTATTGCGGATGTAACTCAAAAATATTTTGTTCAGCCTTGTTGTATGGCGTAGTCTTTCTGTTGATCTGATCCGGAATGTTGACCTTACCCAGATCATGAAACAATGCAGCAATGCCGACCGCCTTGATTTGCGCTTCCGTACATTTCATTTCGTGGGCCAACATCATCGCCAGTACCGAGACATTCAGTGTATGAAAATACAGCTCCTCGCTGCCCTCCTTTTGCTGGATCAAATGCATGATCGCGTCATTGCCGGTTAAAAAAATGTCGGCAATCGTGTCGATCAGTTTCGCGGCCTCTAGCAGCGTTTCTTTCGGTTGAGAAAAAATTAATTTATTAATATTTTTAACCACCGTTGCAGCCTGAACAAATTTGGCTTCGCAACGCGCAATTTCTTCGCGCTGTTTTTGTAATTTTTCAAATCGCGCTTTTTTGGCTTCAATTATGTTGTCGAACACTTTGATGTTGGCTTCGGTCGCCAGCGCAGATTCTTTGAACGACGGTGTGGAAGAATTTTCGGCGTCAGGTGTGGTTGTGCGCGCCTCGGAACGTAGTGCGGCCAGTTCGGTCTTTTCAGGAACGTACCGAATATGCTTGAGTTTTAAGGCTTTTAATTCCTTGATTTGCTGTTCATTGGTAATTTTGAACGAGCTCATAGGAAATGAGTGTTGAAACCAACTCAAATCAAGTTTAACGAACATCCCGATACAGACCTGATCGATCGCGATCAGCTTGGTATTGTCGGCCATAGCTTATTTATATTTTCATCATCCCAGGACCACTTGCCGTGTTTCTCTGTTGTAGTCGATTTCTCAATCTTTCGCTACTACATTCTTACAGTGTTGGAATTTGCATACGATGAATAATTGTTAAAAAAATTATTCACCCAAATAAAATGATGTAATTAAATAAATGAGACTACGACATTGCCTCTCTGGCGAAGAGGATTTTATTGACCATGATTATTCCCCGGAGTGAGCTGCAATAAGATCGCGATACCAAAATGCGCTCGCTTTCAACTTGCGTTCCTGCGTCGCGTAATCAACGTAGAGCAAGCCAAACCGTTTATCGTAGCCTGAGTTCCATTCAAAATTATCCATCAGACTCCAGTAAAAATAACCGTCGATTCTGACGCCCTGCGCCATCGCATCAGCCACTGCCTGCAGATGTCGCGCGATATAGTCGATGCGCTGCTGATCATCGACCAGATCGTTGTCGACTTTATCGGCAACTGCAATCCCGTTTTCGGTAATGTAAATCGGCGGCAGATTGCACTCGCCGTATTCTTTATGCAGGCCGACCAGTAACTCGGTCAATCCCTGCGGATAAATTTCCCAGCCCATATCGCTGAAGCCCAGCTCCCCTTCAGGCAGCACCTTGGGCGTGTCCGCACTGCACACTACCCGCGTGTAATAATTCACGCCCAGAAAATCGATGGGTTGCTGAATGTCGTTGAAATCGTTGGGGAATACCACCAAGGCGTCCTGATCGATATGCTGCAAAGCCAGCTCCGGATAGCGTCCTTTAAAAATCGGATGCATATACCATTGCACCGACTTCGCGTATTCCACCTGCGCCATCTTGATATCGGCTGCGGATTGCGTCGCCGGTGTGGCAGGCCATTGATTCAACACGATGCCCAGTTTGGCGGAGCACTGCACGGCACGCATGGCCTGAATCGCCAAACCATGCGACAACAACAAATGATGCGACACCTGCACCGCCGCATTCGGATCGGCCATGCCGGGCGCAAACTGTCCGGTGCCATGACCCAGCACCGATGTGCACCACGGCTCATTATGGGTCGCGATACTGGCGACCCGATTACCAAACCGACGCGCAACTTCGGCTGCATAATCGGCAAAACAAACTGTCGTATCGCGATTCAGCCAGCCGCCTTTATCCTGCAGTGCCTGCGGCAAATCCCAGTGATACAGCGTGACATGAATCTTGATATTTTTTTCGGTCAGTTTCGCGATCAGATTCGAATAGAATTCAAAACCCTTTTCATTCCACGCCCCGCTACCCAAAGGCTGCACACGTGGCCAGGCGATAGAAAAACGATAGGCATCCACATTCAGTCCTGCAATCAGATCTACGTCTTCGGCATAGCGATGGTAATGGTCGCAGGCGACATCGCCGCTGCTGCCATCGATGATTTTGCCGGGCGTGTGGGAAAAGGTGTCCCAAATCGATGCGCCGCGTCCGTCTTCATTGGCTGCACCTTCAATCTGATAGGCGCTGGTTGCTACGCCCCAGGAAAAGGTCGAAGGAAAAATCCGGGAAGAACTTACAGGGAAATTCATAGATACTTTTGAAATATTTGAAGTTGAATGTGGCATAGATTTTTATCGTTGGTGGTTCATTATTTAAAGTATGAAAACGTTTTCATTTTTGATCGGTATTATTGATACATAATCATTGTGAGTTATCGTTCCGTTTTTTGCAGGGTGTAACGGCGCAGCGTATTACGCCGCTCAACATTTAACTATGATGGTGCAATACGCTGCGCTATTACGCCCCAAGGTACGCATTGTTCGTTTACGCAGCAGAATTGATAGCCTGGGCATCGATCTGATCAACTGAAGAATCCTGCTCTTTATGATGAAATGGTGCAAACCAGGTAACCAGAAACGAAGGAATAGTCGCGATCATCACAAACGAAAAATAATTCACGTAGCCGAGCATCTGCTGCAGATGTCCGCTGACTATACCGGTCAACATCATGCACAGCCCCATCAAGCCGGTACCGAACGCATAATGAGTCGTGGTGTATTTACCGGGGGCCAATTGCTGCATCAGATAAATCATGAAGCCCACCGAACCGAATCCGAAAAAGAATTTTTCCACCGCCACGCCGATGCTGATCACCACCAGATCGGTGGGCTGGTAGATGCTCATCAATAAAAACGTCACGTTAGGAATGTTGACGGCGCAGCACAGAATAAACAAACTGGACTGCAATCCTCTGCGCGCAACAAATATCCCGCCCAGCAGCGAGCCGACCAGCACTGCAATCAAACCATAGGTGCCGTAGATAATTCCCAGCAATTGATTGGAGAGTCCGAGCCCGCCCTGACTGACCGGATCCACCATAAAAAACGGGCCGATTTTTTCCAGAAAACCTATGCTGAGCCGGAACAGGAAAGCAAACGCAATCATGATCCAGACATCGCGTTTTTGAAAAAACGTGGCGAAGGAATCCTGCAAAATGGTCCAGGCACCGCGTATTGAAGTCGGCGCATTTTTCGCCTTTTCCCCATCCGGCATGACGCGCATATGCCAGGCACTGAATACGATGGTAACGATACCCACAATGAAAAATATGATGCGCCAAGACTGGGCCCAGTCCGGTCCGAACACCTTGGCGTCATGATGGAAGTAATGGGTGTGCAACCAGCCGCTCAAAAATACCAGGCCGCCTGAGGCGACGATAGGACCGATATTCCAGCTGAGGCTTTGAATACCGCAAAATAGCGATTGGGTTTTGTTGTCCAGCGAAGTCACATATACGCCGTCCGACGCAATGTCCTGGGTCGCCCCGACAAATGACAGCAGCCAGAAACAGATCACCAGCAACGTAATGCCACCGGGCAGAGCCATCATTAACGCCGCACCGATAAACCCCAGCCCCAGCACGATTTGCGCAAAGATCACAAAAAACTTTTTGGTGCGCACCATTTCCACGACCGACGCAAACAGCGGTTTGATGGTGTAGGCCAGTATCAGATAGCTGGCATATTCGGCCGCCCTACCATTGTCCATGCCCAAATTCTTAAACATGATGGCTGACACGCTGGTCAGTGTTACGTAGGTCAGTGCCATCGTAAAATAGCCCGATGGAACCCAAAAAAACGGCGACCGGCCTCTTGCCTTACTTTCCAGCGATGCTTGCATAGTTTTTGTCTCGTATTTTAATTTTAATATTTCACGTCTATACCGCTACCGTGGCACGCCACGTATATTAGGCCATGCCGTAGGTTGGGCCATGCCGTAGGTTGGCCCATGCCGTAGGTTGGGCTACGCTTCATCAGCCCAACACTCCACCTCAAAAAAAGTGAAACCACATCACTGCCGAATCAATTTATAAAAAATCGTGCCACTGCTACTACCGATGTTGGGCTGATGAAGCGTAGCCCAACCTACCTACTCTGACCGATCCACGCGCATCAAGCGCCGTTGTTGGGCTGATGAAGCGTAGCCCAACCTACCTACTCTGACCGATCCACGCGCATCAAGCGCCGATGTTGGGCTGATGAAGCGTAGCCCAACCTACCTGCCCCGGCGTTTCGCATGAAAACGTTTTCATGATATGTCGGGATTTATAATCAAGTCAATCGAAAATCTGAAAATAAATTGAAATATGGTTCAAAATCAAGAACTAACGCAAAGTTCGGGTGGTTTCACGCACTACCAGTTCCAGCGGCGGGACTTCCCACTTAGACTCTTTCCCTTCCATGATCGCCAGCAGCGTATTGGTCGCAATCCGTCCTATGTCGTACAGGGGCTGATGCACAGTCGTCAAAGGCGGCGCGGTATAGGCTGAACCAGGCAAATCATCGAATCCCACCAGAGAAATATCATCCGGTACGCGTATGCCTTTGCGGTACAGCCCCAGCCTGACACCATAGGCAGTCAGATCATTGGCGGCAAAAATGGCAGTAAATTGCTGACGTGTTTCAAACAACTGGTTCACTGCCAGCAGGCCACTTGCTTCATGAAAATCGCCTTCGGTAATTAACGCAACGTCAGCGGCAATATTTGCTTCGCTCAATGCGCGCAGATAGCCTTTCAGGCGCTCGCCCGCATCGGTGTTGTTCACAGGGCCGGCTACAAAAGCGATGCGGCGATGCCCCAATTCGATTAAATGATTCACCGCTATAAACGCACCATGTTCATTATCGATTTTGAAACCGATCGCTTTGGCGGTATGAATGTTACGTCCGGTTGAAACGATGGGGCGACGCGCCGAAAAACGCACCACCGCCTCATCCGAAATACGTCCTGACAGCAGGATAATTCCGTCCACTTTACGCGCCAGCAACAGGCGGATGCGGTCTTCCTCCTCTTCCGCATTCCAGTGTCCGCTGACGATCACCGAGGTGTAACCCGTGCCTTTCAAACCGTCATCCACGCCGCGCAACGCTTCATCAAAAAACGGGCTTGAAATATCCTGCACCACGATCCCTATCGTCATGGAGCGACCGCTCTTTAAATTTTGCGCCATTTGATTCGGCGTAAAGTTCATTTTTTCGATCGCTTCCAATATCTTCAATCGCTTGGCGTCAGATACTTTTGCCGTACCATTCAATATCCTTGAAACGGTACTGGCGGACACACCGGCTTCCCTGGCCACATCCAGCAGCGTCGACGGCGCTGTCGCAAAAAAATCATCTACCGGTTCTTCAGCCAAAATCATTCCTTTGTGGGTTTTTCTGAAATCCTTTTCACCGCTACTTGTCTAGCTGATCGCAATATATCCAGAATGCATAGGCTGCGCAAGGGTAACCCGGCACGGACTACCTGGAATGACCCTGATTTAGCACAAGTACAAGGTTGGCGAAAATATTTTTATGAATTAAGCATGACCTTATGAAAATAGTTAGAATGTTCTTCTCACCTCCACAACACTTCGGGTGTAGCTCTTTCAATCGATCTCATTTTAGGAGAAGCAAAATGTCTTTACGCATCAATGACACAGCACCGAATTTCAGCGCAAAAACCACCAAAGGTACGATACATTTTCATGAGTGGATCGGTGATAGCTGGGCTATCCTGTTTTCGCATCCTAAAGATTTCACGCCGGTCTGCACCACAGAACTCGGCTACATGGCCAAGTTGGAACCTGAGTTCGCCAAACGCAATACCAAAATTATCGGCCTGAGCGTTGATCCCATCGACAACCATCATTTGTGGTTAAAGGATATCGAAGAGACTCAGGGCCACGCCGTACATTACCCCATGATAGGCGACAGCGATCTGGCCGTAGCCAAACTGTATAACATGTTGCCGGCCGACGAGTCCGGCACTTCTGAAGGTCGCACCGCTGCCACGAATGCCACCGTGCGTTCCGTATTCATCATCGGCCCCGACAAAAAAATCAAATTGATGCTGACCTACCCCATGTCTACCGGTCGCAATTTCGATGAAATCTTGCGTGTGCTCGATTCGATGCAATTGACCGCAAAACATAAAGTCGCCACACCGGTGAACTGGAAAAATGGCGATGATGTGATCATTGCTCCATCAGTTTCCGATGCCGATGCCAAGGGTATGTTTGCGGAAGGCTGGAAGACGTTGAAACCTTATTTGCGGTTGGTGAAACAGCCTAAATAAGCAACCTGATAAGCAACCTGATAAGCAACCAGAATAAATATGCGAAGGAGGTTAGCGCTTGATGCGCCAACCTCCTTTTTCTTTTACTGGCGCACAAAGTTTTACGCTCTGCTTGTGTGATTAATCCTGATGCAAGCCCATTTAATTCAGTACAGATTGTTGCAATATAAATGCAAATATTGACTTTTATCATATATATGCAACATAATTTCCGTATGAATTCCACCCCATCCCAAACCAACGAACAAGCAGTACTTCAATTGGCACAACAGCGCCAGCTGCTTCGCGCGCGCGATCTTCAGGAACAGGGATTGCCGACGATAACCCTGACGAGACTCGTATCTGCTGGAAAACTGGAACGTATTGCCCGTGGTGTATACAGCCTTCCCAACACTACAATCAGCGAACACAATTCTTTGGCGCAGGCGGCAGTTCTCGTTCCTCGCGGCGTAATCTGTCTGATGTCGGCGCTGCGTGTGCACGAAATTGGAACGGAAGCGCCGTTCGAGGTGTGGATGGCAATTCCGCATCACATGCTATCCCCACGTATCAAGCAACCTGCATTACGTGTCGTGCGCACGACTGGCCAGTCACTCACAGAAGGAATTGAACTCATCACGATAGACGGAGTCAATGTCCCCATATTCAATGCAGCAAAAACCATCACAGACTGTTTTAAATTCCGTAACAAGATTGGACTGAATGTCGCATTAGAGGCGTTACGCGAGGGATGGCACGATCGCAAAGTGACGATGGACGATCTGTGGCGTTACGCCGTAATAAATCGCGTTACCAATGTAATGCGTCCCTACCTGGAGTCACTGATTGCATGAACAGGAATAGCGCCGCTTCGATACGCACTCGACTGAAACAACACACAAACTCAGTCAATCAAGATTTCAACCTGACGCTTACCCACTTTGGGTTGGAACGATTGTTGTATCGATTATCGATTTCAGAGCACCGGCAAAATTTTTTACTGAAAGGTGCGCTGCTATTTGGACTTTGGTATGACATCCCGCATCGAGCCACACGTGATGCCGATTTGCTGTGTTTTGGGCCAGACGATATCGAGACGGTTGTAAGCATTTTTCGCAGCCTATGTGAAATCGTTGTCGATGATGGTATTGAATTCGATTCGCAGTCAGTCCAAGGAAAAAAAATACGCAAACAGGCCGGATACGGCGGCGTTCAACTCCATATTATCGCCAGACTCGACAATGCGCGCATTACTTTGCAAATTGACGTTGGCTTTGGTGATGCCGTAACACCCGGTCCGGTGTTCGTAAACTATCCTGTTTTGTTGGAAGAGTTGCCGCCCCCTCATTTGCGCGCCTATCCAAAATATACGGTAGTGGCAGAAAAACTTAATGCCATATGCGTGCTTGGTATGAACAACAGTCGAATGAAAGACTATTTTGATCTGTGGATACTACTCCGCTCAAATGACCTTGAGTCCGCACTGCTGCGTCAGGCAATCGAAGCCACATTCACCAGGAGACAGACCCCGCCACTGACTCGTGTTCCCGTAGGTCTTTCTGAAGATTTTGCGACAGATGTGGGGAAGAAAACGCAATGGCAAGCCTTCCTGAATAAAAATAAAATTGCGCCAGTTGAGTTAAAAGATGTTGTTTTAATTTTGCGAAACGCGTTTCAACAAATTTACACAATAAGGCACAAATGACTAATGCCTTCGTCTCCGATGTCGTTGTCGGCGATGCAGATGTTTCCCACGCTCGATACGGTGCAGCTAACAGCTAAACATAAATTCGCCGCACCGGTGAATTGGAAAAATGGCGATGATGTGAAAATTTCTGACGTGCCACAACCGCCTGCAAATCACTATACGCGATATTTCTTGTATTCATACATATATAAAAAACATAAGCTCCGCGACTGATGGGCAGCTTATGCCCATCACTTCAGAATCAAACAAGAAGTGCACATTAAACTATCTGTTAAGAATCAATAAGGATTTATCATGCAAGGCACTACATCAAGTTTTACACCATACGCATACCCGACTACCTCCTCCTCGTCCTCTTCTTCCTCATCGTCTTCCTCCTTCTCATTATCATCATCGTCGCGTGCTTCAGCTTTCCCCGCAGCGCCGGCACCGCGACTCATAGACAAACCTCTCATCTTCGACCAGGATGGAAATGTCGCCAACCCGGCAGTGAGGCTGGCCATTAAGGAAGTGCTCCGCTCGGAAACCTGTTCGCCCGCAGACAAATTACAAATTTATTCCACGATGGACAAGGTAACCAGGTCACAAAGTAACCTGGTTATGTATCTAAAGGAATTAAGAACAATAAGCGATGAAATTGTTCGCGAAGGCGGTCATCTGCATCTGGCGGGTGCTTCATTTACTCAAGTCGTTTTAGATTTGAATCTAACAGGAGCAAATTGCGAAAACACAAGCTTTAGCAACGTAGAGTTGGCTGACTGTAGCATGTCCGGCGCAAATTTAACGGGCTCAAGATTCCAGAACTGCGTCTTGTTCAGGTCAAGTGTATGCGGCGCAACCATGACCGGGATGACGATTAAAGATAGCCACATAAGAGGACTTGTTGTGAGCGAAAAAGATCTGAGTAAGAACGTGCAAGGAATACTTACATCGAATGGCGCAGCAGAAATAACAGCGACAGACGAGGGACGCTACGTGCTGGAAACTACAGGCGTCGTGGACTTTCATTACCACGAACGAGGCGGGCTATTGCCATCTGTATCCACTCAATCTCCAGTCAAAGAACACAAATATACCGAGAGTTCATCCTGACAACTGTGCGACATTCAATTCAAATCAATCTGTGCGACATTTTCACGTACATAGGTATGCAAAAACAATCATTTCCACCGCGGCCCTGCAGCAATCGTCAACACACTTTTTCCGTTTGCGCAAAGTGTAAATCAAACCATTTTTAAGATTAAAAAAGGACTTATCATGCAAGGTTTTACATCTAGTATTTCATCATATCTGCCCGGTTCATGGTCAGCGCGATCGTCATCGTCATCGTCATCGTCCTCTTCATCTTCCGCGCCTACTTCTTCAACCATACCTGCAACGCGACTGATTGAAAAAGGTTTGCAGTTCGACCAGGATGGGATAGTGACCAACCCGGCGGTGAGGCAGGCGATCAAGGACGTGCTCAGCTCGGATACCAGTTCGCCATCTGACAAAGAAAAAATATTTTCAACCATGTCTAGGGAAACAGTATCAGGATCTCCAGGCAACGTGCGCTTGTATCGAAGAGAGTTAAGAACGATAAGCGACGAAATTGTTCGCGATGGCGGCCATATAAACTTGGCAGCCGCGTCGATATCTGGCACTGTTATAGACTTGAATTTGAATGGGGCAAATTTTGAAAACACCGCCTTTACTGATGTCGAATTTAATCTGGTCGATATGTCTGACGCAAATTTAAAGGGAACAAAATTCAAGGACTGTCTATTTTTCAGATCAACGATGTGCGGTGCAGCTACTTCTGGGATGACGATGGAAAAGATAAGCTCAAAGGGACTGGTTATTAGTTCGGAACAACGGAGCAAGCCAGAATTTGCACAAGTGCTTATTACACATCCCGAAATTACTCTGCTCAAAATCGACCAAGATCGCTATGTGTTGGCAGACGAAGGAGGGGGTGCCCGGAAATCTGTCTACGGCCAAAAAAATGAAGCATGGATAGTCGCAGAAGATAACAAATCTTCCGCGGGTTCGTCTTGATTTTCATTGCGCAATTCCGATCCCGGCATCAGTTCATATAATTTCCTTTCTTAATTTGACCGCGCAACAGGAAGATAAACGGAAAAAATGAGCTGGCGCTTAACTGATCATAAAATTTCACTCATTCTGCAACCATCGATTGCCACCACGTCGGTTAATCCGAGTGGTACAGCTACGCACTTCTCATTAGATTCGCCCGCCGAACATTAATTTATGGAGAGCACCATGCACGGCATAAAAGGCGTAAGCCCGTCACAGGTGAATTATTTGCAGACTATGCAAAACACGCAATCAACAATTCGCACCGTCGTATCGGAGTGTGTTCCGGAGTTTCCAACCGAGCTCACCGAACTGATCGCCAGTTACACTTCACCCGACCATGCTGCCGATTACCGACGTTTGGCGTTGAATCAAAATTGTTTGATTAGTGCCAGTAAATTTAACGATGATGTCATGGAAAACTATAAAGATGCGCTCACTTCTATTTGCGATCCCCGCCTGAAACGCCACATTATGGTTGAAGTCATCAGTAGCATTTTATGCAATCGAATGAATCTGGCCATAATTAACAACATGTTCGACGAAATCCGGTCGGAAGGTAATCGAATTTCTCTCGATGGCACAGATCTCAGCGCACTGGAACTTAATGATTTAAATTTGACTGGCATGTCTGCAGTCAAAGCCAGATTTGGTCACTCCATTATGACTAATTGCATAGCCGCAGACGCTGACTTTACCGGCGCAAACTTTAATTCCAGGACTGACCTGCGTGGCGCCAGGTTAACGAACGCAATTCTCAACGACTGCATTATCATTAACTCCAATTTTCGCAACACCGCGCTGGATGGAGTGACAGCGTATGGCATAACGATGGATTTTTCTTCGGATTTTAGCGGTTCGACTTACACTGGCATCAATGCAGATGCCATCTTCATGTTTCATCTAAAGCGATGTGCAACGATTCCGACTTCCCAGATGCTTAAAGAAATACAGTTGGAAGACATAGGCCCTCCCCCGAAAAAAAGACAGAAGGTAGAAAAAATGTAAGAACCAGCGGTCAAGCGCGCAACTCTCTGTGCAGCCAGTGAGTTGGCCTGATCGTAACTAGGATTGATCCGTTCATTGGCGTTATAAGATTCATCTTCGCTTAACTCGGTCTGATTATTCAGTACTGATCAGCCAGCGCATCAAACCCCTCAATCAATTCAGCCATTAATTTACGTTTCATTTGCTCCCCTTAATTCAAGTTCACTCTTAAGCATCGCCTTAAGCTGTTTGCGATCATCAGGACTTAAATCTTCCATTTCATCCTTGTCGTATAAAGTAAATAACCAGAACTGGTCCCGACCAGTCCGCCAGTAATAAATTATTCTCAATCCATCGCGCTTGCCTTTGCCACGTCTGGGATCAGCGTGCCGCATTTTTCGCAAACCACCGGTACCTTCAATCACATCACCCGCTTCAGGATTTTTCAGTAATGATTTTTGCAGGGCTAATTTCCAGCTAATTTTTGCAGACTATTCTGACATTTCTTGTTCAAATTCGAAAAGGAAATGATATGGAATGTTTTTCTTTTATAACTCACTCTGGCGCTTCGGCCCACATCGAACCATCAGCAACTGATGCTGATAAAATCGCGACAGCCAATGCTCCCCCTTCAAGCTCCCGACTGGATAAATTCAGCCTCAATACACTCACCGCAACGAAAAATAGTTCAGCAGCCGATGCGATAGCCTCGCCAGAAAACAGAAGTGCATTTATGGCCGCAATTCATACTCTCTGCGTTGCATTCTTACAGTTATTTTCTGGCGCGGGGACAGACGCAGCGGATGCGGAAAATTATCTGACAAAACTGTGCAACTTATTTTCGACGGATAATACTTTGCCCTTTGACGACCCAAAAATCGTCGATGCGGTATTTCAATTGCGGATGTTTCACTGACTGGCTTCTTGAGATGCGCGCTGATTTAAAAAAAAGGGCCGGAATACTTTCCGGCCCACATTCATGACGCGACTTGATTTGTTAAAGACTATTAAAATTGATGATTGTATTCAGCAGTCAAACGCGCATATCTCGGTGCAGCCAGTGAGTTGGCCTGATCGTAACTTGGATTGATCCGGTCATTGGCGTTATAAGATTCATCTTCGCTTAACTCGGTCTGATTATTCAGCACGTTAAACAGATCGATTTTGAATTTCAAACCATGCAAGAACTCCGGCATATACGCCACTTCCAGATTCAGCTGCGTATTGGTCGGCAAGCGTCCAAGACTGCCGCGCGGTACCGCAACGCCATTGCAGTAGAAGAACGATGAGCCATAACCCAGCGGATAAGGATCACCAACCGCCAGTGACGCCGGCAGATTGCCATAGCAGCTACGCGGACCACCTGTGGTGATATTCATATTTGAACCTACCGTCCATTCCGGTGTGACCTGATAATAACCCAGCATCTTGATCACATTTCTATGATCATTCGGCAAATCGCCAAACGAGTTGTACATGATCTGCTTGACGTTCCATATCGCTGTTTCAGTCACCGTACCACCACCGTTGGAATCGATCTCACCTTCGGTATTACCCTTCAATTGCGACAGCGTGTAATCGATCCGACCATACCAGTGGTCCCTGAATGGATGTTCTACAAACATGTTCAGAGCCGTGTAAATACGCTGCGCCTTCTCAGGATAGCCCAGATCCGCAGCACTCAGATTGATGGTAGTCAGCTGGCCGTTACCGGTGAGATTCTCACGCAAGGTATTGCTTTGACCCGGGTTAATCAAAATACAGTTCTGCGCCACGTTGCTGTTGTCGAAGTAGCTGTCGTTAATACCGTGCGCTGCCGACCATGCATCTATCGGTGCCGGATCGCACATTTGCGCCTGCGTGCTTTCCAGTTTGCTGTAATTCAGGCTGGAACCGAAATTGATGTGGCCCAGCGCCTTTTCAAAACCCAGCGTCAGCTCATCGGTATACAACGGTTTGATGTTTTGAGCGACAGACTGCGTCGGATCCATAGGCTGGCCGTAATAACCATTCACGGAAACCGTGTTACTGATCGGATTTAAACCGGTAGGTGCACCGGTGGCCGGATTGACGCCCGTATAGGTGTAGTAACGATTGGTTTGTACGATAGAACCCGATTGCCCGACCACGACCATATTCGGTTCCGGCATATAGTAGCGACCCGCGTTGCCAAACAGCTTGAATGTCTGATCACCATTCACGTCCCATGCAGCACCAAGCCGCGGAGCGATTTCACGCTTCTGCGATTCAACCGCCTGATTGTCATTGTTGTAGTTGGTGAATTGCTCGTTGCGCAGCCCCAGAGTCAGCAACAGCCGTTGCGTAACCTGCCAGCGATCTTCAATATATTGCGCCGCCGATGTCGAGGTCGGTTTTGCGCCGATACTGTTGTAATCGTCTTCAACATAGTAACCCTGCGTGCCGTATCCGCCGCCCTGTGCCGGAGTCAGGGTACCGCCGAACGGTATGGGACTGGTTGGATTATTGGTTTTATCGTAGGTCCAGGTGCCACCGCCGGCGCTGGAGTTGCCATAGATGGACCCGGTTCTGGTGACATCGACACCGCCGCGTATCGAATGCGCGCCCAGCTTATATTCGGCATCCAGGCGCAAGGTTTGATCGCTGTCTTCCGAACCCGGTACCGGCAGCAGTCCGGTCACTGTTTGTGGATTGTTATACGTCAGGCCAGGTACCTGCGTTGCCGGCGTTGACGAGGTTTGAAACAGATTCGGATTGTAGCCGGTTGGTGTTTCAATATGCTCAGTGGTGGAGGTGCCGTACAACGCCGTCACGGTCAACCTGTCGGTAACATAGCCGGTATATTTAAAAATATTATCGGTTGCACCCGGATTGGCGCCCTGCCCGTTGGATTCGCAGCAGTTGACATAGCTAAAGCTGGAGCTCTGCACCTGATTGCGCGCCAGGTTGGCATAGTTATAGCCGTAAGTTTGCAACTGGCTTTTGGTGCCATCGTGAACTCTTGTGTATTCGAAATGGTTATCATCGTTCAAATTGAAATCCAATTTGACCAGATAGCGCAACGTATGCGCCGAGCTCACGTCGTATCCGTTTGCCGTGTCAGGCGTGATCGTGGTGGAACCGACATAATCGGAGTCGGTCGCAGTATCTTGCGCGGCGGCGAAAATAAACAGTTTATCCTTGATCAGCGGGCCGCCGAAATAACCGGCGGTGGTCTTGCTGGTGGTGGTGTTGGCTGCGTTGTATTGATAGAGCTGGCCATCCGTCAGCGGGTTGGCTCCGGTATTCGGATAATAGGTATTCAACGGCGCGGCGCGCAGGGAATCCGGTTCATATTCGACTTTGCCACCGACTACCCAGTCATTCGTACCGCTCTTGGTCGTGATATTGGAAACGCCACCTGTCGCGTTACCGAATTCGGCACCGAAGCCGCCGGTCAAAATTTGCGCATTCTGAATCGCGCCGAACGGCAGATCGGTATAGCCGATACCAGAACGTCCATTCACTACCGGGAAACCATTAATGTAATACGCGTTTTCTGACGCACCTGCGCCGCCGAAGCTGGGCGCCGCAGTGTAGTTACCGGTAGACGCATTGGTACCTGGCGCTAACATGATGATAGCGCCGATATCCTGGCCCATCGGTAAATTATCAAGCTGCTTTGCGGTGAACACCGCGCCGTTATTCGTGTTGGCAACGTCGACGCCGCGTGCCTTGCTGGTGATCGTCACAGTTTGCACATCGGTGTCTGCGGTGATGAAAGATGCTTCTACGCCGGTACCGACCAGTGCTTCGACTTCCATCGATTTCTCTTCTTTATCGCCATTCATCAGGCGGGCTTTGTAGTGGCCAGGCGGCATGGAAGTTGCCGTATATTTTCCGGCGCTGTCCGGCGTCATTTTGCGCTGTATGCCCGTCCCCATATTTTCCAGAATGACTGAATAACTGGCGGATGTGGATACGGGAACCTGTCCGTAAATCGAACCGGTCGCGTTGGATTGTGAATAGGCGATGTTCGGCGCAAAGCTTGATATGACAGCGGTGCAAAAGGCAATTGAAATAGCACGCGCAATCAACGTATGTGACATTTTGTCAGTTAACATAGTCATCTCTTAGAATAGATAGTCTCCACATCCGGCTGACGCGAAATTGGCATTTCTGATGGCAGCTGGAACCCTGTTTACGTCGAATAGCCTCAGACACTCCAGACCAACATCATCAATCTGCAAAGTTGATGACTATTTCAACGTTGAGAAAATATAAGTTGATTAGGAAATCTGCGCCACCGACATAAATTTGATTTCTCATTAATAAAAATTTGCTGAACAGGTTTGCAACCATTATTGTTTGTAGGAGATCGGTGGAGACATTGCAATGCTAATTGTCTATGTTTTTAATTATTTCAATAATTCCGCCGCGGCGTTGATGGGTATGTCTAACGGGTCCTAACGGGCGTATGGGCAGGAGGAAATCACCTCGATGATGACGCATTGATCGTTAATTGCTCGTTTTACAAGGACGGTGCCAACTTATCTGCAATCATTAGCCCTATTCGCGACTAACGTCCGATTGAAACCTCTCTCAACTCAATACCTGCGCATCACAAATAAAAAAAACAATGCGCAGACACCGAGAACACCCGACAGTACATAAATCCCCAGCCAGGTATCATCCAGCACCTGACCAACCATCAGCACCGATTTAGCCGGATCGTCAGGATTGAAATGCACCAGGACATTAGCGTGTAAAGGAAAGTGCTGTGTAATTAAATACGCAGCAGCTTCAGGCCCACAACCTATATTGCCAAAAACAAGATTTTCACTGGTGTAGGTTTGCCCTGCAACACCGTACCGGTATCGAACCTTGGGCCAAAATGAAGAGCCGTTGCCGCAGCCCTGCGCTACATCAGAATAAATTACCGTGCCTTTGCTGATAGGCCATGCGGTTGCCTGGTTAGCCGAAATGACATCCCTGGTATAAACCGCGATCGCCAACAGAGTGAGTACGATGATTGAGCCGATTAAAACCAGCAGCTGTGTCTTAAGCTGTTTTGCTTTTGATGATCCAGCCATAGAAAGCTCCAACTAATTTATCATCCCGTAACATCAACTTGTCTGTGATTCAGCCTGCTGCACCCGCAGCCGTCTGACGATCTCAAGCAAGATCAACCGATATAACTCATCCCCCAATACACCATCCTCAATACCGTGATCGATATTGGGGTTGTCATTGACTTCAATTACAACCGGCCCCTTTTCAGCCATCTTCATATCAACGCCATACAAACTATCTCCAATCAAATTCGCCGCCTTTACCGCCTGCGCCAACAATTCTGACGGGACCTGATCCAATGCCACAGCACGGCTCATGCCGAACTCTGCCTTGCCTTCCGCATCACGTTTTGCTACTTGCCAGTGACCGGTGGACATAAAATATTTGCTGGCGAAAATCGGCTTTTTATTTAACACGCCAATACGCCAATCGAATTCTGTGTACAGATATTCCTGCACCAGTATCAGTGACGAATGTTTTAACAGTTCATACGCCGTGGCTTCAAACTCGTTGCGATTTGAGACTTTCGATACTCCTCGCGAAAATGCACCGTCTGGTATTTTCATCACCATGGGATAGCCAATTTCCAATTCCAGCTTAGAGATATTGGCGAGATCAGCCTCTTGCAGCACAAAGGTGCGCGGCGTTGGAATTTGATTCACGCGCATTAAATCGGCCAAATAAATTTTATTGGTACAACGCAGTATCGAAACCGGGTCATCGATCACGACCATGCCTTCGCTTTCTGCTTTTTTTGCAAATCGGTAGGTGTGATGATTAATGGCGGTGGTTTCCCGGATCAGCAATGCATCGTATTCGGCGATATGGGAATAATGTCTTTTCTCAATCAGAGTCACATCGATTCCCAATTCCCTGCCTATCTGAATAAATTTTTCAAGAGCGACAGTATTGCTTGGCGGTAGTGCCTCGTCCGGACTATGCAGAATCGCGATGTGGTATTGCTGCTTTTTATTTGCATTGCCCAGTAGCCACGTCTTGGCATGAAATGCTTTAAATGTTGTTGCAAAGTGTTCCTCCTGATAAGCGTATAACGATGTAATTGCCTGTATTTTTACAGCATGAATTTTCCAGTCATCCCTATGCTCAAACTCAACCCGCATCAACGGAACCGGGTACAGGTCGAACAGCTGCCGTGCCAACTGTGCCAATGGGGTGTAGTCGGTTTTTCCGAAAAAAATATCCATTGAAAATTCAGCAGGCATAGGAATGCCTTTATTTTTGGAAAATAAATCATTGAGGGCATAATCAATTTCATTCATATCCAGGCTGTAAATTGATTTATGCGACAGATCATTAATCGTTCTAATGGAAGGAATCACCTGCTGTCCACGCGCTTCCGCCAATAGCGAGCAATAGTAACCAATCGAAAGGTATTTATAGTTTCTGCACAAATTAATGATGGTAATTCCACGAGTTGCAAACTTCGCATCCGGGCCCAGATATTCGGTAGCAGTGATGACTTGTTCATTGTCGGAACGCGGCTGCCAGTCTGTATGATCTTCGACAACGATGAGAAAATTTGAAATCGGTCTGCGCGTAAATTTGGTCAGGTTTATCATGTCAGCCCGAGGAAAATTCTCGATATCGCCAAGAGCGAGCGTATTGGTATTAGTCATGAGATTCCTGTCATTGACGGAGCTATTGTGCGAGTCAGGTGCCTGAGTGATTTTTGTAGCCGATCAGCGTCCATCCCATCTTGATAATAAGACGGGTACTCGCCGAACTTGCGATAGCCATGCAGTTGAAAAAGCTTCTGTGAAGCCCGGTTATCTTTGCGAATTTCCAGGCGCATGGTGTCGCAGCAGGTCTTTAGTGCAACGTGTTCTGCGACGCGCAGCAACTTTGCCGCCACACCTTGCCCCAGGAAGTCTCCGTGTGTAGCGATCGAATAAACGCGTGATCGCGAGCTGTTCGAGCGGAACAATAAGGTCAGGTAACCACGCACCTGCTGATCCTGCTCATCAATCAGCGTGAGTGAATTCGCGTATGTAATCAAATACACAAAGCCACGCTGGCTAATTCGATCGTGTTGAAAACTGGCATTCTCAATAGCGAGCAATGCCGGAATATCAGAGCTGACGGCAGCACGTATCATTGGATGACTTCAATTGGCAATCGTCTCGGAACAATTCAACAGTGAAAACGACATTTCATGAGATCCTTCACGCGCGACACTATCGATGCTTTAAGAAATAGCTCTACCTGCATCAGGCTGGAATGCTGGATCGGTTTGATGCGCATAAAGATCAGTTTTTCTTTGCACAATGAAATGACCAGAAGGCGCGCTTCAGTGACGTTTTTGGCGTCGACTGAAAAATAGACCATGGTGCAACGTTCAAGCTGTTCGTCACCGTCAGGCGAGCCCTTGTTCTTGAAGTTTTTTATGCGCTGATTGATGCGACGCAAACGTTCGCCGACTGACATAAACTCAAATTGAGTTTGATAAACAGAGGTGTCATCAAAATCTGCAACGGACTTCTGTGCAGCACTGTCCTGGAGGAGGTTCATAGTTGTCTTCCAATGGTTAAGGAATAAATAATCTATGAATCCAGAATATCGAAGTCGCTATAAAAACGTTCTATATTTAATTTAACGCGGCATTAAAAATGTATAAAGAAGGTTTTTAGAACCAGGCAGCGAGTTTGATATAAAAAAACGCGCCGAGATTGCTCCAGGGAGTATTGATGGGATATCGGTTGCCGTTGCGATCATCCGTATCCATTGCTGTGGCAATCGGTGGCGGTGGCAGTTTGTTGAACACATTATTTCCACCTATCGACAGCTTCACATTGCTCGTCAATAAATAGCCGACATTGATATCAGAAATAAAAGCTGGTTGGATTGCTATTTTGGTATAAGGCACTTCAGTAAATGAACTGACATAGGCCGAGTAGCCGTAACGGGTTTCCCGGAAATTAAAATCCCAACTGTTTTTGCGATAATTGGCCGCCAGACTGACGCGACTCTGTGGCGTCGCCTCGGTCAGATCGTTGACGACTTCTGGATTGACATAGGTAATCCCGGCCGCGGCCAGGGTTGGCGACGGCGTGTGCACATTGGTGATGACTGTTTGATTGTAGTTGCCATCAAGTGTCCATTTTATTTTTTCGGATTCGCCTATGTTTTCTACATAATCAGCAGAAAAATCGATACCGCTGGTTCGGGTGTCTACGCCGTTGGTAAAAAACTGAGCCTCGGCCAAGGTTCCCGCTGTGATGACGTTGCCATTGGCGGCGAGCGCACTCAGCGCCAGATCATTTGCCGAGGCCGGCGCACCCGGGCCCGGGATATATCCCGTGTCGATAATACGGTTAGTCAAGGCGATCCGGTAGGCGTCCAGTGTTAGATTCAATTTCGGCAAGGGTGTCGCTACCAGACCAATGTCAAGATTGGTCGATTTCTCCGGTTTTAGTGCAGGCTCCCCCAACAACGTTCCGCCCGGTGAAGACACCGGCAGTTGCACGGAGATGGACGGGCTCCCGGAACTCACAGACGGCGGATAAACCACCGTGTCAGAAAAATGGCTTTGCGCTAAAGTCGGTGCGTGAAAGCCATTGCTGACTGTGCCACGTAGCGCCCACTGTGGAGAAATTTCGTAACGCGTGCTCAGTTTTCCGCTCGTATTGCTGCCTACACCGACATCGTTGTAATCTTCAAAGCGTCCGGCAATATCGAGCACCCACTGCGGCATGAGCCTGGTTGATAAATCGAAATAAGCTGCTTCGACATTCCGGCTGGATTCTGATGCATCGGATGGCGCCTTCCCGGCAAAGGCGGCGCTTCCACCATACAGGTAACTGGCCGGATCACCGGCAGCTTCTGCGTATGTTTCAGAGCGGTGTTCAAGACCGACCGCAACATTCAGCGGCGCATCCAAAAAACCGGTTTGAAATGGCTGACGCAAATCCAGATTGGTCGTGAACTGACTGGTGTACTCATTCCCGATATGAAACGCGGTCGGCGAATAGCCGGTTGCGGCCAACTGACCTGCATTGATATCATCGATCACACCTTCATTCTGGTTATCGCGCCCGTAAGTCATGGACAGGTCCCAATCCCAGCCGGCCAGATGACGCCCTCTTATGCCAACGGTCAGTGCGCCATCAACTTCGTCCAGCGTCTCGCGTGGAATGAACTCGGCAGGATAGATGGCGGTCACTCCTGCTGGGTAGATATCGCTAGCCGGCACGCTCGGATCGAATGGGCTGGTTACACGAACATTTTCGGTAGATTGCCCCTTGCGCCAGGCGGTAATCGCAAATGCATAGAAATCGATATCCTGGCTGACCTGCTTTTCCAGGTTAAACCCGCCGGTCAACAGAGAAGTCTGCGGATAGTCCAGCGAATAGTTGGCGACATCGGAACCGAAGAAATTCGCAGTGCGATGCGCAAAATCCTGATGACGGTAATCCAGATAAACATTCAGTGCACCATTCGATCCCAGCGCGATGCCCTGCGACAGATCGATATTATTTTGCCCGCCATCCCCCTGACTGCTCCTGCCGGTACCCAAAGCGATTGACGTGCCGTGATCAGCCGGTTTCTTTAAAATGAAATTAATCACCCCGGCCATGGCATCCGAACCATATTGCGCCGATGCGCCATCGAGCAAGATTTCAACATGATCGATCATCGCCAGCGGGATCAGATCAAGGTCTACCGGATTGGATCCCTGATCTGGCGTACCTGGCGTAGAGTTAAGTCTTGCGGTGGGGTGACGGCGCTTACCATCGATCAAAACCAGCACCTCGTCGGGTCCCATCCCCCGCATGCGCGCCGAACGGACCACGTTACCCAGATCATAGTTGCTGGACCAGGACATCGAAGGTACCACTGCCATCAGCGCGTCAAATACATTGTTTTGACCTGTTGCCGCCAATTGTTCTGCACTGACAATCTGAATCGGCGTCGTACTTTGCCAGGCCTGCACGCCCACGGTGCGGGTACCGGTTTCAATCTCTATCAGTTTTTCCAGGGGCATATCCAGCAAAGCATCTTCAGTCAATGTCCCGGATTCTTCAGAAGCAGCCACCGAACAGGTGCAAACTGAAACCAGCGTCATCGATGCCAAGGAAATCGGCAGGCGTATTTTCATTCCGAATCCTGGCCAGTGAGGTTGAGTGCACTGGGAGTCTTAACAGAACAGATGCCGTCAATGATGAAGTCCGCTGAAAAAATGACAATAAATACTGGAACGCGATGTGACAATTTCAAGGATCTAAGCATAGTCCATCCTGGGATTGTTGTTTCAATATAACCGTAAATAACTCTAGGGTATGGCGGCATGATTTTCCAATTTTTTTACAAATTCCAGATTTACCCGATGCGTCGCAGCCGCAATAAGACCAGAGTTTTGTCCATAAAGACTTGCAAACGTCAGGGAGCCTCTATAGCATCACGCGAAACTGTATCTTTCGAACCAATGAAAATCGACATGATTGATATTCCCGCAAAGACGCATAGCCTGTCGTCGCGTTCCGCATTAAACCGCAATCAGATTTATCTCTGCATCGGAACGGTGCTGATGATTGCGATCATCAGCGCAATCGCGATCATGGAACTGCTGTACATGCGACAAGAGGCGGAAATTCGCGTTGCGACCAATTCTGAAAATTTGGCGAAGTCGCTGGTACTCACCTTCGACGGCATACTAGACACGCTGGACCTTGCCTTATTCGATTCCGTCGACGAATTCTCCAAAAATGCTTCCGTCACCAAAGTCAGTGCCGGGACATATTCCGATTTTCTGTTGCGGCGCCAGAAGCATTTGCCGGACACGCTGTTTTTGCGCGCAACCGACGAACATGGCGACATCCGATATGGCATGAATACATTACCGCCGTATACCAACGTGTCCGATCGCGACTACTTTATCCGGCAACGCGACAACCCAAATCTCGGATTGTTTATTGGCCAGCCAGTCTATGGCCGACTCAGTCGGCAATGGATCTGGCCGATCTCAAGACGCCTCAACAAACCAGATGGTACATTTGCAGGTGTCGTCTACTCGACCCTTCCACCCGGTCAGGTGGAGAAAATGCTTGCGCAGCTTAAGCTGGATCAGGGTCAGACTATCAGTCTGCGCCACCATGATTTTGAGTTGGTCGCCGGTCGCGAGGAATCGGTCAACACCTATCCCATCCGTATCGGCAACAACCAGGTGTCTGCGCCGTTTCAACAAGCAATTGCCCTCAATCCGATAGAGGGAACCTATGTCAGCAGTAACACCTTGCTGGGCAACACCCGCCGCACCTTTTTCTATCAGCGTAGCCAGAAGTATGGCTTTCTGATTAACGTTGGAACTACCGGGGAATCCATTTTCGCAGAATGGCGCAACCATGCGTGGAATACTGCCGTTTTTCTTGCGACGTTTATTCTGTCGACGCTACTGTTTGCCATGCTCATCAGGCGTTCCTGGATCACTCAGGAACGGGATTTCGCCGCACTCAACGAAGCGCAAAACCTTGCCAATATCGGCAACTATCAGATTGATTTGAAATCGAAACAGATTAACGCATCTGCCAGCATCAAACGTATTCTGGGCATAGACCTGGCGCACCATTTGACTATGGAAAGCTGGTTGGCGCTGGTCAAACCGGCATCGCGCGACCTGATGCGTAACTATCTGGAAAATCTGGGCGGATATCTCAACGATGATCGAGATGAACAGAGCCGTTCCCACGACCATGAATACGAAATCGTTCGCGCCAATGACGGTCAGGAACGCTGGCTGCACAGCAAGGGACAATTTAAATTTGACACAAGTGGCGCCCCGATCCAGATGGTAGGAACAGTGCAGGACATCACAGAACGAAAAATGGCAGAGGACGAAATTCGACATCTGGCATACTTTGATTTGCTGACCGGCCTGCCTAATCGTCGCCTTTGCCTGGATCGGCTGGAACACGCTCTGACTACCTGCGCCCGAAGTCAGAAGCAAGGTGCTTTGCTGGTACTTGATCTGGACAATTTCAAGTCGCTCAATGACATTCGCGGCCATTATATCGGCGACGAATTACTCAAAGCGGTGGCGTCAAGACTGACCAGCTGCGTACGCGCCTGCGATACGGTAGCCCGTCTTGGCGGCGATGAATTTGTTGTGATACTTGAAAATCTCAGTCACAACACTTTGGATGCCGTGCTGCAGGTTGAAGCCGTGGGTAAAAAAATACTTGCGACACTGAACCACACCTATCAATTATCAGAATGCGAACATCACAGTACCCCGAGCATAGGCATAACTCTGTTTTCCGGAAACCAGCAGACCGTCGATGAATTGATGAAGCGGGCAGATGCCGCCATGTACCAGGCCAAGGCCGCCGGACGCAACACGATGCAGCTGTTCGATCCGGAAATGCAAAAAATGGTTGAATCCAAGGTGCGCATGGAAAGCGATCTTCGACTCGCCATCGCTGCACAGCAGTTCATACTGCATTATCAACCGCAGGTCGATTCTGAAAATACCGTGGTCGGTGCAGAAGCGCTGATACGCTGGCAACAGCCAGATCGTGGCCTGGTGTCCCCGGCACAATTCATTCCGATCGCCGAGAAAAGCGGCCTGATTTTACCGATAGGGCACTGGGTGCTGCAAACAGCCTGTGCACAATTGGCGCAATGGGAAAAAGTACCCGATAACGCACATCTGACCCTGGCAGTGAACGTGAGCGCCCGCCAATTCAGCCGGCCCAATTTTGTTGAAGAGGTGCTGACTGTATTGCGCGAAACCGGTGCAAGAGCGAGCCACCTGAAATTGGAATTGACTGAGGGACTGTTACTGGAAAACGCAGAAGACGTAATCGCCAAAATGACCGCATTGAAAGCACAGGGCGTCGCTTTCTCGCTCGACGATTTCGGTACCGGGTATTCTTCGCTTTCCTATTTGAAGCGACTACCATTGAACCAGCTGAAGATAGACCAGTCGTTTGTCCGTGATGTTCTGACAGATTCAAACGATGCAGCTATCGCCAGAACCGTAGTCATGCTCGGGCAAAGTCTTGGCATGGCGGTGATCGCTGAAGGCGTGGAGACTGCTGAACAACGCGACTTTTTATTGGACGAAGGCTGCCTGGTCTATCAGGGCTATTTCTTCAGCAAACCGCTACCGATCATCGAATTTGAAGCATTTTTAAAACAACGAAAATCTGTTTGAGATTCCCGCCCGCATTGAAATACCGCTACGCGGTCAAACCAAGATCTTGTGGCGAAATTGATTTAGTTCGCTCAGTGAAAGCGTCATTGGTACGAATAATTTTTGGCGTGCTTGAGGGAACATACATATTGGGGTGATCTGTCAAGAATTTTTTATATTGAGCGACAGACCCCATAAACCCTCTTTCTCGAATTTGCGCATCCCATCGTACCATTTCGGGGCGCCAATTTTTCTGATTGTCCAGGTTAAGATATCTGATCCACGGGTCGACAATAATGCTGTCGTCATTTTGCGGATCACCAATACTGCACATAACGTGACCGCCAACTTCACAAACACGAACATCCTCGCGTACCTTTTGAGGTAAATTGGTATCAGCGCGGAGTTTGACTGCCAAGGTCATTGCCAAGCCGTTGCAAACCAAAGTTTGTACTTTACATGACAATCTAAGAAACTCCTTCAGATCATCGGACGTCACGTCATCCACGCCACATACAAACGCATTATATGGATCGAGCAGTTCCTCAAATCTATCCCATTCATCGTCAGTTAATTTGCCTAACGGGTCGTAATCGTCGGTTTCTCCATTAACCTGGTACGCGGTCGGACTGTTAAGGATCAGCGCGTTCACGCTTTTCATGTGTTCCACCACTATCTTCCTCGATGCAAGATCAACGGCAACATGTGATTTATAGTGAGTAAATGCTCTTTGTATGCCAGTCGCCGCGCGAGTTTTCGCTAACGATTCTTTCATGCTCGCCCGTGCGTCGCCGTCACTAAAATCTGCGTGCTCCACACTATCTGCGAGTTGTTCCAACACTTCCTTATCAGTGCCAAATCGATTTTCCTTAATGGCATCGACAATTGTTTTTTGCGCCACAGTATCGGTAAACGTCATTCTTCCCAAGCTTCTGGCAAGCTCGAGTCGTATCGCGGAGTCATTGCCAAATTTGTCGCTTGAAATTGCTGATGCAATTTTCTGTTGAGCGTCTGCGCTGGCAAACGCCATTCTTCCCACGCTTTGTGCCAATGCTTTCAGTACCGCCGGATCGCTGCCAAATTTACCTTTCAAAATATGATCAGCAAGAACGGCGCCTTGATCAGATGAAGTCGACAGTTTGATTTTGTCGACATTGTTTGCCAGCATAAAAAGAAGCTGCACATTGGGGCGACTGCTGTGGAAATTTTTGATTAGCTGACGATCCACTGTTTGAATTTGGCCAGAAGGCACTTGGTCCGGAATCACACTTCGGCGCATGAATTGATAACTATGCGTTTGCCCGCGCTTAAAAAAACTGCTGTCATTTTTTATTAAGGAATAAAACTCATCCATTAAATGGCGTGTGCCTTTAAGTCCGGATTTATCTTGAATGGCCCGGTATTTTGCAGAAATTAAAACACGCAACGTCTGCAATGCGGCTTCCTGTTCAGATTGGCTTTTTGCGCGCAACCCGGACCTGGTACTTTTAAATGCATCAATCGCAGCAAATACTTCCTTTTTTGCAGAATCACTCAAGCGATTTAAGAATGAATATACCCCCACTGACGCATCAAATTTGGCAGCTCGGTCGGTCCTTATAGCTTGGTATGCAGCTAATTCTTTATGCGATGCGATAGGAATCACTTCAGACTACTTTCTAAAAATTCAAACAGATTTAAATGGGCGTCATTTTCTTTGTTGAATTTTTAGCGATGAAAAATATCTAACGGGAAGAAGAAAGTTGATGACGATGGAGTCGACGTAAAACCCGGCGTCGAATTGGCCGGCATCATTTCATGGCAGAGTGGGTGCAACAATCGGGGCTTGTCTGTTTGCCGAATACCCGGATTTTTATTGGATAATCAGGTCAACAAAATCATTCAAAACTACCGTGCGCGCAAACAGTAATCCGGTATCGTAAGGTGTAATGGCATGGCGAAATTCAGCGAATTCATGGCCTTGGGACGGTTCATCACCAAACATGTGACTGAGCCTACGGATTCAACCTGCAATACATCTTCACTCATCTTGTCTCCCTGTTATTTTCGACTGATATGGCGCCGAAACTTATGGAGTGATGATAGAAAGGTTGCCTGGCTGATGCAGGTCTTTGCGGTTAAAAGTGTGGTCTTGAGAGTTGGTAGGAGGAGCGGTGCCTCTTCGTAGGTTGGGCTGCGCTTCACCAGCCCAACGTTCTTTGAATTGAAGGAAGTTAGTAATTCGTAGGTTGGGCTACGCTTCACCAGCCCAACATTGTTTGAGTTCAGGTTAGCGGTAATTTGGGCGTGGAGTGTTGGGCTGGTGAAACGTAGCCCAACCTACGAAACACAGCCCAACCTACATTAGCTGTTTAATTTCCTCATCTGTAAGACCAGCCTCGCGCAGAATCGCCACACTGTGTTCACCACACCCGGGAATGGAACCAAGCGCCGGTGCACGTTCTCCAGAAAAGCGCGGTGCAGGTGCCGCCTGTAAAACGCCATTGTGATGCGAGTAAATGCCGCGTGCGCGCATATGCGGATGCTCCATGGATTCTTTGGGATTTAATACCGGCGCAAAACACGCATCCGTGCCTTCGAGTAAATCGACCCAGTATTGACGCGGCTGCTGACTGAAAATGGCTATCAGCCGTTCACGCAACCGAGTCCACATCCGCGGATCGTAAGGCGATTTGAAATCAGGATCGTCGCCGCAGCCCAGCTTGTTAAATAACAGCGCATTGAATTGCGGTTCGAGTGCACCGATGCTGATGTAATGACCGTCAGCACAAATATAACTGCCATACCAGTGCGGACCATCCAATAAGCCGGTACCACGTTTAAACGGCTGCTGACCGGCCGCATGCGCCGATAACAGCAGATTCATCATATTGGCGCTGCCATCGACTATCGCTGCGTCAACCACCTGCCCGATACCGGTATTTTGTGCGCTCAAAATGCCCGCCAATATCCCCATTGCCAAATACAGCGCACCGCCGCCCAGATCACCAACCAGCGTGGGTGGCGCCATCGGTGCTGCACCCGGCGCTCCCGAAAACCACAATGCGCCGGATAAAGCGATGTAATTGATATCGTGACCGGCAGCCTGTGCCAATGGCCCTTGCTGCCCCCATCCGGTGATGCGCCCATAGACCAGGCGTGGATTGGCCTGCTGACAGACTTCAGGACCCAGACCCAGACGTTCCATCACACCCGGACGCATACCTTCAATCAATGCATCCGCATCGGCGATCAGTTTTAACGCGACGTCGATCGAACGCGGATCTTTTAAGTCCAACGCCAGCGAGCGCTTGCCGCGATTGAAAATAGCGTTCTTGCCTAATGCCAGCGGATCACCGCTGTTGGGGCGCTCAATCAGTATGACCTCAGCGCCCATATCGGCCAGTAACATGCCGCAAAACGGCCCCGGTCCGAGTCCTGCGATTTCGATTATGCGAATTCCACTTAGTACACCCATGTCAGTCCTTAAAAAGTCTGCTTAAAAAATTTGCGCAACAATTCTTGTTTATGTGCTTGGATCGAGTTTGTTCGCGTCTGACAATGGCTTTAAATGCAGCACGCCGAATAGCAATGTCAGAAAAATGCTGACGGCAAGCCGGCCCTGATACAGGCGTACATAACGCATGAAGAACACGATTTCTAGTAGATGCACGAAGAAAAAGAGAACCGTAAGACCCTGCAAAGTCAGCGTCAGCCCGTGCGGAAATGGAAACAGCAGGCTGCCTGCGGTGGCAAGATAGAGGCAGATGCAGATAAGTTTTGCAATCAGATACATCGTCAGACCTTTTCGGTTAGTGTGTTGCGCTTCGTGGGTTGGGCTGCACTTCGTAGGTTGGGCTACGCTTCATCAGCCCAACACTCCACCTAAAAACAATTAAAAACGTGTGTTATTTGTGTCGAACCAATTTATAAGGACACTCTCTTCATCGAACATTGTTGGGCTGGTAAAGCGCAGCCCAACCTACGAGCCAGATTCCGCAGCACTGGGAACGATGGGTTTATGCTGATGTTGCAGATAATACCAGTCTAAATCCAATATGTGACATCGGACTGATTGGATCAGCGCCGTGGAGGACAAGGCGCTATTGCGCTGCGAATTGCTGACTGCTTAATGACCGAAATCACGTTTCTGCTGGGCTTTACCGATTCAAGCAATTTCACCCGCGCGTTCAAGCGCTGGACCGGGACTTCTCCTACTAATTTCAAATCTTCTGTGCCTGAGTAAATAGCCTGCTGATTGGGCTGCGCTTCGTAGCTTGAGGGGTACGCTTCGTAGGTTGGGCTACGCTTCACCAGCCCAACTCTCACCATCAAAATAACAAACACATAAGCCATACGCAGCCGATTTATAAAATGCGGGCTCATCAAGCAATGTTGGGCTGATGAAGCGTAGCCCAACCTACGAAGCCGGACGCTATCTTTGCTGATTATCTTCGCTGCGCATGCGACTGAAAACATCGACAAAATAAGCCAGCATAACAATTCCACCAACTGCAAACATGGTATTTGCAAGTGGGTCGGCCGTGATAACGGCACCCAGACCCAGACCGCAAAAACACGTCGCCGTAGAGGAAACGAATCCGGTGAAATATGCCGCCGTGCGAAAGGCAGCAGCCCGGTTTAATAGAGCGGGGGCCGGCGCGGGTTCTGGCGCAGGCGCGGGCTCGGGCATTCTCAATCTTGCGTAAGCCAGTGCGCTCAATGTGACAGACGTCGCAGGTGAATCCGGCGGAACAGCTGAATTTAAATTCATTATATTTCTTCAAAAGTTGATATTAAATTTCAGGGTCATACGAATAGTGCCAATGAAACAAATCCGCAAAAGCCAGATGCCGGATTCTACGTATGACCTTGTTTTTTTCCATTCGTGATATCACGGTGGCCTGGCTTGATGAAGCGCAGGCCTATCTGAAAATAGCTATTTATCTACGTTGCGACGTCCGGTCTTTATCATCATTTAATTTGTCTTTTTTTGCGCGATGACAAGTGAATGTCTAAAAATGACCAGCATTTATAGGTCGACCTGTTGACAATCAACATCAGGAAATCGTTTAAGAATTTCCGTAGTCGATGGTGCAGTCAATTTATAAATATAAAACAGGAGACGAAATGATCAAATCAGGAACCCCTGCCAAATCGGCCGGGCAAGGACAGTCACGCACGCAGCACCATATCTCGCGTAGCACCATGGCGCAGGCCTGCAGCCTTGCACTACTCGCGCTGAGCGCAACCTACGCAGCCGATTCATATGCCGATGCATATACTCTGGATAACGGTGATCAGGTGCGCTGGTCGGCCGATTTGTCGCTGGGCGATACCTGGCGCACCATGAATGCCAATCCCGCTCTGTACAGCAAGCCGTACGGCGGCACTGCCGGTGACGGCAATCAGAATGGTGACCTGAATTATGCCAAAGGCGATTCGGTCTCCAGCCCAATTACGCTGAGCGGCGAATTCGAAATCAAACATGATGATTTTGGCATACTGATCGGTGCCAAAGCCTGGTACGACTACACACTGGAACACCAGACGGTGCCGATAGGTTCAGCCAACAATGGCTACGTTCCGAACACCAAATTAAACGACACCGGTTATGCATCGCTGTCCAGATTCTCCGGCGTCGCATTCAACAACGCCTATATGTACAATACATTTTCAACCTTCGACGACAAACCGTTGACGATTAAAGTGGGCGACCAGGTCGTCAACTGGGGTGAGAGTTTGTTCATTCCAGGTATTAATCAGTTCGGCGCATTCAATTATGGTGCGACCCATCAACCTGGCGCGACCATCAAAGATCTGCTGATCCCGATTCCGCAAATCAGCGCCAACTGGGGACTCGGTGGCGGTGTCAGTATCGAAGCGTTCTATCAATTTACCTGGGTACCGAATGTCGCGCCAGGTTGCGGTACATTCTTTTCACCCAGCGATGTCTATAACTGCAACAACGCCACCACGCCTTTATTGGGCGACGCCATCGGCAATCAGCGTACTCAGCTGGATGGTTCACCTTTGTTGCACGGCCTGAATTTCGGCGTATCTTCATTGCAGGAAAAAGAAGGGAAAAACAGCGGCCAGTTCGGGCTTTCTTCGCACTACTTTGACGATGCGCTCAGTACCGATTTCGGCATTTACTATGCGATGTACAACCAGCGCACGCCGGACTTAAGCATTTCAAATACGCCTAGTGCCAATCCTGCGTCTCTGTATTCCGGACGTTACACCGGCAAGCTCGGAGCAGCGGCGGGCGTGGCAAATGAACTGTCCGGATTGACGGCATATTGGGATTACTCCGCCACCGATATCAAGGTGATGGGACTGTCTGCCGCTACCGAAGTATTGGGTTGGGCGTTGGCCGGTGAAGCAAGTTACACCGACGGATTACCGGTACAGATTAATCCGGCCGATCTGGTGGTCGGCGAGCAGCTTGGCAAATATCTGGGCCCTGCAGCGGGTCCTTTGTATGCTCTTGGAAAATCCGCAGCCGACACCATGATGCAAGGCTATGACCTGCACAGCAAAACCCAGTTGCAGATGAATACCTCCAAGGTCATCTCGCAAGTGGCCGGTGCCGAATCGATGACGCTGGTTGGCGAAGTCGGCGTGCAACACTGGAGCGGCATAGGCGATCCGAACAATCCGGATTCGATACGCTATGGTCGTGCATTCCTATATGGTTTCGCGACCAATACAGCGGCGGTATGCAGCAAGTTAAATCCGAACCCTTCGTATTGTGCAACAGGCGGTTTCGATACCAGCTCGGCTTGGGGCTATCGCCTTCAGGCTGAACTCAGTTATCCGAATGTACTGGCAGGCTGGAATCTGAAGCCGCGTGTGTTCTGGTCGCAGGACGTACACGGCACTTCCGGTGACGGCATCTTCCTGCAGGACCGTGAAACACTGGGCGTGGCGGCACGCGCAGATTATCTGAGCAAGTACTACGTGCAGATTGCCTACACCACTTACAACCACAATGCGACCTATGATCCGATGAGCGACCGCGACAATGTGTCCGCCGTTATCGGCATTCATTTCTAAGACAGATGAAAATAATTTCGGAGAACCGTATGACGAAAAATATATTAATCGGCAAATCACTGGTCACACTGGCGGTACTGGCCTGTTTTTGTACCGCATCACTCACGACATTGGCCGCAACCTCGGCCACCGACGTGGCGCGTTTGGGTAAAGACTTGACGCCGATGGGCTCAGACAAGGCAGGTAGCAGCGACGGCACTATTCCGGCCTGGACTGGCGGTATCGCTACAGCACCCGCCGGCTATAACCCCAAAGCCGGTTATCTCGACCCGTTCGCAGCAGAAAAGCCGCTGTACACGATAACGGCTGCCAACGTGCAGCAATACAAGGACAAACTGGCGCAAGGTCAGATGGAAATGCTCAAGCGTTTTCCCGACTATAAAATCAATGTCTATCCCAGCCACCGCACCACAGCCTACCCGCAGGCAGAATATGACAGCATCAAAGCCGAAGCCGGCAAAATCGAGTTGGCCGAAGGCGGTAACGGCATCAACAATGATGTCCATTCCAGCGTGCCATTTCCCCTGCCAAAAAGCGGTGTAGAAGTGATCTGGAATCATTTGCTGCGCTATCGCGGCGGAAGTATTCAACGCTACAGCACCGAGTTTCCGGTGCAGGCCAACGGCGCATTTACGCCGGTGACCCGTTCCGAAACTCTGGTGCTGGCGCAATCCATGGCCAAGCCGGAGCCGAATCGTCTGCTGTATTTCATGGGTTCCATCACCGGTCCCTCCAGTGTCGCCGGTGAATCGATACTGGTCATCGATCCGATGAACCAGGTCAAGGAATCTCGTCAGGCCTGGGTCTACAACCCGGGCCAACGTCGCGTGCTGCGCGCTCCGGAAATTTCTTACGACTCACCCGGCGCCGGTGCAGATGGTTTGCGCACGACAGATAACTATGACGGCTTCAATGGATCACCGGATCGCTACGACTGGAAGCTGATCGGCAAAAAAGAAATGATTATTTCTTACAACAACTACAAGCTGACCAGCAAGGCCTTGAAGTATACCGACATCATTCAGGCCGGCCACACCAATCAGGACCTGGTGCGTTATGAACCGCATCGGGTCTGGGTAGTTGAAGCAACCCTGAAAGCCGGAAAGCGCCATATTTATGCAAAACGGACTTTTTATATCGACGAAGACAGCTGGCAGATCGCGCATGAAGATGCGTATGACGGGCGCGGTGAATTGTGGCGTGTGCATGAACTGGCCGAGGTGCAGTATTACGATGCGCCTGCACCGTGGTTTGCTTGTGAAACGATTTACGATTTGCAGGCGCGCCGTTATTTGGTGACTGGTTTATCGAATCAGGAAAGGCCGATCAAGTTTGGCGCAAAAATCGAAGCGAGTTATTTTACTGCTGACAATTTGCGGCGTATCAGTAATTAATATTGGGCTGCACATTGTTAATTGGGCTGCACATTGTTAATTGGGCTGCACATTGTTAATTGGGCTGCACATTGTTAATTGGGTTGCACATTGTAGGTTGGGCTACGCTTTATCAGCCCAACACTCTCCCCAAATAATCAATTGCCCCAAATTATTTATGGTTGAACGTTGGGCTGATGAAGCGTAGCCCAACCTACGTGGCCGGATTTCACATAGTTTGCGCTTGAATGTTGGGCTGGTACGGCGTAGCCCAACCTACGTATCTACAGGTTTTAAAAATGATTAGCAGGCCACTCAACGCAGTAAGCAAGAACATAAAAATCGCAGGCATGATCAGTCTGTTGGCCCTGTGTTGGCATGTCCAACCAGTGTACGCAGAAAGTGACCCGCTACTGGTACCCGCGATCACTTCAGCCAAAGCGTCCCAAGCCATGCTGTTAAGCGTCACCCAGGCCGGTGCCAGACTGGTCGCGGTTGGCGAACATGGCGTCATCGTTTATTCCGATAATCAGGGCAAAAGCTGGACCCAGGCCGCGGTGCCGGTTTCGGTTACGCTGACCGCAGTATTTTTTCCGGATCCGCAAGTCGGCTGGGCAGTCGGGCATGACGGTGTGGTGTTACGCAGCCAGGATGGCGGGAAAACCTGGGAGAAGCGCTTTGACGGTAATCAGGCCAATGTGCTGATGCTGGCTGAAGCAAAAGAAAAACTCGACACGGCACAAAATGCAGCGCCTGGTTCATCCGACGCTGCAAATCTTCAGGCTGCGCAAAATGCACTGTCCGATGTAGAGGCTGGTGCCAAATTCGGCCCTGCCCGCCCCTTGCTGGGCCTCTGGTTCGGCAGCAGCACTGACGGCTTTGTGGTTGGCGCATTCGGCCAATTATTTCATACCGCCGATGGCGGCACGCACTGGACATCGCTCGCCGGTCGCGTAAACAATCCGGATGGACTGCATTACAACGCGATTACCGCAACCTCACATGGCGTATTGCTGATCAGCGGTGAAGGTGGAAAAATCTATCGTTCAGACAATAATGGTGCGAGCTGGCTAACCGTTGATACGGGATACCAGGGGCAATTGTACGGAACGATCTCAATCAGACAGCCAGGTAATCAGGAACGATTGCTGACTTTCGGATTTGGCGGCCACGCAATGCTGGCTGATGAAAACGGTGGCTGGAAAACCTTGACCATCCCTAGCAGAAAAAATCTGATCGGCGGCGTGCAGTTGGCCGATGGCAGCGTAATACTGGTGGCTCAGGATGGCACGGTATTGCGCAGTGAAGCTACCGCGCATACGTTCCAGGTTGTGTTACAGGATGGTGCTGCGTCCATTGCCGGAATGACGATACTGAAGTCGGATCAAAACAGCATTGCAATGGCAACGTCAGGAATAAGCGGCGTGCATATCACCAGCATCGGGGTAGTCAATAAATGAACAACAAACACAATCCGGTGGATGACCTCGTTGCGCAATCCGAACCTCATATCAAAATCGGCAAGATAGAACGCTTTATCGAACCATTGCTGTTCGGCTTTCGCTTGCCGGTACTGCTACTGTTTTTTCTGGCATCGGTACTATTTTCCTATGAAGCGAGCCAGTTGCGCGCCGATGCCAGTTTTCAGAAAATGGTGCCGGTGTTTCATCCGTATATTGCCAACTACCTCAAATACGAAACCGAACTGCGCCCGCTCGGCAATGTTGTCCGTATCGCGGTAGAAAGCACGGATGGCGATATCTACAGCAAAGCCTATCTGGACACCCTGAAAAAAATCACCGATGAAGTGTTTTATATCCCCGGCGTGGATCGCGGCAATCTGAAGTCTTTGTGGACACCGAATGTCACCTGGATGGAAGTCGCCGAAGCCGGCATGGATGGCGGCCAGATTATTCCGCAGGGCTTCGATGGGTCGCCCGACAAAATCGCCCAGGTGCGCAATAACGTGATGCGCTCGGGCCGGACCGGCAGCCTGGTCGCGGCTGACGGGCATTCTTCGATCATTCTGGTGTCCTTGCTGGAGACCGACCCGGATACCGGCGCCAAACTGGATTACGGTCAGTTTTCCGAACGTCTGGAGAAACTGGTACGCGACAAATACCAGAGCGCGGATATCAAAATCCACATAACTGGTTTTGCCAAAGTGGTTGGTGATCTGATTCATGGTGCCAAAGCCATCGCGCTATTTTTTGCGATTGCCTTTGTGCTGACGATAGTGATTCTGCTGCTGTATTCACGATGCTGGCGCAGCACCGTTGTGACCATATTTTGTTGCAGCCTGGCGGTAATCTGGCAGTTGGGCATAGTGCGCATGTTGGGATTCGGGCTGGATCCCTATTCCATCCTGGTGCCGTTTCTGACCTTTGCGATCGGCGTCAGCCATGCGGTGCAAAACATCAATACCATGGCGGCGGCACGCCTGTCCGGGCAGTCCAATGTCAACACCGCCAAACTGACGTTTCGTCAGTTATTCATTCCGGGTTCTGTTGCGCTGCTGTGCGATGCGGTCGGATTTTCAACGCTGCTGGTGATCAAGATCGGCGTAATCCAGGAACTGGCCGTCAGCGCCAGCATCGGTGTGGCGGTGATTATTCTGACCAAGATGTTTTTATTGCCGGTGCTGATGTCATATGTAGGCGTGTCGGACGCCTGTTTGCGTCACCAGCAAAAAAAGCAATTAAGCCAGCATCGCGTCGCGCATTTTATATCGCGCTTTGCCGAGCCGCGCTTTGCCTGGGTGGCGGTGTTTGCTGCGGTGGTGTTGTCGGGTACCGCCTGGCATATCAGTCGCGATCTTAAAATTGGCGATCTGGATACCGGCGCACCTGAACTACGACCGGATTCACGCTACAACCTCGACAATGCTTATATCAGCAGTCATTACTCGACCAGTCCGGATGCGTTTGTGGTGATGGTAAAAACCGCGCCCAGCGAATGCGGCAGCTATCCGGTTGCGGCGGTCGTGGATCGCTTTCAGTGGGAAATGGAACAGGTGCCCGGCGTTGAATCAAGTACCTCATTGTTTAGTGCAATGAAAAAAGTAATCGCTGCGACCAACGGCGGCGATCTGCGCTGGCAGGCCCTGTCACGCAACCGCTACGTCTCCAACGCCGCGCACCGCATCTTGCCATCCGAGTTATACAGCAACGACTGTTCCATGCTGCCGGTGATTCTGTTCCTGACCGATCACAAGGCAGATACGCTGCAGCGCGTGTCGACTGCCGCCCAGAGTTTTGCCGATGCGAATAACAGCGACGCGGCACAGTTTTTACTGGCCGCAGGAAATTCGGGAATAGAAGCCGCCACCAACAGCGTCATCAAACAGGCCGAGCCACACATGCTGATGCTGGTGTACGGCATCGTCGCTTTGCTGGTGTTGTGGGAATTCCGTTCATGGCGCGTGACCATCTGCATCATGCTGCCGCTGTATATCACCTCGATGTTGTGCGAAGCGATCATGACCAGGCTGGGTCTGGGCGTCAAAGTCGCAACCTTGCCGGTGATTGCGCTGGGTATCGGCATCGGTGTCGACTATGGTATTTATATTTACAACCGCATCCAGCATTTTTTAGATCAGGGCTTACCGCTCAAGGCTGCCTATTTCGAAACATTAAAAACTACCGGTGCCGCCGTGGCGCTGACCGGCATCACGCTGTCGCTGGGTGTGCTGACCTGGGTGTGGTCGGATATTAAATTCCAGGCCGATATGGGGCTGCTGCTGACCTTTATGTTTATGTGGAATATGGTCGGGGCGATTGTGATGATACCGGCACTGGCTGCGTTGCTGGTGCCTCAGCAGGTGAAACTCACGCTCTTCAGGTAATTTTGAGCGACCGAGTATATGTAAATGCGAGGACAATAGACCAACGAATTAGTTCTATAGACAGGCGATTTTAGAATTTTCAGCTGACAATGCGATAAATTGTGGAAACCAAAACGAAAGGTCTTTCCCATGAAAAAATCCATTCTTGCATTCATGCTGGTCGTTCTGGTAGCCATTGCCGTGTTCTGGCTGCATCACGGTCAGCCTCACAGTAGCGCTCCCGCGATGGGACAAGCCGGGCTGAGCGGCGCAGAACCTGCCACGCTCGCGGCCAACGCCGAAACACTCAAGAACATGCCGGCTACAGATCCTGCAGTTGACGCCGATATCAGTCACGGGTTTATCGGCAGCATCCCCAACGCCGAAACCGTCAGCGCTGACGGTACGGTCAATTACACACAGAAGGGCTACGAGTTCGAGGAAGCCACAGACGCGCCGCCGACGGTCAATCCCGATTTGTGGCGTCAGGCCAGGAGGGCAATGAAACATGGCCTGTTCAAGATCGCCGATGGCTTTTACCAGGTACGCGGCATGGACCTGACCAATATGGACATCATTGAGGGCAACACCGGTTTGATCATCATCGATCCAAATCTGGTGGCCGAAGTCTCGCGCAGCGCGCTTGATCTGTATTACCGTTATCGTCCGAAAAAACCTATCGTTGCGGTCATCTACAACCACAGCCATGTCGATCATTTTGGTGGCGTTAGAGGTATAGTCAACGAAGACGATGTCAAGTCCGGCAGGGTGCAGATTTTCGCGCCGGCAGGTTTCATGGAGCATGCCGTCGCTGAAAACGTCATGGCCGGTAACGCCATGAGCCGGCGTGCCGAATATCAGTTCGGCATGACCCTACCGCGCGGCCCTAAAGGTCAGGTCGATCTTGGCGGCGCCAAAGCCCTGTCGACCGGAACGATTACGCTGATCCCGCCGACTCGCGAACTCAGCCAGCATATTGAAACCCTGAACATAGATGGTGTCGCGATCGTCAACCTACTTGCTCCGGGCACCGAGGCACCTGCTGAATTCGTCCATTATTTTCCGAAACAAAAAATACTCGACATGGGCGAACTGACTCTGCCGACCCAGCATCAGTTGCTGACCCTGCGTGGAGCCGAGATACGCGACAGTCTGGCCTGGTCTAAAGACATCAACGAAGCTTTACAGCGCTTTGGCGCAGACAGCGATATTCTGGTCAACCAGCACGGCTGGCCGACCTTCGGCCACGACCGTCTGGTCAATTACCTGTCCAAACAGCGCGACATGTACAAGTGGCTGCACGACCAATCGCTGCGTTTGATCAACGAGGGTTATAAGCCGGTTGAAATTGCGGATTTTATGCGTACCCACGTACCAAAAAGCCTGGCCGACGAGACGTTCACACACGGCTACTACGGTTCGATTCAACGTAATGTCAAGGCGGTCTATCAGCAATATATGGGCTGGTACGATGGTGATCCGGCCAATATGGATGCGCTCTCCAACGTCGAGTACGGTAAAAAATTCGTGGCATATGGCGGCGGCGCCGACGCTGTTCTGAAACACGCACGCGAGGATTACGCCAAAGGTGAATACCGTTGGGTGGCGCAGGCAATGGCAAGTCTTGTTTATGCCCAACCGGACAATCAGGCGGCGCACAATCTTTCTGCCGACGCCCTTGAACAGCTCGCCTACCAGGCTGAATCGGCGGTGGAACGCAATTGCTATCTGACGGCAGCCATGGAACAGCGCAGTGGCGGCAAGAAGATCGCCTCGCCGATGCGCACCGCCAGCCCGGACATGCTACGCGCCCTGACTATCGACAACATCTTCGACTTTTTGGGCGTGCGTCTGAACGCGACCAAGGTGGAAGGCAAGCATATCGTTATCAACTGGATATTTACGGACGTGGGCACCAACGGCAAGCGTTACATGCTTAATCTGGAGAACTCGGCACTGACCTATGTGCCCGACTTTAACGCCAGGACAGCCGATGTCACGGTTACGCTAAAGCGTTCTACGCTGGATGCTATCCTGGCAGAGCAACTGTCGCCGATCAAGGCAGTCTTGTCGGGGGATTTGAAAATCGACGGAAGCAAATTGGCTTTCTATGACGTGTTTGGATCGCTCGACAAATTCTCGCCGGATTTTGAAATCATCGGGCCGAATCGGCCTGCGAAATAGAGGAAACAAGAAACAGGGTGACCGCGAAAACCATTTAAGAATTAAGCGAGAACTTCCAAACCTTTGCGGTCAACTATATTCAATAATTTTAGCGACGTTCCATTTGGATGTTTCTGACCTTGTTCCCATTTCTGTACTGTAGACGGGCTTGTATTAAGATACGCCGCAAATACTGCCTGGCTTGCTTTGAATCTCAACCGAAGTTTCTTTATTTGTGCCGCGTTATAGTTCTGTACCGGCGTCAAGCACAATGCATCAAATTCGCGCATCGTCATTGCGTCCATTGTTCCGGCTGCATGCAAGCCTTTTGCTGTGCTATGCAATACGTCCAATAATTTGTCATGTTTCGTCATTTATCACCTCGACTAGTTCATCTGCTTCAATCGCCATTTCAATTGCCTTATCATCATAGGCTATGAAATGAGATGCCATTTTCTTCAACGCTTGCAATTCCTTATCGCTGATATTGTCGCGTTGATTCTTGGCGAAACCATAAAGAAAAAATGCTCTTTGTTTAATTCTAAAAGCTAATATCGTTCGCAAACCGCCACTCTTACCACGCCCGCCAATACCAACTCGTTTTTTTACAAGATTATTTCCCAAATGCGCATCGACTAGTCCTTGCTCTATTTCACTAACTGCATCGATTAAGGCTTGATGTTTTAAACCTTCTTTGTTTGCCCAACGAGCAAACCATCTAGTTTGGTAAATTTTCATGTAATTTCAAGTGGAATTGCACTAGACAACAGTATAGCACTAAGTGCTATAAATTATGGATCTTCTGTAGCATGTTTCTGCATCAAATTCTGCAAGCATCTGAGTCACAATCTCACCGATAAGACGATTTAACGAAATGCCACGACTTTTGGCCAACGCTTTGAGACGTTGGTGCTTTTCATCAGACAATCGAACTGTAAGTATTGCCATGCCAAACCTCCTTCAAACATGAACCTGAACAGGATTGGCTCAAATTTTCAACCATTTTTAACAACCAGTGTTGGAATTTTTGACCTGACTCTGCACCCGTGCGCATCCGAGCTTGTTGTGTTCGTTAGCGAACGGTTTTCCCATTTGTGAACGTCTATTGTGATGCCTATGTCGTGCATAGCCAATCGGCGATTCGACAATAAAAAGGAAAACATCATGAAAACATCAGGTTTAACATTGCCCCTCGCTTCTGTGGCTCTTTTCGCCGCAATGCAAATGAGCTCCGCGCAGGCGCAGATCGTCATTCAACCGAACGTAGTCATCGCCGTGCCTGGTGTAGTGGTCGCATTGCCGTTTGTGGCTTACGCGCCCAATCCGTACGACGTGTATATCACCAACGCCCAGCCGGCCGATGTCGTTTATATACATGGCGATACGTTCATCTGGTCCATTGATGGTAATGGTCGACGCTATCAGAAATTCTATGCGCACGGCGATCGACGTGCCGAGGTATTCAGTCGCCAGGAAGAATTGCACCGGGTAATGGCTCGCAATAACGGCCACCTGCCTAGCCATGAATCCGCGCCACACCAAAATGAACAGCGTCACGAACAAGGTGGCCGACCTGCCGAAAGCAGGGACGATCATAGAGATGAACACAGAGAGTAATCTTTTGCCTCATGCAGAAATTCGATGCTTTGAGGTCGCAATTTGCGACCTCAACCATGTGAGGCGTTGGCGCTTCTATCAACGCGCATTGAGGCTAGCGGCCGCCGTCAGTAAAGTGCCGCCGCTGCCTCATCCATTGGCGACCGTTAAGGTCTCGTAGGCGATTTCGATAGTTTCGACAGCCATCTGGTTGCCATCCGCTTTCATATCGGCACCGGTGATCTTTACCGGCCATGCATTGATCAGCGTCCACACCATGGTTGGCGTATCGGTCTGATCCAGCAGCGAAATCGTGACTGTTACCTTCCGGATGGCGATTAGCGGGTTCTGGTTGCACCAGCTCCAGAATACGCTGTCCCTCGCAAACACACCTTTTTTCAAAGTCACGTTGCAGGACTTTTTGATGCCTGGCATCTTGATTTTGGACGACTGCCCGGAATTGCGGGCACTATTTTCGATCACCTGTGCCTCCACGTCTAGGCCGTAGATTTCCTGAAAATGCGTGGTGGAGTTATCGATTTTGACCGAGAAATAAAATTTGGGTAGCGGCCAATTACTGTCTTGCATTTCACCTGCCATGCTAATTTCTCCTTGGAGAGGTAGGGCCTCTTCGAGACAACCAACCACAACTTAACCCCGCATTTTCTCAACCGCATCCCGCGCTTGTATTAACTGCTTCCACTTCGGCGCATATTTCACGGCCTCTCTGTATTTTTCCAGCGCTTCTGATTGATGTCCCTGTTTGAGCAGCACATCACCCCAGGCTTTCAAAGGGTCAGCCCAATGTGGGCCTTTTTGATTGGCCAATTTAAATTGTTCTGCTGCGCCGTTTAGATCGCCGTGCTTCAACAACGCCAAACCCCAAGAATAGTAACTGGATGGGAGACTGGGTACCAGCTTCACCGCTTTTGCATACCATGATTGCGCGCCAGCCCAGTCGCCACGCAGTTCCAGCACATCGCCTTTGAAGCGATAGCAGTCGACGAAAGTGGAGTAACCGGTCACTTTTAGCGGCGCATCCAATGCCGCATCTGCTTTAGCGGACTGGCCGGTTTTTTCATAACTTGGCGCGGCAAAACACATAAATTGCGGATTCAATGTCGCGACGGTCGGATTCGCATACGTCGATGCAAAAATGTCCCACTCCCTGACAGCAGTATTCATATCTCCTTCCTCCTCGGCCAGCAACGCACTCGCCCAGGCGGCAGCGGAAACATCGGGGACATTCTTTTCATCGACCTGAGTGGCATTGATACGCAATTCCGCTCCGTCGACATCGTGCAGCTGCGTTTCAGTTTGCGCCGCTAATAGATTTTCAGCACCAAAACCACTGATTTGTGTCCCAACACCGCCGTGAGATTCCATGTTGGCGACAAGCCATGCGTGCACGGATTGAGAATCCATCGTTAACCATTCGTAATTCAAGTACGCTGCCTCCGGAGCACTTCCGGGACGTCCGCCTGCAATCTGCTTCATCTGTTCTTCTACGCGAATCGCACCTTCCTCGTCACCAACACTTTCAAGTCCGCTCATGAGGGTGACGTAGCCACTCCAGAAATCAGGCTTCAGCCTTAGCGCTTCCCGCAGCAACGGCAACGCGTGACGAGCCGCTCCGGCGTCGCCTTTTGTGAGAATGCCTAACGCCCAAGATTGCAGCATGTAGGGCTTTTCGCTGGCTTCCGTGCCTGCGTAGGCCGTTTGAGCGAAACGGATTGCATCATCGGCCCGGTTATTATTGATCAGGTAGGCCATCCAGATTCCCGGTTGGGATTGGCTGTAAACATATTCACCAGCCTCGACCAGCAACTTGTCGAGATCACGCGTATCGTCATTAAAAGTCTTGGCCAGAATGCCGTTGCCGCGCACCGTCAGAGCCAGGCTGCCATTTTCGGTCTGTACCAGATCACCGTCGATATGCTGATCATGTCCGAAGCGCTCTTTTAGCGTTCGCTCGATCTGGCCGATTGAGAGGCCAGTCTCAGGTACTTCGATCGCAATGTCGTTGGTCCAGGCATTCGACATAGCGCGACTCGCCACCGTCGCACGGGAAGCCGCCTGAATTTTTGACAGCACATCGAGCAGGCCGGCAGACACCGTTTTTCCGGTGATACCTCGCTCGACCAGAGCGTGCGGTGTATCGAAAGGGTCGATCACAACACTGCGCGATGTGACGGCGTCATGCACCATGAAGATCGCTGCTATGCCGATGGCCGCGCCCAGCAGCGCCAGAAACATTTGAAAACTCATGCGCAAATGGTCGGAGAAGCGTTTGCGTTTGGCCGCCTCGATGGCAAGCCGGCGTTCTTCGTCGAAGTGGTGAACTTGAAGTCGAACCAGAGCACGCTGTTCATCAAGATATTCACCGGCTTTTCTGCTTAGCTCGGGGTCGAACCTGGCCGCGTCCATCATGACGGAAGTGGCTACATCATCGGCGCGTGCAGTCGTTTCTGCGGCTTCCTGTTCTTCACTCTCACCTGCACCCAGAACACCTTCGATCAGTCCGCTTTCTTTTTCTGCCATCATGCCCCCCTGATTGAGTGGCAATGATTATCACTGATATTGAATCAAGCAACAATGACTGTGCTGATTTGATGTCTGATTCACGCACTTAAATGATTTTGGTGCTGTTTTATTTAGCTGCACCGTTAAACAGCGTGGGTTGAAATCAATGCGACGAAGCCAGCTCACGCAATTCGCGCCGCAAGATCTTGCCTACCGTGGATTTCGGCAATGACGGTGTAAAGCACACCCGTTTAGGTATTTTGTAAGCAGTGAGTTTCCTGCGGCAATGCGCGATGACATCGTCTTCGTTAAACGCGGCATCTGCTCCCCTGACTACATAGAGCGTAACCGCCTCACCGGTCTTTTCATCCGGCAAACCGACGCAGGCGCACTCAATGACGCCCGGGTAACCTGCGACTACGGCTTCAATCTCGTTGGGGTACACATTGAAGCCGGAGACGATAATCATGTCTTTCTTGCGGTCGACGATTTTCAAAAAGCCATTTTCGTCGAAGCTGCCGATATCGCCGGTGCGAAAATATCCGTCGGCTGTGAATGCCGCTATATTGGCATCGGGTTGTCGCCAGTAACCCTGCATCACCTGCGGCCCCTTCGCGCAGATTTCTCCCGCAACGCCAATATCTGCTTCGCGATCGGAATCGTCGAGCAACTTGATGTCGGTAGAAGGCATGGGTAGCCCGGTGGTGCCGGTGAATCCCTGGACTGAATCCGGATTAAAACTCAGTATCGGTCCCGTTTCAGACAGTCCATACCCTTCCCGGATGAAAGTACCGGTCAACGCTTTCCACTTATCCGACACAGCCCCCATCACTGCTGCGCCGCCACCTGCAGCCAGGCGCAATCTGCTCCAATCTACTTCTTTAATACGAGGATGCGCCACCAGTCCGGCAAACAGGGTATTCACGCCGGTGAAAATAGTCGGACGTGCATTGTTCAGTGTGTCGATAATGCTGTCGACATCGCGCGGATTGGTCACCAGCCAATTGTCGGCACCAACCGAAAAATAGGCGATGAAATTCACCATCAACGCAAAGATATGATAAAGAGGTAATGCGGTGACGATGCTCTCCTGCCCCGCCCTGACGGCGCCCGGCATGAAAGCCTTAAACTGCTCGCAGTTTGCCACCAGATTACGGTGCGACAGCATCGCACCTTTGGACAGGCCGGTGGTACCTCCGGTGTATTGCAGGAACAAGATATCGTCCGGCTTTATCTGCACCGGTATGAATGGCATCGTCGCGCCCTCTGCCAGTGCACTGGCGAAAGTAAAGCTGCGATCAAGGCGAACGTCCACTGGCGGGCCTGGCAAGTCGACTCCGCTGCCATCACCTACCGCTATGGTGATAACGGATTTCAGCGCAGTCTGCGATATCACCTCGGCAACCGTTCCCGATACGCCGTTAAACACCACAATAGTCTCTACCCCTGCATCATTGAGCTGGTGTTCCAGTTCGCGTGGGGTATATAGGGGATTCACATTCACCTGTACCGCACCGGCCCGGATGATGCCGAGAAAGGCAATCGGAAACGCCAGCAGGTTGGGCGACATTACGGCGATGCGGTCTCCCTTTTTTACGCCTGAGCGGTGCTGCAGAAACGCTGCAAAATTGCGCGACAGGCGATCAATATCGGCATAACTGAGTGTCTGCCCGGCGCAGCGCATGGCCGGCAGATCGGCATAACGTTGCATCGCCTGCTCCATCATTTCCACTACCGAACTGTAGGCCCCGGCATCGATTTCTCTGGGGATGTTGCCATAACTCGATTGCCAGTGACGGCGCGTCGTTGATGCGTCGTCGGCTTTAGATTGGTCAACCTTTTTTACCGATTCGGAGCGGAGATTGTCGTTCGCATTATCCGAATTTTCTGAACTCTTGTGTGTGATATGCATGGTGAGTCCTGTCAGTTCGATTCTGCAAATACATTTGCCTGATCGCGATAAGTGTTCGGTGAAACGCCGAATGCTTTCTTGAACGAGCGACTGAAATTCGCCAGGTCGGTATAGCCCAGTGTGTAGGCGATCTGGGAAATAGTCATTTTGCTGTCGCTGATCAGTTTGTGAGCGCGCTGGTTGCGGATTTGCACCGACAATGCGCGAAAATTCGTGCCTTCCCCGTTCAGGCGGCGGTCCAGCGTGCGCGGCGAAACGCTGAGCAGCTCCGCCAAATCAACCAGCCTCGGCTGGTAGTCCACTGCATGCTGCAGCATCATGCTGACCCATTCGCTCGAACTTTTTCTGAGGCTGACCTGGCGCAGCAAATTCTTGCAGCGGTCTTCCGCCAGGCTGACTGCGTGAGCGTTGGCCATCGGTAGCGGACTATCGAGTTGTGCGGCGACTAACTGAATACCTATTTCCGGAAAAGGCGATGGCGCAAAGTGGAACCGGTCCTCCGCAAACTCGCCCAGTTCGCTATAGCGAGCAAAGTGTGGCGGCACTTCCATCGACACGTAAATATCGAGGGCGCCGGTCGCGCGTGATATGGCGTCCCGAATTTGCAGATAGATGCTGATCGCACTCGCTTCCAGCCAAAACTGCAGAACCGTTGAGGTCATCGGCAATGCCGGTCTTAAAATCAATTCCGCGTTATCGCCGTTGCGCTGATAGCTCATCGTCAACATCGGATTGATCAGCATGTAGTAGCGCGCCAGCAACTGCATCAAGTGACCGGGCGTCGCGCAACTGATCAACGCACCACTCAGGATATCGTGTGTATTCAGCGTGATGCGCCGTCCCAATTCAAACGCTATGTCGCTGCGCCCGCTGGCGCGTTGCGTTGCCGCGAGCAGCAGCTCCAGTTGATGCGGTGTGATGGTGTGGTTGGCGTGATTGAGCTTTTCGCGATCCAGCCCGGCTTCTCTGAACACGGCACTCCCGCATACATTGATGGAATCCAGAAAGTCGCACAGTATTGAAAAATATCGTGCCGGCACAATAGGTGAGTCGTTTTTTATCATGTCTTGAATCTGATAAGTATATTCATAAGCTTTAATGCCTTATTCGCATAGGGCGGCTGAAACAAAGCCTGGATCAGGGAGAGTGGTCCCTGGTAAAAAATCGGACGTAGTTTTGAGAAGGTGTTAAACCCCTCCTGCGAATGATAGTGACCCATACCGCTAGGGCCCACTCCGCCAAATGGCAGATCGTGCTGCGCCACATGCAACAGCGCTTCGTTCACCGATACACCACCCGACATGACTCGCGAAATATAAAATTGCTGCAATTTTTTATCATGGGTAAAAGGATAAATGGCCAGCGGCCTGTCCTGGCCGTTGATGTATTGCGCGACTTCCATCTTGTCGCGATAGGTACGTATCGGCAGAATCGGGCCGAAGATTTCCCGCTGCGAGATGATCATGTCTGGCGTCGGGTTGAGTACCAGATGCGGCGCAAACTTGCGCAAGCCAACGACTGGCGACTGCCCCTCTGCCAGGTTAACCAGTGTCGCGCCTTTGGCGCGTGCATCGTCCAGTGTGTGCTGCAGGCGTTCGAAAGAACGTTGGTCGATGATGGAGGTGTAATCCTTGCCATTTATGTCGGGAAAGCGTTCGGCAAATATGCGCCTGCAATGATCGATAAATTCCGGGACCGCCTCTTCAGGGATAAAGACGTAATCGATGTTGGTACAGATCTGACCCGCGTTGAACATCTTCACCCACATGATGCGTTCAGCTGCAGTCTTGACCGGAAAATCGGGCCCGACAATGGCAGGCGCTTTGCCGCCTAACTCCAGCGTCACAGGCGTGAGATTGCGCGCGGCATTCGCCATGACGGCACGCCCGGTTACTCCCGAACCTGTAAACAAAAGATGGTCGAATGGAATGGATGAAAACGCCGGGCCGTGACCGTCCCCGTCTTCGAAAAATTTCAATTTATCTTCAGAAAAATATCTGGGACTAATCTCAGAGAGCAACAATGCAAGATTGCGCGAGTTTTCGCTCATTTTTACCATGGCCCGGTTTCCTGCCGCAAAAATCGCCGCCAGCGGGCAGAACGTCAGATTGAGCGGGAAGTTCCACGGCACGATAACGCCCACCACACCCAGCGGTTGCGGAATGACTCGGTTGGAAGCGCCGGGATACATCAATATATCGATGTGCCGGCGCTGCGGCTTCATCCATTTTTTCAGATTTTTTGCGGAATCTTTAATCGTTTCCAATACAACGAAAAATTCGGCAAACAAGGTCTCGAATTCGGAACGATTGCCGTAATCCTTATTGATCGCCGCCACCAGTGCCTCACGGTTTTCTTTGAGTAAACGAGCCAGCGTATTCAGATCGGCAAGGCGTTCTTCGCGAGTTGGCTCAGGATAGTCCAGATACGCTGCGCGCTGGCGATCAAAGCAGATCTGAAATTCCGCCGGAATAGCTAGCGATACTGGCGGCGCGGTAATTGCTGCGTTCATGTGGTCTCCTGCATGAAATATAAATAATGACTGTGTAAAGAAAAGAGAATAAATCTACCCTGGCATAAGCTGTCATCAAGCAGGTTTTCGACAGCCCAATTTCTCAAATTCTTCCCGCTTCATGTATTTGGTCTTCGGATAATACGCAGCCAGCACCTGTTCTTCCTGGCCTGGTTCGCGTGTCGAGAACAGGCTATGCGTAAATTCAGGTGAGGAGCTCATATGCCGGTAAACCAGTAAGCCACCAGAAGGATTGGCAATCCCGTCGCCATCGCCCCAGTCCAGCCAGGCAATGCCACAGTCATCCTGCGCATTGACCGGACGTTGTGCCGCCGTCGACACGACGATGGTGTAATTACCCTCTGCATCAACCGGGACTTCCTGGTCGAATAAGCAATGATCAGTCGCCGTGTTGTTGAAGGATCGGTATTTACACAGGGACCAGTAACGCAATTGCGCCGTCTCCATCACGGGATTACCGTTCAACGTGTGTGGCGTGACAGGCGCCTTGCCGTGCAATACCAGAAGATCCCCAAACCTGTTATCCACAAACATGCTCATATAAGTGTTATCGAGCGTGCTGTAAAAGCCGCCTGTGCGTTTTGTGCTGAGCAGTTTGCGCAGCCATTCCCAGTGCGTGCCGATCAGGGTCTGTGACACCAGATATCGCGCATTGAAGAAGGCTTCCCATTTCGGCGCGCTTTGTGCGGGATGGTAAGGCGAGGTGCTGCTTTCCAAATTGAGTAAAGTCTTGGTGGCCTCCAACGGAAGGTGCGGGTTCCGTGCCGCGCCGTCCTTGACGACGATTTGCCGGCACAGCGCGTCGCCGCGCACTGTACTACCGTTGGCCAATGTCATGACAGGCGTGGGCAGCGGAGCGCCGCTCTTGATGTTCAATCCCTGGTCCGGCACGTAGATGCGCAGGGCGATCTGAATCGGCCTATTCCCTTTTGGCGTGAAGATGGTATTGACAGGCCGCTTGGCATCGATCTGGCTCATCGGCGTGCCCGCTTCGAAATCGCCGTGGACGAGATTCAGCGTGTATCCGCGTTGTGTGCTGTCGCGACGCTGGCCTGGAATAAACGGATTGGTCGCTCCCGCATCCGGCACAAGATTGACGTCGTTGATCCGATCTACCGGTTGAGCATCATCGTCATAGACGTTATAGGATAAATATCTGGAATGCGGGAACTCACCATGCAATTCAAGCTTTGCACCTTCAGGCAAGTTGAGCTGTGTCATCCAGTAGTGCGCATTGGTATCCGGATAGGCATAGTTAAGCCCGCCCTGTGTAATGACGCTGACCCAGAAGCAGTCGCCCATGCCGGTTCGGCTCGCAGCCGCATCGATGTCGGCAACCGGTATCGGCGTGACCAGTGGACGGAAACCGGACAGGAAGAACAAGATTGAGACCATTGCGACCAGCAAGAGCAATCCGACTATCAAGGCAATACGTTTTTTCATTTTTGTCTCTTCAGTAATAGTGATGTAATTAACTCAACGAATCATGGAATCGCTGTGTGTGCCGTCGTCGGGAACCCAGGACGCCAGCGAACGGCTACTCCCATGCTGGTCACAATTGCGGCAGTGACCATCGCCCCAACGGCCAACGTCGTACCGGCAATGATGGCTTCATATTGTGTAGTGCCAAAGTGCATCAGCGCCGGAACCAGCACGGGAACCAGCCCCGGCAACCACAGCAGGAACAGACTGACCAGACCCCACGCATTGCGTCCCATGCTGTTTGGGCGTACCAGTAGCGCCAGTGCCAGCACGACCCATTGGGTACTACCCAGGAATATCCAAAAATAGGCATGAATAAAACCATCGAGCGACTGGCGCGGAAGCCGCATACCGATAAGTATGGCACCAGCACCACACAATGCCAGCGCAAACAGGAAACGCATGTGCGGCCGCTTGCCGGATATCCACGCATCCCATGCGTTCAAACTCAAGCATGCTGCCGACGCTGAGGCTACAGCCCACAGCATTGCCACCGGCGACAATATCGTTGCAACGTCGCGCTGACCGGGAATCAGGCCCAGCCCCAACGGAGCAAGCACGCCTTCATGGATGACGGTGACGGCCGACAGTATCGCCAACAATCTCAGCACGGCGCGCGGCCATCGGCATGCGCTCTGCCGGGTATTGCCTGACGCCGGCAAATCGCGGTCGCCGACAAAGGTCAGCCACAACAACATGAGCAACAGGGTCTGCACCACCACAAATGAGCCGCCGCTGCCGTTAATGCGCTGCAATGTGGTCGGAACCACATTGCCGAATACGATCCAGTCTGCCCGCAACAGCGGCGCGGTCATGTAGGCTGCGAAGGCGATCGCCATCCAGGTCATGTGGCCGCGGAAGTCACGCGAGAGTAAAGCCAGCGCTGCCTGGGACACCGCAAACAGCGCGAGAAATGCCAAACCTACCAGGAATATAAAAAACGTCGGCCCCGAATAGATGCTGTTCAATGTGGAGCAAGCCAGGTACAGAATTGCGCCTGTCGTACTCAACACCATGGACGTAGCCACGACCATGCCCAGACGTCGGTGCAGGACAGGGTGGCGGCGGCGCAATGCAGGAATAAACTGCGATATGCCGATTGATATGACCAGTCCGCCAAATGCCGTATGCAACGCCATACGATACGAATGCGCATAATATTGACTGAGAATTTGCTTCAGATCGACATAACCGGCTTCGCTACCCCATGCAAATTGATGTGATACCGTTGCCGCCAGCAATTTCAACGACACGGCGATCCTGCCTTGTAAAATTGAAACCGCGGTGTCCATCGCCGTCAATCCATACCCCAGAAAAAAAAGCCCGGCCAAAGCCATGATGATGGCTAACCGGATGGTCATCTTTTTAGACGAACGCGGCTGGCCCGTCGAAGCTAATGTTGAAGATACTGGAGTTTGCATAGTGCCCCTTTTTTGACATCAGAGTCGAATTTCAGAGAAGGCCTATTCTCGGTGGATCATAGAAGCGTTTGTATTAGAAAACGCTTTGTTTTTATCAAATAACGATTAAATCTCCCCCTGTCGACAGTCGGATTGTGTTATAAAAATGCTTTATTTTTATCACTTAACGATCAACTATCAAATTGGGTGCGTCGATGGAATCCTGGGAAATAGTTCGTAAAGTGCTGGGCACCAAACCTGTCGTCAGCACAGCGATTGGCGGCGTGCTGCCGCTGCGCGCAGAGCGCTATTTTCTGAAAATAACTCAGTGCAAAGTGCCTGCATTACAGGATCTGACTGTGATCTGCCACCTGGGTGGCGGGCGGGTATTCGAAAACTGGCGGCAGGATCATGCCACGGACTACATACCGAGCCTGTCTGCAGTTCTGCCGTCAAACTGTCCGAGCGAATGGCAGTTTTCCAGCGCGATCGACGTAGCGATTTTTTATATCCCTCATAGCATCGCCTCACATGGCGCCAGGCTGCAACAGCTGGTTAGCGGGGGCCGGCATTTGCATCCGTTTAACGATGCACTGGTCAGCGCCATGGCAAGACAAATCGTCGATGAATTGGGTCGCGGTGCACAGGCGGACCATTTATTTACTGAAAAGTTGAGCGCATTAATGATAGAGCAATGCTGCCGCTCCATAGCTGGCGTGACTGGCGGGCCGGAAGGAGTTGACATGCTGCAGCGCGGTCAGCTTGAAGTCATCTCCGACTGGATACGAAAAAACCTGACTGCAGAGTTAAGCAATGCGGTCCTGGCCAAACGTGTGGGCCTGAGCGAATCACATTTTCGTCGTGTGTTTCTTGATACCGTCGGCACAACACCGCAGCGTTACGTACTCACGTTGCGTCTGGAGCGCGTACATCAGCTGTTGACCGGCACCGATATTTCCATTGCCCGTATTGCGGCGGAATGTGGGTTCAACACTCAAAGCCATATGACATACTGCTTTAGCGCCGTTTATGATCTGACCCCGTCGAAGGTTAGAAAAAAAGCCAGGGCGCCGGTAGCAGCTGGCTGATTATTGGTGAACTCTGTTCAACGTGCCGCTATTTGGCTGGTCTGAAGTAGGGTGTCACGCTAAGCGTAATACACCGTTTGTTCGAATGCCTCAAGCTATTCATTCAATCTTGTGAACCGTAGAACATGGTGCAATGCACTCCGCTATGGGTACAAATCACTCCTAAAATTCTTAGATCTTATTTAACATTGTGAATGTGCCAGGAAACTGTTAATGGATTCCAAGGTATCTGGGCCAATAGAATTGTTATTTTTTGCCGAAAGCAGCATATTTAAATAATTCATTTTTTTAACGAAATTTTTCTCCCCGTTTATTACTCAATTGAGCATTCGCACCGTATGCGAAGTTGGACATCGTTCAATAGATTCAACACCCGGTTTCACTTTGTTTACCAGAATAGAATGCCACCGCTTTTTCAAACTTATCAAGTGCTAAAAATGCATATGCAGGAGTGTCTGGATGTTTCTGATCTCCAGTGTTTGCCGCATCTGTTGCGAGCCACATCGTACACAAATGTCGGCAATAAAATGCATGCTTATCCTATTGGCATTAAGTCTTTATCCAACAGTGTCAGAAGGGCCAAAGTCATGCCCTTTGAATCACAAAATTCAACTTCATATGCAACTGGATCAGCGCTATGAATCATCAATACTGCGCCAATGGCACCTTTTTTTAGGCCAACATCGTCTCGATCATTACGCAACTTTACAACGTCCAATTCTTTGTACATGGCTTATCTCATTTTGGTGTAGGGATGGCGGTTACAAGCCGTACAATCCCATCAAGATTCTTTATCCAAGTAAACTGCACATCTATTACACGTCCACTTGGTCCTGAAATAGGAATTACTTGGTTGAACTTCGTCCCATATTGTGTTGTTGCAGTTTCGACCGCAGTACTCGGATTAAAGACAATTTGTTTTGCCAATCCATCCATATTTGATTGATTGAAACCAAGCGCCTGCTCAAACCAATCTGCCTTCGAACCTCCGACAGCATGATCAGGATTAAGCAAATATCCAGAAAGTTTAGTGTCGACACTTTGTTGTGTAGCACTTAACGCAACTCGTTCAGCTGCTTCTTTTATAATAGCGTCTTGGAACGCAACTGCTCCCGGCACTGCAACTGCGTAAGTCACATCTGTTATTGAGCCGCCAATCGGATGGTCTCGCAAATACTGTGCAGTATCTCCCCCAGCTTGTGCAGCTTTGAATCCATTACCCCATTGATCCATTTCAGCGTCGGTTGAAAAACTCCCGCCCATGACCCCATTCTTTATCATTTGACCGAGGTTGCTAAGTTTGTCACCTAGCCAGCTACCACTACCACCGTTTGTCGCTTTTGTTGGCAGTCGGGTCGTACAGCAGGGAAGGGATTCGATTTATGGCTACTTTCCCTCCATTTCGTCCGTTTGACAATTTGGCTCAAGTTTCTCATCTGCCTTAAATAGATGATGCCGGATATGTATTTCAATAAAATTTCGATGGCAATAACCGGTGAACATTACGTATCCAGTCTGCGTCGTTCCGTTTGAAGATTGAAATTCAACCCTATAAACCATGTGGTCCTGATTCACTATTGTCTTCGCCTCAACCGTTATCCCTTTAGGCAGTATTCCAATAACAGGATTCTCTGGGCCACCTGGCCATCCGTCAGTCAAATTGACTTCAACTGGCGCCAATGTATGTAACTCGACCTTGTCAGAAAAAAACGACCGTATTGCTATTCCGGCGAGGACAATCAATAACCCAAAAATGCCAATTTTCAATTTATTAGTCATCATAGCCTCAATTCGAAGATGGTCTAGTTGTGTATGTGTCGGTCCAAAGTGGCGCAGTAGATCGCATGTAAAAATTAACATGATCCTCTTTTCCTGAATCCAAAATTTGATCACCCAAGCTCGCAGGAAATAACGGAGGGTTTACTGACGTTAATACGCCACCGATCACGAGTGAAAGATAGACAGGCTGCACACAAGTGGACAAACTCCAAACGGAGTAATCTGCTTTGTAATTGCTGAGGAAATCGTTCATCGACGAAGCCTGAGCTGCAGGGACATTAATGGAAATGCCGATTGTGTTGCGAAAGCGATTTGCCCGAAGGTAGTCTGACTTACTCATTTGCTTCATACCATCATGGGTAAACGTGTGTACGGTGTCGTTGATTGAAATAGCGGCGTGACCTAGAGAAGAACCCCACCAACCAACTGGTTGTTCTGTGAAAACTTCGACCTTGGCAGTCGCTGGTTTCGATGCGGTTTCAATTACTTGTTGCACACCATCAGAACTTTGTCCGTAGGTTTGAGTTGTAGTTGAAGAATATTCATTACCGGTTGCATTGTTCGCTCCACAGGAATTTGTGAACATGCAGCTCTGGTCCGCTCCACTAATTGTCGAACCTCCGGTGTTTGTCGAACCATCTGGATTTGTTTGCCCATCAGATATAGCTGCTACAGAAAAATAACTATTTGCCGAACTAGCCGGACTAATCGTATTTACTGCAGATATTTGAGCAGTGGGAGCAGCTCCAGTGAAGCCGGTAAAATTACCATCAGCACCATATACTCCGTACACCACTGTGCAAAAAGAACCACAAGTACCCGGCCCATTGCCAGGCTCTGCAGCAAATCCCGTCGGATCCGTCATATTCATCGGGTTATTCAACACGTAGGAATACCGATTGTAATTCTGACCGTTCGTTGGCTCTCCAACTAACGGATCACCCGACAAGAACTTGCTGACGAGAGGATCATAAACCCGCCCATTTAGGTGCACCAATTCTAGGCTATCAATCTGCTCCTGTCCGGTGTAGCCCTTGTCATCCGTATTCTCTGTAATCTGCGTACTTCCATACGCAACTGGTGGTGCTCCAGCGGCATTACGTCGACTACCCCATGCATCAAATCCCAGCGCCTCCTTCAGATTTCCATCTACATCCGTAATCGCAACGATGCTACCCAGATTATCAGTGTGTGTCCAATCCAATTCACTACCTGCCTGTCCAGGTCGATCTATTTCCACACCAAGTCCATGTGGCCAGTAAGTTTTAATCGAGACAACCTGACCCGCATTCATTTGTACTTCTTGCGCACCACCATAATAAATCATGGCACCATTGCTTTGACTTTGGGTACGGCGCTCGTGATTCGGGCCGTACGTAAACTGACTTGTACTGCCGTTATAAGTGAGGCTCAACGGCATATCAAAGCTGGTCCACGTATCGGTGCGACCATTGCCTGTCAACTGATTGCCATTGATATCGTAGCTGAAGCTGCCTGGAATATCTGCAATGGTTTTGACCGCATGTGGCCCACCGCTGGTGCCACCTGTGTAGATATAAGCACCTTCACCAGTTTTAGCCGTCAGACTACCATCGACACTATAGAAAAATGATTGTTGCGCCTGCCCACTTACGGTGCTGGTATAGATACGGTTTAAGCCATCGTAAGTAAATCCTTCACTGAAGTTTTGGCTTACTACTGTTCCCGTAATGCCTTGATTCCAGGCTTCACTGCGTTGTGTCACGTTACCTAATACATCAAAGAAGTAACCTTCCATGAACGTCGCAACTGAAGAGGCAACACCACATAGCGTACTGTTGGCAACCGTTGCCGTCGTCGCATAATCTAATCGTCCGGTATTAGCGTCATAACAGCGGGTAGCAATTAACCCTTCATTTGCACCGATTGGATTCGCTAATTGCGCCGTCACTACCCGATTCGCAGCATCTTGCGTTAGCGCTTGCCATAAATTTAAACCGCTGCGTTGAATACTTTGCAGATAACCCATATTGTTATAGCGCAGATCGAATACTTTTGGCGGATCTAAATTTACACCCGTTGTACCATGCTGATAAATCTGGGTGATCGGACGGCTCCAGGCATCGTAATCGGTTTCGCTATAAAACACGTTAAATGTGGCGGGATCCAAAATCACCGTATTGTTGGCTGGACGACCTAAGCTATCGTAGTTATAGGTGGTATCGGTATCTTTGGTATTGCTGACACTATTGTTTGCACCGACGTTACCATTAGCTGCAGGTGCGGTATAACTTTCAACTAACTTACCGCAACTGTGATTGGTTTGACAGTTGGTGAATTGAGTTGACGTCAATGGCGCGCCAGTCGTACCAGCGACATCGTAAATAAAATAACTATTCAGATCCGGTTCAATGCGGCTGATCATCCTGTCCAGCATATCGTACTGGAACGTGGTGGCCTGACTGCCGGCATTTTCTTTCGGGCTCACCTGTTTCCAAGTTCTTCCCAACGGATCAACACTGTAATTGATGATACCCAGATCCGGGTCATTCAATTGCAGTTTATGGCCCATAGCGTCGTAGGTAACAATGATTAAATTGCCGGCAGGATCAGTGGTTTGGGTTAAATTACCGAAGGGGTCGTGGGCAAAAGAGGTTAATGTCGCCGGCGCATTTTGGAACGTATTTGTGGCTACGGAGATGAGTTGTCCTAGTACATCGCGTGTTTCAGTGCGTATCGCACCAAGTGGGTTTTGAATTTTGCGTACCGCACCAGCGTAGGTGGTGATGGTAGTGAGTGCGGCCCCCCCCGTATCCAGCGTTTCGGATTCTGTAGTGCGATTAAAGCTATCGATGCCGGTGCGCTGCGAGGCAATGACGCCTGACGCATACCCGGCAGTTGGACCGCTTACAAATACTGGTTGGTAGTCCGCAAGTTGTCGCGCCAGCGCGTCAAAGCTGTGATCTGTCGCGATCTGGGTGCCGTTAAATCCATAGCCCATCGTACGAATAACTTGACCTAATGGATTGGCATAGCTTAATTCGGGTACACCATTCTGATTAGCCGTATTGAAATTACTGAATGTTTTGACGGTGACCATGGTCGCGTTTGCAGGACAGTCGCCTTCACATTGGTTATAGTTCCATGAAGTGATATTGCCGTCCGGAGTCGATTGTGTCACTACGCGACCGAGTCCATCAACCAGCCACTGGTAGTACAACTTATTCACGTCTAGCAGTTGAGTTTTCGCGCCGGTTGCAGAGTCATACGCGTAGCTCTCAGTCTGCACCGCTGTATTTTGATCCATCGCGTTGGTACTAGACGCAGGGAATCGGCCATCGCTGGTGTACGTCATCGATGTGGTGCGATTCAATGTTGTGGCACTCACCGGATCGAACCAGCTTTGGTTTTTTGTCAGTACATTGCCATAACCATCGCGGGTATAGGTATTGGCGACTTGTAAATTATCAGACGGTAATGTGGTGTGAGTCGGCTCTAAAATTTCAGTTTGTAAAAGACCTGTGGAGAAATAGGCGTTAGACGCCGTATGAGTGATTGACACACCACTTTCATTGGTTTTAGTCACTGTGGTCGCACACAGTTTTCCGATGATATACGTAGCGCCGTGACTTGCTACACAGGTCCCGGTGTCGTTGTCCCATGTGTTAGTGGTACTGGTAATAAATGCGCTTGTATCCGTGGCCAACTGGCTGCTGACATTACTGGTCCACAGATTTCCAAAATTATCATAGGTAACATTGCTGGTCGTCGTACCTAAATCCCGACTTAGGCCTAATGAATTCGGTTGGTCTTGATGCCAAACCGTGCTGGTAGCGATGTAGGGGAAGCAGACAATGCAATTCGCTGTTTCCAGCCCACCTGAATTCGAACCGAAATAAGGATTAGAGATCGCAACGACTCCATAATTATTGGTGGTGGTTGAGATAGGCGTCCAGATAGTTGTGAACGCCATGCTAACTTCTGATAACTGTACCAGCCCGACATACGGCCAAGTTTGACTATAGACGTTCCCGGTTCGAAGTCCTGTGCCGATGTTTTCTGCTCCGACGGTGGCAAAACCTAATGAACCGCGGCCCTGGGCATCGGTTAGTTCGCCGGTGTAGCTATAGTTGGTTGTGATTGAACTGCCTTGACCATTGGAATCATTAAATACAGAAACCAGATAGCCCGGGTTGGTCACACTTTGTTGGGGATATACCGGAAAACCACCGCTATTATTATATTGTGTATAGACAGATGGTTGCCCGCCCTGCGTATAAGTAACGCTGCTGGTGCGACCTAACCCGTTGGTAACGCTGGTCAATTTATCAGCAGCTAAATTCGTATTGGGCGCCAGGGTATATGGAGTCCATGCATTTCCAACTGAAACAAAATTACTATGAATACTGCCCTCAATATCGAGATTTTGGTTGTAGGCCAATAAATTCAACGTGCCATCATTTAAGAACCCGCCAAACATGATGATCGGATCTGGCAAGCCATTGGCCGGAAAAGGCTCCGCTGCCATTGCCGGGCCACCAGTTACGGTTTGACAGTTTAATGCACTGTTATTTTGTATCAAACATGTTCGCCACGTCCCTGATGTGCCTGAGGTATATTCATAGGAAAGCGTTTTAACGAACCCGTCGCTGTCAATCGGCCCGATGTGTTGTACGATGGAATCCGTCCCAGCAGCTGTGAGCGCATGACAGTCAAAATTCACTCCGGTGGAATAGCAAACTGCCACGCCACTACCACTACCGCCTATCCCTGATTCCCCTCCTACTTGCGGTACGCCGGTTAATAAAATGTCTGTTAAACCATCCCCATTCACATCCGCGACGGTGGACACTCCTTGCAACGGAGGTTCACCCTGGCAGCCACCTTGGATACCGGCGTTACAGACTGACGCTGGCAATGCACCCCAGTTCCCGCAGGTAAAACCTGTTGTTCCACTGGTGCAGACTTCCAAAAATACACTCCCCGACCCCGTCAAGGGCACTTCTTGCCTGAACAAATCCTGGCGTCCATCGCCATTGAAATCACCGATACTATTAGTGACCCAAACGCCGTTGCCAGCGCTCTCTGAATTATAGAAGTCAAAGCTCTTGTTTTCTGTACCAGTGATCGCAAAATTCGTACCGGTATAAACACCACAATTAAAAGTAAATCCGTTGATTAAGGATGACACGCAGCGCGTTCCATCGGCATACTGACCGTTGCGCATTAAAATATCGTCGTGGCCTGAACCTGTCGTGTCCATCACCAAATAATCATATATATTCCAGCTCACCAAACTTGCGCCTAAGCCACTGGTCGCTGTTGTGTTGGTTCCTGTATCGGTACATACAAATGCATTGGCTGCAGTCGGAGAAGTTTTTAATTGCGAAAGACAAACATATCCACCAAATAAAAACAGGTCGCTAGAACCATCGCCGTCAAAATCACCCACCAATCCCCAATTTTGAAGGTCAGGATTAGGGGCAGTCGCGGCGATGTAGGGATATGGCGCAGCCTGCTCATACTTTAACCGCGCTGCAATCGTAGAAGCTATTGCTGCGGGCACTGTCCAGACAATCGGCGCTGCAAAACCTCCGCCAGGTTGAGCCAGATAAATATTATATTGAAATGGCGATTTTGTCGTATCTACGACCAATGCATCTAATTTACCGTCACCATTAAAGTCAGCCCAGTAAATAAGGGAAAAGTCTTGGATATCGGATATTTGATTCAATGGAACTACAGGCCCATTTACTGCTCCTGCGGGGACTTCCGTAAATGCCGGTGCGATACTCGTTCCCCAGTTAAACGTGGTAGCTGGAAAGACCGCCATTAAATTTGATTGTGGATTCAAGGCCTGCATTTGCACAGACTGAATCATGCTGCGGCCACTTGAAGCACTGGCCTCATAATTGATATCGTATTCACGTACCTTGGTCGCCGTGCCGCTGCTGTAAAGCCCGGTATAAGTGTAGACATTCGTGAGCAAACTCACCATGTCATTATGTGAACCGGCAACATACCGGATAGTATTGTCTGGACGCGTGGACGCACCGCCAGGCAGATTGCCGGCTGTGTTGTAGCTAAACACCACCGACAGATGTGGTGTCAGTCCAGTTGTCAGGTTGCCGCCGTAATTGATTTGCGTCGGTAGATATTCACCAGTCGTCGTATTAGTGCTGTAGCTAATCGTATAGTAATTGCCCGATAAATCCTGTACCTGGCCGAGTGCCCAGAGTAGAGCTTGGCCACTATTCGGACCTTGTGCAGTGATATAGCTAGTGCCGTCGCCCTGATCACCGTAATACAAAACACGTCCAGCTTTTGATTCAACTTTAAATGCCAAACCATGCGAACCAGTGTATGAAGTAATACGACTAAAATTAGCCACTTCCGTACTGTATGTGGCACCTACTGCCCAATAGTCGGCATCTGCATTTCCTGAAGTCGGTGATGTCATTAAAATCAGACGTTGCCCATCAAGACACAATCGATCGGTATTAGTAAAACTCACTCCATTGGTTGAACCGTCTTGCGCTATCGTTTTATTACAGCGATGAATTTGCGATAAACCACCCAATGACCAACCCATACCTAACATGCCGTTACCGGATTGACTGCTGTAGTTCAAGACCAAACTCGGTGCTAATCCTGCCACACCTGGCGGTATGCCTAAAGGCATACTGTACGTTGCTGCACCACTGACGCTCACACCTAAGCTACCAGGTAACGATCCGGCAATCGGATTGAGCAATGATGGCGCAGAAATCGTAACGGGTGTTGGTGTCGAACTGCTGACCGGCGCACCGGTGCCGGTTCCCTCTGCTGTTAGCGTAATCTGCGCAGAAGTTGTCGTGACGCCTGATGTACTCGTTGAAGCGACTGCATAGATCGAATAACTACCGGCGGCTAATCCGCCGGTTGCAGTATAAGAATAAGGCGCGCTGGTTGACGTGCCGATTAACGTGCCAGCACTGGTGTAATAACTAACGCCATTCAGAGTACCGCCTGATGCATTCGCAGTGAAAGTGATTGGGTAGGATGCCGCAACCGTTGCACCATTAACCGGTCCAGAAATACTGACGGTCGGTGGCGCATAAACAGTAAAGGTATTCACGTTTTGCGTGGCCGCCGCGATGTTCGCGTTACCTGACTGATTGGCATCTATCGTACACGTGCCAACCGCAATTATTGTGACTGCGGTTCCGGAAACCGTACAAACTGCAGTAGTGCTGGAAGTGAACACGATCGGTAAACCCAATGTGCTGGTAGCAGACACTGTAAATGGCGCAGCACCATAGGTTGTTGCAGGCAAGGCTGCAAAAGTAATTGATTGCGCTTCCGTCGCTACCGAAAACGATGTAGCCACCTGCGGTGCCGCGCTGTAGTTCGCATTGCCAGACTGATTGGCCTGAATCGTACATGTACCTGCACCAACCAACGTGACGGTAGAGGCGGAGACAGTACAAATTGATGCAGTGGCTGAAGTAAATACAGAGACAGTCAAACCTGATGTACTGGTCGCCGAAATGGCGAATGCTGCTCCTCCAAAAGTCTGCGGCGGAATTGTTGGCATGCTGATAAATTGTGATTCTTGCGCTACCAAGAACGATGTAGCTGCCTGTGGTGCAGCGCTGTAATTGACGTTACCTGCCTGGTTCGCATCTATCGTACACGTCCCTGCGCCAACTATCGTAACGGTAGAACTGGCAACCGTACACACCGAAGGTGTGGCTGAGCTAAATCCCGTCACAGCTAAACCCGATGTGCTGGTGGCAGAGACAGTAAATGGCGCAGCGCCAAACGTCGTGGCAGCTACTGTTGGAACAGTAATCGTTTGCGCGCCTTGTGTAACGTTAAACGAGGTAGCGACTTGCGGTGCCGCGAGATAATTCGTATTGCCGCTCTGGTTCAGGTCTATCGTACATGTCCCAATCGTGATCAACGTGACTGAAGAGCCGGATACAGTACAAATTGATGGGGTCGCCGAAGTCCCAGCGACTGCCAACAGTGAGGTACTACTCGCCGAAATCGCAACAGGTGCAGTGCTAAAGGCGGTCGTTGGAATCGTTGCGACTGTGATCGCCTGCGTTGACTGCGCTACAGAAAACGATTGCGGCACCTGAGGTGCAGCACTGTAATTTGTGGTTCCGACCTGATTCGCGTTAATCGTACACGTTCCTGCTCCGACTACGTTCACAGTGGAACCAGACACCTGACAAACTGCAGTGGTGCCGGAAGCGAAAGTCACAGCCGCACCGGACGTGCTGGTGGCAGATACGGTAAATGGCGCAACTCCAAAAGTTTTGGCGGACAACGCTGCAAAGGTAATCGATTGCGCTTCGGTTGCTACAGAAAACGACACCGCTACCTGAGGTGCTGCACCGTAAAAGGCGTTCCCGGCCTGGTTCGCATATATCATACACATTCCTGCCCCAACGATGGACACTGTCGAACCAGAGACTGTACAAACCGATGTCGTAGCAGAACTAAATGCTGTCACTGCCAAACCGGAGGAGCTGGTGGCAGACACGGTAAATGATGCCGCACCATAAGTTAAAGCTGGCAAGGCCGCAAAAGTAATCGATTGCGCTTCAGGTGATATAGCAATCGAAGTCACCACTTGCGCGGCGGCCTGGGTATCGGCGTCGCCGGCCTGATTCGCATCGATCGTACAGGTACCTACCGCAACTGGCGTAACTGTCGTGCCTGATATAGTACATACCGATGTGGTGGCTGACGTGAGCGTCACCGCCAAACCAAAAGTGCTGCTGGCAGACACCGTAAACGGTGCGCCATAGGGTTCACTGGTCAGGGCACTGACGGTAATGGTCTGAGGTCGTGGGGTAGTGATGATTGAGTGCGTCACCTGAGCGGCGGCGCTGTAATTGGTGTTGCCGGCCTGATTCGCATTGATGGTACAGGTGCCCATCATCACCATTGTCACTCCGGCGAAGGATACAGTGCATACAGAGGGTGTGACTGACGTGAGCGCAACTGTCAGACCTGAATTGCTGGTGGCCACGGCCTGCCAAGTTGTCCCATAGTTTACGTAACTTGGGGCATTGAAGGTAATGTACTGTGGTATTTGTAACGGCATTATCAGAGTCTCATTTTGCGTTACCTGCGAGGCGGCACTGTAATCAGTGTTACCGGCCTGATTGGCAGCGATCACACAGGTACTCGGCACACCCGGCTCACCCGGATTGAGCGGCGTCACTGTACCGTTGCCGAATACCTCACACAACGAGGGCGTAAGTGAGGTGAATGCAACAGCCAGACCTGAACTGCTGGTGGCCACGACCGTAAAAGGAGATGGATAGGGTACGCTGACCGGAGCGCCAAACGTGATCACTTGTATTCCTTTAGCGACCGTGAAGGATTGCACTTCTTGTAGTGCAGCCGCATAAGTTGCATTACCCGCTTGATTCGCATTGATCATACAATGACCTGGGGCGACTAAAGTCATTGTTGTGCCCGATACGGTACAAACGCTGGCTGTTGTTGTAGTAAATGTCACCGGCAAACCAGAACTACTCGTGGCCTTTACAGTGAGCGGGGGAGTCCCGTAGGTGAGGTTGGAGGGGATTTCACGAAAGGCAATTGTTTGGGCCGTTTGGGCCATGGCCGGCTGCTGCGTCATCACGCACATCAGTATTACCGAGATCCAGAATCCTGTTATTATTTTTTTTATCACAACTATTCCCCTTGGTCGATCTTCTTGCGTCAGATCGTTGATGTAGTACTAATGATTAATATGGATTGAGCTGGCTGATCTCTATGGGGCGGTACAGCCAGTAACAAATAATGGAACGGCAGTACTTGCCAAGGCTGCATCGCAACAGCCAAGCAAAGCCAGGGGGCACAAATATAAATCGGGTACGCCAGACCCTCACCACGTGAGCACGTGATGCAAACAGATTCCGCATAACTTCCCCTATGTATTTATATTTTTTTCGACTGGTATTGCGTCGTTTATTTCATGTGCTATGCGGCATGTACTGCATGGTCAACACCATCGACGACCGGCTTACGATCCGACAAGCATTCTCAATGTATTGAAGAAAATGGACAAACCGGAGCGAAGTTACAGGGTTAGTCGACAACTGGCTATGCCCTAATTAGGGCATTTTGAAGGCTTCGTTGTATTTCGGAAACGTTCCACCCTTTACAAAACAAATGTAGGTAGGATGGGAATCTTTTTGTTTTCGACAGGCTTAGTTGCGTAATTCGTTTTGTGATTTTTTGTGTATTGCAGCTCCGGTTCCTGTCACTCAAATTGACAGCCGCATTCATTAATTGAGAGTGAATAAGGGAAGTTGAAGGCGCTTGGGCGCCACTGGATTCCCACCTGCGTGGTAATGACGGCCGGCGGGTAGCAATCGAAATTTTGCAGACGTAGGCTGTCAGGTTTATCGCGCCGGCCTGCCACCTATGCTGGTCACGGTAAGCTCAACAAATTTGGACCCATCGTGATTGTCGGGTGAATAGGCGACATGATATCCGCCCAGATTCAGGTTCAGGCCATCCATGACTTCGATCAATTTCTCCCGAGTCAAATTTTTACCGGCGCGTTTTAAGCCTTCTATCATTACCCGCGACATCATATAGCCCTCCAGTCCGCTATATGAAAATGCAGCAGTCTTGTCTTCTGCCGTCATCAGGTTCTGATAGCTGCGCACGACCGGTATGCTGCTGTCCCAGGGATATGGCATCACCTGAGAAATGCCGATACCACGTCCGTTGACACCCAGCAGTTGCGTCAGTTGTTCAGTGCCGACCGTGGACACTGCCAGAAATTGCGGATACAGGCCTGCCTTTTTCATTTGTAAAACCAGTTCAGCCGCAGGTTTGTATGGCGTCAACATCAGCACGGCTTGCGGATTCGACTTTCCTAACAACTGCACTGCTACCGAAACATTGGCGTCTCCGATATAGGATTCGTGCGGCTCGACTGAGGTCATTGTCGCCGGTGGCATTTTATTTTTTTTGAGTAATGCGTCGAACATATCGGCGTTCGCTTTTCCGAGCGCATCATTTTGATAAAACACAGCGATGCGTGAAAGTTGCAACGCACTGATTTGCGCCACCATCGCAGCGATCTCATCGGAATAACTGGCGCGCAGATAAAATACGTTGCGATTGACCGGCTTGCGTAATCCGTTGGCGCCACTGACTGCGCCGATCAATGGGATTTTTGCAGCGCTCAATAATGGTAACGTTGCGGAAATCGACTCGTCGCCGCAATAGCCGATCAGAGCAAATACCTGGTGATCGTTAATCAGCGTTTTGGTATTGGCAATCGTGCGCGATGTTTCGCCGTCGTCGTCGAAGCTGTCCAATTCCAGCTTGCGTCCATTGATGCCGCCTGCTGCGTTAACTTCCGCAAAGCTGGCGCGAATTACCTCCAGCATATCCTGCCCCAACGATCCATAAGCGCCATGTATCGGTGCTGACATGCCGATCACTAGCGTGCTATCTGTCACTCCGGGCTCTGCCTGTACGTTCAAGGCACATAGCAATGGTATACAGCTCAGGTAAAGCCTGATGTGATGTTTAGCCGAAAATGCCATTGATGCTTTCGTAAAGGTGGACGCATTACCCAATCGACACAACATGGACGAACGAATTAGCAATGCACAAGGAACATCGTCGATTTTTCAAAATTTATTATCATCAGCATCCTTCATTTGCGCTGGTCATTTTTAGACAATCGCTTGTCTATCCATGAGCATGGTGCCAATTCACACTGCACTCAGAACAACAATGTCTCGTATTGATAAACGAATGTCTGTTTATGATCGGCAAAATTCTAAAAACAATTTTATTCTTCGTCGTACCCCACCTATTTTGGCCTTCGTTAAATTAAGGGGCGTTGTTTTTACAATATCGTCGATGTTCACAACAGAGAAAGCGTTATGAATAAAAAAATATTAAAGGCTGGTATAAGCCTCGGAGCAGTACTGATCAGCGCATCTTCTTTTGCCGATGAAGCGATTAGTTCAGACATCACACCCATACAAAATATGCCGGTATTCACCTTCTCCAGTTTTGGAACGATAGGTGCCGTCCAGACCAATACGGATAACGGTATTTTTACGACTGGACGACAAGCCGAAGGCGCCACCAAAACGGCCGACTTCGGACCGGATACCAAGGTTGGTGCGCAAATCGATTCCAAATTTAATGATTTTTTCTCGGCGACGCTGCAAGTGTTTTCCAAGGAAAATACCGTGAGCAGTTATGAGCCCGGAGTGGAATGGGCGTTTGCCAAATTAAAAGTAGGCGGTGGATTTGATCTGCGCTTAGGCCGAATCGGCGCACCGTTTTTCATGGCCAGTGATTTCCGTAACGTCGGCTATACCAATATCTCGGTAAGAACACCGACCGATGTGTACGGCCTTGTTCCGGTGCGCACATTTGATGGTGGCGATCTTCTCTACAACACGAATATAGGCAACACCACGATCAATGGGCAAATGTGGCTGGGCACATCCAGAGCATTGCTTGGAGCGAGCGCTGCCGGTGACGAATACATCACGTTAAATAATATTGCCGGATTCAATATTTCAGCAGAAAACGGGCCACTGACAGTACGAGCCGGAACCATGAAAACCCGGTTGAGTACCAGTGGCAGCGGACTTGCCCCGTTCAATACCCTGCTATCCACATTAACTAAAGTATCTGCCTACCCCGGATTGGGTGAATTGGCCACCATGTCCGACGACCTGGCCATCAACGGAAAATTCGCCAGCTTTACAGACTTGGGCGCCGTTCTGGATCTCGATGACTGGGTCTTAAGCGGTGAATATGTACAACGCAATTCCGGCAGTACTTATGTCGCATCGGCAAACGCCTGGTACGCCACATTGGGATACCGCATTAGTACATTTACTCCCTATATCAGTTTTTCAAACCGTAAAACCAACAGCACAACCTCCTACGCTGAACTGTCTGTTGCACCAGCCCTTGGCGCCAAGATTGCAGCAACTGTTCCTGTGCTGGTGAATGGAGTGAATTCTGCGCTGACTAATTCCAATGAAAGCACCTCGGCACTGGGTGTGAGATGGGATGCCGGGAAAAATTACGATATCAAAGCCGAGTTTCAACAGCTGCGGATTCCGGCAGGTTCGGCAGGTATATTCTCGGATGTACAAGGCGGATTTTATTCGGTCGATACCAGAGTGAATGCAGTTAGTCTCGTTGTCGATTTCGTCTATTAATGGGGGAATCATAAAATGAAAAAATTCATCAAACTGCTTATCGCATGCTCTACCGTATTCAGCATGCATTCCGCGTTCGCTCAGGTGGCAGTCGTAGTTGGGGCCAAAAGCGATATCGGTGCACTGACTGCTGACCAGGTCTCCGGTATCTATCTGGGTAAAACCGACAAATTCCCAAATGGGAACACCGCCCTGCCCCTTGATCAGAATTCCGGCAGTCCGGTAAGAGGCAATTTCTACGACAAAGTAACGGGGAAAAGTGAAGCTCAAGTCAAGGCCGCCTGGTCGCGACTGGTGTTTTCGGGAAAAGGAACGCCGCCAAAGGAAGTGGCCAATTCGGCTGAGGTAAAAAAGCTGGTCACAGCCAATCCCAATACCATCGGCTATATCGAAAAAAGTGCGGTCGACTCTTCCGTTAAAGTGGTGCTGTCATCAGATTAATTTAGACATCAATCTCACGTTCTTCAAACGACTAATGGCTTAATCAACATCACGTGGATTAAGCCATTATTTATTCAACGCCAATCAACAATAACTAAGCGGCCTGATCAGGCTAGCTTGGCGAGAGACAAAAATATGAGCATGAGCATCAAGCAACGGATCTGGTCATTGCCGGCGACCGCCACCGTTATATTCAGTATCGGTCTGGCAGTAAGTGTGTATTTTTCAACGATCGCTATTTCCTCGATTAAAACCACTGAATCGGTGGATTACCCGGTACTGGATCTGTCAAAATCACTGATTACCGATGTCAACGGTCTGGTGAAGGCGCTGCAGGAAGCAGTCAGCGAGGGGGATAAAAAACGACTGGATTCCATCGAACAAAGTGCAAGCAGTTTGCGCAACAACATAACAATGTTGGGAAAAATTGCCGGTCAGGCGGAAGTGTCGGAACGCATCGCCAAAGAATTTGAAGCGTATTATTCACCGGCAATCGGCGTTGCCAAAATAATGATGGAAGTGGATCAAGGCGACCCGACTCCACTGATAGGAAAAATGCAGACATCGTTAAACGCGTTGCAGGCTGATTTAACCAAGACTCAGGAAACCGCAAAAAAAGAATTCAAAGCAGGTGTCGAACGTAGCGGCGACAGCGTCAACAATGTCCTCTACACCACGGTGTTTGTCGCTATCCTGATCGTGTTGGCACTCGGTGGCGTCTCCTATATTGTGGTGCGGGGTATCTGGCTGCAGTTGGGTGGCGAGCCCGAATATACGCGTGAAATTGCGGTAGCCGTTGCTGCCGGTGATCTGTCGATGCAGATTGAAACCGATGTACGCGACAAAACCAGTTTATTGGCCGCATTAAAGGAAATGAAAGGCAAATTGGCGCTGATGGTTTCAGATATCAAGCTGTCGGCCGAAACGATTAAAGTCGCCAGTTCGGAAATTTCGTCCGGTAATAATGATTTGTCTTCACGTACCGAATCGCAGGCAAACAGCCTGCAGGAAACGTCGAGTTCGATGGCGTCGCTCAGTGATACCGTCAAACAAAATGCCGACAACGCTAGACAGGCCAATCATCTTTCCGACGTTGCATCGGGAGTCGCAGTCAAAGGCGGAGAGGTGGTGAATCAGGTGATCGGCACCATGTCTGAAATTAATGCATCGTCGAAAAAAATTGTCGACATTATTACTGTGATCGACGGCATTGCGTTTCAGACCAATATTCTGGCTTTGAATGCCGCAGTTGAAGCCGCACGCGCCGGTGAGCAGGGACGCGGATTTGCCGTGGTAGCTTCTGAAGTCCGCAATCTGGCACAACGCAGCGCTGCCGCTGCAAAAGAAATTAAAACCCTGATCAGCGATTCGGTGGACAAAGTGACGCAAGGATCGCAACTGGTTGATCAGGCCGGACATACCATGAGCGAAATTGTTGATTCGGTAAAGCGCGTCAGCGACATCATGAAAGAAATTTCAGCCGCCAGCCAGGATCAAAGCGCGGGGATACAGGAGATAGGCCGGGCTATCGATCATATGGATGAAATGACCCAACAAAATTCTGCGATGGTTGAAGAAGCAGCGTCTGCAGCAGCATCGATGAATTATGAAGCCGGGAAATTAACCCAGTCACTGGATGTATTCAAACTGTCCGGTGCAGCGATATCCAGCTCAACAGTTTCCGGTGAACGCATGAGTCATACGTCCAATAAAATGCTGGAGCTCCGGTGAAGGAATAATTAAAAACTTTTACGACTCAATGCCGCTGTCATTTCAGGCGAAGAAGGTCAGCAGTTTTCATTCGCATCCGTGATTCACAGAGTGTGGTGTATTACGCTATCAGCTGCTATATTGTGGGACGATAGCTATTGCCACTCTTAACCCTGCTGAATCCTCATGCTCAAACAACTAACTACCCTGAAAAAATTTGCGCTCACTATTTTGCTGGGGTTGGCTGCGCAGCCATTATTTGCTCACACCACCATTCCTGCCACCGATCCGCAATGGCAATATACCGGCAGGATTGATTTTACTGACCCAGCTGCACCGCAACTCAGTTGGCCCGGCACCAGCATTGCGGCGAAGTTTTCAGGATCGTATCTGGCGGTAATACTGGATGACCAGTTGGGAAAAAATTATTTCAATGTCTTTGTCGATAATGATTTTGCGCATCCGTTGATCATTGCGGCAAACAAGGGCGAACATAGCTACCTTGTCGCCACAAACCTGGGTGCAACTGTCCATACTTTTTTACTCACCAAACGAACCGAAGGTGAAGAAGGTAGTACTGCATTCAAGGGTATTGAACTCGACGACCAGGCCGCTTTGCAAACACCGTCACCCAGACCGGCGCGAAAAATTGAATTTTTTGGCGACTCGATCACCACTGGAATGGGCGATGAATCGCCTGACGACGGACCGGATGACCGGGCCAGAGATAAAAATAATTTCATGAGCTACGACGCCATTACCGCGCGCAGCCTCAATGCAGAATTGCATGTCACTTCACAAAGTGGCATCGGGGTGATGATCAGCTGGTTTCCATTCATCATGCCGCAATTTTATGAGCAGCTCAGTGCGGTAGGAAAAAATGATAGTCGCTGGGATTTTTCTTCCTGGACGCCGGATGTAGTGGTAATTAATTTGCTGCAGAATGACGCATGGCTCATCGACGGGCAGCATCGCCTGAAGCCTGAACCGAATGACGAACAGCGCATTCAGGCCTACGCTGCCTTTGTCAAATCGATCCGAAAAAAATATCCGCAAGCGTATCTGATCTGTGCACTGGGCAGTATGGATGCAACCCGGCCCGGATCAAAATGGCCGGGCTATGTTTCCACTGCAGTTAATCGCTTGAATCAGGAAAATCCGCAGCAAAAAATCGATACGATTTTTTTTGAATTTACCGGCTTTCGCGGACATCCCCGGGTAAAGCAGCAGTTGGCCAATGCCGAAAAACTGACGGCGATGATCAGGCAGAAAATGCATTGGTGACCACATCAACCCACTTGCACGTTAGCGAAGATAATCATTTTCAATTTTCTTGATCTCGCCATCTTTTTTCATCATCTCGATAGTCGCATTCATGCGGTTGATGAAATCAGTTTTATAGGCAGGATTATTTTTTGAGCTATATGCAATAAACGTATCTTCACCGGAAAGCGCTATCGCTTCCCGCAAAACAAAGTCCGGACCGAGACTCGATCGTAGTCGCTTATACGAATATCTTGCAGCAGTACGATCACTGGCATAACAGTCGATACGTTGTCGCGCCAATTTCTTGAGATTGGTTTCATTGCCTTTGGCCGCATCAAGAGTAATTTTGCCTTGCTTCGATGCCTGCATCAGCCGGTCAGACAGCAGAAAGCCCAAATTGACACCGACAATCAGACCGGCGTAATCATCCGGAAAACTGGCATGCGGTCTGCGCATGACTTTATCGGTACAAAACAGCACCACGGTTTCCCGATACAGGGCCACTGAATAGGGTTGGATGTAGGTCCGTTCACTTTTAAGTCCAGGCGGGAACAGCGCGAATGATTTGCCGTTTTCAAGTTCAGACAGGCCTCGTTTCCAGGGTATCGGCTGCAATTGGATTGAGTACGCCGGTGCCAACTTCTTCGCGGCGTCCTGCAATATGCTGACATAAATACCTTTGAATTGACCGTCTTCCAGATAGCTGTACGGCGCATAATCGTCATCACCATAAATAACAATTTTTTCAACAGCATATGCGGTGCCTAGTCCGATCAGGAGTATGGAAAAACCAAGCAAACTGGTTGAAATTATTTTAGATTTCATTCCTTCCAAATTCATTTATCCACCCGATACCGATCAGATTATTTTTTGGCCTGCGCGACCCTGACGGATACTACACGCTGCAGATAGGCCTGACAAATCGCTCCGGCACAAACTCTGGCTGGCAGGTACGACTACCGTATGCGGGCGCGTGATCCAATAATAATTTATTAAAACGCTCTTAAATTTTTTAAAGAGGTAGATATTCATAACATCCTATCCTAAAGTTATCTACGGTCAGATTAAAACTACATCACATAGGTTAGGTACACCATGCACATGCTTAGAACCTTGAAATTATCACATCGCCTGGCAGTGTTAATTGCCATTTTTTCAGCAGGCTTCATCATTTACGGTATCTGGTCTTTCAAAACACTCAATGAACTCAAGGTCTCAGGTCCGGTCTACGAAAAAATTGTCGCCGGCAAGGATCTGATCGGCGACGTATTGCCACCGCCCGAATATATACTCGAATCCTATCTGGTCAGCTTCCAGCTCCTGTCTTCTACCGACAAAGCCGAGCAGGATAAATTAATCGACCATTTCAAATCGCTGAAATCGGATTACGACACACGCCACGATTATTGGAGCAAAGCCGGACTGGACACTGACATTGCCGATGCGTTATTGAAAACATCCAATGCACCGGCGCTGGCTTTTTACGATACCGCATTCAACGAGTTCATTCCTGCCGTGCAGAAGCAGGACAAAGATGCCATGACCGCGGCCATGGCCAAAATGAAAAAAAGCTATGAAACGCATCTGGATGCGATCAATCATCTGGTAGAAATTACCAACAAAAGATCGGACGAATTTGAAACGCAATCAAAAAATATGGTTAGTTCGTCCAGCATATTGTTACTGGTCATACTCGGCGCATCATTGGCAGTTGGTGTGATCGGCGCAGTGCTGATTACCCGCAGCATTATCGGTCCGATCAAGGAAGCCATACACGTTGCGGAGGTGGTTGCATCCGGTGATCTGACTGGTGTGATCGATTCCAGCTATACGGATGAACCGGGTCAGTTGTTGCAGGCATTGCAAAAAATGAGCGACAGTTTATCGGCGACTGTCGGGCAGGTTCGCATCAGCACTGAAACCATCTCGGCGGCGACCAAACAAATTGCGATGGGGAATATGGACCTGTCTTCGCGGACTGAAGCACAGGCAAGCTCGCTGGAAGAAACTGCGGCGTCCATGGAAGAACTGACTTCGACGGTCAAGCATAATTCGGATAACGCCCTGCAGGCCAACACGCTGGCGCAAACGGCCTCGCAGGTGGCGGTAAAAGGGGGAGCGGTCGTTTCGCAGGTGATTGAGACGATGGGCACCATCAACGAGTCTTCCAAGAAAATCGTCGATATCATCAGCGTCATCGACGGCATCGCGTTTCAAACCAATATATTGGCGTTGAACGCTGCGGTAGAAGCGGCGCGCGCCGGGGAACAGGGGCGCGGATTTGCGGTGGTCGCTTCAGAGGTACGCAATCTCGCGCAACGCTCTGCCGCAGCGGCGAAAGAAATCAAGGAACTGATCAGCAATTCGGTCGATAGCGTGGAAGCGGGAAGCAAACTGGTTAATCAGGCCGGTTCGACAATGACGGAAGTGGTGGACAGCATACGGCTGGTGACAGACATCATGTCTGAAATTACCGCAGCCAGTCTGGAGCAGTCGCAAGGTATCAGCCAGGTCAACCAGGCAGTCGTTGAAATGGATAACGTCACCCAGCAAAATTCCGCGTTGGTCGAAGAGGCAGCCGCTGCTGCGCGCTCACTGCAGGAACAGGCGGATCATCTCGCCGACGTGGTCAAAACATTTAGATTGGACGAATCCGGGGTTGTAACGCCCTCGCAGGTGTCGCAGCAGAAAGCGCTGCCGGCCAGAGCGAGCGTTCCATCCACCATGAAAAAATCAGCTCCTCCCGCAATAACGGCAAATCGCTTGCGTAGTCCGACCATGTCCAATGTTTCGCCGGCAAAACCAGATAAAGATACCGATGGCTGGGACGAGTTTTAGATTGAAATATTCATTGTCCAGCATGCTCGGCGAAAAGGGCATGCGCATCGTTGAGGCTTTTAACGGCTTTGAAGCCATCGACCAGATTGAGAAAAACAGGATATCGACATCGTCCTGATGGATAAAACTGTTTTCATTGATGCGTGTCTGGCTATAGCAGGATCGTTAGCAATCAGCAATTTCGCTGGATCCCCAACATTCAGCTACTTTTTCTGGACTCTTCGTCCTGGAAAAAATTGAAGTGGCGGCGACGTTCTGTCAAATCCAAAATCCGCAACCGGGAATACCGTCCGAATATGGCGCGGCGCGTCAGCGTTTCTGCCATCAGCGCTAGCGCCAATAGAATGAAACTGCACACTCTGCAATCATTGGCCCCCTTCAGCGCCCGCTCCACGTGGTCCTGAATATTTTTTTAAACCTACCTTCACATGAAAGACGTTTCTGATGCTTACCGTAAGACTCTCAACTCCCTATCGCAATTTATCAATTACCACCACACCTCCCACTCCCACACCCACACCCACGTCGTCCCCGGCGACTGAGGATATGGAACCAGCAACAATCACTGACGGTTTTACCCAGATCGAAGATCTCCTGACCCCCACTTACCACCCGGCATCCCCCGATTTTGATCCGCTGGCCCACCGCAAAAATCCTGACCTCTCCCCTAAAGTCAGCCAAGATTAACCTGGACGTCTTAATGGGGAAAACGCATAGTTTTGTATTCCTCCAATGACAGGCGCGGCGGTTTGACTCCCTCCGGCAAAGGCAAGCCGGAGGCCGATTGAAAATAGGCGATGCAGGCGTCGCGCCACCAGATGGCTTCCTGCAGTTGTCTCTCCAGACGCCGGGCCACCTCCGCGTGGCGACGACGATCAATCAAAGGTCGAAGACGCATCCAGCGGGCCTGCATTTCCTCTACCTGAGCTATACCGCTGTCGTAATGTGACAGCAGCTCCACCCATAAACTGCGTCCCGATGGCATGACGTAATCCCAGGGAAGATGGTGGAACCACAGCAGATATTTTTCCGGCGTGGTGCGCGGGTCGGCATACAAACCGGCCAGAGCCGGCGCGTATTGCGCGATGGCATTGCTGCCACTGACCGTCCGGTCAAAGCCAATGCCGTTGCGGTCGGCCCGATGATAGTAGACCGGATTCCATTCCGGGCGCTGCAGATCGGCAACCCACGGGGCCGGTCCATAGTGATTTCCCGTGCCCATCAGATGATGCAGACCCAATGGTGTCATATAGTTCACCGTCGCTTCGCGTGACATCATCATGATGTCACTGACCTGAGTCACCACCGATGGATTGCTGGAGAATGTTTGCGCGACCCACTCCCTGGCGATCTTGCGGGCAGACGCATGCGGATTCCAGGCCAGACGTCCGAAGGCATACCAGTTGGCCTGGTCAAACTCGGAACCGCTCCAGTTACGGTCGCTGCCGATATTGGCAACACCGGCAATCCCGGTCAGTGTTTTACGATGAAAACTGCCGTCGATAATATCGGCCACCTTTGCGCCCGCAGGCTGTCGCAGGGTATCGCTTTGCAGAACTTCTTCATACAGACTGCCCAGATAGACCAGATGCGTGGCAAAGCCAAGATATTCCTTGGTGATCTGAAATTCCATCATTAATGACGTCTTGGGCATGGCACCAAACAATGGATGTACCGGTTCGCGCGGCTGAAAATCTATCGGGCCATTTTTTACCTGTAGCAGCACATTCGCTGCGAATTTTCCGTCCAACAGTTTGAATTGTTCATAGGCCTCTTTGGCGCGGTCTGCTGATTTGTCGTCGGCATATACAAACGCGCGCCATATCAGTACGCCGTGATGCGGGCCCAGCGCTGCGGCCAGCATATTGGCGCCATCTGCGTGAGTGCGCTGATAATTCTGCGGACCGGGCTGCCCTTCGGAATTCGCCTTGACCAGAAAACCGCCGAAGTCCGGAAGCAGGCTATATATTTCGTCAGCTTTTTTTTGCCACCATCTGATCACAGCCGGATCCAGCGGATCGGCTGTACGCGTATCTCCCAGTTCAAGAGGCGTCGAAAAACGTACCGACAAATAAACCTTGATGCCGTACGGTCGCAAAACATCGGCGAGCGCCTTCACCTTGGCCAGCCATGGGGCAGTTAATATATCCGGCGTGGCATTCACGTTATTCAGCATCGTTCCGTTGATGCCCAGTGAAGCGTTGGCGCGCGCATAATCGACATAGCGCTGATCCTGAATTGTTGGTAATTCCCGCCAGTTCCAGATCGACTCTCCGGCATAACCTCGCTCGACGCTGCGATCCAGATTGTCCCAGTGATTGAGCACGCGCAGTTGCACGCCTGGAGTTGCTCGCAGATCCAGCCGGTCAAGCGCGTCGGTGCGCGTCTGAATTGCCCGCAACCAGGCAAAGCTTCCGTACAGCAGTCCGATATCGGTATTCGCCACAATCAGGGTAACGTGGTGGCCCTGTATGTTGGTACTGCGCAGCAGATAACCTTCGCTGCCCAACGTTTCGGGTGACAGGTGGAATGCAGCCATATCGGGGAATGAATCTGGCGTGGCCAGCACCACTGCGCCGTTTTTCAGTGTGGAGCCGAGTGGCACCGACCTGCCCAACATGCCCCGCAGACCACGCTGCAGTTCGGTTACCGCAACTGCTGCAGTGGGTCTTGCAGAATTCGGTTGACCAATAAGAACTATCGACGTGGCCTGCTGCTGCAGAGCGATGCGTGCTGCATGATCGAGCAGGCGGTAGCGTAACCAGAGTTCGTAGCCGTCTTCTTCGGCGCCCTGTGCGGGCAACAGCAATGACGTGAGTATTAATGCAGTCAGAATCTTGAAAATTGTCGTCACTTGACATCGCCATCATAAAGGTAGGTTGGGCTACGCTTCATCAACCCAACGTTCGCTGATGAACAGATAGACCATGTAGAGATTGACCTGACAGATAACACATGTATTCATTTGTTTTGAGCTTGCGTGTTGGGCTGATGAAGCGTAGCCCAACCTACAGTTGCACCACTATCCTACCTGCTACCAGTATTGATGTACCAGCGGTCGCACCTGATCAGAATACAATGCCGCTATCGCCTTCATGGTTTCATCCGACAAGGCCGGCAGATCGGCAGCACTGACGTTTTCAGCAACCTGACTCTCTCTTTTAGCTCCCGCCAAAACACAGGTCACCTCCGGTGCCATCAATATCCAGCGCAACGCCAATTGGGCCATCGACATCCCTTCAGGAACCAGACCGCGCAGACTTTCTACCGCATGCAGACCAGCAGAATAATCGATTCCGGAGAAGGTCTCGCCACGATCGAACGCTTCGCCCTTGCGATTGAATTGGCGATGGTCGTCACAGGAAAAAGTAGTGGCCGCCGTAAATTTTCCCGACAACATGCCCGACGACAGCGGCAGGCGCGCCAGAATTCCGACCTGTTTGCGTGCTGCTTCGGCAAAGAACAAATCCTGCGGACGCTGACGGAAAATATTGTAGACAATCTGTACCGATTGCACGTTGGGATATTCAATCGCTTTCAGCGCCTCCTCGACGCGTTCAACACTCACACCGTAGTGGCGCAGCTTGCCGGCAGCGACCAGATCGTCGAGCACGCCAAATACTTCGGGCATGTAATACACTTCAGTCGGCGGGCAGTGTAGTTGCAAAAGATCCAGCGTATCACTATCTAAATTTTGCAAACTGCGTTCAACAAATGCGGTCAGGTTTTCGCGGTTATACCCTCCGGCGACATGCGGATTGAGCCGTCTGCCAGCCTTGGTCGCGATATAAAATTCTTCGCTGCGCTCTTTACGCAGTTGCGCCAATAAACGCTCGCTGCGCCCATCGCCGTATACGTCGGCGGTATCAAAAAAGTTGACTCCGGAATCGAGTGCACTGTGCAGCGCGCGCGACGATTCCAGATCGCTGACATCGCCCCAGGTGCCGCCGATAGCCCAGGAGCCAAAACTGACGGTAGACATTTTCCAGCCGGTACGGCCTAATTCACGATATTGCATAGTGCTCCCTATTTAGTATTGGTTGATGCCGGCGCCGGATACGGATCTATCGTCACGATGCTGCCATCCGCGCGATAGTGAATTTCCGTCATTTTTATCGAACGCAGATGCGTGACACCTTCCGACAAAATCGCATCGTGATAAAACAAATACCACTTGCCCTGAAATTCGCAGATCGAATGATGCGTAGTCCATCCGAGCACCGGCGTTAGAATTTGACCGCGGTAAGTGAACGGACCATACGGATTGTCGCCAACGGCATAGCAAAGAAAGTGAGTATTACCTGTGGAATACGAAAAATAATATTTCCCATCGTATTTATGCATCCACGATCCCTCAAAAAACCGACGGTCGTGGTCGCCGGCCAGCAAGGGCTTGCCGTCTTCATCAAGAATGACGATTTCTCGCGGGGCCTCTGCAAACTCCTTCATGTCGTCGCTCAGCAGAGCAACACGCGGACCCAGCGCAGGTTCATGATCAGCAGGCTCACCCAACTCAGCCCGATAGGTATTGTTGCGGTAGTTCTGCAGCTGTCCGCCCCAGATACCACCAAAGTACATCAGGTATTTTCCGTCGCCGTCGTCAAGTACTGCGGGGTCTATCGTATAGCTGCCCTTAATCGCTTCGGGCTCCGCGACGAACGGGCCTACCGGTGTATCGCCGCTTGCGACACCGATCTGAAAAATGCCGTCTGCACGTTTGGCAGGAAAATAAAAATAATATTTTCCATTTTTATACGCCGCGTCAGGCGCCCACATCTGGCGCTCGGCCCAGGGAACATCGCGAACATTCAACGCGATGCCATGATCGACCGCAACCTCGTTTGGCGTATCCATGGAGATGACATGGTAGTCCTCCATGGCAAAGTGATCGCCGTTGTCATTAAATGCAATGCCGGCTTCGATGTCGTGCGACGGGTAAATATAAATCTTCCCGTCAAACACATGCGCCGAAGGATCCGCCGTGTAAATATGCCCAACCAAAGGCTGGGAAATTGCCCGCTCTTTCATCAAGTCCAGATCCAACGCTGCTACTGACGCTTCTTTTGACATTACCTATCCTCTTTTATTAATGACCCGCAGCCAGTCTGCGTGCGGCCAGGTCGAATTCGATGTGCGACTCCAGCGGTTTATCGATTTTGTAAAAATACATAAAACCGGCGGCTGCAAAAAACGGAATGGAAGCATACACACTGACCGACATTAATATCCCATGTATCGTTTCTGCACTCTGTGTAGTCAGACTTGCGTCATATTTATACAGTGCCAGCAGGCCGGCAACCAGCGAGCTGCCCAGCGTTAAACCCAATTTCAAGCCAAGTATCATTGCCGAAAAAATGATCGCCGTCGCTCTGCGGCCATTTTTCCATTCCGAATAATCGGCAACATCGGCGATCATGGCCCACAACAAAGGAATGGTAATGCCGTAAAAAAAGCCATGTAATATTTGCGCGAGAAATATCAGCGCTATATTATTTGCGGGGAAAAAATAGAATGCCAGGACAAACAATGTGGCGACAAACAAAGCGGATGCGAATACATTTCTTTTTCCGAATTTATCTGCGAGACCTTTGGAAAATCCTATTCCCACTATCATCATCAAAATTCCGCAGCCGTTAAAAATACTGAAGCCGGAAGTGGCCGGATCTTTGGGCCAGGCAAACTCACTCAACCCGACGTTAGCCAGCACATGATTTAATCCATCGATAAAAGCATTAAAGCCTATCCCCTGCAAAAAATTGGCCAAATCAACCGCACTGACATAATTCTTAAAATAATAAATGTAGGAACCGCCCTTTAACGCCAACGTCACAAATAATAAAATCGTGACCAGCAGCATAATCAGCCACGGCACATTTTTCATTAAGTCAGACACATCCTGCACAATACTGGAGCGGGCCTCAACTACAGGCAAGACGCGCTCTTTGGTCGTGAAGAATGCGATCAGGAAAAACACCGTGCCGACTATGGAAAACAACAGCATGGTGTTATGGAAACCGATAGCCTTATCGCCACCGCCCAAAATTAATACCAGCGGCAGTAACAACACCTGAATCACAAATTGCGCAAACATGACTGCGACAAAACGATAGGATGACAGGCTGTTCCGTTCCGACATGCTGCCGGTGAGTACGCCGCTTAAGGCCGAGTAAGGCAGGTTGTTGGCCGCATAAACTACCAGCAGCAACATATAGGTAATGAAGGCATAAATAATTTTGCCGTTTGGGCCAAAATCCGGCGTACTGAACGCCAGCAAGGCAACCGCGCCGAAAGGGACTGCTGTCCACAGCAGCCACGGTCGAAACTTGCCCCAGCGGGTTTTGGTACGGTCGGCGATCATGCCCATCACCGGTGTAAAGCATGCTCCGAAAACGCCGCCAACCACCATGATGCCGGCCGCTTTGGCGGGCGGCAGGCCGACTACATCGGTGTAAAAGAATGCGAGGAAGGTGACCAGGGTCTGAAAAATAAGATTGGCGGCCAGATCGCCCAGGCTATAGCCAATTTTTTCGACTACGGAGAGTCGGTGCTGTTCCGGTACAGATGCAGTTGGGGTTGTCATGATAGTCTCTTTTTTAGTTGTAATGATGGCTTGCTGTTTTCTTGCCCCCCAAGCGCCGGTCGAGATTGCGCAGAGCTGCATTTCTTACGATTCACTAGAATAATTATTAAAGCTGAATTCGTCAATCCATCAAACTAATTAGTTACAAAAATAGCGCAACAAAAAAGTTCAGCAGATGGATTGAGGGATACGAGGGAATTTGGGTACGGATTAATTAAGCTGAAAAATACCCATGCGGCTACGCGCCTTTTTGCAGATTATAGGGTCGGGTAAGCCGGTGTCTGACGAGTGCCGCAGCACCTATCGCAACCGCGTCAATTCCATAGCGGGATTGTGTAATGACGGGTGCCGGCAATTGCGAAGCGACTGTATATTCATTTAACACCTCAAGTGCCGGCGTTAAAAATTTTCCGCCGAGTTGCATGGCAGGGCCACCCAACACGATACGCATCGGGTCAAAGGCACTCCAGACGTTATTCAATAACACGCCAAGAAATTTGCCGGCCTCTTCCACTGCCTGGCAGGCAGCAGGGTCGCCGGATTCCACTTTTGCAAACAGGGCTTCAAGACCGCCGCTTTTCTTCTTTTGATTAACTTTATTCAACAATGGGCCAAGACCGATCAGAGCTTCAGCGCACCCGCTACGACCGCAGGAGCAGCGCGGACCGCCGACCAGCAATACTGCATGCCCTATCTCACCGGCCATGCCGCGATGCCCTGTCAGCAATCTGTCGCCGACAATCACGCCGGCGCCGACACCGTAATCGATATTGACATATACCAGCGGATCTAAGCTGGCCTGATTGCCGAATTCAAATTCCGCCAACGCTGCTACATCCGCATCGTTTTGCACAAACAACGGCACCGTTCCCAGTATTGATTTGGCGAATTGGCCTTTCAATATTTTTTTTACGTCGATATTGCGCCAACCCAGATTGGGAGCATGATGGAGAACCCCCAGTTCTTCATCGACACCGCCATGCAGGCCTACGCCCAGACCCAGAATCGTTCTGCGTGCAGAAATCCGTTTTGCGATCCGCATCAATTCGCGCGTAACCAGATCGAAACAGGAAATGGCATCTGCGGCATCGATATATTCAACGTCAGCCCTTTCGATGATCTCACCGAGCAGATTGGTGGCGACGATGCGTGCCTTAACGATACCGAATTCAACACCTAAAATTGCGATGCGGGTTTTGTCGATGTGCAGCGGCGTTGGGCGGCGCCCCAGATTGCCGGTATTGATTAATTCACTTTCGACGAACCAGCCTTCATCGACCAATTCTTTCACCAGCAGGCTCACGGTTGATTTGGTCAGTCCCACTGCGGCGGCGAGATCGGCGCGCGATAAATCCGGTTCATTAAACAGTTTGCGAACCAATACCATCCGGTTCATTTGTTTTAAGAGTTGTTGGTCGCCTGCGATCAGCATTGCCTGGTCCTTTATATTTTCCCCGGCACCACTCTGGTTCGGAATGCGCCGGTATTCAATATGAATTGTTGTGGTGGTGTATATCTGCTGCCTGAATCACACTGAATGACAATTTGTACGGTCGTCGAATTAATGTTGAATTAATGGGCGATATTAGCACGAGAATATCCTGATCATCGAGATGATTTCGTATCGGAAGATTGCTAATCACATCGCAGAGTAAATGAAATCGTTTTCATCTTTAAAAGATCGTGGCGCGTGGGTGAATTTGTAGGTTGGGCTGCGTCTCATCAGCCCAACATGGGGCGGTGAATCGTCAGTGCTTTTGCCAAATTGGCCTGGACATCAATTTGATTTTTCATTGGTCGTTGAATAGAGGTTGAGTGTTGGGCTGATGAAGCGTAGCCCAACCTACGAAGCGCAGCCCGAACCGTGAAGCCCAACCTGCGAAGCTCAGCCCAACCTACGGTGCCGGGCAAAAGCGTTTCACGTAGGCCATGTGCGCAGGCAATTGCTGGACGGTCTGCGCAACGCTCTTGCGTATGCCATCAAGAAATTGCGCCAGCTCTTTGTCGCCCATCAGATCGGCCGACTGGTGATGCTGCTCCGGCATAATCCCCTGCCCCAGCATGACCTGTATCCACGAGCTATCGCCAAATAGTTCATTCGGTGCACGAAATACCCGGCCGGTCTCTCGAAACAGATCAATCCGGTGCTGCAGTGCCGCAGGAATTTCCATGCTGTTGGCGTCACGCCAAAACGCGCTGTCACGCCGGTTCGTCACATGATAGTGAAGAATAATGAAATCGCGGATGTGCTCGACCTCATAACTACTTTGCTTGTTGAATTCATCGACATCGGTTTGACAAATGCCGTTGGTGGGGAACATCTGCATCAGACGCAGCACGCTGCGCTGGATCACATAAATACTGGTCGATTCTATCGGCTCAAGAAAACCGCTGGACAGGCCGATTGCAATGCAGTTGCCCTTCCAGGTCTGTTCGCGCTGACCCGGCGTATATTTGATGAGTCGCGGCTCCTGCACCAGTGCGCCCTCTATGGTTGACAGAAACAAATTCCTGGCCTGCTCTTCTTCCATATACCGGCTGGAATAAACCAGACCGTTGCCAACCTTGCGTTGCAGCGCAATGCGCCACTGCCAGCCGGCCTCGTGCGCAATGGCTCGCGTATACGGCACTGCGTCACGCACCGCCTCGGTTTGCGCGGCAATCGCCCGGTTGCAAAATAGCCAGTTCGACCAGTCTTTATAGCCAACCTTCATCGCCTCGCCCAACAGCAATGCGCGAAAGCCGGTGCAATCGATAAACAGATCGGCTTCAAGGTTCACACCCGAGTCCAGCCGCAGCGAAGTAATATCGCCGGACACCGGGTCGGTTTCCACTTTCTGAATCTTGCCCTCGACACGTTTTACACCGAATGATTCACTCATCCTGCGCAGATATTTTGCATACAGGCCGGCATCGAGGTGATACGCGTAGTTCAGACCGTGGTTAGGCAAATGGGAGAAGCGCCCGGCGTCGCCGGCTTTCAATTCAAGACAATATTCGCTGAAGTCGGCAGCCAGATTACGCTCGCGGCCTTTGTGCCAAAAATGCTGGAAACCTGCGGTCCAGTGATCTTTGCCGGTATGGCCGAAGGCATGGTAATAGTTTTCGTTAACATTGCGCCAGCCCTCGAAACTGATGGCGAGTTTGAAGGTACCCTGGGTGGCGGCCATGAATTCGTTCTCGTTGATTTCCAGCAGATTGTGGAATGCCACCATCGCAGGAATGGTCGCCTCGCCAACGCCGACGGTTTTGATCTCATCGGACTCAATCAGAGTAATATCCAGTATTTTTCCCAGCACCTTGGAGATGGCCGCAGCCGTACTCCAACCCGCTGTGCCACCACCGGCGATAATGACGCGACGGATCGGTTTTTTTTGTTCTTTGGATTGCTCTTGTGATTGAGTGTTATGCATAGTCTGTCTCCCTTGATCTGATTTATCGTTTCATTTTATTTAGCAGCATGGCACGCAATGCGCGTGCCGAATCTGAATCAAACGGCGCAAGCATTCCGCGCGCTTTTTCCGGTATGTGGCTGGCCGCTTCCCCATCGGCCTCAAACACGTAGTGACGAAATAATTCCTGCCACGCGAGCCGTTGCTCTTTCGGCAGATCGCGCACCGTCATGAGTGCGTACATCAGCGTGTTCAGCGGCGTATCCATGTAGCCGGGCGATTGTCTCCACCAGTAATTGACCAGTATATTGAAGCTGTCGAGTGCTTCGATGTGATGCCACCACATGCTGGGAATGAACAAGGCGTCGCCTGCCTGCAGTTCGGCAGTTTGCGCGTGATCCAACGCAGTGGCGAATTTCGGAAATTTCTCAAAGTCGGGACGGACAAAATCGACCAGACTGATCGCCTGTCCGGCCGGATTAAACTCGAGCGGACCGACATACAGATTGCTTAACTGTTCCGGCGGGAACAGCGTAAAGCGACGACTCCCGGCTGCGACACACGCAATGTTGTCCGGCAGATCGAAGTGGGCGGGAATGCGTGTGCGATTGCCGATCCAGATGTTGCACAGCGCATCCCGCGCTTTTAATACGCCGAGATCGTTTTCAGCACGAAAACCCGGCAAATAATTATCGATCATGGTTGAGCCGACATAGATTGCCGGCGGCTTTTCGACCAGGCGATGTTCGCGCAGCGCATCAAGCACCACATCCAGCTTGACGCGCGACGAGGTGTAATTGAAACCGGTTAAATCGTCATTGTAGAAAAATCGTCCGGCAATATCCGGCATGCCGTGCATGGCAGTGACCGTGGCGTCGCGGTAAAAACCGCGCAGATACTCATCGGCGGCCTGTTGCGAGGTAATGGCAGCACGCACCATCGGCCAGGATGTCACCAGTCCCCTTAGAACTATGGGCTCTGTTGACATCAGGATTTCGTCGCTCAATTGCTGCGGATCGACGCCCTGTATTTCGCGTATCGGTTTAATTTTTTCCACCGGTTTGTTTAGAAGATCGGCGATTCTTTCTCTCTATCAGTTTGCGCAGATTGGCCATCGAGGCGATCACCATGTAAATCGCTTCCAGGTAACCGGCGCGATGCAAAGCTTCAAGCGCCTGGCCATTGAGTGCGTTGAGTTTTGCTGCCTTGATCGTGTAAAAACCGTCGAGCCGATACTTTGCTCCGTCATCGAATTCGATATCGGCGACAAACGATTCAAGCAGATCATGCGCAAGCAGTGCAGCGATAAACGCCGGCATGCTTTGTACACCGTGATGAATCGCCAGCAAGGTTGAATTCATCCGCTCCATAAAATCAGTCGGGCTGCCGTGCGTCAGAAATACGGCCTCGCCTTCATCGGGGCTTTTGCTGATGCGTGGACTATCCATAGCCACATGCACAGTAAGTTCTTCACCTGACACGCCGATCAAAAACGGTTGCCGCTGAACGACCAGCGGTACATAGCTGGCGTCCCAGCCGTCAGGACCGAGGAAAAGATTTTCACCTGGAACAAAGCCGAACAGCGCAAATGCGTCGTAAGTCAGGCCGTCTTGCGTTTTGCGAAACACGATCGGATAGTGAGCCTGAATATGGGGAAATTCTGCAGGGAACGTGTTGACGATAATAACGTCGTCTCCATATTCTGCACCGCGTTTGTTGATGATCCGAAGATCCTTGTGACTAACGTTGTTAAGTAATACTGCCTCTGGCATAGTGGTCTACCGTGTGTGTTTAACATAGATCGATGATGCGACACAGGCCGTTGGAGTATCCTACCCCAACGGCCTGCCTCATTGGTCAATCACAACTTGCGTCATGCCGACCTTTCCTGTTTGCCTGGCATAGCCAATCAGAATTTATAGCGAGCACCGACCATATAAGTAGGACCGGTTTGTGTAACCTGCTCAAGCTCCTGATCACTACGTCCAACCTGAATCAAAATCGCATTGTTCAGGTTAAGCGCATCGAACGTGAAACTTAAGGCCTTATTGTAGTTATAGCTAACGCTGAGATCAAGCTGGCCATATGCTTTGGTGTACACAGGACCATTTTGTCCGCCTGGCTGAGTGGTAGCATCCAGGAACTTGTCGCGCCAGTTATACGCCATCCGGACCGACACGTTCTTGTCTTCATAGATACCAACCAGATTGGCAGAATTACTCAATCCAACGATAGCAAACTGGGTCGATACGTCCAGATTGTTGTTATTGTATTGCAAAGGCGAATGCACATACGTGTAGTTCGACTGAACTCCAAAACCGCTGTCACCAAACATATGCTGGATGTTAAATTCCAGACCGTTCAGGTTTGCTGTCTGTTCGTTGACGTAAGTATCAGTATTGAACATCAACAGTGGATCGGTCGGCAATCCGGCTATCGTACCTTGTGCAACACCTGCCGAATTTGGCGGACCTGTCACCACAACACCTGGTTGGCCTGCATCGTTGGTAAGTATGTAGTTACGGATACAATTGGTATCGGCAACACCGCAGCCGCCTTTTGCAATCGCCGCGTTGTAGTACGCGCCGCCAACCGGTGTATGCAGGTTGTACAGCGACTGACTGATCACAGCCTGTCCCGTATAGTCAGTCAGAACCTTGCGGAAGAAACCAACCGACGCCACACTCTGCTTGTCGAAGTACCATTCTGCGGATAAATCCAGATTCTTCGATGTAACCGGTTTCAGCGCCGGATTGCCTTCACTGGCAGTACCGTAGTAAGTCGACGGTGTTGCGCCCAGACTCAGTGCACCCTGCATCTGATCGTAGCGGGCACGGCCGATAGTTTCACCTACGCTGGCACGCACTTTAAAGTCAGGACGCAGATCCCAGTCGAGATTAATATCCGGCAGAACTTTTCCATACGATGCCGTCGTGTTGTTGTAGCTGTTACCTGCAAGAGTCAGCGGCAGTTCATTTTGTGATACCCAGGTCACGCCGGTAGCACCTTGATCCAGCGCCGTCGCTGTTACGTTGGTATGCTCAAGACGCAGTCCGAATGAAGAATGGAACGGTATAGTCGTGTCCCAGTCGGTACTGTAGGAAGCGTAAGCGGAGCTGGTGTTTTCCTGGATCTTACTGTCGGTGGTAGGTGTGCTGCTTGGCAGATATCCACCGCCCGGGCTGATGTTGCCGAGTGCAGCTTCAACGGATGCTGTCTGAGCGCGCAATTGTGCAAAATTACCTACGAATAGCTGACCGAACAGGGCTGGATTACTGTGACCAGGAATATTGCTGAAATAATTCGGCAGGCTGTAACCGGTGAACATACTGGCAGGGAAAGACCCGGCCGGATAGGTACAGTCACCCCAGCAATTATTATTCTGCACTTGCGACATGGTATTGTGATTCATGTTATCAGTCTGAGCCACGCCGAAATTCAAATTCGACTGTTCTGATACCCGGAACGCGCCAGATATCTGACCCTGATCAACTTCGGCTCTTTGCCAATAATTCTGAAACCATGAACCGGTAGCCTGTATCGGTGCCGCCGCCAAATTGACTGGCATGGACATCACAGGCAGCGTTTGGCTGTAGTTCACTGTTGTGGAGGTACGGCTAAAACTGGCGAAAGCCAGATCGTTATCTGAACCATAAGGGCTGTCAGCGCCGGATTGAGCAGTGGAATGGTGTGCATCAAACGTCAACTTCAGTTTTGGCGAGACTTTCCATACCGTGTTGAAACCGATAGACTCGTTAACTGTTTTAGTTGCGTAATCTGCGTCTACAGATGAAACGTCCTGCGGTGTCGTGTAGTTTTCTGTATATGACAGAGGCGACACGGCACTACCACTAGGCCAGGTACTTGTCGAAGTTGGCGATGCACTGAACCATGCGCTTAATTCATTGTGCAGGGTATGTATCTTGTGTTCGGCGTAGGTGAAGTCTAAGGTGGCCAGCAAATCGCTGTTAGGCTTGTACTGAAATACTAACTGGTCATTGAGACGTGTTTCGTGGACGCTAAATAAATCGTAGGCAAAGTTTTGCGGAATGACATAAATCGAATTTCCGGTAGGACCATTTGTAGTGGTTCCTAACGAATGGCCGTTGGTCGGATCGGTAGCAGCCGATGCCGGGAATGGTCCCTGGAAGCCGTTCGGTGATCCAGCCTGGTTGTATCCTGTATTACGTTCCAGATAGCTGGCACTCAATCCTACACCGAACTTGCCGTCATCACTGGTGGTGCTGTAAATGCCGGATACTTCAGGTGTGATTTTGGCGAACTGCAGTGGCGCAGGTTCGTTTTCAGCAGACTTGTTTTCCATGCCCTTGATATCAATAGCCGAGTGCGTGCCTGGGTTATCAAAAGGACGTGCGGTAATGATATTGATGGTTGCACCGATACCGCCGGCAGCATCTTCTACACGACCGGTTTTATACACCTGCAACTGGGAAATCGCATCCGGTGACAGATTGGAAAAGTCGAATGAGCGTCCACCCAGATCACCCAGATTGGTTGTTGGCATTTGACGACCATTCAACAGAACCAGATTGTAATCAGGACCGAGACCACGCACGGTAACTTTCTGGCCTTCGCCGTCAGTACGATCAATCGACACGCCACTGATACGCTGTAAAGACTCAGCCAGATTCGTGTCTGGGAACTTACCCATATCTTCAGCGACAATACCGTCAACAATACCGTCAGCATCGCGCTTCAGGTTCAATGTTGATTGCATACTGGCACGGATACCGGTAACCACCACGGTTTGCGCGCCATCCGGTGCAGACTGATCGGCCGTTGCCGGCGTCTGTGCCGCAGGCGCTTGTGCTTCGGTTGCCTGCGCTACCTGGGTTCCAGATGCCTGCTGGGCATACACCGGACCGACCAGTGCCGCGCAGGCACTGGCAACCGCCAGGCAGATTAATTTCTGTTTAGTCTTCGGGTAGGACATTGTCTTCCTCTTTTCTCGTTTTGAATTATCGATGTAAATTTATATTAATTTGAGTGCTGAATTTCAGGTTCGAGTCTAAAAACTTTTTTATCACTTCAACTCACCAAAGTGATGCGTCAGGATAAGTAAAAATCCTTAGTTAGTCAATCCATCGAACTAATTAATTCATTGATTGTTGTGGCTCGTAGACAGGTCAAAATAAACTGCTTGGTGCAGCGCAAAATCATCACAATTTCCGGAAATTCACTCATGAAGAAAACATGAATTAAGATTGCAGCAGCATCATAATGGTGCACGACATGGTGCAGTGCGGAAGAAAAATTTTCTGATTTATTTTTTTAATTCGTCGTCTACATCGGATGCTGACAATTCAAACGGCGCGGCCGGCAACCCCGCAGCGTTATATAAATTTGCTCCTGCGGGATTGTCGGCCCACGCATAGCGAACGCTCGCTGGATTGGGAACCTGCTCACTCCACACCAGCAACGAGCGACCGACAATCTGTGCTTTAGCCCAGTAATATCGACGATCGGCACCGGCCACGGCAATGTTCGATAGTGCCGCATCGTGGCCAGCGTCGTGAATCACCAAAGCGCCGGCATCATCCTGATTGATGTCATGTTGATTGATTTCGTTCGAAAAGTGCACTAATAGCGCGTGAGCTTGCCGTGTTACCGAATCTGCCAGCGGGCCCGACGCCACCAGTGCGTGCTCGCCGTAGCTCAGTTTTTCTGCCAGCAGCGCCAGACGCTCCCCGACAGTCAATTTATCAAGCGGATGAATATCATTCCACTCGCCCAAATCGATTGCGACAGCCATGCCGGTATTGGGAACAGATAATGCGTCACGTTGCGCTTGCCGCAGTTGCGCCCAGGCGCTTTCTGCCGGCTCTTTTCCGGCTTCCATAAAATTGGCCAGTTGCACAAACAGGAAAGGAAATTTTCCCTGCCTGAACTGCGCGCGCCAGTCGCGTATCAATGCCGGAAAGAGCGTTTCATATTCGGCAGAGCGGTCCGTGTTGGATTCGCCCTGATACCAGATCACGCCACGCATCGCCGTTCTGAATGTCGGTGACAATTCAGCGTTAAAGAGGCTGACCGGCTGGTAATGCAGTGTGGTGGTTGTGGGGAATCCGCCGCTACGCATTCCAACCCTGTAGCGCCATTCGCCTTCAAGGCCGATGCTTTGCCCGGCAATTTGCAGTGCATAAGTTTTATCTTTAACAAAACCAGGCGCGGAAGAATAGCTGGTCAACCGGATCACGATGCTGTTTTCACCGGCGTGCAGCAGATCCGCCCTGACCGGGTATATCCGCGGTGGATACTGATAGCTTGTCTGACCAACCAGTTGACCGTTTACGTATACCTCATCGCCATCCACCATCGCACCCAAAAATAATTTCGCCGCTTGCACACCGGAATTGAGTCTGAGTGTCTGTAGTTGTTCTTCAGTCAGGAATACATTTTTTCTGAGCCAGATAACTCCGTTGGTAAAATCGATCTGCTGCTCACCAAATTTTCCAGGCACGGTTAATTTTTTCCAGTCGTCGACCGATAGTTCTGCGCTGCTCCAGTGCTGAACTTGGCGCAAACCGAGGTCTTCGGCGTTGGCCTTTGCATACCAGGCGTCCACCTGCGCCTTGTCATCTGCTATCGTTTTCTGCAGATAATTTTCGTCGCCAAATTTTTTGTATCGCGCCAAATAATGCGGATAGCCGGCCAACGCCGATACGCTCATCCAGGCCTCTGCGGGTGAACCGCCGACCGCCAGTGAGATCATTCCTATCGGCACGTGATATCGTTCATAGAGACTGCGTGCATAAAAAAATCCTACTGCCGAAAATCCACCCAGATTTTCCGGTGTCGCCGTCTTCCACTGACCAGCCGGAAAATCTTCCTGCGGTCCTTTAAACGAGTAAATGGTGGGTACCGAAAATTCGCGGATTTCCGGAAAATGGGTATCTTGAATGATATCGGGATAGCGCGCCAAAACCCGGTTTATCGGCAGCTCCATATTGGACTGTCCTGCGGCTATCCATACGTCGCCAGCCAATACGTTGTGAATCGTGATGCGGTTTTTGGCCTGTATGGTGATTTGAAAGCCGGGTCCGGTTTTTAAGGCGGCAAATTTTAATTGCCACCTTCCGTTTTTAGCTCTGGTCGTGAGAGTTTGATGCGCCAGCCTGACGGTTACCCGTTCGTTTTCATCGGCCCAACCCCAGAGGGTTATTGGCTTATCGCGCTGCAGCACCATGCCATCACTGACCAGGCGCGGCAATGTTACGTTTGCCTGCGCTGGTGTCACGCATGCCGCGATAGTCAGCAATGCCAGACTGATTAAAGATCTGGCCAAATCTCTCGTCATTCCAGCGGCAACACCAAAGCACCATCGACCAGGCGAGCCAGATGCATGCTATTGTCGTCAGACAGACTGGCCGGCAGCAATTCCGCCGGTATTTCCTGATAACACACCGGACGCAAAAATCGCTCTATTGCCATCGCGCCGACCGAGGTGCTGCGACTGTCTGACGTGGCCGGAAACGGGCCGCCATGCACCATCGCATGCGACACTTCAACACCGGTAGGAAAACCGTTAAACAGAATACGTCCGGCCTTCTTTTCCAGCAATGGCATCAGGCTGACAGCCATCGCATAGTCAGGTGCTGCGGCATGCACGGTAACGGTCAACTGCCCTTCCAGCAGTGTGGCGATGTTGCGCATTTCATCGATATCGTTACACGCAATCAGCAGCGATACCGGTCCGAATATTTCGTCCTGCAACGCCGGAGTAGAGATAAAAGTTTGCGCGTCGCACAATGCCAGACTCGCCTGCGCCGCACAGCCCAAACCATCGAACTTGCCTTGTGCGATCACATCGACATGGTCGATTTTGGAGAGCTTAACCAAGCCTGCGGTATAGGCTGCATGGATGCCCGGCGTTAGCATGGTCGCGGCCGACTTTTCCTGCAGGGCCTTGGTCGCTGCCGCGACAAAACTATTCAACGCTTCGCCCTTTATGGCCAGCAACAAACCTGGGTTGGTACAAAACTGCCCGGCACCCAAAGTCAATGAATCGACATAGGCCTGCGCCAGCCCGGCAGTATGATTTTCCAACGCGCCAGGCAAAACAAATACCGGATTGATGCTGCTCATTTCGGCATACACGGGGATGGGCTCATGACGCTGTGCTGCGGTGCGCATCAACGCCACACCACCCTGACGCGAGCCGGTAAAACCAACTGCTTTAATCGCGGGATTACTCACCAGGCTGTGACCGGTTTCTATACCGGTGCCTATCAACATGGAAAATACGCCGGCAGGCAAACCGCAATCAGCCACTGCTTTCTGGATCACCTGCGCGACCAGTTCGGACGTGCCCAGATGCGCATTGTGGGCCTTGACGACGACGGGGCAACCGGCAGCCAGAGCTGATGCCGTATCACCGCCGGCGACGGAAAAAGCCAATGGAAAATTGCTGGCGCCGAACACGGCAACCGGACCTAATGCGATTTTGCGCATGCGCAAATCAGGGCGCGGCGGAACCCGATTCGGCAATGCCGTATCCAGCGTGGCGGATAACCAGCGACCATCGCGTACCACGCCCGCAAACAGGCGCAGCTGATTCATTGTGCGACCGCGTTCACCTTCGAGTCGGGCACGCGGCAATCCTGTTTCCAGTACCGCTCTGTCTATCAGGCTGGCACCCAGACCCAAAATGCCATCTGCGATGCTTTCCAAAAACGTTGCGCGTTGCTCCAGTGTGGTTTCACGATACGTGTCGAAAGCTTCTTCTGCGAGGGCGCAGGCCTGCTGCACATCGGCTTCACTGGCGGTGCCGAATTCCGGTTCCAGCTCCGCATTGGACGACGGATCGATAGCGCGCACGCCGGCGTTTTTGCCAACTGGTTTGCCTGCTCCGATTATCATTTTTCCGGTAATTTCCATGTGTTTCCCTTAGTTGAAATTGAATTGAATTGCGTAGGTTGGGCTGCGCTTCATCAGCCCAACGTTTTTGTATTTATTTAACCTGCGTAGGTTGGGCTACGCCTCATCAGCCCAACGTTTTTGTATTTATTTAAACTGCGTAGGTTGGGCTGCGCTTCATCAGCCCAACGTCTTTTGAATCGATGGAAGTTGGTCGTTTGGGCGCGGAATGTTGGGCCGGTGAAGCGCAGCCCAACCTACCAACCCAACCTTCCTGATCTCAACTATCTGCGTCCGGACCGCGTCGCCACATCGACCCACACCGCCAACGTCAGAATGCAGCCCTTGATAATCATTTGCCAGTAGGTATCCACATCCAGCATCGACATGCCGTTATCCAGACTGCCCATCACCAGAGCGCCGATCAGTGCGCCATACACGGTACCTGAACCGCCGCGCATGGAAGTGCCGCCGATAAAACACGCTGCGATGGCGTCAAGTTCGCCCGAGGTGCCGGCCGACGGTGATCCCGCTGCCAGACGTGCCGTATTCAGCAGCCCTGCCAGCGCGCACATCACGCCCATAATGCCGAAGATCCATAACTTGACCGCACGCACATCTATCCCGGATAAACGGGTCGCCTCCATATTGCTGCCCACCGCATAGATACGCCGGCCAAATACGGTTTGCGTAGCGACATAGCTGAACACGCCGAGTAATACCAGCAGCAGCAATACCGGCAGAGGTATGCCCTCATAATCGTTAAACGCATAGATAAAACCGAAAAGCACCAGCGCGATCAGCGTCAGGCGTATGCCGTCGCGTAACAGGGACGGTACCGGCAAACCGTGTTTCTTCAGACTGCCGCGCTGCTGCCAGGTCAGGAGTACCGCCAATAAAAATAATGCAATGCCGAGCGCCACACCCAACTCGGCCGATACATATCCCTGCCCCAGATAAACCAGATCGGATGAGACGGGCGCAATCGTCATTCCGCCGGTTATGCCCAGCACCATGCCGCGATAAATCAGCATGCCGCCCAGTCCGACTATGAACGATGGGATACCGACATAGGCAGTCAGATAACCGTTTAGAAATCCCAGCAGCAGACCGCAGACCAGAACCGCGATAATCACCAGGGGCAGTGACAGGTGCTGGCTCACGTCCAGCACGGCAGCAACGCCGCCCAGCAATCCCAGCAATGAGCCGACCGACAGATCGATTTCTCCGGCAATAATCACAAACGTCATACCGCAGGCCACCACGCCGGTAATCGTCATCTGACGCATCAGATTGGACAGATTGCGTGGCGAGATAAATCCGCCTTCTGTTTTCCAGCTGAAAAACGCCCAGATCATGGCAGTGGCAATCAACAGTGCCAGGACTTTGTAGCGGGTGAATAACTGTTTTATATTGAACTGATTCATAGTTTTTTCTGGTTATGTAATTTAAAAAACAAGCTGCGTCGTTCTCGCGGGTTTAGGCAGAAACCACCGATTAAGCATTCTGATCAAGCGCCGCAGTCAGCAGCATTTCCTGAGTCAGCGGATTTGCAGTATCGCGATTCGCAAAATCGCCACGCAGTCTGCCCTCGCCTATCACCAATACCCGATCCGATATACCCAACACTTCCGGCAATTCCGACGACACCATAATGATCGCCATACCCTGCCTGGCCAGCTCAAACATCAATTTGTAGATTTCATATTTCGCACCGACATCCACGCCTCGGGTCGGTTCGTCAAGTATCAGCACCTGAGGTTTGGTCAGCAGCATTTTGGCAAGCACGGCCTTTTGCTGGTTCCCGCCCGACAGACCTGTAATCGGCAAGGATGCAGAAGAGGTTTTAATTTTGAGCGCGTCGATCTGGTCGGCAATGGTTCGCAGCTCCTCCTTGCTGTTAATCCTTGAGTAGCGCGAGAAGGAACCCAGAACCGCCAACGTGATATTTTGACCGACATCCAGATCCCGCACGATGCCATGGTGCTTGCGATCTTCCGGCACCATCGCAAGACCGGCACGTATCGATTTCAACGGGGTCGACGTATCGATCCGTTTTCCATGCAGCCAGACTTCTCCTTCAAAACTACCCGGATAGGCACCGAACAGCGCCGAGACCAATTCAGTACGTCCTGCGCCAACCAGACCGGCAATACCTAAGATTTCGCCTTTGCGCAAAGAAAATGAAACGTCATCAACACGTTTGCGTTGCGGATTATTGATGTCGAAACAGGTAATGCCACGCGCCTCCAGTATCACTTCGCCGAGCGCATGATCCTGCCTGGGATATAACTGACTCATTTCCCGCCCAACCATTTGCGCAATAATCCGGTTCACATCCAGTTGCTGCATCGGCGTAGACGCAATATGTTTGCCGTCGCGGATCACCACGATGGTGTCGCAGATCGCCGCCACTTCTTCCAGCTTGTGCGAGATGTAGACGCAGGCGACGCCCTTTTGCTTGAGTCCGCGGATAATCTCCAGCAGCACGGCGATTTCCGATTCGGTCAGCGATGAAGAAGGCTCATCAAGTATCAGCAGTTTGGCGTCTTTATTTAAGGCCTTGGCGATCTCAATTAATTGCTGGTGACCGCCGCCGTAATTCATCACCGGCAGGACCACGTTGACATCGGTCAGTTTCAGCTCAGCCATCAATTGTTCGGCACGTTGATTCATGGCCGGATAATTCATCCGTCCACCTGGCAAGGTCAATTCATTACCGAGAAACAGGTTCTCGGTCACCGACAATTCCGGCACCAGCATGAGTTCCTGATGGATGATGACGATACCGGCCGCCTCGGTAGCGCGTATCGATGCGGCCTGCAATGGTTGACCTTGCCAGAGAATTTCGCCGTCCCAGCTGCCATGCGGATAGACCGCAGACAGAATTTTCATCAGCGTAGATTTGCCTGCGCCATTTTCGCCGCATAATCCTATGCATTCGCCGGGTTTGATATTGAGATCGATTCCATCCAGTGCGCGTACACCGTCAAACTGTTTGACGATGCCTTTCATTTCCAGTAAATAATCAGACATATTATTTTCCGGCGAGTTGCGCGGCGCTATAGAAACCGTCGGTCACCAACATATTCGCATTCGATTTGGTCAACAGGGTAGGCGTGAGCAGCATCGTATCAACCTTTTTCAGGCCATTGTCGTACTGCGCGTTATAGGCTGGCTTTTCATTGCGCACCAGCTGCACCGCCAATTTTGCTGCCTGTGAGGCGATCAGTTTTAACGGCTTGTAGACCGTCATGGTTTGTGAGCCGGCAATAACGCGACGTACCCCGGCAAGATCTGCATCCTGTCCGGACACGGCCGCCACGCCGCTTAATTTTTGTGCGGCCAATGCCTGAATCGCACCGCCGGCCGTGCCGTCATTTGATGCGACGATGGCGTCTATCTTGTTGTTATTCGCAGTCAGTGCATTTTCCACGATAGCCATGGCTTCGGACGCACTCCAGTCCTTGACCCACTGCTGGCCGACTATCTTGATATCGCCTTTGGCGACCAGTGGTTGCAACACCGTCATTTGTCCTTCGCGCAGCATTTTGGCATTGTTGTCGGTTGGCGCACCGCCCAGCAAATAGTAATTGCCTTTAGGTTTAACCTGGACCACGCCGCGCGCCTGCATTTCGCCGACCATGCGGTTGTCGAAAGAAATGTAGGCGTCGATATCGGCATTTAAAATCAGGCGGTCGTACGAGATGACTTTAATGTGCGATTTTTTGGCTTCGCGGATGGCGTTGGTCAGGACCGTGGCGTTATACGGCACAATCACCAGCACATCGACACCGCGCGAAATCAGATTTTCAATCTGTGCGATCTGCCGTTCTTCGCTGGCATCGGCGGACTGGATGTAGACCTTGGCGCCCAGTTGCTCGGCAGCGGCAGTGAAATAGTCGCGATCCTTGCTCCAGCGTTCTACCCGCAGATCGTCGATCGAGAAACCGATTTTTGGATTTTTGGCGTCGGCACTGGCGTGGCCGCTGACCAAAAACATTGATGCCACCATGGCAGCCATGACGGCTGCTGTCGCTAATTTTTTCATGCTTTGTCCCCTGATTTTATTTGGATTACGGTGTTTCAATTTCACATCTACTACAAATTCTATTAATGATTATGCCGCGGCAGCGTATCCCCCACATGCTGATACTTCACCGCCAACTCCATACATCCCCCTGTTTCAAGCTGCCCGACAGTTGCACGATAAATTTCCTGCCACGGTGTCTGACTCACCGGAATCGGCGGCAACGGTTCTGCTTTGCGCGCTGCGAACTCTTCGTCGCTGACCAACAAATCGCAACGCCCCGCATTTAAATCAATCCGTATCATGTCGCCGGTACGAACATAAGCCAGACCGCCACCGACGGCGCTTTCCGGTGACGCATTCAGTATCGACGGACTGTCCGACGTGCCTGACTGACGTCCATCGCCCAGCGTCGGCAACGTCAAAATGCCGCGTTTGATCAACGCATCCGGCGGTTGCATATTGACGACTTCAGCCGAGCCGGGCCAACCCACCGGACCGGATCCGCGTATCACCAGTATCGTCTTCTCGTCGATATTCAGCGTCGGGTCGTTGATTCTGGCGTGGTAATCTCCCGAGCCGTCGAACACCACCGCTTTCGATTCAAAAATGCCCTCGCTGCCCGGTGCATTCAGATACTGCTCACGAAATGCGGCAGAGATAACGCTGGTTTTCATGATCGCAAAATCAAACAGATTGCCTTTCAAGACCATAAAGCCGCCACGTTCCATCAATGGCGCAGCGTAGGGCTTAATCATCTCGCGATCCGCGCTTTCCCTGCCCGCCAGATTGGCGGCCATGCTGTTGCCGGTCACCGTCATGCGCTGGCTGCGCAATTTTCCAGCCTCCTGCAATTCCCACATCACAGCCGGTACACCGCCTGCGCGGTGAAAGCGTTCGCCCAAATATTTACCGGCAGGCTGCATATTCAGCAGCAACGGCACGTCGTAGCCAAACTGCATCCAGTCTTCCGAATGCAGTTCGACGCCGGCATGTCTGGCCATCGCCATTATGTGCGGCTGCGCGTTGGTCGAACCGCCGATAGCAGCATTGACCACGATCGCATCGAGAAATGCATCGCGGGTCAGAATTGCCGACGGACGTAAATCCTGATACGCCATTTCAACAATGCGGCGTCCCGTTTCATAGGCCATCTGACCGCGTTCACGATACGGCGCAGGTATCGCCGAACAGCCGGTCAACGACATGCCGAGCGCTTCGGCAATCGCATTCATGGTCGATGCGGTGCCCATGGTATTGCAATGCCCGGCCGACGGTGCGGAAGCCGTTGCGATCTGCAGAAATTTTTCTTCGTCTATCTGTCCGGCGGCGAGCTGTCTGCGCCCTTTCCAGATCGCCGCGCCCGAACCGACCAGTTCGCCTTCAAACCAGCCATCCAGCATGGGTCCGCCCGACAGCACGATGGCAGGGATATCCACCGTGGACGCCGCCATGATCTGCGCCGGCGTGGTTTTATCGCAGCCGGTAGTCAGCACCACTGCGTCTATCGGATAACCGTGCAGGAGTTCAACCAACCCAAGGTAAGCCAGATTCCGATCAATCGCGGCAGTCGGTCTGCGACAGTTCTCAAAAATTGGATGCAGGGGAAATTCCATGGGAATCCCGCCGGCATCGCGTATCCCGTCGCGCACCCGGCGTGCCAATTCAATATGGATACGATTGCATGGACTGATGTCGCTGCCGCTTTGCGCAATGCCGATGATGGGTTTGCCGGAACGGAGTTCACCGGCGGTGATGCCATAGTTCATGAAACGCTCAAGATACAAAGCGGTCATATCGATGTGATCCGGATTCGCAAACCAGTCCTGCGAACGGAAACGACGGTCGGATTTGTTGTTATTCATTTGCTGTCTCTATCCCAAATAATCCTGCACAAAATCAGTCCAATAAAAATTCATGTTGCGGCAATCCCGGCACAGCGGTACGAAAAGTAAACAGCGCCCCTGCCAGCGGTTCAGCCGCCAGCTGTCTTGGCGACAAACCTTTACGCGCGGTTGTGACAAACACGCTGCATAAATCGGCGCCGCCAAAAGTCAGCTTGGTAATATTCGAACACGGAAAATACACTGTGGCGATCAGTTCTCCGCCTGGACTATAGCGCTCTATCCTGCCGCCGCCGAACAGCGCAATCCAGACACAGCCTTCTGAATCTACTGCCATGCCGTCCGGATAGCCCGAGCCGCGTATGGAGGTAAAAATCCGCTTGTTGCTCAGCGTGGAATCCGGCGTAACATCAAACGCATAAATCTCTTTTTTCAATGTGTCGGTGTGATACAAAATCGTTCCGTCGGGATTCGTCGTCGGACCGTTAGTAATCACGTAGTCACGATCCGCCAGTTGAACCTGGCCGCCAAGCCCCGGATGCCGCAAATAATAGAGCGCACCGGTCGAATACATTTCGCGATCATCCATGGAACCAAACCACAGCCCACCCTTGCTGTCGACATAACCGTCATTAAATCGGTTATTCGGCAAGCCTTTTTCTACATGGCGGATCAAGGTAAAGTCAGCCGTCTGACTGGAAAAGCGATACAGGCCGTCTTCCAGCGCACAGACAAAATCAGCGCCGGAAGTCGGCACGATAAAGCCGGGCTGTTGTGGTGCATCCCAACTCTTGCGTTGCTTGCCGTTGGCAGAACAGCTGAAGATATGCCGATTTTTAATATCGACAAAATACAGCGTCTCTGTGCGCGCATGCCACATCGGACCTTCCCCGAGCTCGGCACCAACGTCCCAGCAACATATGGGTAAATTCAGACTCACAATCCGTACCATCCCGCGTCAACAAAATAATCACGCCCGGTGCAGCGCGCCGCATTGTCGGATGAAAGAAACAGGGCCAGCGCAGCGACATCTTCCGGCTCGACCCGTTCATTCAGGCACTGGCTGGCAATGATTTTGGCTTCTTCCTCCGGCCCATGCCACAGCTCCTGCTGGCGCGGCGTGCTGACCGCACCCGGAATAATGCAATTGACGCGAATTCCCGACTTGCCCAGATCACGTGCCAGACCACGGGTCAATCCTTCGATGGCCGCTTTTGCGGTCATGTATATCGTCAGGTCCGGCATAGCCAGATGCCATGAGATCGAACCGAAATTGAGTATCACGCCCGATCCATTTTCTTTCATCCCCTTTGCCACCGCCTGGGCACAGAAAAAATGATGGCGCAGATTCACCGCCATGCGGTTATCCCAGTACTGGTGACTGACGTTTTCGATCTGATGCCGGTCATCATTGGCGGCGTTATTCAGCAGAATTTCAACCGGACCTGCCGCTTGTTCGATTGCGGCAAACGTGGCGGACAACGCATCCAGATCAACCAGATTGCACTTGAAGAAAACCGGTGCATGTCTGCAGTCGGCCAGTGCCAGCGCAAGATCCTTGGATGCCTGCTCGGCGATATCGAGAAAAAACACTCTGGCGCCCTGAGCCGCGAATGCACTGACCAGCGTTGCGCCGATGCCGCTGCCGCCGCCGGTGATAACTACTCGTTTATCAAGCAGGCTTGGGTAGTTTGCGTAGACCATTTTTGTTCTGTTTGCGTCGTTGTTGGAAGCGATCTTGGTAGATAAGTTATTCATTCGGCAGTCACATTCAGTTGAGATGTCATTAGTAAGCCACGGCGGGCCAAATTCTGATATAAAGCGCGCACACCAAAAGTCCACGGTGTAATTTCATTGCTGCGCTGTACGGCGTTAATCAATGTACCCAGCGACGGCGTTGAAACACTCACCAGATCGCCCAGATGATGGGTAAATCCGGCGCCGGCAGCATCGCGGTCCTTGATCGGCGAGAACATGGTGCCGAGGAACAGCATAAAGCCGTCCGGATATTGATGATGGGCGCCGCAGGTCTGCGCCACCAGATCCAGCGGGTCGCGGCTGATTTCGCTCATGCGACTTACGCCGGCGAGTTGAAAATCATCGTCGGCACCGTCGATGAGCATACTGACTTCCGCACCGCGTATCGTGTCGATGGTGAAATGTTCATCGAACAGGCGGATAAACGGCCCGATTGCGCAGGAGCCGTTATTGTCTTTAGCCTTGCCGAGCAGCAGGGCTGAGCGTCCTTCGATGTCGCGCAGGTTGACATCATTGCCCAGGGTCGCGCCAACGATGATCGCTTTGCTGTTGACCGCCAGAACAATTTCGGGTTCCGGGTTATTCCAGTTTGACGACGGATGCAGACCGACATCGGCACCAAATCCTACCGCCGACATAGGCTGGGATTTGGAAAACACTTCCGCATCCGGCCCGATACCGACTTCCATATACTGCGACCAGATTCCGCGTGCGATCAGATCCTGTTTTAATTTGGTGGCAGACTCGGTGCCGGGACGTATCGATGATAAATCGGTACCTATGCATTCCTGAATTTCACGCCGAAATACCTGCGCGCGCGCGGCGTCTCCGGCTGCCTGCTCTTCAATCACGCGCTCCAGCAGACTGACCGCAAAGGTCACACCGCAGGCTTTGATAGCCTGGAGATCGCACGGTGCCAGCAAACGCGCCTGGCTGGGATGCGATTCCATATTTAACGCATTATCAAGTAATTGCTGTACGGAGCCTAACGACGTCCCGCCGGCATGGCGCGCCACGTCCAGCAAATCAATCCGTTCGAACAAATCGGATACGGTGGCGGCATGCGCCGTGATATCGAACACTTCCCCATGCCGCACCACCACCACCGATGGACCGCTGACTTCATCCTGACGCCAGACCCTGCCTATCAGCAAGGCCTTATCCAGATCATCAGGCAACATCGACTTTTGAAAATTTTTCATTATTTCACTTTCTGGTTTCTATATAGATGATCATTCGTATTTTTTACCGTCATTCAAATAAACTTTTTCAGCCACGTAGGTTGGGCTACGCTTCACCAGCCCAACACTCTGTCTCAAATATAATCAAAGGCACCAACTTTACGGTTGAATGTTGGGCTGATAAAACGCAGCCCAACCGACGAAATCCATTGAGTTATCAGACAACGGTCAACACGGTCGATTTCAAATCGACGCTATTTGGTCCTGCATAAATGGTGAATGTACCCGGTTCAACCACCCGTTTCATACCCACGTTATAAAACCACAAATCAGACGGTTGAATAGCAAACTTCACAACCTGGCTCTCTCCCGAGCCAAGATTGATTCGTTTGAACTTTTTCAATTCCAAAATCGGACGGGTCACTGAACTGACATCGTCGCGGATATAAATCTGCACGACCTCGTCGCCGCTGACCGCGCCGGTATTGGTCACCTCCACTTCGATGTGGGTGCTGTCGTTCACACCCATTTTTTCCTGCGCCAGACGCGGTGCAGAAATCGCGAACGTGGTGTAGCTCAATCCAAAACCAAATGGAAACAGCGGTTTGGTTGAACCATCCAGATAGCCGCGCCGCGCACTCGGTTTGTAGTTGTAATAGATCGGCAGCTGACCCACATTACGGGCGATCGAGACCGGCAGTTTTCCGCCAGGATTGACCCGACCGAATAACAGATCGGCAACCGCGTGCCCGGTCTCCTGCCCCAGATACCAGCCTTCGATCAGGGCATCAGCGCGCTCGGCGAGCAGATTCACCGACATCGGACGACCGTTGAGCAGCACGACTATCGTCGGCTTGCCGAGAGCAAAGATTGCCTGCGCCAGATCATTTTGCTGGCCGATTAAATCCAGGCTGTCGCGATCACCCAGATGCGTATCTGCCCAGGCTTCGCGGCTGGTTTGTTCGTTATCACCCAACACCATGACTATCGTATCCGCCGATTTTGCTGCTTCGACGGCTTCTGCAATTAATCTGGCATTCACTTCCGGCGCAGTAAAGTTGATCTTGTCCTGTCCCCAGTTATGCTTTTCCGTCAGCCGCACGCCCTCGGCATAATTCAGCGCAAAGCCGGCCTGTTGCGCCTCTTCCTGCAGTCCTTCGTAGATCGATACCACATGGCGCGGCGTGCTGGAGTACCCGCCTATCGGACAGTCCTTTGCATGCGTGCCGAGCAGCAGCATGCGGCCGACTTTGCCGGCCTGCAGCGGCAAGGTGTTGTTTGCATTCTTCAGCAGCACGGCGCTGCGCGCGGCGGCTTTGCGCGCCAACGCAATTGCGTCGGACGTAGCAGTCAGGCCGTCTGCCAGCGTCGCATCAACATACGGATTTTCAAACAATCCGGCTTCGAATTTTAATTTCAGAATCCGGCGCACAGCGTTGTCGATTTCACTTTCGGTGACGCGCTTTGCCTTAACCAGATCAGGCAGGTTTTCATAGGCCAGTCCGTCCGGCGTTTCCACATCAACCCCGGCTTTAATGGCGCGCAATGCGGCTTCGGCGGGAGTCGCCACCAGATGATGGCGTGTAATCAATTCATTAATGGCAAAGTAGTCCGAAACGGTGATGCCTTTGAATCCCCATTCCTTGCGTACTACTTCGGTCAGCAACCAGTGATTGGCGTGGGAAGGAATGCCGTCGATTTCGTTATACGATGGCATCACCGCACTGATGTTGGTTTCTTTAATAATTTTTTCGAATGGCGGAAAAAAATCTTCGCGCAGTATGCGTTCACCGATATCTGCCGGGCCGATATTCGTACCGTTTTCCGGTTGACCGTGTCCGGTTAAATGCTTTAGCGTCGCCAGTACTTTATCTGGAGCCAGCGGCATGCTGTTCCCCATAAAACCGCGCACCGCCGCCTTGCCTATTTCTCCGCACAGTAACGGATCCTCACCGTAGGTTTCTTCGATCCGTCCCCAGCGAGGGTCACGCGCCACATCGACAACCGGCGCCAGTGCGAGATTGGTGCCGCGCGCGCGCATTTCCCGCGCAGCCACACCAAACACTTCGGTGACCATAGCCGGATCAAATGACGATGCCAATGCGATCGCCTGCGGAAAGCTGGTGGCATCGACGGCGACGTAACCGTGCAACGCTTCCTCGTGCATGATCATGGGGATGCCCAGCCTGGTTTGCTCCATCGCCCATCTCTGCGCGGCATTGGTGTAGTTGGCGGTTTCCAGCGCGTTACGATTGACCACAGCGCCGCTGTCTCCCGCTGCACCGGCAATGCCGGTCTGGCGATCCGACGGTCGCGCCATCATACCCAGTCCCTGCGGGAAAAACGCTGCGGCCCGCGCGGCGGAAAAACTGGTATCGGGGTTTTGGATTTTGCTCTTTTTATTCCAGGCACATTGCATCTGCATGACTTTTTCTTCCAGCGTCATGCGCTGCAGCAAATCGCTGACGCGGGCGTCAATGGTTGCATGCGGATTTTTATAAAGCGGGATAGCTTTGCTGCTGACGCCGGCATTCTTTGGGTCCGCTGCGCCCGGCACCATCGCCCATACTGAGCTTGGCAAGGCCGCTGCCGCTGCTATCCTGCCAATTGATGACAGAAATTTTCTACGTTTAACACTCATACTTTGTCTCGCCATGTCTCATTTTATTTTTTATTGATATTGCAGTTCTTAACTCTCGGTTGTAGGTTGGGCTACGCCGTACCAGCCCAACACGTCACGCCGAAATTACCGCTCGCCGTCAAATCAACCAGCGTTGGGCTGGTACGGCGTAGCCCAACCTACAATTCTGCTCACCGCAATTCCCAATTTACGAGCAGTTGTCGGAATAATTAAATAATTAGTTCGAAAACCAAATTAAATTGGATTTTATATTGACTTGCGACAAAACGCACGGTTATTATCAAATTTCTTGAACGTGCTTCCAATTGGTTTTTTTACAAACGGATCAGGAACAAACTGACAAAATAGTCATGCGACCAACCAGAAAATGGGAGGATTGCGAAAAATTACAATACGAGACAATACAATACTATGCCAACGCCAGAACCTATCGCGACTACCGCCCTGCCACATCCACAACTTCAACCGCTTTCACCATTCGCGCCAACCTTTTCATGGGGCGTTGCGACCAGCGCATACCAGATTGAAGGTGCGGCACAAACAGACGGACGCGGCGCCTCGATCTGGGATACGTTTTCTCATACACCGGGAAAAATCATCGATGACAGCACCGGCGACGTAGCCTGCGATCACTACCACCGCTATGCAGAAGACGTCGACATCATCGCCGGTCTCAATGTCGATTCCTATCGCTTTTCTATCGCCTGGCCGCGTGTACAGCCATTGGGATACGGCGCCTGGAACGAAGCCGGGTTTGATTTTTATTCGCGGCTGATCGATAAACTGACCGAAAAAAATATCAGCATCCACGTGACGCTGTATCACTGGGATTTGCCGCAGGCATTGCAAGACCAGGGTGGTTGGCTCAATCGCACTACGACTGCCCTGTTTGCCGATTATGCGGCTGAAGTTGCGCGCCGTTTCGGCTCTCGGGTGGCAACTATTGCGACGCACAATGAACCATGGTGCACGGCCAATCTGGGGCATGGCACCGGGCAGTTTGCGCCCGGCATGGCTGACCCCAATGCTGCAGTGCAAGTTTCGCATCATCTGTTGCTGTCGCATGGTTTGGCGATGCAGGCGATGCGTGCCGTGAACTGTTCGGCACAACTCGGCATTGTGTTAAATCAGTGGACTGCAACGCCGGCAACCGGGTCGCCGGAAGATATCCATATGGCCAAGCTGGAGTATGCGAAATCGGTGCAGTGGTATATGGATCCGATCTTCAAAGGCAAATATCCGGAACTGGCGCTGGCTCATATCGACCGGAATGCATTTGTCGTGCATGAAACCGATCTGAAAGACATTCATCAGCCTATCGATTTTTTGGGCGTGAATTATTACACACGCGCATTCTGCAGCGCCGCCACACCTAAAGTGCAGCCGGAAGGAAAACTGGGCTTTACGGATATGGGATGGGAAATCTATCCGCAGGGATTGACTGAATTATTGGTTGGTCTGCATCAGGAATACGATTTACCGCCGGTATACATCACCGAAAACGGTATTGCGGTCGCCGACATAATTGATGGCGACACAATCGCCGATACGCAGCGCACCGAGTATATCAACATGCATTTACATGCCCTGGCAGAAGCGATGCGTCAGGGGGTTGATGTTCGCGGTTATTTCTACTGGAGTCTGATGGATAACTACGAATGGAACTCCGGTTATGCCAAACGTTTCGGGTTGATCTATGTGGATTATGCGACTCAGAAACGCAGTCTGAAAGATAGTGCGTTGTGGTACCGTGATTTTATTACAGCCAGCAGAACAATCACGTAGGTTGGGCTACGCTTCGTAGGTTGGGCTGCGCTTCATCAGCCCAACACTCAACGCCAAATCAACAGCAAGCAAGTGTTATTCATCGATTCAATTTATAAAAACAGCGTCGGCTCTCCAAGCTATGTTGGGCTGATGAAGCGTAGCCCAACCTACGCAACCAAGTCCGACCTACGTAACCTAGCCCAACCTACGGAACGTAGCCCAATCTGCGAATTTAATTTTAGTTAAAGGAAAAGATTCAATATGCGTATCGATTACATCAAATATTTCGCTGTATTGTTTGTCAGCTCATTCAGCCTTTCAATCGCCGCGGCAACAGAAACGGTGCCTGTCGGATTTGCCTGGTCCAATACCACACTCACCGCAGAGCAACGCACCGACCTGCTTCTGAAACAAATGACCCAGGAAGATAAACTGAAACTGGTGCGCGGTTATTTTGGCTCCGACCGACCAGATAAAGGTTTAAAAATGCATCCGCTGGCCCTGCCCTTTTCAGCCGGTTTTGTAGAAGGCGTGCCACGACTCGGCATTCCCGGTCAATATGAAACGGATGCCGGACTGGGCGTGGCAACCCAGGTCAGCGGCAAGAATTCGCCGCGCGAGCGCACCGAATTGCCTTCAGGACTGGCGACGGCCGCAACCTGGAATAAACAGCTGGCCTTTCAGGGTGGCGCAATGATCGGTGCCGAGGCTCGCGCGTCCGGATTTAATGTGATGCTGGCCGGCGGTGTGAATTTGCTGCGTGAACCACGCAACGGTCGCAACTTTGAATATGCCGGTGAAGATCCGCTGTTGGCCGGCACGATCGTGGCGCAGGAAATCAAAGGTATCGAATCGAATCACATTATCGCGACCATGAAACACTATGCGCTGAATTCCCAGGAAACCGGGCGCACTATTCTGAATGCCAAAATTGATGAAGCCGGTTTTCGGATGTCCGATCTGCTCGCCATGCAGTTGGTGATTGAACAGGCCAATCCCGGTTCGGTGATGTGCTCCTATAACCGCGTGAATGGCGCCTATGCCTGCGAAAACAGTTTTCTGCTCAATGAGGTTCTCAAAAGCGATTGGGGATATGCAGGTTATGTGATGTCGGACTGGGGTGCAGATCATAGTACGGTGCAGGCCGCCAATCGCGGATTGGATCAGGAGTCCGGTTCCGAGTTTGACGATAGTCCGTTTTTCTTTGACGCGTTAAGTGGTGCATTGCAAAAAGCGGAAGTGCCGCAAAGTCGTCTGGATGACATGGCACGCCGTATTTTACGCAGCATGTTTGCCAAAGGCGTCATGGATTTTCCGGTACAGGAAGGCCAGCCGATAGATTTCCCGGCTCATGCACTGGTCACTCGCGGCGATGAAGAAGAAGGCATCGTGCTGCTGAAAAACAGCAACAAACTGCTGCCGCTTAAAGCCGGTCTGAAGCATATTCTGCTGATCGGTTCACATTCCGATGTCGGTGTGCTGTCCGGTGGCGGTTCGTCCCAGGTCTACCCGATAGGCGGCATGGCAGTGGCAGGTCTGGAGCCTTCAACCTGGCCGGGTCCGGTGGTATATTTCCCGTCTTCGCCGCTGAAAGAAATCAAAGCGTTAGCACCGGATGCTGACGTGACCTACTACGACGGAGCTGACGCTGCAGCTGCGGCAAAACTGGCTGCAAAAGCAGATGTGACTATCGTGTTTGCCGAGCAGTGGATAGGTGAAGACAATGACGCGACCAGCCTGACGTTGCCCGGACAGCAGAACAAGTTAATCGACACAGTCAGCGCGGCGAATCGCAATACGGTTGTGATACTGGAAACCGGCGGTTCGGTGATGCTGCCGTGGATAAAAAAACCGGCTGCGGTTCTCGAAGCATGGTATCCGGGTTCAAGTGGCGGACAGGCGATCGCACGCATCCTGTTTGGCAAGGTGAATCCTTCCGGCCATTTGCCGACGAGTTTCCTGCAATCGGAAGCGCAGCTGGTCAGACCCGTGTTAGACGGTGACCGTGCCCATCCGGAAGTACGCTTCGAGGTGAATTACCGCGAAGGTGCAGCAGTGGGCTATAAATGGCTGGAGTTGAATCATGAACATCCGCTGTTTGCCTTTGGCTACGGATTGTCGTATACCGAATTTGCCTATTCCAAATTATCTGCCGTCTGCAAAGGTGTGCAGTGCCAGGCCAGTTTTACCGTTACCAACACCGGCACCGTTGCCGGAAAAGCGGTACCGCAAATTTATGTGGCTGCCGCAGACAAAAATTTGAATGCGACCAAATGGGAAGCACCAAAACGTCTGGCCGGCTGGGATAAGATCGAACTGAACGCAGGACAAAGCAAGACCGTAACGGTACCGATCGAGCCACGTCTTTTAGCAATGTATGAAACGCAAGATAAGTTGTGGCACATACATGCAGGACATTACAAAGTCTTGCTGGCACACGATGCCGAAGATCGGAAAGCAGGCAGCGTGCAGGTCGATCTGCCTGAGAGCGTATTGGATATGCATGGGTTACCGGTAAATAACTAAGTACGTAGGTTGGGCTACGCTTCATCAGCCCAACATTGCTTGACGATTCAACACGGTTTTTGCAAATTGATTTAATACATAACACAGATTTTCATTTATTTTGACGGTGACTGTTGGGCTGATGAAGCGTAGCCCAACCTACAGACTTAACAAACCATGCCTACAACTATGGGAACCACTGAAGTTTTTCTGCTGGCCATGCTGCTCATTTTTTCCGTTCCCTATCTGATCTGGAGAGTCGGCAAAACGGATTATTATGCGCCGTTGGTGATCGTGCAAATCATCACCGGTGTGCTGCTGGGGCCCGGCATACTCGGCGCGATCTTTCCCGGCTATTATGCGCTGGTCTTCAGTGCGCCTGTGATTCAGGCGCTGAATGGGATTGCCTGGTGGGCTGTAATGATCTTCGTAATGATCGCCGGCATTGAGCTTGATCTGGCAAAAGCGTGGGAACACAGGCGTGAAAGTAGCATCACTGCCGCAATGTCGCTGGGCGCACCGTTGGTATTCGGTTGCGTCGCCGCTGCCGGCATGCTGACGGTCGACGGCTGGATCGGTACCAGGGGTATGACCTGGCAATTTATTCTTGGCGTCGGGATGTCTTGCGCGGTCACCTCATTACCGATTCTGATCCTGTTGATGGAAAAGCTCGATATTTTGCGTGAACCCATCGGTCAACGTATTCTGCGTTATGCCAGTCTCGACGATATCGCGATCTGGGGTGTTCTTGCCCTGATCCTGCTGGACTGGACGCGCGTTGGACGGCAGGTCGGATTTCTTGTGACGTTTGTCATCGTAGCCTGGCTGTTCCGAAAAATGATGATGCGCCTTCAGGAGCGCGATCGCTGGTATGTCGGCCTGATCTGGTTGGCCGCCTGCTCGTTTGCCGCCGACTGGGCCGGTTTGCATTTCATGGTAGGCGCATTCCTGTCGGGCGCGGTGATGGATGCACACTGGTTCGATCAGAAAAAGATGGACTTGATGCGACATCACGTTTTGCTGGCGATCATGCCGGTGTACTTTCTCAGTACCGGCCTGAAAACAAACTGGGCGGTGGGCGGTGCGACGGTATTTATCGCTGCTGCGGTGTTATTGGCAGCGTCAGTCGGCGGCAAACTGATCGGCGTACAGGTCGCCGGCAGAATACTGAACTGGAAAAAAGGTGAAGCATCGATAATCGGATGGCTGTTGCAGACCAAGGCACTCATCATGATCGTGTTCGCCAATATACTGTTGGACAAGCAGATCATTACCAGCGAAACTTTTACGGCGTTGTTGATGATGGCAGTTGCCAGTACGATGCTGACGGTACCGGTGGTGTTTCCTAAGCTGCAGCATATCAAAGAACTTATTTTCCGATCAACCTGACTGACTATGCAATGACTCTGTTCAATCCCAATCCCAAGATTCAACTTGTGCCGATACCCGGCTATAAGCCTTGTATCGTGATCGATGATTTCGTAGTCAATCCACACGCCATGGTCGACTTCGCGGTCGACGCGCAAGACAAATTTTCTGTCGCATCGAAAAATGCTTTTCCCGGTCCCGAGCTGCGCATGTCCGAAGCATTTTCTTCGCAGCTCAATGAATTTTTTATCCAACATATCAAAAAGCTGCTGGGCGTTCGGCGTTCGCTGAGCATGTATAGCCGGCTGTCCATGGTCACGCTGCAACCGCATGAGCTGTCTGCCAATCAAACTGTGTGCCATCGCGATCAACTTCCCGACAGTCCGCAGTTTTTTTATGCGGCATGTGTGCTGTATCTTTTTAAAAATGCGGCAATGGGCGGGACCAGTTTTTATGCTGCCAAAACAACAGCTGGAAATTTGCCGGCGCAATTCGGTACGGAACAAAATTACATCACCCAATCCACTGCCGATTTTGAACTGATCTGCACCATTCCCGCTGCCTGGAATCGGGTTATTTTTTATGATGGCACGATTTTCCATTCCAGCCATATCACCCAACCGGAACTGCTGAGTGCAAACCCGGCGCAGGGTCGGCTGACACTTAACGGCTTTTTCACTTGCCGGAAATCCGAACACTGATCCAACAGGAGTTTCAATGACATTGCTCACTATTCGCGCGGTTTCGACCGCGTTATTCTTCTCTGCATTTTTTTCCGCCACGGCGCAGGCGAGTCCGATCGCTACGCTTGATCGGGATGGCGCCTGGGTATCGGTAGATGCGTTTGGCCCGAATGTAGTACATATCACCATCGCCGCCGATAAAGCCCTGGCGCTTAAAGGCCCTGGTTACGGCATACTGGCCGATCACGCCGACAACACCTCCTTCAAGCACGCCGGCGACGCAACTGGCGATACGTTTGTTTCAGCGGCACTGACCCTGCACGTCGATCCTGCATCGGTACCGCACGTGCCAAGCTCGGCTGAAAAATATTTTGCGCCGCAATTGGCGCCAGTCAGTTTGCAGATCAAAAATGCAAAAGGAGTCGTCGTTCTCAGCATGAACGGCTGGGAAATGGCGCCGCATACCGTCAGCGGAGAAAAAACTTACCAGGTTGGCGCCACCTTTGCCGCCCCGCCTGACGAGCATTACTATGGCATGGGTCAGAATCAGGAATCGACCGGTGCGCTTGATCTGCGTGGTCGCACCCTGGACTGCGCGCACTGGTACGATGCACCGGCCGGCGAAACGGTCTGCGTGCCTTTTATGGTCAGCTCCAAATCTTACGGCATAGTCTGGGACAATCCGTCCAGCACCAGATTCGTTGCGGCAGTCAATGGCCGCACGGCCTTTCAGTCTAAGGTCGGTGAACAGGTCAGCTTCTTTGTAATCACCGGCGATACGCCCGAAGCAATCTATGCCGGCTACGCACGTCTGACCGGTAAAACCCCAATTCCGCCCAAGGCCGCGTTCGGACTGATTCAGTCCAAGGCGCGCTATGACAGTCAGGATGCTCTGCTGACTGTCGCCAAAACTTATCGTCAGAAGCAGTATCCGCTAGATGTCATGGTGCTGGACTGGTTCTACTGGACGCGCATGGGCCAGATGGATATCAATCCCGCCGAGTTTCCCGATCCGGATACGATGAACAAACAGCTGCATGAGATGGGCATGAAATCGATCATCTCGATCTGGCCGCGCTTTGAAACTGCAGGCCGCTACTTTAACGAACTGGATGCCAAAGGCTATCTGCTCAAGGACAAGGACGGCAAGACTGTGGATGGGCTGCCGTTCCGATTCGATCGCACAGGTGGACTGATCGATCCGACCAATCCCGACGCGCGCAAATGGTTTTGGGAACATGCGCGCGACAATATCCTGTCGCACGGCTTCGACTATCCGTGGCTGGATGAGACCGAACCCGATCTGGTTCCGGACGGCTTCTTCTATTCCATCGGTTCCGGCGAGCGCTATCACAATCTTTTCCCGCTCATGCATGTTGAAGGCGTCGCCGATGGCATGCGCGAGTGGAAGCCGAGCAAGCGGGTGCTGATACTTTCCCGCGCAGCCTATCTGGGATCGCAACGCACCGGCGCATTGTTCTGGTCGTCCGACATTAATCCGAACTGGGAAGCGTTGTCGCGTCAGATCCCGACCGGATTAAACATGACCGCCTCCGGCATTGCGTATTGGGGCAACGATATCGGCGGCTGGCAGGCGCTGCCGCAGACCAGCAGTGCCGTCAAAGCACCTTTGATTGATCCGTCCGGCGCAAGCGACGTGGTGGGCCAGAACAATGATTATCCGGAGCTGTTCACACGCTGGTTCGAATACGGTACCTTCCTGCCTACCCTGCGCGTACACGGCGACCGCAAGCATACGGAAATCTGGGCCTTTGGACCAGAAGCCGAGGCGATACTCGCCGACTACGACAGATTGCGCTACCGTCTGATTCCGTATATCTATTCCAGCGCCAAGGCCACGTTTGACACCGGTGCGCCGTTTATGCGCGCGCTATGGATGGATTTCCCCAACGATCCACAAGTCAGCAACATCGGTACCGAATACATGTTTGGTCCGGCGTTTCTGGTGGCACCGGTGACGAAACAGGGACAGACCGAAAAGCAGGTCTACCTGCCGGCTGGCGCTGACTGGTACAACTACTGGACCAACGAAAAGTTTGCCGGCGGTCAGTGGATTAACGTCGCGGCACCGATTGCGCAGATTCCGCTGTTCGTTCGAGCGGGCTCCGTCGTGCCGATAGGTAGCGCTATTCAATCTACCGCAACCAAACAGGACATTGCCGAAATCCGCGTTTATCCGGGTAAGGATGGGGAGTTCAATCTGTATGACGATGATGGCGCCAGCTATGACTATGAACATGGGAAGGGTGTCACCTCCATCAGACTGCATTGGGATGATGCGGCGCATAGCTTGACAGCGGCCGGGAATGATAAGGCGTTGGCGGTATCAGTTGCTAAGCTGGTTAAGGTGGTTGGAAGGTAGCGGTCAGTAGAGATACTAGTGCATGTAAAAAAGACCTCAAACTTCAGATAGGCAGATTTGACGACAAGATATCCCCTACACTACAGAATCGCTTGAAGACATCACCAAAAGTGCCATCAACGCCATGCGTAATGGACTATCTATAGATCCAGATGTCATCCCCTGAATCGTTTCCACTGACGTTATCCCCCAAAGCACATCAAGATTTGCTTTTTATTGGACAAATAGTCGAATAGAAACAAGGTGATGTGCAGTTAGAGCACATTCCATACTTAACCCAGAAACGAAGGCGTATGTAACGCATTCCCATCATGGTGTGTTCGCCAGAATTTATTCGATCTGGTGCTCATGAACACTGCAGCACTTTGATTCCCAGGTTTGCGCGATTCTTTGCGAACGAAGTTATCTGCCTGTTTGTCAGAGTAGCTTGCTGGTCGAGTTGCTGGAGCATCGTGCAATTGAATGCTGATTTCCGGATTGCGCTTGTTATCGGCATTGCCGGAAAACCCCTCGAAGAGCGATTTAAGACGTCTGGAAAGTTCTAATGTTCTGACCACGATATGCTCCCTGTCTATTGTGTTGTAACGGTATTGTCAGCAGAACCAGTGGCAGTGGATGGAACCGTGACCACTGCTCCGACCACGGTATTGGTCGTCGTATTATCTCCCTGGACAGTCGTTACAACACCATTTGCGGTAACAGTTGTTCCGGCTGGAACCAACACTGAATTATCCGACACCATGGTATAGCTTGAACCCGGTGTTAACACAGATGGAGCTGAATCAGGGAGGTTTCCGCTACCGCCACCACCGCAGGCGGCAACCGACGCGGCGAAACATAATGCCAGGATAGTGCGTGTGAAGTTTTTCATGATAGAGCTTTCTTTTAAATAAATTCATCGAATCGGAAGGAACCGGAAGCAACTTGAAATCTGTCGCATCACGGGTCTGCATGGTCGCTACCTTAATCCAACATTCCGGGGCGCTCTGTACGCGGACGCACAAAGGATAGAAAAATCTCAATAAAATAATTTAAAACTCTGCAAGGTGATGTAAGTGCGCCAGCGAACGGAACCGGGAGGCGTACCGGCGCTAAGATGAAATCCCGCTTAACTAATTATGGAGTAATGATGAAACTTAAATTTGGCGCAACTTGCGCACTGCTCGGTTGTTTATTGGCCCCGATGATGGCAGCTCATGCCGACGATATCGATAGAGATCATCCGGTGCATTTCGTCACAGATTCGGCAATTACAACGCTGATCAAAACCAAACTGGCGGCCGAACATTTGTCCAGCTTAAGAGATATCAAAGTTGATACGGACGACCACGGTGTAGTGTGGTTGAGTGGCAGTGCAGATAATCAGGCCGCAATCGACAAGGCCGACGCTATCGCACGCAGTACAGATGGTGTACGAGCTGTGAAAAATCAGATTGCGATCAAGTCGACTTACTAATGCGCAGCAATGTCCGCTCGGACTTTTCTGGTTTCTTCGTTTGAGATGCTAGAACGCCCGATCTGACATTACAGCGCACGTAAAAAATGGAACTGATTCAGTTCCATTTTTTTGTCCTGTGTCATTGCAAACTGGTGCGACACCTGTTAATCGCGTGTATCCATTTTTTCATTCTTCTCTTCACGCTCCCAATAACCAACCCGATCATAATGCCGATGGATTGCAATTTCTTTTTCCCGGTCGAATGTCATGCCGACATCATAAACTGCGGCATCTTTGATCGCCTGTCGGGTCAGGTTCACTGTCACCTGTTTTCCAGGCCATTCAATCTGATCTATCCATAGCGGCGCAATTAACACTTTAGAACCAAGCCACCAGTTGCTGGTATCAACAATCAGATAGCGTATCGCCCAGGTCTCGTCGTCAAGCAGCATGCCGCTTACATGACCGATTTCGCCGTCCGTTGCGACTATGTTATAGCCGGTTACTTCCTGACAGCTGCGCAAATGACTATCATCTATTTCACGACGTTCATCCGCTTCAGATAACGCGTGATTGATACCACCCGCGTATGAATGTGGGTACCCAGGGTAACCTGGCATCATCATGTCCGGATAAATTCCTTCGCCCCACAGCCCGGCGCCACCCCAATACATGGGATAACCGTAGTATCCCAGGTACTCATACTCATGCTGGCGCGACACCGGTTTGTCGGTATTGATATCGGGGCTGTTTTTTACCTGCTCTGCGGTAATGCCAACGGACAGTGCCTTGTTACTCCAATCCGATTTAATGACCGAAATTGGCGTGATCAGTACTTTACGTCCCAATAACCAACCACCGGTATCCACCACAAAATAGCGTATTGCCCATCCCTCATCGTCAAAATAAAAATCTTTCACGTGGCCGATATCGCCATCGCTTGCATGAATCGCATAGTGTTTCAGATCGTCCAGGCTGCGTAGCATAAAAATACTCCTCGAAAAACGTCAGGCGTTGCGCCCAACGGATTGGATTAGATGACCGTCCAGGCTGTCACAATGCCTTGGCCGACTGTAGTTCAGTGCTTACTGTGAGCTATTAATTCGGGTCGGTCGGTACGTTATCGAACAGTTTTGTCGGAACGCTAGCCGATGTGCCATAAACGGCACGGTATCGGCGCATTCGATTTTGCTAAAGATTTTTGACCTTTTAAAGAGATCCGACAGTTCTCAGTCATTAAATTTAATCTTTTTGCAATTTATGTTTATTTGTTAGATATTTCTGTATAATTTCTAACATATTTAAAGGATTTGAACTTGAAAACCGCACAAACCATACGCAGCCGACTTCAAGCCATGTCACCTGGGCAGCTTTTTACTCCGGCCAGTTTTGCTGATGTTGGGACACGTGCGTCGATTGATCAATATTTGATGCGACTGACGAAAGCGGGCAGCATTGAGAGAATTGGACATGGCCGCTACATGACAGCAAATACATCACGGTTTGGACTAAAAACTCTGCCGTCGCCTGAGTCCGTTGCCCAAGCGATTGCCAGTGCCGAAGGATCCACTATCGCCATGCATGGCGCTGAAGCGGCACGTCGCCTTGGCCTAACTACACAAATGCCGGTAAATCCGGTTTTTTATACGACGGGTTCTTCGCGTGAAGTGAGGATGGGAAATCTGGTTATTCATTTTCAGCACGTGGCGGCGCGCAAACTGGCGCTGGCTGATCGTCCGGCAGGGCAAGCGTTGTCAGCTTTGTGGTATCTCGGCAAGAACGAAGTGACGCCACAAACCTTCGCCCATATTCATTCCAAGTTAGCACCAGAAGAATTCGAGGCATTGCAGAATGCAAAGTCGTCTATGCCGACGTGGATGCTGAACGCTTTGCGCCAATTTGAAATTAAGGAGTTAGCACGTGGCTGAGGATTATTTCAAGCTAAGTCTCGCCGAGCAGGCGGAGCCATTGCGAAGTCTGGGTACCGTCACAGGTCGCCGCGCAAATATTTTGGGGAAAAGCATCTGGCTAGGCAAATTACCTTTGAAATCCCGAATTGCGTCGAGACATTATCTGCCAGTCATACACAATGCTGCATAGGAACGCATTTTAGATTCGTAGCTATCCAAAGGCTTACGCAGAAATTGTGCTTTCCCCATAGCCAGCTGAGGGGTGTCAGCCGACTCCTCCATCACTTCATTAATCTGATTTTTGATCTTTGCATAATCTGACGGAAAATCAACAGTTGATTTATTCATTACAATCATCCCAGGTAGTTGGTAAGTGTAATGACGATACATTGCAAATAGTGCGAGATCGGTGCGTTGGCGAACCTAATCAGTAATTTTTTAAGTTTTTCTGGATTAAGCGACGAGCGCAGAACCTTTCATCAGCCAGACAAAACCTGCCCACATAATTGATCAACAGCCCGCTGCGCTTCCAGTATCGAAAAACGATGATCCATCGCGCCGGCCAGATCGGTATTGGCAAACGCAATGCGGCCGAACGGTGCTTCGCGCAATACTTCACGTGGTGCAGGCTGACCGTCTTTGCCAAAAAAGAAACCGGGCTGCGGACTAAGATAGGCATGCCCCCAGCGATTCAGGATAATGCCGGCAATATCGCGCTTCGCATTGAATCCCGCGGCACCGAACATGGCAGTCAATTGTTCACGCACGCGCTGCTCTATGTGCCGGTAGGATGTTCCTATCAGTTCACTGCGACCGCGGATACCTTGTTCCTGAGTCGACAATCCCGGAGAAGAATAAAGAATTTTCAGCGTTAACACCACTGGCGTATCAGGAGAAATAATAGGGTTAGTCACGCCGGTCAATGCCGTTTTTCGCACTTCGATATAACTGGCAAACCCGCCAAACATGCGACAACCGGACAGACCCTGATCGTATAAAAAGCGCCAGTTTCGCACCGCTACGTTGACGATCATGCAGGGAGAACGGTAGAACTGTGCATAAGCATTGCGGTGAGCTTCCGGTAAATCTCTGACGATATGTTTGGCGGTCCAGCAGCCTCCCGCCATGACCGCAGAACGTGCTCTGACTTTGTACAATTTTCCATCTCTCGCATAAATTATCGTCAGGCTCGATGCGCTAGTCGGATCGCCATCGTGTTGCACTGAGATGACGGTAGACGCCAAACGAATGCGAGTTGTATTCGATGCGTCATCCAGCTGCGCCCATTTCACGTGACCTTTTGTTACGCCTTCCACGGTCGCTGCGCCGGAAATAGCGGCAGGCAGTAATGTTTTAACCATCAAACGCGCGATTGTTGCGTTCCCACCTGGGAACATCTGAGCAGCATCGTCGCCATCGGCCTCATTCACCGGAAGAAAATCAAAAGCATAATCGGCATAAGCGGATAGAGCATCCGGTCCCAGCCCCGATTCGCCGCCTTCTACTGAAGCCAGATAGGTCCGGATGAATTCACGGCTCACACCATACCGCTCCATATAATGCTGCTCCAGCGTGATCGAATCCAGCAAGCGTGATATGGCGTCACCCTCCTTTTTCGGTGGCGTAAACACCGAATGATCGCCGGTCGGGCTGGCGAACCATTTGCTGAATTGGTCACGCATTTCTGGCGCAACCGGTGCGTCCTTAAATCGGTCACGCAATACGTTGCGCACCCAGGTGCCTGTTGTTGCCTGATTCGTTGCCTGATTTGCGGAAGCAAACCAAAATCCATATTGATCCTGCTCCATCCCTATCGTATCGTAAGGATTGTGCGATAACGGTATTTCCGGTTTGCTGCCGCCCCATCGCTGATAATTTTGTTTGAATGAATGCAGGCCGATCGAATTGTAAAAATGCGCTAAAGAACTGGCTGGCGGCGGTGAGAAATAGAGTGCAGATCCCTGCGGAGCCAACAGCGTGTGCCCGTCAACCAGAAATTCATTCTGTTTGGCTTCGCCTCCAAAAATTGGATGATTCTCTAATATCAGGCAGGATTTTTTTGAGTCGGTTTGACGTTGGAATGTCAGCGCAGCCGCGAGTCCGCTGATGCCACCACCGACGATCACGCAGTCCACAAACTCACCGGTATCGATGATGTCGTTGGGCAGCGGGCTGTCAAGATTGTCGCGTATCCGGTGACCCGCGCTGACGATGCCCCAGGTATTGCCGTTAGAGCAGGCATATTCACCTACACCGCCATAACCGGTCCAATCGTCGGCGGGCGCTTTCAGCGCAAGGGTTGGGTTGGCAAGAATGTCAGCGGGCGTTAATGCTCCCATCAAAAGTGTTCCTGATGCCAGCAGGCTGGAGCCGAGAAAGTCACGTCTGGTTATCTCGCTATTCATTCCAAGTGCGGTACGGTTAGTTTTTGAATTGGTCATCGACGTATTCCAAAGTTAGCGGACTACTTTACCGCTGCTTGATTACCAGCCTTGAGTTTGCCCCACGCAGCAGGAAAAAATCGCTCGGCATTTCCATGATAGATTTTATCGACAACACTTTTCGGTAACGCCAGTCCCTTAACCGGCTGATCCAGATCTGGAACATGCATGATGTCGGTGGTATTAAAAAACCGCCAATCCTGCCGCCAGGTTTCTAACGTTTCCTTGCTAAAGTTATCGGCTGCTTTTTGATCGACTCCCGTTTTCCCCGTATCGGTACCCTGCTCCGAATCCGTGCCATACATAATTCGATCCTGATATTTGATCAGGAAATTGCGCACTGTGTCGGAATTCTGATTTGCCTGCGCCTGAAGATGTGCGATGCGGGACGCCAAATCCACAACAGTATTCGGATATCGGTCAAGGAATTGCGCCAATGCGTCCACGCTCCACTCTAACGAAGCCAGATGCAAGGCGGCGAATTGTAAATTTTTGTGCTGATCCAGCATGTGGTCCCGTGCGCGTATCTGATCTTCATAGCTGGGCATATCGGGATGCAAATACATGTAGTACTGCGGATGCGCTTCAAAATATTCTCTGTCGCCTTTGACCGTCATTTGAGCTGGCGGCAACCAGCAATTTTTCGGTTCGCCCTGGTGACCAAGCACGGGCAGATGTATTTTTTCCAGATGATCAAAAACAGGTTTGAAATGCGGATCGTCTATCATCACCATGGCGCCGTTTGCAGCGCGCAATGACATGCCGATATTTTTCCAGACCTTTACAGCAACGGCTCCATGACTGACCGCCGAATCAATGCGTTTAATCACCGATTCCTGCCAGCCCGGCTGGTCGTAATTGCTAACGGAAAAAGTCGCCGCAAACGCAAATGTATCGGGGTACTTTTGCAAAAGAACTTCAGAAATTCTCTGTTGTTCGTCGATGGACGGACGATCAGGATTATCCACATTAATCGACAATACCCGGAAATTATCGCGCTGCGCTTCAAGCATGAAAGTCGGCAGAGTGCTATGCAAATGCATATGCGTGTCGATTTTGGGAACGCGATAAAAATCATCCATGCCGTAATGCGTCGCATCGTCTTTGGCTTGCGCATCGACCTGCAGCACAGACAGGCACAACAGCATCGCCGCCATTAAATATCTATCGCTATTGTTAGTCATGATGCGATGTCCCTGAGTGTCGTTAAGTTTGGGTTGAAGTTTGCAGATAAGTTCGAAAACAATCAAAATACAATTGCATTTAATTATTATTTTTACTTTCGATTAGTTTCGATACGAAAGCACGATTATCTGAGAAAGAAACCAAATCCACATGCTAAATTCCCTGCATTCAATATTCTAATATGAAAACATACGAAGCTTTCGAATTATTTCTATTTTGATTGACTACCCAAAACAGGCCGGGTAGCATCCGTAACACACAACATAACGGATGACGACATGGACACTCGAAAAAAATCCTCAACTTACTGCGCTCTGCTAGCTACTTTGATGCTAATCAACGGCATCGCATACGCTAAGGACAGCGCATCGGTATTGCAGACCATCGCAGCGGCAGACATGTCAGCTCAGGTTTATGCCAATGGAACTTACGCAATTACCGCTACCGACATAGCTGGACCAGTGCTGCGTTCCGATGTCGAGGCGGTAGTTGACTCGATTACCCTAAAGTCGACGGACTACCCGCAGCGCTCCGTAAAGTCATCTCAACTCTCGGACGAGCTGGGTGCGGGATCGACCTTGACGGTCACCTATTCCGGTCTTGCCGGTCGTCCGAATTTGGTCCTGAATCTGCGACTCATGCGGGATCAGGCTTGGGGCGAAATGTCAGTCAGCGTGCAGAACACGACGGACCACAGCATTTCTGTGCAATCGATACGCACTGTGCATGCGACAGGCGGACAATTAGTCAATCTTGGGGGAGCGACCAGTGCCGATCGCATCCTGTCCGATAGCTATAGCGAGGACAGGCCGCAACTCGCAATACGTGATCTGGACGAGTCAAACGAGGTACACCGTGCTGTGGGCAGTCAGCTTATTTATAATCGCCAGAGCGGCAAGAGTCTGTTCTTCGGCGCGCTTACATCCGAGCGGTTCCTGACGATTTTTCATCTGAAAGCTAACGGATCGGGCGCGAATGCGAACATCTCGTCATACGACTCGGAGTCAACCGGCACCACCGAAATTCTTAAAGGCGAATCGCTCAAAGACTCACCGGCTGCCGAGCAGCTTGAATTAAACCTGCAGGTAAATGCCGGCGACAGTCTTTCTTCAGAACGCATGATGTTTGCCGTGGGCGGCGACTACCACGCGCAACTGGAGCAATACGGCAAAACGGTGGGCGTGCTGCACAAGGCACGGGTAGACGCGGCGACACCGATAGGCTGGTGGAGCTGGACAGCCTATTATTTTGGTGTCAGTCAGCAAACCATGGCGACCAACGCTGACTGGCTGGCGCAAAATCTCAAGTCACTGGGATACACCTATTTTCAGATCGATGAGGGCTACCAGTACGCTCGCGGTGAATACATGAACGCTGACGCAACGCGCTTTCCGCTGGGATTAGCTCACATTGCAGATTACACACGTCACGACGGCCTGACATTCGGATTATGGACAGCGCCATTCGAAGTATCTGAGCGCGCATGGGTATATGAACATCACAAAGACTGGCTGGTACACAATGCGGCCGGCCAGCCCATACATATCGGGTATGTCGTCAATAAAAAGGATGCGCTCTATGCGCTGGACACGACCAACCCCGGCGCCCAGGAGTATCTGAAGCAAACCTATACGAAGTTCCGCGACTGGGGCGTACGCTTTATCAAAATGGATTTCATGGATGACTCGGCCATCGAGGGAAGCTATTTTCAGCCCAACACCACTGCCATGCAGGCGCAGCGCATCGGGCTGCAGATTATTCGCGATGCGGTTGGCGATGACGTCGTGCTCGATAAGGACGGCAGCGTCATGCTAAACCCGGTCGGACTGGTTGATGCAGGCCGCATCTCCCAGGATACCGGACATAGTTTTGGCGCGACGCGCGATGCGGCATCAGGCATTGCGGCACGCTATTACATGAACCGCCGCTTCTATATTTCCGACCCGGATGCCTTCACCGTATCAAAACAGCGTGTCAGTGACCAGACATGGCACGGCGGCCAGGCGCCGCTTACGCTCGATGAAGCCAAGATGTCGATCGCATTATCAGCGGTCTCAGGCGGGATGTTCGAGATCGGTGACGACCTGCCGACCCTGGGCGCATCTGCCGAACGCATGGCACTGGTTAAGAACAGGGATCTTATCGACATGGCGCAGTTTGGACATGCCTCCACACCAGTCGATTTGCTGAGCTATGCGGCCAGCGATAAACAGCCGAGTGTATTTTTGCTCAAAGAAAATGAACAGCAATCGATACTCACCGTGTTCAACTGGACTGAAGCATCACGTACCCACACATTCAATCTTGCCCAGCTTGGTCTGAAGGCGGGCGACAAATACAAAATCGTTGACGTATTCGGCGATCAAGACTGCTGTGCGGTATCGTCCGGCACGATTAGTTTCGCTCTTAAACCCCACTCAGTGTTAATGCTCAAGGTCGTTGACAATGCTGTGCCGGTCCCAGCGATTTCATTTGAGGTACACGCATCGCCTTTGGCCACTGCAGGTGAAGTCGTGACGTTCAAAACAGATGGCGTATCCGCGCAAGCTCCGGTACTTGCCTGGCACTGGAATTTTGGTGATGGAACAAGTTCGGATGGCGCTACCGTGCAGCATGCATACACGCTGCCAGGGCATTATCAGGTTACGGTCACTGCAAGCGGATTAAACTCGGCAACCACGGACAAAACAGTGGATGTCAATGTAACCGGGCATATCGGGACACTGTTCAATCCATCAGAAATCAAACGCCAAAAATAATTTAAAGCGGTGCTGGATCGCACGCTGGCGCGCATTCACTTTATATATCGAACGCTCCACGCGGCGATTAAATCTGCAACGTAGATCGCGTCGCTTTTAACAGTCAAAAGATGATCTGCGTTGTCCAGCGACACAAAACTTTTCGGATGTTTTGCAGCCTGAAAAATATGCAGCGCATTGTCGATATTGACTGTGTTGTCCACCGGAGAATGCATGACCAGCAATGCCCGACGCAATCCACGTATCCTGGCGTTCAGCTGCTGTTCTTCGACATCTCTTAGAAATTGACGTTTGATACGAAATGGCCGTCCGGCCAGTTGCACGTTGGCTTCACCCTCGACTTCGATAGCCTCGAGCTGCTCTTCAAACATATGGGTAACGTGACTGGGGTCGCTCGGCGCACCGATGGTCACCACCGCTTTGACTTCCGGAATGTGTTCGGCAACAGCCAGCACGGCAGCGCCGCCCAAGCTATGACCGATGAGTATGGAGGGGGCCTGCTGCAGGGATCTTAAGTGGTTGGCTGCCGCTTTCAGATCGTCCAGATTGGAGGAGAAATTGGTATTGGCAAATTCGCCGTCACTGGCGCCTATGCCAGTAAAATCAAATCGAAACACTGCAATGCCATGGTCGGTCAATGCATGCGCGATCCGGCTTGAGGCGAACACGTCTTTTCCACAAGTGAAGCAATGCGCAAACAGCGCGACCGCCTTGATCGGCCCGTCTGGCAAATCGAATCGGGCAGAAAGATTTTGTCCCTGGGCACCCAGAAAATCGTTACGTTCAGATCGCATGTCGCGCTCCTTCTTAATACGTTCGTCATCCCTGCGTGCGTGAAGACTAACGTTTTACAGTACCTGCTGAATTCCGATTAATGTCGCCGCCATCAGACTGGCAAGCAGCAACAGACTCCAAAAAGAATCGTTAACGAAATTTGCTGTCGCAAATTCTGGTTGATTGATATTACGTAGGGTGTGAGTGAGTGTAGTCATGATTTTTCCTTTTGTAGTTTTAACATGCACTCACTATATTGCACCGCAACATATTATTCCAATTGCGTTTTCACATGACTGTTATGTCATTTATGAATAACAGAGCAAAAATCAGATCGCCACCGCTTCCACTTCTACCCTGGCCTTCTGCAACTGCCGGTCCATACAGATCTGCAATGCTTCGACAAACGAGTTCGCAGTCCGGTCCACCAGGTCGGATTTGGCAGCCTGTCTGTCCATTTCCTCCGGATCAGTTGACGGCAGAGGTTGCGGCAGGATTTCGCGGAAGAACAGCGTGGCGATGCAGGCTTCGGGAAACCTCGAACGCATCCGCTCCACCGCATGCTCAAACGCGACTGCGCAACCGCGCGCGTGGGTGCCGACGATGTAGCACATCGAGACGCTGTCTGAGGATGAGCCGGGCGGAGCGGGATTTTTCAGATCGTCGGTCGACAGATGGCGCGCGTCGATATGCTGGAAACGCAATATCCTGACCAGCAACTCGGTCGCCAGTTCATCAGTGTTGTTGCCGATACCAAGACAAATCACAATCGAGCCGCGCGGCACATCCAGTGGTCCCTGCCAGCGACCGTGGCGCAACTCCCGCTCGTGACGCAGCGCGCGGCCAATATTGGCGTCATCCAGCACACTGGTCTTGATACGTTTGCTGAAATTTTTCATCGGTGCTTCGCCCAACGCGGTAATCAGATTCAACACGGCCATGCGCACATTCGAACCCTGGGTTTCATTGATCAGCCCTGCATCGAAGTCCAGGCGCGCGAGTTGCAGCGCAGGTACCAGCACCAGATCACAATACGTTGCGAACGAATTGCGTCGTAAATATTCGCGCGCACTGGCGATAATCTCATCGGAATCGTCCGACAGCGCGCGCTGATACAGTCGCTGCGGCATGGTCAGTGCCGGCGTATCGCCAAGGATTACATCGAGCAGCTGTAAGGTCCGCGTATGCCGCCCCGCAATCAGCAGACACAGCGTGATGGGCGTCGACACAACCAGCCCGACCGGCCCCCACAACCAGCTCCAGAATATCGCCGCGACCACCACAGTCAACGGAGAAAGACCGGTGGTGTGTCCGTACAGCTGCGGCTCCACCAGTTGGCTGACCACGATCTCGACCACGCCAAAAATCCCCATGGTCAGCAGCGGCAAGGTCCAGCCCGGCGCCACTGCTGCAGCCAAAATAGTCGCGAAGACTGCTGCGATCCACACACCGACAAACGGCACGAACCGCAGCACGACGGTGAGCACAGCCCACAGCAACGCATGCGGAATGCCGCAGGCTGCCAGTCCGATTCCGATCAGCGCGCCCACCCCGAGATTGACTAAAAACTGTGAAACAAAGAAGCGCGACAGCCGGATACCGGCATCATTCAATGCGTTGGTGGTCGCGCGCAAATCGGCGCTGCCGACAATCTTGATCAGGCGGTCGCGCAACGCTTCGTGCTCAAGCAGGACGAAGATCAGTATCACCATCACGATACCGGTCGATTCGAGCGGGGTCCACACTGCGGAGGCGATCGACTGGATTCTGTCCCACGGATTGGGTGCCGCCGCCTGCATCTGCACGGCGATCGGCACAGTGCCGCTCAATGGGCCGCTGCCGGGCGTGCTGACCTTATCATCCGTAGCACCATTGCCCGACGGTTGCACAGATGGCTCCTCGAGAAAATGTCCCATCGTGCGTTTCGCTTCAGCGGAAAACACGTTGATCCGACCACGCGTCAACGCTTCGATGCCCTTCAGTTTGTATTGGATAGTTTCGTCGTATTGCGGCAGGCTGGCGGCAATGCCGGCCAATTGCGAGGCAATCACGGTAGTCACCGCTGCCAGGGTACACATCAGCACTAATACGACCACCAACACCGAGGTTGTGTGTCCAAAACCGACGCGCCGCAACCGGTGCACAAACGGTGCCAGCAACAGACTCAGGAACAGCGCCAGAACTATAGGCACCAGCACGTCGCGCGCGAAATACAGCGCCGCCAGTACCGCCACAATAGCGAGTATCGCAGTCGCCTTGCCGCCCTGTAGTAACGGAGGCTCGGGATTCGAGTTGGGGATTCCTGATGGGGGCATGATGTGATGAAGTAGATGAGCCGGATCGCGGGATTGTTTTCAAAAGCGGCGACGAATGTGCTGCTGTCTTGTCACCACCGACCGTCGTGCTGGAAAATCTTCATCCGATATTAGCAGAAATGAGGGCGGTATGCCGCAGATGCTTTTCAAATCCGCCATGCATGCTTTTCCAGGGCGGTACTGCCATTTCAAGACCTGGTCATGTCTTACCTAAATATCAAGGCAAAAAAAAAATTCATGTAATGTTTTTTGAGATGATATATTGATACGCAATGTGCACTAAATAGAAAAGCGATGACTAAACCAACCCAGATTGAAATGATAAACGTCGACGAATATCCGGAACTGGCATTGCTGGCATGGAATCGGCTGGTTCGTCATATTCGCGCCGAAGACGCCTTCTCGCTTTACGAGGACAATTGGCGCTTCATCGTTCCTGAAAAATTGACACAACGCGAGACTGACCTGCTGAATCATCTCAAGGCCGAATTCGGGCACGGAGTATTGAATGTTTAAGCGTCCGCATCATCAAAAAGTTGCAAAAGTGCTTAACAGTTTAAGTTCAGAATTTCTCTCGGATGCGAAGTGTTTTTTCTCAGGAGGTACGGTGCTTGCGCTGACTATGGGCGAGTACCGTGAATCCATTGATATTGATTTTTTATGCGCGGATGTTGCCGGATATAGTAAATTACGTTCGTCCATTTTCAATAATAGTCTGGGTGAAATCTTTAAAGAAAAGATTGATCTGATGCGAGACGTCAGATCGGACAGAGATGGCATACGCGCTGTGTTACGCGTTGATGATAGTCCAATCAAATTTGAAATACTAAGGGAGGCGCGGATTGATTTGGCTGGCGAAGTCATGCCGAACATTCCTGTGTTATGTCTGTCAAAAAGCGATTTGTTTTCTGAAAAATTATTAGCTAACGCAGATCGATGGAATCATCGAAGCGCAATGAATCGCGATCTCATTGATTTAATTATGATGGAAAAAAATTGGGGGCCAATTCCTCAAAACGCGATAGACAAAGCAGTTACAGCATATGGTGATTCAGTTGAAGGCTGCTTCAAAAAAGCTGTAAACATGTTGAACTCGGACAGTGTTTATTTCAGCGAGTGCATGCTAACTATGGGGATTGATGCTGAGAACGCAGACTTTATCAAAGTCAGGCTAGATGAACTCAATAAGGCGTAAATACCGGATCAAAATTAAACTGATCCGTTTTCCTCGCGCTCGATGCTCTTAGCAAAAAGGACATTCCCCCTTCTATTTTGGCGGGATCTTGCGCAGAAATAGCATCAAATCATCCATCGCCGGCACAATGGCCAGCGTAACCAGGGCAATCGCAAGTGGCACCGTGGCGATATAGCCTATATGCTTGAACCCAAATGCACCTGTCACACCACCGGCAAAGAAAGAAGTGGCGAGCACGACCAACACCGTCAGGCGTGCTCTGTTGACCACCACCTTTGGCTGACCGACGCGTTGCGGTGAATTCACATACATCAGCTTCCCCAACTCAATGCCGATGTCCGTCACGATACCGGTGATATGGGTTGTCCTGATTTCCGAGTTCGATAATTTTGAGATCGTGGCGTTTTGCAGTCCCATAATGAAGCACAGCAGCATCACGGTGAACGACACAAACAATCCGTCGATGTCGGCCAGTCTGGCTCCGAGTATGCCGAAGCACAGCAGCAACAGTGCTTCAAGCAGCAGCGGGAAAGCATATTCGCTGTGCATTTTGCGCCGTCGGGAGTAGTTCACCATGATGCAGGAACAGGCGGCTCCAAGCACGAAGGATAACAAGGCGCCCAATCCGGCCAGAACCAGATCGTAACTACCCAGCACGGTGTTATCGGCCATTGCCGACACAATTCCTGTCATGTGCGAGGTGTATTGATGAACCGCCAGAAAGCCGCCCGCATTGATAGCGCCTGCAACAAACGCCAGCGCGAATCCGAGATGCCGGTTGGCGTCGATAGTCCGTTCGCGTCCGGTCAACTTTCTCACATAGTTGATAGGCATGATATTTCTTGGCACCAGGCTGTACAAAAAATAGCAGCTTACACGCAATCCATTGAATCAAGCCATCACAAACGCGCAATTTATTCCTTCGACATTACATATGCTTCCTTTTATCAGCAATCTGACGAGAACTTTTGAATGAGGCGCTATCGGGCTTGGGCCACAATCAGGGTCGTGTCCACGGTAAAACTGCCGTCAGCCTCAATGGAAAAATAATCGACCACATCAGGCCCGGCACGACCTTGCAGCGACCGTATCGCCGCGACATGAGACTGCGGTGTTTTCATGCGCTCGACCCAGCTGGAAAACTCCAGACGCAGACGATAATTCGTCACCGCGTCCACCGCAAAACCGGCGTCATCCAACCTGCTGCGCCATTCGGCAACCGACGCATTGCGCACGTGGGAGGGGTCGCGCAGTAATTCCAGAGTTTGCAACCAGGTATCCAGTATCGGTACGCCAGGTGTGGTGACGTCCATAAAAATCGCCATCCCATCCGGTTTCATTACGCGGCGCATTTGTGCAAGACCGGCTGCGATATCGTGCCAATGATGTGCGCTGTATCTTGTGACTACCACATCAAAAGAAGCCGATGGACAGGTCAGCGCCTCGGCCGCGCCACATTTGGTGACGATATTGTCAAGTCCGCACCGGGCTGCTTCATCGGCTACTACAGCCAGCATGTGCTCCGACAAATCGTATGCGACGACTTTGCCTACAAGTGGCGCCAGCTTATACGCGACATGACCACCGCCACAGCCCAAATCCAGTGCGACTGCATCAGGACGATGCCCGATCAAATCAACCATCTGTTCAAGATCGGCACCGGCGGCATGGACGGCGCTGGACAGATACGATTCTGCTCTGGGATCGAACTGGTCGATGACGATACTGTTATGAGTTTCGGTTTTTTTTACACTGGATATCACGATGAACTCTCCGATAAATGAATGACAGATGGATTGTGCCGCTCGCGCTAAACCAGTACAAGATGCTAATTTATACTGGTATGATTTCAACCATGAAAAATTCTGATCGCAGTCTCCTACTGGGGAATTTCATACGTTCACATCGTGAACGCGTGACGCCTCCATCCCATACCGCTGCCAATGCCGCGCCCCAAACCGTCAGCCGACGTCGCACACCCGGTCTGCGCCGTGAAGAGTTGGCGAGCGCCGCAGCAGTCAGCGTGACCTGGATCACCTGGCTGGAACAGGGGCGCGATGTGGCCGCGTCAGACACAGCGCTGGCGCGACTTGCACAGGCACTCAGCCTTACATCCGCCGAGCGCGCCACGCTATTCGATCTGGCAGGAAAACGCGACCCGGTTACACCGGACGAGCCACACGGCGACCTGCATCCCAGCATACTTGCCCTGCCCTCGCTGTTCACTGTACCTGCATATCTGCTCGATCACAGCTGGACGGCCAAGGCCTGGAATCCTGCAGCGGCGCAGTTGTTTATTGGCTGGCTGGACGAAAAATCGACGGATAGAAATTTGCTGAAATTTGTATTTTTAGACAGGCAGGCCCAGACTTTAATAGCGGACTGGCGCGACAGATCGCGCCGTCTGGTAGCCGAATTTCGCGCCGATTACAGCCGTCGCCCGCACGATGTGGCAATGCAGGAACTGATCGCGGAACTGTCGAACCGCAGTGCCCTGTTTTGCGACTTCTGGAAAGAGCAAAGCGTATTGCATCGCGAAGGAGGCGCGCGCAGTTTTAACCATCCTTCGTCCGGCATGCAAAATTTTGTACAGACTACGTTGCTGGTCGCATCGCATCAGGAATGCAAGCTGGTTTGTCTGGCACCGGCCGTACCGGATTAGATGGCAAGCATCTCCGCTATGAATCATCTATGAACCAGCTATGAATCAGCAGCGCTCGATAATGATGGCAATCCCCTGACCGACGCCGATACACATGGTACACACAGCATAACGCCCTCCAGTGCGCAGCAACTGATAGAGCGCGGTGGTTATCAGGCGTGCACCGGATGCCCCCAGGGGATGGCCGATAGCAATCGCGCCGCCATTTGGATTGACCCGAGCATCGTCATCCGACAAACCTAATGCGCGCAGCACAGCCAGACCCTGCGCGGCAAAAGCTTCGTTCAATTCAATCACGTCCATTTGCGGTAATGTCAGTCCGGTTAGCGCCAGCACTTTCTGTACTGCCGGTACCGGCCCCATACCCATGATGCGCGGCGCCACGCCTGCACAGGCCATGCCGACTATACGCGCCTTGGGAGTCAGACCGTAAAGATCGGCTGCGCTGCGATTCGCCAGCAGCAATGCGCAAGCGCCGTCATTAATGCCAGAGGCATTCCCGGCGGTCACCGTGCCATCGCTCTTCACCACACCTTTAAGCTTGGCGAGCGATTCCAAATTGGTATCGGCACGGGGGTGTTCGTCGCGGTCGATGGTGATTTCACCCTGTTTCTTTGCCGGGATCACAACCGGCACGATCTCCTGCTGAAAAAAACCCAGGCTGTTTGCGGCTGCATAGCGTTGCTGGCTGGTCAGGGCGAATTTATCCTGATCGGCGCGACTGATATTGAACTCGCTCGCCACCGTTTCCGCCGTTTCCGGCATGGTATCGACGCCGTACATTTGCTTCATCTGCGCATTGATAAAGCGCCAGCCCATGGTAGTGTCTTCGATTTTGGCAGCGCGCGAAAATACGGCGTCGGCCTTGCCCATGACAAACGGCGCGCGCGTCATCGATTCGACTCCGCCGGCGATGATCAGCTCCGCCTCGCCACAGCGTATCGTGCGCGCGGCACCACCCACCGCATCCATACCCGAGCCACACAGGCGGTTGATCGTAATGCCTGGCACTTCCACCGGCAAACCGGCCAGCAGCGCCGACATGCGGGCCACATTGCGATTATCTTCACCAGACTGGTTGGCGCAGCCCAAGATCACGTCCTGCACGGCGTTCCAGTTCACACTGGGGTTGCGCGCCATCAGTGCACGCAGCGGCAGCGCGCCCAGATCATCGGCGCGGATATCTTTAAACACGCCGCCGTAGCGACCGAATGGGGTGCGCACTGCGTCGCAAATATAGGCTTGGTTCATCGTTGTCATCTTTAAGTTAGTTTAATCGCCCGCTCATAGCACCGTTATACCTGCGTAGGTTGGGCTACGCTACACCAGCCCAACACTCCACATCAAAATAAACAACCACCGGCCTTTATTTACGGTTGAACGTTGGGCTGATGACGCGTAGGTTGGGCTACGCTACACCAGCCCAACACTCCACATCAAAATAAACAACCACCGGCCATTATTTACGGTTGAACGTTGGGCTGATGA